>Ga0265301_10006249_pt1 | contig 11465 bp, 8 predicted proteins | sample AusTroGonzalo_MG_2_FD_193488 | JGI IMG/M metagenome (GOLD analysis project Ga0265301, IMG submission 193488) | Bovine rumen microbial communities from tropical cattle in Woodstock, Queensland, Australia - Gonzalo_04 | ecosystem: Host-associated > Mammals > Digestive system > Stomach > Rumen ...
CTGCCGACCAGCTCAAAAAATTGAATTGGTTGAAGCGGAGGCCGTTTTCGCCCCATTGCGGTGTGCCGTCAGGGGTGATGCGCTGCAATGCGGGAGCATGACCATTTGTAGCATACATACCGCCAGAGGTCCATTGGACATAGCTGTCACCGGTTTCAGCATCGGTTAAAACGTGGATTTCGCCAACATGGATACTGTCAACAGGACTGGCGTCAGCGATGAATGTGTTGGTGGACGCGTCATTGGTCCACTGGGCTTGTAGCGCAAATGAGGCTACCATAGCCAGAAGAAGTAAAGATAATTTTTTCATAATTTATGAATATTAGAATTATTGATGATCCGGAATAGTTGCGCCATCGTAGATGTCTTCGTCATCCACCCACTCAATCCTAAGTAGGAATCGGGCTGCTGTCTGAGTCTCGCCGTAGGTATAGTTGCTAACGTAGAAAAAGAGTGAATAATAGACCCGAAGGTATGGAAATGGACAATGTACTTCGTTAACCCAGAGGGCTTCGCCGAGATGGTCGCCCCCCGAGGCTTCTTGGAACACGGCACGGAAGAGATCCCAGTCGGGTTGCAACATTTTGCCGATGTTTTGAGCCCCGCTCATACCCGGACAAAACCATGTTGTCCTAATCCTATAGAAATCTATATCTTCATCACCATACTTATCAAGGTTACCGTATATATCATTTGTCACCGTGCAGAACACGGGTGGGACACCGTTGCCTGACTCACGCACGCATACCCAGTTGAGATATCTGTCTTCTTCGGAGAGGTGATCCTTTATGGAGATGTCCAAGTTGTGGACGATGTCGAACTTATGCCATCTTGACTCTGGAGCGGCCAATGGCCAAACGCTGTTGTGCATGAAGGTGATTTTGCGGAAATAAAGCAGGCGCGTGTCAGCAGATGCCGAAACCTCTGCAATGTTACCGTTGCTGCTTGTTGGCCTGAAATAAACGGTGCCTTGGGGCTTGCCATCTTCATCAGTGAGCGAGCAAATGAGGTTGCCGTGGTCTTCTTTTATCTCAACATCGGGGGCTATCCATTGGCGGAAAAACCGCTCCGCTTGGGACAACGAGTCAACACCGATGAAAAGGTGAGCGGTGTCGTTGGCATGAAGCGGCTCGCCAAGTGCACGGTACATGAAGTTGCCCAAACTGTCAACACGGATGATGCAGTTCTGGAAATACTTGAGGTCATCGAATGTCGTGATTTCAATGGTCTTGGGCGTTTCCTGTTTTTTGCAGGATTGGAACGAGGCAATTGCAAAGGTCATCAGCAGGATAACGGAGGTGTATTTGATAAGGTGTTTCATTGTTGTTAGGATTTAAGGATTTCAAATTTCAAGATTTCAAGATTTCAAAATTCCGCATTTCAAGATTCATTCGATTAGGCCGAGTCTGACGAGGGTGCGCTTGATGAGGCGGTCGCCGTCGGGACTGTAAACTGGTATGCTGGAAGCGTTGGCCACGGAGCCAGTGGGCTGTCCGTTCTGGCTGTTGTCATGATATTGTTGCAACTCGTCGCGCTTTTGGAGTGTGGTGGCGCGGTCAATGAGCTGGATTTTGGGCACGAAGCACTTGCTGTATAACATGGTGTTGCCATTCGACTCGAAGGCGACATTGACGGTCACCACAAACTCTGGAGCTTTGGGCATTTCGATGGCGCTTCCGTTATAGGCCAAGTAAACCTGTGGGTCAACCATCACTGTCTTGTTGGCTGCATCGGCATTATAGCCATAGAAACGGTAGTTGCTGCCGTCCTGCATCACCACTTCGCAGTTGTCGGTGGTCTCAATCTCCATGTTGCCCGTGATGAGAAGGCTGTCGCGGGTAGCTTGGCGGATGGCGGGCGACGAGTCGGGGCCAAGGCGTACAATCTTGGTGGTGGTGTCGGAGTTGAGGGTGAACGTGGGACGTTCATCCAAGGTCAGGAATTGGCGGAAGGTATCGGAGTTGCCCGCTTTGCGGCCCGTGTAGATGCCACAGGTGGTGGTCACATTCACTTGTGTGACATCGGGGAAGAGGTCGCGGTTGATATTCACCTTGACGCTGGTGGGGTCGAAGAACCACATGAAGCGCACGCCGTAGTTTTCGAAATCGCTGGCCGTGTATCCGCTGCCGTCCATGTTGTCCATAATGGTGAAGTGGTCGTAATCCGCAATCAGGTCGTCCTTGTCGATATACACCACAGGATCGTCGGCGAGGCTCCAAACGCCGCGTCCCATGTGACCGTCATCCCCGTTGCAACTTTCAATGTTATCGAGGGTGACGTTAAAGATGGCCTGATCAGTGGAGGTATACCAGTAGATGGTACCAGAGAGATCGAGTTGGGCATCGAGCTTCATGTCGATTTTGCCGGGGATGTTATCATAGGATTGTGGCTCTTGTTGGCCAGTGATGCCTAAAAGACAGGAGGCGATGCTGCAAGCGAAACCGCCATAGTATTTGATAGGGTTGAGGTATTCAGAAATGCCAGTAGCATACTTCATGGCAATGGCGTAGTCGGCGCCTGAAGCAATGCTGCTGGTGGTAGAGGCTGTTATCTGATCGAGGATACCGCAGATACCGCTCATGGCGTTGCCGCCGCCGTGTGTGACCATTTGCGGGTTATCGAAAGTACCACTGGCATCACCCACCAAAGTGCCGCGCAGCGAAATGTTTTCATTGTTGGAAAACACTGGAGCGATGGTCATCTTGGTGCCATCTTGCACATCGCGCCACTGGGTGCCGCCAGGGATATAGCCGGTCATGTCAATATCGAAGCACTCCCAACCCGGATAAAGTCCGCTGCCATCGTAGAACTGACAAGGAGTAATCCATGTCATGAACGACTGTGTTTGGGTCATGCTACGTAGTCCTCCTATAAAATTTGCGTACGGCAACAACGAGGTGCCCATTTCATGGTTGGCAGGTATGCCGTATTCGAGGCTGCTGTAATAGGGGGCGTTGTTTTGTGAATTATCCAGGCCCATCCAAACAGCATAGACCAACTCGTTTCCATAGCCGTTGGGATCTACAATGTAGTGAAACACGCGGAGGGTGCCGCTCCATTTGTTATAGAGTGCGAAATAGTCAATGTTGGGCGTGGCGGTGTTGTTGAGCGAGCAGAACGCCATCTCCCATCCGTCCGCTTTCTTACATTGCTTGCGTACCTCGTCGGGAATGTTGCCTTCGTAGTTGTCCTTCCATGGGGTCGCCACGGGATCGGGTAAACCATTGACTCTTACAGTGTCACAGTTCTCCCAATCGGAAATGAACTCCAAGTTTTCGCCAAGATAGGCATCACCCAAGACATGAACGCCTTGGCGCACCAGCACTTCGGCCAATTCGCCGCTTTCCGACTTGACCTTAACAATGGCTTCTACAAGTTGGTTCGTTATATTGCTGCTGACCACTACTATAACGGGATAGCCGTTTACCGTCTCTTCGCTGGCAGTAATGGTGAGCCAATCAGCCGCGCTACTGATAGAGGCAATTGGAGACGAGAATTTGTCGAGCACAAGCGCATGTGGCTTATTCGGGCCACGCAGGATGAGTTCGTACTCGAACGCAATGGGGTCTTTCTTGCAGGCGGTCACGAAAACCGTGCCGGTCGTTGCCAACAGTAATGCTAGCAGAATCAGTTTTTTTAGTTTCATAATACTTTTCTTTATTTATTATTTGTTGTTTTTCAGGCTATTTTATCAACCCGGCAATCAAGATAGTCGCCACAGCCAAGGGTGCCAGATAGCGGATGATGAAGAAGATGATGTGTTTCAGCGGCGACTTCCGCTGACCTCCGTTGGTCATCTCATCAAAGAAGTCGGCCTTGCCCAAACGCCAACCCAAGAAGATGACAATCAGCAAACCTCCTATCGGCAGCATGATGTTGGAAGTGAGGAAATCGAGGAAATCGTTAAACGCGAATCCATCGATGGTGAAAGGCGTGTTCTTCATCAGGCTCAACGAGGCAAAGGCACCTATGAACATCGTCGCGGCACAGGCAATCACCGTTGCCCATTTGCGGCTCAGATGCAGCTCCTCGGAGAGATAGGCCACCACCACCTCGAGCAACGCAATGGTGGAGGTCAGGCCTGCAATGGCGAGCAGGATGAAGAAAATGAGACAGAACCAATAGCCACCTGCCATCTGGTTGAACAGCATAGGTAACGTACTGAACACCAAATCCATACCCGCCTCAGGCTTGACGCCGAACGTGAAGGCAGCGGGGAAGATGACCAAGCCGGCCAGGACGGCCACAAGCGTATCGGATATCATCACCGAAAAGGCGGTACTGGTCAAATTGTCTTGTTTATTCACGTATGAACCGTAGGTAATCAACGCACCCATACCTAGACTCAGAGAGAAGAAGCCTTGTCCCATGGCGTCAATGAGTGTATCGCCATTGATCTTCGAGAAGTCGGGGTGGAATAGGAAGGACAACCCTTCTTTGGCACCAGGCAGGGTGAGGGAGCGGATGGCAAGAACAACCAGAATCACCAACAGCATGGGCATCAGTATCTTGGAATACTTCTCAATGCCGTTCTGCACGCCCTTGAAGACCACAAAACCCGTCAGGAGAATGAAGAGGCCCTGCAACAGCACATTGAGCCAGCCTGTATTGTGGAAGGTCTTGAAGTCTTGCTCCAGGAGAGCCAGGTTCTCGCCTTTGAACGAATTGGTCGCCGCCTTGAAGATATACTCGAGCGTCCATCCCGCCACGACGGAATAGGTGGCAAAGATGAGCAAGGCACACAAGATGCCCAAATAGCCTATGATAGGCCACTTACTATGGGGTGCCAACTTCTTGAAAGCACCCACCGCATTGCTCTGTGAGCGACGTCCGATGACCAATTCGGAGAGCATCACAGGGATGCCTAAAAAAATGACCACGGCCAAATATACCAACAGGAAAGCCGCGCCTCCGTTCTCACCCAGTTCACAGGGGAAACGACAAATGTTGCCCAATCCGACGGCAGAGCCTGCTGCTGCTGCAATAATGCCCAGTTTCGAGCCGAAGCCGTCACGTTTTTTGTTGTCTTCAGTAGTCATATCCAATAGTTTTTATGCATTCATGTTGCAAAAATAAAAAATGTTTGCACCTATTTATAATAGGGACTAGAAAAAGACAAAATTGGTAGGCTTTTCAGACAAGATTGGTAGGCCCTCAGGCTTCATCGGTAGTGCTTCCGACAAGATTTCCAGCCTGTTGCCTGGCCTTGCGGAACTCAGAGGGCGTCATGCTGAAGTGCAAGCGGAAGCGATCGGAGAAATACTTGTGGCTGCTGAAACCACTTTCCTCGGCAATCTGCACGATGTTCATTTCGGGTCGTCTGGCAAGCAGTTGGGCAGCATATTCCAAACGGAGTTGCTGGATATAGTTGCTCAGTTTGGCATGCTCGCTACCCTTGGAGAACGCGGTGCCGACGCGCTCCTTCGACAAGCCGAAACGGTCCATGAGGGTCTGACGCTCGAACTTGGGATTGAGGAAAAGCTTTTCGCGGACGATGACCTCGTTGATATGCTGGAACAGCTGCTCGTCGGTGAGTGTACTGAGGTCGAGGTCGGCGGCAACAGGCTCTGGCTCATGGGCTTGTTTCTCCTTCAAATAGAGTTCCTTGAAGTTCATGGCTTCGTCAATCTGCTGGGCCAGGACGCTGTTCTTGCGGCTGATGGCCCTGTTTTTCCAGATGACAACGGCGGCAAAAACGATGGCCAGCAGGGCAAGGATGCCGATGGCCAAAGCCATGAGGCTGGCGCGACTGGCTTTGGCCTGCTGACGCTCGGCCTCCATCTGCTGCTGCAGGGCGTTGTAGCGGGCGAGATGTTCGCGAACTGTGGCGTCGCGCACACTGTTCTCTATCTGACGGAAGGCCGTGAGCATATTGCCGTCTTCACCCAATGAGGAGTAGGCTGCGGTGATGTAGTTCTGGGCCTGGTTGCGGTAGAAGCGGATGTAGTCGTCACGTTGCTGGTCGTTCTTGGGTTCGCGGTGGCTGCCGTCGTGGTAGTCGTCGGGGTGCGCCTCGTAATCGTCGAGCCGCTCTATGATTTGGCGGCCCAGGGGCAGTGTCTCGGCATAAAGGTTGCGCGCACCGAGTATGACGATCTTGCGCTTCAGGGCGATGATCATGGCGTCGAGCTTGTCAAACGTGCCTTTCTCACTTAAAAGCACTATCGCGCTATCCAGTTTGGCCATACCCTCCTCATACTGATCCATCGCACAGAGCGCGGCACCTATCTCTGCCTCCGTGCGCAAGGCGTCGTTCTCGGCCATGGGACCTATCTGGCGGCACACGCCGACGAGTTCGCGCGACCGCTGCATCCACCCTGTCGTGTCGTTCTGCATACGATCGGTATAAGCCAGAATCTCCAGCACGTCCTGCTGTCTTTTCAGGTTAGCCCTGACGGAGTCGTGGCTGAGCAGGCGCTCGCCGATGGCCTGCGCTGTGTCCAGGCGTATGTCCTCAGGTCCGCCGAGCAGCGAGTCGACTGCGGCGTGCATCAGGGTAAAGCTATAGATGCGAGCCCTGCATACATCGGCCTGCCATTGGCTGAGGTTGCCCACGGTGACCGCCGAGTCAATGATTTGCAGCGCCCTCACGGGCTGGTAGGCGTATATGCTCATGGCTGCCTGCCGGGTGTAGATGGTGTCCTGTGCCTGTACCGCTTCATTTGAGCCGCCCCTGCCCGTGCAGCCGGTCAGAACCGATACGATTAATATTATAATAAGGTATATAGCTTTTCTCATTGGATTCATCTATTCGGCTGCAAAGATAGTTTTTTTTTTGAATAGGCGCGCCCGGCCTCTAATCAGTACAAATGCAGAAAACTGAATACAAAACTCCTCGAAATCCATGGGATACAAATTGAGCTCGTCCACTTTTCCCAAAATTTCAACATTTTTCCGAACCCGCAAGTTTTTTTCCTATCTTTGCATCCTTAACAATGTATTAACCTTCAAAATCTTACTAGGATGAAAAAACTGTCATTAGTTATCGCGCTGGCCCTCGTAGCCCTGCTCTTCGCCAGCTGCAAGAAAGAGAATAAACTGGAACAACAGATCATTGGTAAGTGGATCACGACCGACGTCGATGGCCATGCTGAGCTAACCAACAATAAGTCGGTGATTACCTTCCTCTCGCCCACACAGGCCGTTATAAGCACATCGCGTGCCAACCTTTCACAAAATCTAGGATGGGCCTCTCATCTGAATGCTTCTGTCGTCATGGATGGCAACAAGGTGACCATCACCGGCCAGCCCAACGAGCACATCACGATTATCTATGAGATCACCGTCAGTTCCATCACCGCCACCCACATGGAGGGAACCTTCAAACACAATACGCTGCGTGACGGAGAAGTGATCACTACCAACGGCCCGATGGAAATGCGCTGGGTGAAGATTACCACCGACTATGAGCAGGCCATTCTCGGCAAGTGGCAAGGCCATGTGACCAGCGCCATGGGCTCGGCGTATGACGACGGCGAAGACCACCAGTGGGAATACCTCGCCGACGGCACCTTCCGCTACTACCTTCAGGATGAGGAGGGCAACTGGGTGACGAGTCCCGACCAGACGCTCTCGCAGTACTTCGTGGACGGCACCCTGCTCTGCACCCGCTGGGTCATCGACGGCACCGAGTACCGCGAATGGTGGGAGATTGCCAGCATCGCCAACGGCGTGATGAAGTGGACCGCCCTGCGTCAAAACGAAGACGGCACCAACTACACCGCCACGTTCCAGATGGAGAAAGTGCAGTAAGGACTTTGGCGGCGCTAAAAGTCACGATATAGAATATGTTCGAATTTATAGATGCCACGGGCACTGCCCGCAAAGATGATCCACGTTTGCGCGAGGTGGAGGGCGAAATGATCAGAAGCCACGCTTTGTGCCTGAAGATTTCGTCAAAAAAGCCCACAGACCCCGATTACAAGGCGCTGTTGGAAGAGTTGTTCCAAAGCCGGATCGACGACAGTGTGGCCATCGTGTCCCCATTCTATTGCGATTGCGGCCGTCGGATGAAGCTTGGAAAGAACATTATCATCAACAAAGGAGCCACGATCCTGTCGACCGGAATCGTCGAGATAGAGGACAACGTGCTGATTGCGCCCGAGGTGAAAATCACCACGGTTGACCACGATCTTCAGGACCGGCACAACCTGCTTCATTTCGGGAAGGTGACCATCAAGGAAAACGCATGGATATGCATCGGAGCCATCATTTGTCCGGGTGTGACGATAGGCAGAAATGCCATCGTCGCTGCCGGAGCCGTAGTGACGAAAGACGTGCCCGACAACACCCTCGTGGGAGGCGTCCCCGCCAGGAAGATCAAGAGAAAGGCATCCTTACCCGTGAAGGTAGCCGCAATGCACCCCACCAGCCAATCCGCAATATAAATCTGTGCTTCTCGCTCGGCCTCTAATCGGTACAAATGCAGAAAACTGAATACAAAGGTATGGATTTGATGCCGTTGGCGAAACCGAAGTTCTTGCTAGAGATGCGGTAGCCTACAGAGCAGTCGTATTTCTTCTTGAAGTCATTCATGCTGATGGCTTTTACCTTACGGCCTTTCTTGACCTCGACGGGGATAACCTCCATGCCGTTTTGGATGATGTAATCCACTTCACCCGTGTTGCCGTTTTTCCAGTATCGCAATGCTATTCTGTTGGCGGTCAAAGCCTGCCCGACATAATTCTCCGCAACCGAGCCCAAAAAAGTGTTGTCGGTTTCGATGGACGACAGCAGCATCTGGGCCGGAATCTCGGCTTTGGCGTTCAGCAATCCCACATCCAGCATGTAAATCTTGAAATCGCTGTCGTCCTCTTGTGTAGAGATAGGAACATACCCGTGTGAGATCAGTTTACAGCGAAGGATGATGCCGGCCTGAAGAAGCCATTCTATGGCCTCGCCGAAAATGGCAGCCGTACCTCCCTTCTGTGCCAGCTTGTATTGGAACTTGCGGTTCTCCTTGGCAAGTTGAGCCGGAATGGAGTTGAAACAAGCCCTGATCTTCACCGTGGTGGCTGGCTTGGCGTATTTGCCCATGTCAGTGTTGTAGCCTGTAAGAATGGATTGCTGGACCAGCCTCGATTCAAGATAACTGCCGGTCTCGACGTATTTCGCCACGCTTTCGGGCATACCGCCGACAATCAAGTATTTTTGATAAAGATCCAAAGCCATAGCATGCACTGATTCGGGCATAGGGGTATCGGTTCTGTAGTGCTCCTTGATGGTTTCCGCAAGGTTGTGGTGGCCCAAAGCCCAAAGGAACTCCTCGAAATCCATGGGATACAAATTAAGCTCGTCCACTTTTCCGACAGGATAGGAGAACGGCTCTTCGCTTTCCGGGTGATTTTCGTCCTTCTTTTCTCCTTTATTAATAGCGATGCCCAAAAGGCTGCCCGCTGCAGCGATGTCGTATTCGGGATGGTCTTCCCTGAAGTATTTCAATGCGAGCAAGGCCCGCTTGCAGTCCTGGATCTCATCAAGTATGACCAGTGTTTCATGGGGGATGATCCTGATGTCGTACATCGACTCAATATAAGCTATAATCTCCATAGGCTCGATGGTCTTGCTCAAAAACTCCCTGACATTGGGAACCAGGTCGAGGCTGATTCGGACATAATTGCTGTAGTATTGTTTTCCGAATTCCTCCAGAATATATGTTTTCCCTACCTGTCGGGCTCCGTTCAGGATAAGGGGCTTGTGGTCGGGCTTGTTTTTCCAAGCTATAAGTTCCTCGATGATTTTCCTTTTCATAAGCGATTAATTTGGAGGCAAAAATAATCAAAAACTATGAAATAATCATAAATCCGTTGATTTTTTTATAGTTTTTAGACCAAATTTCATGATTCTGCGGATGTGCCCTTCCGCTCCAGTCATCAAAAAAAAATACATCTCGTCTACTTGACAGAGCATTATTTGTCGTAACTTTGGGGCTCCAATTCTTAAACACACAAACCTATGAAAAGAATTTTTCCCATTCTGGTTCTGCTCCTAGGGATAATTACAGGAGCCCAAGCACAAAACATGAATGCAACCCCGCTGACTTTTGAAGCAGTTGCGGCTGGAACAATCAATGTGACCAATCCACTGGCGCAAACTTACGAATACAAGTTGAACAACAACGAGTGGACAGCCTCAAATGCCGATCCCATTAGCATAACTGTTGATGCTGGCGATGTGGTACAATTCCGAGGAGATAACAATTATGCTTTCTCCGAGGACGATTTCGATGGTACCCGTTTCACCTGTACCAACGACTGCTATGTTTATGGCAATGTGATGAGCTTGTTATCGTCAACAGGCTTCGCAACCGTTACCACAATGGATGTGGACTACGGTCTCGCCTTCTTGTTTACTGCTGATGGATTGAGTACCAATACCACCATAAAAAACCATCCTACGAACGACATAGTTTTGCCCGCCACCACCATTGGCAACTTTACATACCTTTTTATGTTCTATGGATGTGAAGGATTGACGCGCGTTCCGGAATTGCCCGCCACCACCTTGGGAGAGTATTGTTATGACGACATGTTCAGTGGCTGCACAGGCTTAACGACGGGCCCTTCAACTTTACCCGCCACCATCTTGGCTGAAGGTTGCTACACCTTTATGTTCAACGGCTGCACCAATCTTGTTACAGCACCTACTTTACCTGCCACTACATTGGCCAACATGTGTTACGACGGCATTTTCATGGACTGCACTTCCCTCGTGAACGCCCCCGAACTCCCCGCTACTACGCTGGTGAGCGGATGCTATAGTGAAATGTTCATGGGCTGCACAAGTCTTGAAACAGCTCCCGCTTTGCCTGCGCTGACTTTGGAGGAGTCTTGCTACAACATGATGTTTAATGGTTGCACCAGCTTGAACAGCGTAAGCTGTCTTGCAACAGATATTTCAGCAGTTGGATGCACCAACGGTTGGCTTACTGATGTTGCTGCTACAGGTACTTTTGTCAAAGCGCCAGGCACCGACTGGAGCGAAAAAGTTCCCACCATTGATTATTGGGGAGACACCCAAATCAACGGTATCCCAGAAGGCTGGACGGTGAAGGATGACATGACCAACGTGCCGCTGACGTTTGAAGCTATTGCGGCTGGAACCATCGTTATAGAAAACCCGAACGGACTGACCATCCAGTACAACAAAAACAATACGGGCTGGACATCCTCTTCGGCTAATCCCATCAGCATCTCTGTGGCTGCCAATGACGTGGTGGAGTTCCGTGGCAACAACAGTTGCTATTGGGCCTCAAGTGACAGCGGTGAAACGCCCACCCGATTCACAGCCACAAATCCATGTTTTGTCTATGGCAACGTAATGAGCCTCGTCCATGCCACAGACTATGCCACTAACAATACACTTACCGAGGAATTTGCCCTGGCTTACCTGTTTGCTGCCCCAACGAATGACTTCTATAAATTCTATGAAAACAACAGCACCATCCTTAGCCACGACACAAAGGA
>Ga0265301_10006250_pt1 | contig 11464 bp, 8 predicted proteins | sample AusTroGonzalo_MG_2_FD_193488 | JGI IMG/M metagenome (GOLD analysis project Ga0265301, IMG submission 193488) | Bovine rumen microbial communities from tropical cattle in Woodstock, Queensland, Australia - Gonzalo_04 | ecosystem: Host-associated > Mammals > Digestive system > Stomach > Rumen ...
CAGTTCCACATAACGGGTGCCGTAGATCGTGTTGTTCTGGGTGATATGGACATAGTCTGCGTCGTCATCAAATTTGATGGCGTCCAGGTCCGGAATATACGTATAAACATCCTCCCGGCTGGAAGCGACCACGTTCACTTCCCCGTAGCGCTTTCCTTCCTCCGCAGCCAGATGGGCAAAGTTACCGCTGTCGATATAGTCGGCCTTTTTATTCACCATCAGGTTCAGCGGAACCGCGGAAAACTGCTGGGTCGCGCCGCCCTGGAGGAACACCACGTCATAGCTCTCGGGAATGTTCATCAGATCCCGCAGATCCGCGACCGTCTTGTCATAGATATCCGTATACATCTTGCTGCGATGGCTCATTTCCATCACAGACATGCCAGTATCGCCGTAACAGACCAGATCCTTCTGTGCTTTCTCCAGCACAGGCAGAGCCAGCTGGGAAGGTCCCGGAGAAAAGTTATAAACACGCTTCATGATTTCATCCTCCTCTGTTCTTATGGGACATTTTTGTCCCGCTGGGTTGTTTTCAACCACATGACATAGTATGCTCTATTTCCCCTCAAAAAGCAAGCGTAAAAACAATCGAAATGCAAAAACGGACAAATATCCTGCCCGTTCGCCTGTTATGATTCAGATTTGTTTCGGCAAAGCAGCCTGGGATGCCGGTCCGTAAACTTCCATAAAACGTTGTAGACAGCCGGAAACCGGCGGGTCAGAAAGCCGTAAACTCCTGTCATCCATATGCTGAGGCGGCCCGTCAGTTCAAACCCTTCCATGGTTTGCACTTCCACCCCGGGCATCGTGGCAAACTGCTCCGCCAGAGCATCCGAGATTGATTGATGTCCCGTCTCGGTCAGCGAAGAAGTAATAAGCAGAATCTTTTTCACATCTGCAACTCCTCCCTGACATCAACAATTCGTTTGTTTTTTGCAGAAGCAAGCATGTCCTTTTTCAAGTTTGACTGGTTCAATAGCCTGAAAGAAGTTTGAGCAAACGGTTCTTCCTATTGGAAAAGCGCCAGTGCCGCAGTGATCAGAGCCATACTGATCACAATGGAAAAGGAATTGACAGCACTTGCCAGCTCATAGTCCCCCTTCATCTGGGCTGTAAAAGCAGGAGCCGCGGTCGCAACCGGTCCCAGAAAAGGAATAATCAGAGCCGGACGGTAGATCGGCTGAACAGGGAGCCAAAGATAACATACAGCGGCCAGGGCAATTCCGACAAGGTACCTTGGAAACAGAAGCCGCAGAATCTCCGGAATCCGGCTGCCGTCAACCCGCAGGCCCACCCCCAGCATCAGCATGGCCAGAAACGCATTGGCGTTTCCAATAATCCCCGCCAGGTCGACCACCGGTCCGGGCAGCCTGATCCGAAGCATTGACAGGACGCACATGATGATATAGGTGATCAGCGGAACCGACTTCCCCAGCGCGCAGAAAACGGGTTTCAGGGTAAAGCGTTCCCTGTTCTCCTGGATCATCCCGGCCACACTGTACGCACCGCCCAGGCAGGTAACCGCATTGCCCACATCGAAAAGACTGACAACCATAACACCTGCCGGGCCGAGAAAACCCTGGGCAAACGGAAGCACGAAATTCCCGATGTTTACCCCTGACGTATTGAGCACCGCAAAGGCCTGATCTTTTCTGCTTCTGCAACGGTTCATCAGCCAGGCTGTGAACATATGGATGATTCCGCACAGAAATCCAATCAGAATCAGCGAAAGCAGGGAAAAATCAAGCTCGCGGCCGGCAAAATTGGTTATAATCGCTGCCGGAAGCGTAATCCTGATCACGATTTTGCTCAGCAGGCCGAAGTCTTCCCTTTTGAAAAAACCGGTGCGACGCAGAACAGCTCCGAGCCCGATGATCGCCGTAAAGCATGCGGCCCGGAGAAGAATTTCAATCATTCCGGAGAGCCCTCCTCCGTCTGATCCGGCGGCATCTGCCTGATTTCGAGCAAAGAAATCCCGTGGGTACAGAGCGTAAAGCGTTCCTCAAGCCGTCCGCCAATAACTGTTGTCTTTTCCGGTTCCCGGAGCATTTCCAGACCGGATCGGGCCATGATCGCCGCCCGCTGTTCCCCGTCGGGCCAGTCCGGGCATCCCCAGCGCTCCCACTCCGCGCATGCATTCGAATGCTCCCCGTCAATCCGATAATGGGTGACGACAGCCGTCCCTTCCATGGGCAAGTTTTCCATCGTCAGGGCAATCTCATAGTTTTCTTTCCTGTCCCAGTCGTCATGATGGCTGTAAATCAGAACCTGCAACGTATCGCAGCCGTCGCAGAGAGCCCAGCCGTCAATCTCCGGCTCCTCCGCCGCTTCCGCAAGCACCCTGCTCCGTCCGCCGCACCATTCAACTTTCTTCGTTCCGAGACGTGCAAACATCCGGAACAGATTGAACACCGCCTTGTCGATCCCCTGTGTGGAAAAAGAGCGGGTTCCCTCAAAGCAGCGTTCCCCTTCAAACATAAACGCCCAGGCCAGCGGCCGGAGATCCATTTTCAGTTCTTCCGCCAGATCAAACAGGTTTTTATACGCGCACATGACCCAGGAAGCGTAGTATTCCGTGTTCCTGAAGTTCAGGTTGAAGTTATCAAACCGGCCGCCGGCAGCCCAGCCGTCCGGATCCGCTTCCGACAGCACGCATTCCAGCCCTTCGTATCCAAATTCCCGGATAATGCCGCACTGCGTCCTCACATTGTCCAGAAACGTCCGGACCGAAGGGCATTGTTTCTCCGCCAGCGCGTCAAACCGGTAATTGCCGCCCTTGGTGTGAAAGGAAACAAAGTCCAGACGGGTTCCATGCTTCCCAGAATAGTAATTGATTCCGTTTCGCACATGATCCAGGAACGTCCGCAGGAAGCAGCTTCCATCCCGCTCCGGATCATCATTGCCTGTCGTCGCCGGACCTCCGAACCTCGCGAAAGGAATGACTTTATGCAGGGCCGCCTCCGTATAGTCAAACAGTTTGCAGTATTCCTCCGGCGTCCCGTGCCAGTAGAATATATCCGGCTCATTCCACATCTCAAAATACCATCTGCCCACTTCTTCCGCTCCGTGCCGTTCCAGCAGGTGAGCAGCAAGATGTTCGATCAGATCGTGCCATTGATCATAGTCCTTCGGCGGCTGGCACCAGCCCCGCAGCCGGTACTCATCAACGGAACCGTACGCCGCATCATAGGATCTGCCGTTCTCCGCCTCCCGGGGATCCGCCAGGTCTTTCGGCATAAAGCCCAATTCAAAGAAAGGAATGCAGTTGTTGTCCAGCCAGATCTCGATCATCCGGTCAATCGTATCAAAATCGTATACAGGATGACCGTCCGGATCCTCCGTATAAACATTGGTGGAGCCCCATTTGTAGAACCCGTGCCGGATCCCGGTGCACAGCATATGATGCGTCCGGACATAGTACGGCTTCTCCAGTCCGCCAAACTTCGTGATCTGTGCCATGCCACCGGGCGAATGCGTATAGTTGCATTCGTCATACCCGATATAATTCCAGCGGTGCTCCAGCTTTCCGGTCCGGTGCTTGGCATCAACGCGGATTCTGACAATCTCGCTCATCATTTTTCTCCTTCATCTGTTTATCATACCCCTGATTGTAACCCCTGAAGCTTACTTTAAGTCAAGAAACAGAACCCGCTTGCAATGATCATTCTCCCATTTGATCATATCTTATTTTTCTGCATATTATGGTTTCAATGTTTTTTGGAATCAAGTATTGACTTAAAGTGTGGTCTAAGGTCTATGATGATGACAGAGTTGGTGAAATTGAATATTCAGGAGGTTATTGTATGGAAAAAAGACTCGTGACTCTGTTTACCGGTCAGTGGGCTGATCTTCCTTTTGACGAGTTGTGCGTGTTGGCCAAAAAAATGGGATATGACGGTCTTGAAGTAGCCTGCTGGGGCAATGGCATAGATATTGACCGCGCCCTGTCCGACGATGATTATGTTACCTGGATCAAGGAAAACCTTGAAAAAAACGGTTTGCAGATGAAAGCGATGGGCACGCATATTATCGGACAATGCGTCGGAGACGATCCGGATCCCCGTCTGAACAACTTTGCGCCCGCCGCACTTGCTGATCAGCCGGATGCCATACGCGCATGGGCAATCGATTTAATGAAAAAAGCTCCTGCTGTCGCCGCCAGATTCGGCGTGCACATCATCACAGGGTTTACCGGTTCACCCATCTGGAAGTATCTGTATTCATTCCCCCAGACCACGGCTGAAATGGTTGAAGCCGGCTTTGACCGGATTGTCGAACTCTGGAGTCCTATCCTGGATGAGTTTAAAAAGTACGATGTCAGATTTGCACTGGAAGTGCACCCCAGCGAAATCGCCTTTGATTATTATTCTACCAAAAAGTTGCTTGAAAAATTCGCGGACCGTTCTGAATTCGGTCTTAATTTCGATCCCAGTCACCTGATCTGGCAGGGCATTCAGCCGCATCTCTTCCTGGCTGACTTCATAGATCGGGTTTATCACGTTCACATGAAGGATGCCGCTGTAACCCTGGACGGTCGCTCCGGCCTGCTGGGCAGCCATATCGATTTCGGCGATCTGCGGAGGGGCTGGAATTTCCGTTCACTGGGTCACGGCGATGTGAATTTCGAAGAAATTATCCGTGTGCTTAACGCCGCCGGCTATGACGGGCCGCTTTCCGTAGAGTGGGAAGACTCAGGAATGGATCGTGTTGACGGTGCGACCGAGGCCGCGGCATTTGTCAAGAAGACCGACTTCAAACCCTCCAACATAAAGTTCGACGACGCTATCTCCAACGGCTGATCAGGAGGAATGAAAAATGGCAAAGCAGATTAATTACGGCATGGTCGGTGGGCATAACAAAGCCTTTATCGGCGATGTACACCGCAAGGCCTTGAATTTTGACCCGCGAGCCAAGCTGGTCGCCGGCTGTTTCAGTACTAGGGAGTCCCTGAATCGTGAAACCGGTGAAACCTACGGTCTGGCAGAGGAGCGGGTTTATCCCGATTACCGGACGATGGCCGCCGCTGAAGCCGCAAGACCTGACGGAATTGATTTCGTTGTCATCGTCACCCCAAATGTAACCCACTATGAGATTGCTAAATGCTTCCTGGAATCCGGCATCAACGTTTTCTGCGAAAAGCCGCTGTGTTTCACCGTTGAGCAAGCCGAGGACCTGAAGAAAACCTCCGAAGAAAAAAGCCTGCTGTTCGGCGTCGCACACGGCTATACCGGCTATACCATGAGCAAGGTAATGAAGGAAATGATATCCAACGGGAAGATCGGCGAAATCGTTGCTGTCAATGCCGAATATGCGCAGGATTGGCTCCTGGATGAGCTGGATCCTGACAGCTCCGGCGATATGAATCTTGCTGTATGGCGAACTGATCCAAAACTCTCCGGCATTGCCAACTGTATCGGGGATATCGGAACGCATATTGAAAATTATGTCGCTTATATTACCGGCCTGAAGATCAGGAAAGTCCTCGCAACACGCGACAAATTCTGCAAAGCACTGGAACTGAATGCCAACATGATCCTGGAATATGACAACGGCGCGCATGGAGCATACTGGTGCAGTCAGATTGCCGCCGGGCACTGCAACGGCCTGTCTGTACGCGTATATGGCGATAAAGGATCACTCGAATGGGTTCAGGAGAATCCGGAGGTTATCCGTTATACACCGAAAAATGAGGCGCCGCGCCTGATCAACCGCGGAACGCCTGCAGTCAGCGAAAAGGCAGGCAGCTTCGGCCGTATCCCCTCCGGGCATCCGGAAGGCCTTTATGTTGCCTTTGCAAATCTGTATCGTGAATATATCAACGCTGTCGAGGCAAAAAAAGCGGGCAAGCCCTGTAACGGTTATGATTATCCTTCCGTCAGCATGGGACTTGACGGCGTGAAATTTGTTCATGCCGCAGTTGAATCCGCTGACAACGGCAGCCGTTGGGTTGAAATCAACTGACCCGGCAACTGGTAAATCTTCCGGCACTTAAGCCGGTTGAAAAATAAAGGAGGAAAATATCATGAAAAAGCTCATCGCTCTGTTGGTTGCCCTGATGATGGTAACAGCGTCTGCAGCCGTCCTGGCTGAAGACATCGTTGTCCTGGTTCCCAACGCCGACCATGGCTGGACTGGTTCCGTGCTGACTTATGCCGAGGAAAAAGCAGCCGATGTCAATGCCGCCGGCAAATACTCCGTTAAAGTTGTTTCTTCTACAGACTCCGCCAATCAGATCTCTCAGGTCGAGGACGTTATTGAAAATGCGTCCGCAAAAGCTGTCGTGATTCTGCCTCAGGATAACACGCTGGAGTTCACGATGAAAAAGCTGGCTGACTCCGGGATTCCGTTCGTGATGTTCGATCGTGTCATCGCTTCCGTATCTGACGCTGCCGTCGCGTCCGTCAAGGGAGACAACGAAGGCATCGGTGCTGAAACGGCCAAACGTTTCATCGCTGCCGGCCTGAAACCCGGTGACAAAATCCTGATCATGCCCGGCGATAACAGTTCCGTTCCCGAAATGCGCAACAACGGTTTCTTTGCCGTGCTGAAGGAAAACGGCTGGAGCGACGATCAAATTGCCGGCATTGAATCCACTGCCTATACCGGATGGAGCCGCAGTGAAGGTAAGAAGCTCTTCACCGAATGGCTGGACAGTCATACTGTTGATGAGATTGACTCCTACAAGTTCATCTTCACCCATGACTCTGAGATCGCAATGGGCATCCTGGAAGCTCTGAAGAGCTCCGAACTCGACGCGGAAAAGAAAGAAGCCTTCCTGAATGCAAAGGTTAATCTGGCTTCTTCTTCCGGTCTGAACGAAATGTATTCTGTACTGAAGGGTATCCATCAGCGTGATTATACCGCAGAGGTTGCCAGTTTCGCCGACCTGTTCGACGTTACCTATGATCCGGCCATGATCAAAACCGCCGTGGATGATATGGTTATCTTCCTTGACGGCGGCACACCCGAAAAGGATCACGTGATCCCCGTCGCAGTTGTGGACGCTTCCAATGTGGCCGAATTCCAGGGCTTTGGCGATGCTGTTGCCGCTGAATAACCCGGACGATAACAGTAATCTGCCCGCAGGTCATTCCTGCGGGCTTTTCAGGAAGCCCGGTATGATCGGGCAAGTATCTTTTATCCAGGCCCGTCTCCCTTTGGGGACGGGCCGGAAAGGAACACGACCAATGGAAATGCTTCGAATGTCCAATATTTCCAAAGCTTTCTTCGGTGTGTCCGTACTTGACAGTGTGGACTTCAGCGTGGAAATCGGCGAAGTGCATGCATTGCTGGGAGAAAACGGTGCAGGCAAATCAACGCTGATGAATATCCTTGCCGGGGTTATCCCACGGGACAGCGGTACGATCCTGTTCGACGGCAAACCTATGGAACATAACACAGTCCAATCCACTGAGCAGGCGGGCATCGCCTTTGTTCATCAGGAGCTGAACCTTTTCAATGACCTGAAAGTCTATGAAAACATTTTCCTTCGGAAAGAAATCCTGACGAAGCTGGGTACGCTGGACAAGCAGGAAATGATCCGTAAAACACGGGATTTAATGGACCGTCTGGGCGTGGATATCGATCCGGTTGCCACTGTAAGCGAACTGGAAACCAGCAAAAAGCAGCTACTTGAGATTGCCAAAGCACTCCACGCCGAAGCAAAGCTTTTCATTCTGGACGAACCTACAACCGCTCTGAACAACAACGAGATCGAGCATCTGTTTAAAATTATGCGCAGCCTGAAGGATCAGGGTAAATCTTTCATTTTCATCTCCCATAAAATGACCGAAATCTTCACGATAGCAGATCGTTTCACCGTCCTGCGCAACGGTCAGATGATCTCCTCCGGCAACATTGCTGATACAACGCCGACAGCCGTCACACGAATGATGGTCGGTTCAAGTTATTCAGATTCCGAGATTTATGAATCCCGGACGCTGGGAGATCAGATTCTTGAATTGGAAAACTATTCCGGTACGGGCTTCACAGACATCAGCCTTTCCATCCGTAAGGGAGAAATCGTCGGTTTTACAGGTCTGAAAGGCGCTGGAATCAGCGAATTGATGCAAACGATTTTCGGTGTGCTCCCGCATACAGGCGGCACACTGACAATCGAAGGAAAACCCTGCTCCGGTGACATACACAATGCCATGAAGCATCGGGTAGGCATGATAGCGGCAAATCGAAAGGAGAACTCCATTCTGCCCGATTTTACCCTCCTGGAAAACAATTATATTTCCGAGCATACTTTATCCCGCAGAAAACCGATTATCAGAAAGCGAATGGAACGCGCCCGCTTCCTGAAACTGCGTGAAATGCTCAACATCCGCTGCACCAGTGACAGTGATCTGATCACCTCACTTTCCGGTGGCAATCAACAGAAAGTTATTCTGGCAAGATGGCTGAACACAGATCCTGACATTCTGCTGATGGATAATCCAACCCAGGGAATTGATGTGGGCGCAAAAGCAGAAATTTATAAGCTCATCCTTGAACTTGCCCGGCAAGGCAAAACGATATTGGTCAATACACTGGAAATCCCGGAGCTTCAGAAAGTTGCCGACCGTTGTGTCGTTTTCTATCACGGGCACATTCACAGCGTTCTCTCCCATGAAGAGATTACAGAAGAAAGGGTCATGCTCGCGGCAACCAATGCGCTGGGCGAGGCGGAAAGGGTGGTCAGACAATGAGTACAACAAAAAAAACAGGTAATCCGGTTATGCGCTTCTTCAGCAACTACAGCTTTATCCTGATTTTTGTCGCTATTCTCATAGCCTATCTGATTGTCAACGGAAGCGCCACTACTTTCAACGGCATTATGAATATTCTGCGCCATTCTTCCGTGGTGGGCATCATGTCCTTCGGTATGGGACTGGTCATCATCACCGGGGGGATCGACCTTTCCGTAGGATCCATGCTCGCTTTGATCGGCGGTATCGGCGTAGTTATCTTCAACAATACCCAATCAATATTTCTGACGCTGCTGGTTGTTCTGGCCGTCGGCTGCCTTCTCGGCTTTATTAATGGCATTCTGATCGGTAAAGTCAAGATGCCGCCATTTATCGTCACGCTTGCAACCATGCTGATTTACCGTTCTATTTCACAGTATTATCTGCGGACGCTTACCCTGTCTATTTACAGTATGGATGCTTCCTCCCCGGCTTTCGATCCCATCTACAGTTTCGGTCAGACGAAAGTGTTCGGTTTCATTCCGATGGCCGGCGTTGTGCTTCTGTTTATTACTGTCATCATGGTGTTTATTTCGACGTCCACCAAATTCGGAAAATCCGTTTATGCCGTCGGTTCCAATCAGCGGGCCGCCCGTCTCGCCGGTATCAGTGTAGAATGGACTCAGGTAATCGTCTATACCATTACCGGCCTGCTTTGCGGTGTCAGCACCTTCATGTGGCTGGCAATGAACGGCTCCGTAGATGCTGCGACAATCGGAAAATCCAACGAAATGTATGCGATTGCCGCAGTCGTTATCGGCGGGATCAGCATGTCCGGCGGCAAAGGAAAACTGCTGGGCGTACTGTTCGGAGCCATGAGTTATACAATCATCGATAAAATCATCTCTTCTCTGGGGCTGGATGCGCTGATCAATGATTCCATCAAAGGAAGTATTCTGCTACTGGCAGTTTTTATCCAGAACGCTATCCCCGCGCTGCGAGCTAAGCTGCATAAGTCCGCCGGCTGATAAACAAACTCGCAAGGAAATCAGATCATCCATCAGCGATGTTTTTCATACGATCAAAGCAACTTTCATTTTTATTTACGGTTTCGGCGCGCCGCATTCAGCACAAAACTTACCTGTATTCCCTTCGTGGCCGTTTTCACAAGTCCAGGTTTTTTCTTCTTCAAGCGGCCTGGGCGCGCCGCATTCAGCACAAAATTTACCTGTATTCCCTTCATGTCCGTTTTCACAGGTCCAGGTTTCTCCTGTTTCTGCAGGGATAGGGGCCGGAGTTGGCTTCGCCGCACCGCATTCGGCACAGAACTTACCGGTGTTTCCCTCATGTCCATTCTCACAGATCCAGGTTTCCGCTGTTTCTGTAGGTGCGGGAGTCGGCGTAGGTTCCGGTGCTCCGCACTCGCCACAGAACTTACCGCTGTTCCCTTCATGTCCGTTTTCACAAGTCCAGGTTCCGGCCGTTTTATCCGGATCAGGAGCATCCATTGAGGCGACGCTTCCTTCCGGAGCCGGTGTTACCTCAATCACGGATTCAGTGCTTTCAACGAAAGCCTTCTCTGATCCGTCGTCCTCTTTTCCAGCATCAAAATCTTGCCTAAATACATAACTGCTGTATGTATAGCCATATCGCCCGGTCATACTTTTCCGCGCCAGGATTACAGTACCGTCGTATGATACGCTCTGGGATGCGTAAATACCCAGCACAGGTTCATAATCGCTGCTCATCGGGATGAGCCATTCTCCAAGGTAATTGACAACACCGCATCTGCCTTCGGCATCGAACAAAATGGCAGTCGGATTGGCAGAAGAGAAATATAAATGGTCCATCATGATCCCGGTATAGGTTCCCGGCAGTTTTCCCGTTCCGGCACAAGTGACAATGTAATTCCCGTTCAGATCTTCCACAGCCAAAAATCCCGCATATATATTGCAAACACTGTCATCGTAATCAAAACCGGTCCTTTCCCCTGTCCGGAGATTAACGAAACCGCCCTTACCTTCCCTGACCGCGTAAGCATAACCGGTCAGCTCATAGCTTTCACTGAAACGTTCGATTGAATCATATACACACGAAACAATCTGTTTTCCGGTCAGGTCAATAAAACCGTATTTCCCTGAAGAATTCTTAACCAGGATATAACGCCCTTTGTTGAAAATATTTTCGGGCCTGCAATTCACAGGATAACAAAGAACATTTCCCTGAAGATCAACAATTTCCCCATCCCTGTAATACAGTGGGGCTGACACCTGATCGTCCTGCAATGTGCATTCCCCGGTAAATGCCTTCTGTCCGCTTCCTGCATGGATAACAAGCTTTGATTCATAATCAAAAATGTACTCTGAATAACTGTCACCGGCTACAGGAGATTGATGCAGATCACAGTCATACCAAACCGTGCGTTCATTCCGGTCTCTGACCTCCAGAAAATCACCGCTCGCAGTCGCATCCTTCCAGTCCGTACGATCCAGAGCACCCCGCAGTTTTCCTCGGAAATACACATCAACCCTGTCGATTATGCAGAAAGAATCATCTGCACTTCTGTAATCATAGTTCTCCGCTGTAGCAGGTTTCAGTACAATGCCTGCCTGCCAGCGATCGGAAATGATCTCAATTCTTCCGTACTCTGGCGGAATCATCTCTTCTCCGTATCCATCCAGCATGCCCAGACTGTTCAGGCCATTTTCGGTTCTCACCTTAAAAAATCCGTTATCGACAGAAGCATCCGGATATTTTTCGCTGAGCGCCGTTTTCCCGTCCGGTGTGAAAAC
>Ga0265301_10006251_pt1 | contig 11464 bp, 9 predicted proteins | sample AusTroGonzalo_MG_2_FD_193488 | JGI IMG/M metagenome (GOLD analysis project Ga0265301, IMG submission 193488) | Bovine rumen microbial communities from tropical cattle in Woodstock, Queensland, Australia - Gonzalo_04 | ecosystem: Host-associated > Mammals > Digestive system > Stomach > Rumen ...
ACAGTTTCGCTTTCCGCAAGCGGCCCCGGAACTGTAGCCGTTCACGGGCTCAAGCTGGACGTACCCACGCTCACAATTCCGTTCTTCGCGAGCACCCCCGTGACAGTTACGGCAGAACCGTCGGAAGGTGGAGTTTGGACAGGCTGGAGCGACGGCGTGCTAGAGCAAACGCGGACAGTCTTCCCCGGCGAAATCCCTACGCTGATAGCAATTTTCAAGTAAACGCTCCAGAAACGCTTGACTTAGCTCACATTGGACATATTGTCCATAAAAAAACGCGTCTTTTTCAACAAAAACGCCATTTTATGAATATAATTTTACAAACAGATGGTGTAATCTAAAAAGGATGTGTGTACTATGAAAAAATTAACTCTCACTACAATTGCTCTCGCTGGATTTGTCTCTGTTGCTTTTGCAGCCTTGGCCGATGGAGGAGCCAAGTTTGTCGGTAATATCACGACGAGCGGCCAGATCCGTGACGACATGGGCACTTACTGGAACCAAATTACTCCCGAAAACGGCTGTAAGTGGGGTTCCATTCATTCACTTTCTAACGGTAACAGCGGTACGAGCAAGTTTGCCTGGGATAACTACGACAAGTGCGAAGGCGCTTACAAGTGGGCCAAGGAAAAACCGGGCGAACGCCACTTCAAGTTCCACGCTCTCGTTTGGGGCTCGCAGTACCCGAACTTCCTCTGCAAAAAGAAGAATCCGGGCATTACCGTAGAACTCACCAAGCAGTACATTACGGAATGGTTTGACGCCGTGGCCGCCAAGTTCCCCGACCTCGAATATATCGACGTGGTGAACGAAGCCATTTGGGCTGGCGACAACTACCACTCCGGTTACGGCAAGCCGGCTGCCGGTGCAGAAGGCCGCAGTACCGACGATACGGAATGCGGTGGTTCCTACATCATCGAAGCCCTCGGTGGCGACCGTGTTGTAAATGGCAAGCACCAGTATGACTTTATCACGACCGCTTTCAAGATGGCTCGTGAACGTTGGCCGAATGCCGTGCTTATCTATAACGACTACAACACGCTCTCTTGGCAGATGAACGAAGGTATCGAACTCATCCAGACCATCGTCAAGAACGGTGCGCCGGTGGATGCATACGGCCAGCAGGCTCACGACTGCAAGGGCATGAGCAAAGCTGATTTCGAAAACAAGATGACCACAATTCATCAGAAGACTGGCCTTCCGCTCTTGGTTTCGGAATACGATATCGGTGAAGCCGATGACAACAAACAGAAAAATGATTATGCAAACCAGATTCCGTTCATGTGGGAAACTCCGTGGGTCGCAGGCATTACCATCTGGGGCTACATCAATGGTGCTACTTGGGCCGCCAACACTGGAATTATGGAAAAGGACGGCCGAAAGCGTGCCGCAATGACCTGGCTTGAGGATTATTTCGCCAAGAACCTCAATAAGGGCCAGAATGACGTCAACTTCAACACCACCCCGGTCGATCCCGAACCGCAGACTCCGTTCAAGGGCACGCCGCGCGCCATTCCGGGCAAGGTTGAAGCCGAAGACTTTGACGTCCCGGGCAAGGGCCGCAATGAAGACGGCACGACCAACGACTCGTACAACGACTCCGATTACGAAAACCAGGGCGATTCCGACTACCGCAAGGATGACGCCCCCGACGTTGACCTCTACAACAAGGCCACCGGCGTTATCGTAGGCTACAACAATACGGGCGATTGGCTGGAATACACGGTCGAAATTGCCGAAGCCGGCGATTACACCATGACGGCATCCGTGGCGACAGAAAGCGAAGGAGCATCTTTCTCGCTCTCTATCGATGGCAAGTCCGTGGCTGAAGTCCCGGTGACGGGTTCCAGCTGGGATACGTACGGCGATGTGACTGCCGATGTGACACTTCCTGCTGGCAAGCATATCTTGCGCATGGACGTGAAGGCGGAATACTTCGACGTCGACTACTTCGATTTCGCAAAGAAAGGCTCGGTATCCATCAAGCAGAACTTACGCCTCGACAACAACACCCTGCAGGACTACTACGTGTTCGATGCCCAGGGCGTACGCATGGGCTTGCTTTCCGCCTATGGTTTCGATGCCGCAGCCCAAATGCTCAAGTCCTCTAGCGCCGTGAAGAACTCAGGTATCTACTACCTCCGTAGCCGCACAAACGGCAAGATGCTGACCGTCCGCGTCACGAGATAAGCGTCTTTTCTGCGGATTCTCGTCATCTCCACGAGAGTCGCAAGCACACTATTCACAAGTCCCGAAGCGAGTTCTTCGGGATTTTTTCGTATTCATAGAACTTTTGTCAACGTTTTTTTTCTCAGACAAGCGCAATTAGTATGTTTTTGAGGTATTTTATTATTACGTGCTATAAATTTTCAAAATCTGGGGTTGCAATGAGTTTGTTTTCAATGATTTCCAAGGTGTCTGTTTTTGCCCTTATGGCGTCGGGACTTTCCTTCGCGGCGTTGGCCGATAGTGCGTCAAAATTCCTTGGCAACACCACTTTTAACGGGATCCCCGAAGATTATGGCACCTACTGGAACCAAATCACCCCCGAACGAGAATGTACTTGGGTCACTGTAGAAAAAGAACGCGGAGTATATGACTGGTCGGGTTGTGACCAAGCCTATAATTGGGCAAAGACCAACAAGGCTCATTTTACGTTCCGCACGCTGTTATGGGGAACCTTCTACCCAATTTGGCTGAAAGATCTTGACGTTGACGAGACCAAGAAAGCAATTACAGATTGGTTCGATGCGGTTCAAGAACATTACCCTGACCTCGAAATGATTGAAGTGGTGAACGAGGCCATCAAAAATAGCGACAGCTACCACTCCGGTTTCGGCAAGAACAACAATTTTATCGAGGCCCTCGGTGGCGATAGCGGGAACTACGAATTCGTGGTCACAGCTTTCAAAATGGCTCGCGAACGCTGGCCAAAGTCCATCCTGATTTACAACGACTACGATACAATCTTATTTCAAAAGCAACAAGGTCTAGACCTTCTCAAGAAAATCAAGGCCCAAGGAGCTCCAGTCGATGCTTACGGATTGGAGTTCCACGAAACAATCTTTCCAGGAAGTGGCCATCAATGCACGCATGGGTCAACACTAAAACGTACGCTTTACGACATTTATGAACAAACTGGCCTTCCTATATACATTACCGAATATGATGTCGGAGACAAGGACGATGAATTCCAGAAAAAGTGCTACATGGAGCATATTCCGGTCTTGATGGAATCGGAATACGTTAAAGGGATAACCCTTTGGGGATACGTTTATGGGAAAACATGGATTTCTTGTAGTGCCCAGGAACAAGGTTGCTCAGGTCTTATCAAAGACGGTGTTGATCGCCCAGCGATGACCTGGCTCAAAGAATATTTCAAGAATCCAAAAGCGCAGCGCTACGGGCGAGGCCTTGCCTCCGGTGCAGAAAAGAGCCTCGGTAACGTCATTGTTGACGGTCAAACAATCCCCGAAGACTACAACACCTACTGGAACGAGATTACCACAGATAACGCGTGCACATGGGGTGCCGTTGAAAAAGAACGCGGCATATACGATTTTTCTAAATGCGATGCTGTTTATAGTTGGACTGTTGTAAGTCGGTGGGAGACACGTGTGCCGTTCAAGTTCCGCAATCTGCTAAAAGGGACACATCTTCCGCACTGGCTGAACGGACTCGACGTGAACGAAACCAAAGAAGCTGTTACAGCCTGGTTTGATACTGTTGCCAAGCATTATCCCGATATTAACCGGATTGAAGTTGTCGATGGAGCAGTCCGTAATAGCACGGGTCACTATCATTCTGGATTTGAAGCCTACAACAACGTAATCGAGGCTCTCGGTGGCGACGATGGCGACTACAAGTTTGTGGCAACATCATTCAATATGGCCCGTGAACGCTGGCCTCATGCGACCTTGATTTACAACGACTACGACGAAGGCCGTTGGGAAAATGACCCGGTGGTTGACCTTATCCTAAAACTTCAAAAACAAAATGCAGCAATCGATGCCTTTGGAATGCAAGCTGCGAACTTGATGGTTCAAGGTTCAGGCCCAGAGATAGAGTGCATTGCCGGGAGTAAAATACGGGATGGCATAAAAAAAATTTATGATAAAATAAAAGTTCCACTGATCATCACAGAATACAGCATCGGTACGGATGACGATAATCTCCAAAAGACTTGCTTTGCAGAACACATCCCCGCCTTCATGGAATCGGAATACGTCGCGGGAGTTACCCTGTGGGGCTACATTTACGGAGAAACACCGTGGATGAACCCCACAAATACCGGACTTATCAAGGATGGAGTAAACCGCCCGGCAATGGACTGGCTTGAACAATATTTCAAAGAGCACTGGCTCGATGCCAAGAGCCTGTGGTATTCTAGCGGCATTCCACACAATCCTGTAGATACGCTTGGTCAAAAAAATCCTGATGAACCGGTTGCGATTGGCAACAAAATCCGTTTAAAGCAGAGGACGCTCCAGAATTACGATGTATTTGACATGCAAGGCGTGCGTTTGGGCAAACTCTCGGCATACGGTTTTGCAGATGCCGCCACCAAACTCAAATCTGCCAATGCCACAAAATCATCGGGAATCTATTTCTTGCGCAACCGCTCCACTGGCCAAATGCAAAAAGTCGGAGTCACAAAATAGCAGCCTATAAGAAGTGGAGTTTGTAATGAGTGTGTGTATGACTATATTCAAAGCATCTGTTCTTGCCCTTATGACGTCGGGACTTTCTTTCGCGGCTATTGCCGATAGTGCTTCCAAGTTCCTTGGCAACATTATCACACTAGACGAAATCCCCGAAGACTTTGGCACCTACTGGAATCAGGTTACCGCCGAATACGGATGTACATGGCGCGAAGTTGAAAATGAACGCGGCAAGTACGATTTCTCTAAATGCGATCTCGCCTATAACTGGGCAAAAGAGAATCACGCTCATTTTTCATATCACACTCTAGTGTGGGGGGCTTTGTATCCGAATTGGTTGGTTAATCTTGACGTTGACGAGACCAAGAAAGCAATTACAGATTGGTTCAATGCGGTTCAAAAACATTACCCCGACCTCGAAATGATTGAAGTGGTGAACGAAGCCGTCAAGGTAGGCGACAACTATCACTCAGCTTTTGGCAGGGGCAACAAATTGATTGAGGCTCTCGGTGGCGATAGCGGGAACTACGAATTCGTGGTCACAGCTTTCAAGATGGCCCGCGAACGCTGGCCGAAAGCCATTCTGATCTACAACGACTACAACACAATTCAGTGGAATAAGGATCAGGCTATAGACCTCCTCAAAAAAATCAAGGAGCAGGGGGCACCCGTCGATGCCTTCGGAATGCAGTTCCACGAAACTACCGTACAAGGGAGCGGCCATTATTGTTTGAATCCATCGGAACTCAAACGTGCGCTTCACGAAGCACACGAACAAACAGGCCTTCCCATATACATTACAGAATACGATGTCGGCGACAAGGACGACTATTTTCAAAAAAAGTGCTACATGGAGCATATTCCAATCTTGATGGAAACGGAATACGTTGCCGGCATAACCCTCTGGGGGTTCATTTATGGGAAAACATGGACAGTGGACGGTAATTCCGGCCTTATCAAAGATGGCGTTGAACGCCCGGCATTGACCTGGCTCAAGGAATATTTCAAAAACACAGGAGCTGCCCGCTACGGGCGAGGCATTGCCACCGGTGCAACAAAAAATCTAGGCAACGTAATTGTCGATGGTCAAACAATCCCCGAAGACTATGACACCTACTGGAATGAGATTACTACGGATAACGTATGCACATGGGGAGCTGTCGAAAAGGAACGTGGCAAATACGATTTTTCTAAATGCGATGCAGTTTATAATTGGGCCGTTATAAGTCGGGGGGAAACTCGGGTAGATTTCAAATTCCGCAATCTGCTGAAAGGGACGCATCTCCCGCGCTGGCTAAACGGACTCGATGTCAAAGAAACCAAGGAGGCCGTTACAGCCTGGTTTGACGCCGTTGCCAAGCATTATCCCGATATTTACCTGATTGAAGTTGTCGATGGGGCTGTCCGCAATAGCAAGGGATTCTATCACTCCGGCTTCGAGGGCTACAACAACGTAATCGAGGCTCTCGGTGGCGATGAAGGCGACTACAAGTTCGTGGCTACGGCATTCAACATGGCTCGTGAGCGCTGGCCTCATGCGACATTGATCTACAACGATTACGACGAAGGACGTTGGGAAAACGACCCAGTGGTTGACCTTATCTTGAAACTTCAAGAACAAAATGCGGCAGTCGATGCCCTTGGATTGACGGCGGGCAACCTGATGATTCAGGGTTCAGGCCCTGTTGCGGAGTGCGTTTCCAAAAGTAAAGTAGAAAGCGGCATACAAAAAATTCATTACGGAATACAAATACCTCTTTTTATCACAGAATACAATATCGGTACGGATAACGACAGCCTCCAGAAAGCTTGCTTTGCAGAACACATCCCCGCCTTCATGGAATCGGAATATGTTGCTGGAGTCACCCTGTGGGGCTATATTTACGGAGAAACGCCGTGGATGAGCACCACAAATGCAGGCCTCATCAAGGATGGCGAAAATCGCCCAGCGATGGACTGGCTTGAACAGTATTTCAAGGACCACTGGTTCGATGCCTGTAACATGTGGTATTCTAGCGGAATTCCACACTATCCTATAGACACTCTTGGTTCCATTGATTCGCTTGACATTCTTGATACCCTTGGTCAAGAAGGTCCGATTGCGATTGGCGGCAATCTCCGCTTGTTGCCGGGTTCTATCCAGAAATATGACGTATTCGACCTGCAAGGCGTGCGTATAGGCATGATTGCTGCCCACGAATTCATTGAAGCCACAAACAAACTGAAATCATCTAGTGTTGTAAAATCTTCAGGAATCTATTTCTTGCGCAACCGCGCTACCGGCAAAATGCAAGGCGTTGGAGTCATGAGATAAGAAGGGTTATGAGTCCGACGCTCTGACCGATTGAGTTAGCCGCAGGAGGGGGAGATGATTTGGAAGATTTCTGTTATGCCTTTTCAGTCCGTTGCGTAATGTCCAAAGTTACGATGGAAGGATTTTTTAGGGAATAAGGCTTAGAAATTACAATGAAACTCCTGCTCCAAAACGGATGAACGAGATAACGGAAAAAGATGTGAAAAGACTTGCTTTTGCTTAAAAATTTTCGTATATTTCTTTTCAGACAGGGTGGCAGGGTACCCACCTGAGAAAAAAAGAAGGCCCAAATTGATGACAGGGTGGTAGAGCGACCACCTGAGATAAAAAAGAAAGCTCATTAGATGAGACCGTTTTTTATTTAGATATAAAAAGCGGTCTTTTTTTTTGTAAAAAAAATGGGGAAATAATGAACAAACCAAAAGTTCCGCAAGTAAGACTTCTGTCTCCGCTCTTTTATGAACGGAACTCAGATAATCGGGAAATTTTATCAAAACAAAACCGGCCCTATCTTGTATTGCTGGTTGAATACCGCGGTCTTAAATTTGCTATACCGTTCAGGTCAAATATTCAACATTCGCATGCTTACAAGTTCCAAGGAGAATCATCAAAAAGACAGTCCTCGGGACTTGACTTTAGCAAAAGCGTTATCATATTCAATGAAGATGAAATCGGTATGCCTGCGCACATTGATTCCAAAGAGCACACGGAACTCGCCAAGAGATATGATTTTGTTGTCGAAAAGTTTCAAAAGTACATAGATGATTTTATTGAAGGCTTGAAGCAGGAACCTTTGCCGCCAAAATACAATTTCTCGTCACTAACATATTATAAAGGGGTTCTGTTGAATTCGGTTAAATCCTGAAAGCAGTAGAGACCTCTAAAATTTTAGCCGTCCGTGATGTGCGGGCAGCTTTTTAAGAACACCTATTTATAGTATTCTCTCCATATTGGTGGAAACTTGTCAACAAATAGGTAATAATTGACCCAAAGGTCAAAAATCCATGCCTTGCTAGTTTCTAAAGGACGTTCGTATTCTTTATCTGAATCCAATTTCGACATAAAAATGTCGCCAGCGTTGATATCGTTTATTCCGCAGTCCTTGAAAAAACAAAACCAGTCTGAACTATCGTTTTTCTGAAATTCTTCTTCGAAAACGCGTTCAGCGTTCCAAAGACGCCCTTGTTCAGCGCCTAAATGTGCTGGGCATTCCTTTTCGCCCTTGTAGAATTTGTAGATGCTGTAATCCATGATGAACAATGAAAGATCAAAACTTTCTACTTCAAGAAACCGTATTGATAGACTTTTACTTCGATTTGCTTGGCGAGGGCTTTTTGCCGTGTGCGGAGTGTTGCAATCAAGTCCATATAAGTTGAGTCTTCGGAATCACTTTTCATGTGGCCCTTGCAATCGACTCCCTGGAAATGCTTGCGGATGTCATAGAAACTAGCATCGGGGAGAGCTCCCTTTTGTGCATGGTAGTAACGCCAAAGTTCAAGACCAGCATCATAGACAGCCTTTGCCGCCGGAGACATCGGCATTTCACACAAAAACGACTTTATAAACTTGTTCATAAAGTTACTTTTGAAAGTGCTCTTGCAGCCAACTTCCTCACGCGTAAAGGGAATCCAATGATTTATTAAGTCTGAGCCGTTCTTGTCTTTTTCCGATGAAATTCGGTTTTGTCCGTGGAAAAGCGTATAGATAAGACAATCAAGTTGGAATGTTTTATCATCTTGCCATCCGTCATTTGGGTAAAGGAATTGATCGCGGTCATTGAGCCATGTGGCTTCGATGGAATGACGGACTGCGAGATAAATTGAAATGGTCAAGAAATTATTTTTTGTTATTGCCGTAACTCTTGATTCACGAATGTCACTTTCATTTGGCTTTAGTGTAATATAGACACCACCATTGTTTTGAAAATCATTCGGAACAAAGCGTAGCCATCCGATGTTTTCGCCTTCACTGTCAAAATGATTGTGCAACCATTTGTTTATGATTTGTTTGTCAGAAACGGCACAAATCTTTTTAGTTCCCTTAAAATTTCCTTCACTATCATACACATCGGAAATCGTTTCAACAAAAGGTTCCTTTTGGGCTGTATCCCATACAAAGAAACCGATTGGGAATTTTCCTGTCACATTGTCAAATGTACTTGCAGGAACGACAAAAGATTTTTCAAGCTTCGCTTGGAATATTTCCCTGTACTTTGCAAAATTGGGAGCGCATAGCGCTTTCAATGTTGCAAATTGTCCCAATTTGCAACATTGTAGTTCTTGATAAATTCTTATCAAGAACTGCGCGAAAAGTTCATTGATACTTCGTCCAACCAAATTCAAGTATTTGTCGCGAGTTTTTGTTTCTGACAAACCTTGTCTATTTGAACCTGTTCCACTTGAAGTCCTTTTATTACTTGCTTCTGCATACGGTGGATTGATATAAATGACCAACTTCTTTCTTTTTTCTGGATCACTGATAATCGGTTGCAATTCTTCAGGACACTTGCTGAAATCGTCATTTAAGAAGTCAAACTGGAATATATGATTTTCCGGCATGGGCCAGCCGTTATTCACACGCTCCTTCATCACATCAATGTCTTGCTTATCGAGTGTTGATACCCAAACATTGTCGTAGTTGGTAAGGCCGTTTTCGAGGTTGCCCGTCCCTGCACAACAATCCCAAATGTAATATTCATCTTGCCAAGTTTCGCCCAATACATCTGCCAGATATTGCTGAGATTTTTCCACCCATATCTGCGGCGTGAAAAAGCTGCCTTTGCGTTCGCGGATGTCTTGCGGCACAAGCAAATCGCGACGACCGATGATATAATCCCAGTATTCTTCTTGCGGAGGTCTCTTGTATATGCTCCAGAATTCCTTGTATGCTTTTTGCTTGTCTTTAAACTCAACGGTTGAATAAGAAAGGAATCCATTTTCATCTAGCTTTTTCGCCAATTCGTATTTAGTCCGTTTCAGAACCACGAAAAGGTTGTCTTTGATGGACTTGTCACCGTCGGATAAAAGGTCTGCTAAAAAGAAATCTGCCGATATTATTCCGTTCTTGTTGACTTTTGCCCAATCCACGTTGATGGAAGGCTTGACGGTCGCTTCCCATTTCTGGAACACGAAGGTGAAGTTGTTCTTAGTGACCGAAATTTTTTCGGAAACATCTTTTGCAGTCTTGAAATTTAAACGAATAAATTGTTGAAGTTCCGGTGTTGCATTCTTGAAGTAAAAGAGAATTGAATTTTCTTCAAGTTGCTTTTTGCACAAGTCGTGGAGCTGGTGGAATTCCTTGGTGTCGTGGTTACTCGGAGTTACGTTCCAGTTGAAATCATTCTGGTAGAAAATTTCTTGAATGCGGTGGTATTCGATGAAGGCGAATTTTTCTGCGTCAAAAGCACCGATATACTTGGGCGGCAGATTGTGCTCAAAGGTGCGTTCTTTGCCGATGGTCAAAAGCAACTGTACGAAGGATTCGTAAATGTCGTGCGATGTCCCTTGTTTTGCCTCGGCCCAGAGGATGCTTTTCAAGTCGCCAATATCGTCTTCAAAAAGATCTGTGCGCTCGCCAAGCGTATTATGCTTCGCTATCACGAAGTCAATATTTCCGAGTTGGGTGTATTTATAATTGGCAAAGAAATCCTCGCGCACGGCGGACTTCAACTGTTCTTCACGTAGCTTGGCATAATTCATGATTTGAATATAGATATTTCAATGTTGATAAAATCTTTTTACAGAGAAATTCTAGTCCAAACGTCTCGTTAATGCGTGTATATATAACGGTAGGGAGCGCTTCTCTATCGCCAAACGGGGGCGTTCCCGGTTTATGGTCAAAACTCTAAACGTATTGACAATGTCAATATAATAGAGTATATTATACATGAACATAAAAATAAGCGAACATGCAGCCCAAAGGATGGCAGAACGGAATATTTCCGAGGATGTCGTCCGAAGGGCTTTCGACGCCGAGGACTGGGAATCCTATGATGTGTCCGAAGTTGACGAATTCGCCGTAATCGTGACAAAGACAATCAACAGGAAAAAGTGGTGTTTCGTTTTCAACTGGGAAACGGCTACACTTATTACCTGCTATCCGAGGAGGTAAACCATGTACAAGGGACTTACCAAAAAAGAAATCAAGACAGCCAAATACTACGAAAAAATGACTGAAGCTGAAGCTGAGGCAGAACATAAATGGGCTGAGGCTAACGGTCTGTCTTTTTCCGGACCGGGAGCGTTGTCCAAGGCCATTGCGGCAGCAAAGGCTCGGTCTTCCGAGAGTAAAGCCCGCATGGTGTCTATCCGTATGGATTGCGAGGATATCGAGGGCATTAAGGCCAAAGCCGCACGGATGGGGGTAAACTACCAAACACTCATCAAAACACTAATTCACCGATATCTTAACGGCACAGTGACTTTCTCTGAATCATTTTAATGTTTGACGACTTCGGCCCACTTATGGCGGGTTTTGTTTTTTTCAACTG
>Ga0265301_10006253_pt1 | contig 11463 bp, 19 predicted proteins | sample AusTroGonzalo_MG_2_FD_193488 | JGI IMG/M metagenome (GOLD analysis project Ga0265301, IMG submission 193488) | Bovine rumen microbial communities from tropical cattle in Woodstock, Queensland, Australia - Gonzalo_04 | ecosystem: Host-associated > Mammals > Digestive system > Stomach > Rumen ...
CCTTTTGTGTAGGATACTTTCTCTTGCTTCTTGGTCTGATATCTCCTGACTTATTATCAACAATACATATGTCTCCATCTTTATTGCCGATAAAATCTATGATACCAACGAAGTTTTTATCTCCCAGCCTAAATCTCACAAACTTTTCGACATCCACCATCTCATAAGGTAGCGGAGAGAAACTTTCAAGGTAAGAAGCAACACCATCTATATATTTATCAACAATTTTGGAGTCTGGTTTGTCTCCCGAAACTTCTGTGTTAAACCTCGTAAGAAACGCCATAAGCATATCTTCTTTTTTTATTGTACCTCGATAATATTGCTCAATAATACTATGAACCAGCTTGCCGAATGAACTGTAAAACATAGCTTCTTCAGGCTGTCCTCTGATATACTTCAAAAACCATGCTCCCGGGCAGCTATCAAAGCTATTAACTCTGGAATATGACCAAGTCATATCCTCGATTAGCGGCCTGTAGCTTATATTCCCCATATATTAGAACGGAAGCATGTCTTCGGAGAATTCATCCCCCTGAACTTCATCTCTTGCTCCAGCTCTAGTTCCCTGACCACTCTGTCCCTCGTCAGAAAGCTCAAAGCTAAAGATTTTATAGTTGATGTACTCTTTATTTCTCTCCTTGTCGTACGTCGTGCTCACATCAACATCGCCAAGTTTGATTCTGTCTCCTTCTTTCAGACCAGCAGCTTTCTTAGCGGCTGCGCTTCCAAAAACTGTCGCAAACCCGCTGAAGTCCTGCTCATATTCTCCGGTAGACTTGTTCTTTTTGGACACAGAAATCCTCAAACGTGTGATGGAGTCAGTTTTTGGCTCAACGCTCCAGCACTTGGCGTACGCCCCTGTTCTAAAACCCATATTACTTATTCTCCTTTTCATTAGTGTTTATATATTTCTCAGTGAACTCTTCCAAAAGCTTAGACGCAAGTACCGGCTCGCTGATAGAGAGATAATTGCCGTTCTTTACATACCTCATTACAAATTTCTTGACCTCTTCAGACTTGTCAGGATTGTCTGACAAATACAGCTTGATTTTTGCGTCAAAATCATCAATGATTTTCTTTGCAATAGACTTTTCCTCTGCGTTTTCAGCCTCTTTCTGCTTGCTTCTCCAGCTGTCAGGATCGTCCTCAGGAGCGGCAATCTGGAAGAAGTTCATAAGAAAATACCGTAACCCATATGTCATTGCGGAGCCCATTGCCTGTGATGGGTCAGACTGACTACCTGAAATATACCACGGAACACTGATTGTCTCGCTCGGGTTATCATTGTTAATCCATGTATACACCATATTGGAGTTTGCCAGAAACTCAGTGACGGGTTCCTCGTATCTTTCTCCGTTTTTCAGCGTTTTAATTTTTGTGTATGTATATGGTTCAACAGTCGTCCCATCCACAAAGTTTGGGATTAGTGATACGTTGTACTTATTCATGCCGGCTGTTACGTGTGACAAGATTTCATCAATGCCAACATATTTATACCCATACCCGCTTCTGTCTCTCTGAATTACCTCTGTTCCCTTTCTGATTTTTGCAAGCTTCTGATACAGATTCATTTTCTCTTCGCTAATACTAATCAACCTCTTTCTAAAATCAAATTTGGAATAAAAACCGCACCACGTGTCGCAAAAGAAATTATTTCTTCAAATGTATCATCTATATCTGAACCTAAAAATAACCCGTGAGTGTACGCAGAAAACGCTCTGTTAAACTCGAGTGTGGCAGACGAGCATATATGTCCCATGGATGTGAACAATTCATCAAAACCAAGATATTCATCGTTGTATATGTACACAACAATCATATTATCTTTAAAAGATACAGATGATATGCTTGCACCGCATAACTCAATACTGCATATTGCTTTTACTGCTTCTGACATTGCTACAAGGAACCCTGCATAGAATAACTTATCACGCAATTGATTGCTTATGTCTTCGCTGATTCCAAGCTCTATCCTTGCTCCTCTATTCATTCATGATATTTCCTCCAGTTTATTTTATTAATTTGATACATCTGTTTAAAAAGCCCATATGGGCTTTTTAAACTATCCGAAGTATGCTTCTTTCCATCTTAAATAATCTACCATATAATCATTGATGATGATGTTTCTTTTTCTCTCCATAGTTAACCCGCTTTTCCTAAAATCGTACTCTTTACCTTTCATCATTTCATCTGCGGCAAAACTAAAATCCGGAGGAAAACCAGCGTCTTCGATTGTCTTGACCCTATAAAACAGCCCAGATAGCCACACTCTTTTGTAACTTAATCTCATCTTTGTCGAACCAGCGTCAGTTGATTTCTTAAACCTGGACGAAAGTTCAACCTTGAGAATGTTTACATCCGGCCTTGACTGTAATCCGGTTAAAAGTTCTTTGTCTGGAGCTCTTTGTTTAAAAATTCTACTAACATATCTTGGATGCTTAAAAGCAAATTGTTTTAGATTTACACAGTTGCTGATAGCCTTGAGCCCTTCCCTGTATATTGGTATATCATAATCACCGTGGATGATTTCCATTGTCTCAAAGTGTACTTCTGTCTTCAGCACATTCACGGCTTCAGCCTGCGGCATGCCGCCATAAGCCATCCACAAATACGCTCTATAAATGTTATCTACAGTTTGTTCGTCTTCTTTTTCAAAAACTAAATCCATACATGCCTGGAGGTGAAGTGGATTTGCTACCGTCATGTTCTTTATTTTATCCAGACCGAGCCTGTCTATTTCGCTTATCCCGTTGATTGCGTTTGGATATCCGTGGTCTATGCACCATTTAACATAGTTTTTTAACATTGATATCCTGAGAGCCTTGCTTCTAGTTCTGATTCCGACTATCTTTTCAACTATCGGAGTAAGTTCTTCCGCGGTTCTTGTACACAGGTCATCTCCCCACGCAACCTCATATGGTTCGAATGTGTTGAAGATTGACTCGTAAGACCTGATTGTGTAGTCTGTTTTGGCGGTCTCTTTGATAAACCTCGTTTTCATTTCCTCGTTATACATAAAGCCGTCCTCCAAAGAAATAGTATGTATGACTGGTTTTACAGACCAGTCGCATTGAGGTTAGCCGCTTTATTCCAGACTTCCTTTAAATACTCTGGGTCAATATACGAGATGGCGCATGACGCAAGCATATTTGCAATTGCAATCTTTTCCATATATGTCTGCGGCAGCGTTGTTACATACTTACCAAGTCTTTCTTTTGGCACACAAACAGGATTCTCACACAAAACCATACTGTCAACTGGTAATCCAGATTCATCTGATTTAATAATGACGTGTGTTGGCTGCCCTGTCTTCTTAATCTTACTCGTCATAGGTAATACTGTAACATTTGGACTGTAGATATTCCCCTTATTATTTTGAAAGACAACTGCCGGTCGTCTTCCGTTTTGCGTGCTATGATCTCCAATGAATTCTACGTAATAGACGTCCCCCATGCGTGGATACCGCATGTTGTTACTCAATACTGACACTCCTCTGCCTCTATGTATGAGTATACCACATCACGGGGTGCGCCTGTCAAGATAGTTAACAAATTTATGCCGATAAAATATATATTATTTATTTAATATAATATTTATATAATAAACCTTATCAGATAACATACTATTTGGAGCATATTCTATTACAACACTTGTTCCTAAACAGTTATCAATATTGTTTATATATATATTAATTATATTATCTATTCTAATATACCCATGTTCATTAGAAATAATAACAGCGTTTGGCGCCATTGAAATAATCATTGACTGAAAAACCATGTCAATTCTAACCGGAGAATAAATATTATCCATCCCTGGAAGGACGGTTATTGATGACGGGCGGTTCTCCGCTAGATAGTTCCTTAATGTGCCAAGCGATACAGGCACCATTCTAGTGGAGGAATTATTCATCTTTTTCACCTCTTGAATACGAACTCAAATAGTGCTATAATTTGTTGTGTGTGCTAGCGCACCGTACTTCCTTTTGCCCCTTTGGGGCGAGCCGTAGATTTTTGCCAGAATCTACGGCTTTTATAATGTTGCATCAAGGCACGTCATTGCGTCATCAATCCTTTCCATTGCATCACCAAGTGAATAAACCTTGTCTTCCATCTCAGAGTATCTGTCGGAGTATTGGAGATTCTCCGGCATATTGTCCATTGCGTCCAGCTCATCGTCTCTCACATTGTCTATCATATCCCTGGCTTTTTCCAAATAACTGACGGCTTCTCTGATTCTTTTTCTTCTCGGTTCATTCATTAATTAAATCTCCTCCTTGATTATATTGCGAACCTGTACCTTTATTTGTACATTTTCACCATCTAATGCGCAAAACGATATCCTTTCGCACCCTACAATACCATACAGATAATCTATATCTTTTATGGTATCAATGAATGGATTAAAACATGAAAAACTAAACACAGCTATATTGTTAACGACATCAACATCAACATTCAGACTATTTCCATTGAGAAGATCCATCAGCCTGTCAATCCTGGTTCCAATAAGACACATGGATTGCTTTGGCATCTTCCAATATTCCCTCAGACGAGTTAGAAGAAGAGTATATGCGTTTATCATCCAATTCCTCCATTCCGTTTATCTGCAGTGTTTTCTGCAAAATCTGTAATATAAAACGAAATCCTTGTTTTGTTATTCCTTATTGCGTCAATTTCCATACAGTCAGCGATGCTTGCAAGATATAGAAATTTCGGTATATCAGAAAACTCTATATTCTCCCCCTCTAAAACCACGCTGGCGTCATACCTGTCTGTTATCACACCGTTGTATTTAACTGATACTCTTGTTCCGTTAAACATTTCAGAAAGTTCATTGAATAAAACTGTTATTCTTTTAATATTTTCATCATTTTTGACTTCCCAAATAGTATACTTTGTACCTTCTTGTTTTCTTGCACCCTCTTCTCGTTTTCTTAATTCAGAAGCACAATCTAAAATATACTCAATTAGTTGCTCTGCGCTTCCGGGGCATTCTTTGCTGTTAAAATTATCCATGTTTATTGCCTTTCATTATTGTGTTAATAATATCAAATTTGCTTTCCAAATCCGCTGGTGTTTTTGCTTTGCCTAACTTACTATTAGAACCCTCCTTGTATAGATAATAATATTCCCTTGATGGCTTTGTTGTAATAATGAATTTGGTATCCCCATTAATATCATTATACCTCGTCATTATTATTTCACCAGATGGACACTTAAAATCCATGCTCAAATACTATATCCTCTTAGTGCATTCACGCACTCCGCAAATTTCTTAGCTGCCTCTTCTACCTCGGTGACAGAGTTCATCCTAGAAAAAGAAACACGCACAGACTGTCTAGCATCATCATCAGACATCCCCATAGCAACAAGTACATGGCTCGGTTCTGATTCCTTACTTCTGCACGCGGACCCAGCAGACACACATACATCCATGTTCCCAAGCAACAACACTAGGGTCTCTGCGTGTATGCCATCTATTTTTAGATTCAGTATTTTTCCAGGATGAGTTACATTTTGACCGTTTAATGTCACTGTTTCGCCAAGCAATTCTTTAATTATTCTATAAAACTGTTGTTTTGCAGCGGCAATATTGTTTAAATCAGAAGCCAAAGAGTCTTTTGTAATCTCACATGCCTTTCCGAAACCAACTATGCCGGCAACATTTTCAGTTCCGCCTCTTTTCCCAAATTCCTGTTCTGCTCCGCCTATAATTATCGGGTCTATAAGATTAATATCTTTTACAAAAAGCGCACCAATGCCTTTTGGCCCATGTATTTTGTGTGAAGACAGAGAAAGAAAGTCACAATTTATTTCGTTCACGTCAAGCTTCATAGTTCCTGCGGCTTGAACACAGTCCGTATGGAACGGAATTCCTTTTGCCGCGCAATATAAGCCTATTTCTTTTACAGGATTATCCGCACCGGTTTCATTGTTTACAGTCATGACTGAAACAAACCCAGTGTTGATATCAACCGTGTCTTCAAATGTGTTGAACTCTATACTGCCATATTTGTTTGGACGCAAAAATGCTATATCAAACCCTCGTTTTACACATTCTTTTTTAATTGGTTTTAAAATGGAGTCATGTTCAATTTCTGTGGTAATGACGTGTGTTTTATTCTTAATAGACAACAGTTTACAAACATTTGATATCACAATATTATTTGATTCTGTGCCGCCAGATGTAAAAATGATTTGATTTGGTTTTGCGGATATCAAATCCGCCACGCGTTCCCTCGCCTTGTCTATTTCCGACAAGGCGAATCTGCCCATTTTGTGAATTGAACCTGGATTTCCGTATGCCGTTGTCAAGAACGGCATCATTTCGTCCAAAACAAGGGGATCCATTTGTGTGGTAGCGGCATTGTCAAGATATATCATTTAACCACCATCTTCTTATTTTTTCTTTACGGCAAGTCCGCAGTACCAATATTCCTTGGCTATTTTGTTTTTTTCCATAACAGTATAAATCGGGCATCCACCCTCGCTGTCCTTTGCCACACACTCAGAACAATAGATAACATCTGTTCCTAACGTCTCCATCTTGTGTATCTCCTGTATGGCTTTATAAACCCCCATAGCATGCAACCCAGCTGCTTTTGCGTGTTTGTTAAGCCTTGCTTCCAATTCATCTCCGTCTATTAATCTCATAAAACACTACCTCCATTTGTTTATTATATCATATTTGCATCAACAATACCTAAGCCAATGTCCAGACCTAGATTCCGGTTTATCTGAGTATACATTGTATATTGCAGGTTTAAAAACCGCGCCCTGCGGCCCCCATAAACACACATTATCAGAGTCGAGACGAGGAACCATTGTCAGCTCGCATTTTTCAGACTTAATATAGTCATTTATTTTCTTGAACATTTTAAGGCTGCTATATACCTGCCCTTCAATCCCCGTGTTATATGAACCAAACCAATTTGCCAGTTTTCTATAATACTTTGCCAGCACTAAATGATACAGGCACTCTTCTATCCCGTACTTCCATTTGTTTTTAGTGCCTTTATGCATATTATCATATACGTAGTTCTTTCCATATATATATATTAAATCACTATCAAATTCTTCAACTAACTTTGAGTAGTTTTGTTTTACAAACCGCTTTACTTCCTCATCTAAGTCTTTATCTGTCATATATGAGTCAGACAAACTTCTCTGCTCTTCTTTTCTCTGCGCAATTCTCTCATCAAACTCTCGTATTTCAGATAACTCTACGGCATTTTTCAGCAAGAGGAAAACGCCAGCGACAACCGCAACTAAAAACCCAATCAATAAACACCACCAACTTTCTCCGTCTCATCACTAGCAGCATCGTCTCTTTCAATAATGACAATCAAATCAGTGGCGTCTTTATAGTCTCTCGCTTTTAGTGTCGAAGCAACATCAGACTCCTTGTATTCACCAATTCTCTGCATAGCAAAATACCTTACAGTTTTCTTCAGCCCAATCTCTCCTTTACTACAGCAGTCTGGAAGTCCTCGATTTCTGACGTCCATAATGTTTCAGCTCCAGCTCTTTTAAAAACCAGAGGAAACCCGCCAATCCCGTCGAATAAACTGCCAACAGTTAATCCGTCTCCATGTATTTTACATATCTTGGTTGCGAGATGTTGCCAAAATGGAAGCGCGATGCTGTTTCCAATTGCCCTGTATCGGACTGCGTCACTTACTTTTTTCTTTTTGCCTCTTAAATCCTCGTACTTGTATAGTGTTTCTTTAGTTATTTCACCATCATATTCATATTCTTTTGTTTCATATGGCTCGCCTACCAGGGTCCAGTTATCGGGAAACCCCTGGAGTCTTTCGCACTCCAGGGGTGTTAGGCGGCGCACTCTCATTCTTCCGCTGTCCATATTATTCTCCTTGTCAATGTCGACTGAAAGTACTAGTGGTACATTGTTCCCTCCTGTTCCCATTCTTGCTGTCAGTGCCTGTACTATATCATCCAACGCAATCTTAATTCTTGAGTCATGTGGATGATATTCCAGGTTTATGTAGAGTCTACCTAACACTGCTGTTTGCCACCTGATTTCTCAGTGCTAGGAACAGTATTTCAGGAAGTTGCTTCGCTTTCTGCGCCGCCCTCCTGATTATTCCCATCGCACATTTCTCGCTCAAATAATATCTCGGGAGCGGACATTCCTCCAAAATCGACGACAAGTGAGACTCTACGTCTACGCTGGGGTGTTCCCCAAAACTGCGAGTTGTGAATTCGCCAAGCAAGGCTCCATCCTGCCAGCTCATCATAGAGGCATCCTGATTTTCCCCACTTCTTTTTAGGCATAGGCACGTCGGGGGCTTCTGGGTTCGCGATTCTGACAAACTCTGTGAGTACTGTTTGGAAATCGTGTCCAGAATTACTGCTGAGTGATCCGACGACGTTCTCCCAGATGCATATTCTGGGTCTAGCTGTTCTGTCATCTCTTCTATTTGCTTTTTTGTCGTGCTCCCTCATCTCCTTAATAATTCTTATTTGATGCAAAAATAATCCGGAGCGGCTCCCTGAAATGCCGCTCCTAGGTCCTGCGATTGACAAGTCCTGACATGGACTTCCTCCCGTAATGATGTCCACTATAGGCAAATCTGCTCCGTTAAGACCAGCTATATCTCCGTAATGAATCATTTTTCTTTTCCTCCGGATAAGTGCGGCTCAGCACCAACAATCCACAGTAACGTTCTTTCGTTCTTGTAATCTATGTTATTCTCTAACCAATTGAATGTCTTTGCCTCATAGTTTGGATGTAAATCGATTCCGTCTATTGATTTATATACCCTATCTTTGTACTTAAAACCCTTTGTGTGGAACAAATCTATGGTTGTATACTGAATATTGACATTATTAGCAGCTAGATTTCCGTCTATCATTTTCCGCCTATCAGGAGCCGTTGCAACTAAATAAATATTCCCAACACGCTTATTGAATCTTGATAGCCCAAGTAAAACTCCAGTTGAAGTGATTCCGCTTCCACATGTAATAACTAGGTTATCTAGCTCATCCGGGATATTTTCGACCTGTCTGCTTACAGCGGAAAACATTATATCCGGATAGTCTATAATGTTAAATCCATAATCCACAACAAACAGCCCCTCTTCTTTCGCTATTCTTCTTGCATGACCATATAAAATGTTGTGAATTCCAGATGTTGAAACTATGCGAATATCCGCTCCATATTGTTCCGCTATCTGAGGCATCTCTAATTTTCTTACTCTTTCCAACGTTGTAGCTCCGTAGCATATTACAGAACTCATACCAAAATGATTCGCTACAGCCGCAGTAATTGGAGCCTGTGGACTGTGTATGCTACAGCAACTAATGACTCCGTGATAATCATTCCGTATATGATTTACAAGTTCATAGCACTGCCTCAATTTCCCGCCGTTTACTGTGTTCTCCCCAAACGGTCTGTACAAATCATCTCTTTTAATGAACAAGCCCTCGTGTATTTCAACCGGAGTTAATGAATACTGGTCGATAATAATACCCCCATTAAAGATAAATAAGGGGTCGTATAACGACCCCTTCAATTAGTATATTTCTTTTATTGTTTCTCCCATTTTCTCAATCAGCGGCACGACCAACGCGTTCCCCATCATAAAATATCTCTGTCTGTCTGGCGCCCCATAAGTCCACCCACGCGGAAACCCATTAATTGCCTCGCACTCCTCTGGAGTTAACTTCCTTAGTCTTCCTGTCTCTGGGTCTTCTATGATGTGTGTTGTTCTGTTCTTTGTTCCCTCACTCGTCAACATTGTTCTAGCTGGACGGTCGGGCGGATCTGGAAAAGCAATCGGCCCCTCACTGAACGTGTAGGAAAACCCTGTCCCAGAAGTCCTCTCAATCTTCTTCGCGCCCTTCATATATTCCCATTTCGGAACTTCTTCATCTGTCAGGAAGAACCGCTCATCAACGCCGTCATCTACAATGATATTTCCAATGGGTGTCGGTCCGCACCCATTGGGTGTATATTCCGCACTGAAAACCCTGCCTCTAAACATCACACCGGAATTATAGAACGCAGCCTGATACTCGTCTGAAAACTCTACAAGGTCTCTATAATCGTTCAGGTTTGACGTGAAAGCTTTCTTCCAGTCAATCCTGGGGTTCACCAGAAATGTTTTCGCAAAGAACCCGCTCTGACTCAGCCACTTATCCGTGCCGCCAATGAATAAATCACCGTGCATTTTCCTGTACTGCTTTGTACTTTTATGTGCTGCGAAGATGAATGTTCTGCGTCTTCTCTGAACAGACCCATAATCAGCCGCGTTTACTACACGCCATTCTACTGCGTAGTCCTCCATATCCAGACACTTCAGGATGATACCAAAGTCCCTGCCCCTCTGTTTAGCAGGTGACTTCAAAAGCCTGTCCACATTCTCGAGGAGCACATACTTTGGATGTCTCAGTTTGATGATGTCATAAATCGACCACCAGAGCACACCCTTCTTTCCCTCAATTCCAGCAGAGGTGGAAAGCGAGTGCGCCACTGAGTAGTCCTGACATGGAAATCCACCAACCAACAGGTCGTGTTCCGGAACATCATTAATGACCGTGGCGATATCCTTGTTTACACAAGAACCCTCTCCAAAATGACTCTCATAGCATTTAAAAGCCCACTGGTCTTTCTGTCCTGGTTCCCACTGGTTTGCCCAGATCGTTTCAAAGACATCCGCGTCACAGCTTTCAAGCCCAAGGCGGAATCCGCCAACGCCAGCAAACAACTCAACCACTCTTATCTTTTCATTTGGCGACACTTTTGATTTTCACCGTCCATTTTGATATATTATTAATTAGTTTACCACAAAGTCAGGAGGAATGGCAATGGAATTCGTTATCCATAGTCACCGTAATGCAGAGGTTCTATTCCGTCATGAACCAATGTATATTTCCCTCTATAATGAAGTGCTGGAATCCATCTCGTCAATCACAGACGAGGACATTATCGCCGCGTTTAACAGCATTACACGCCTTGGTAAGAAGAGTATATCCCAGCCCATCAATCGTCTCTTAAAAGACCGCCTAGTGGCTCGTGGGTGGGTTCCGGAAAGCCAAATCTTTGAGGATGACGGATACTCTGACAAACGCTGGCGTCTTGACTTTGCCAAAGATCAGATTTCCATAGAGGTCGCATTCAATCACGGTGAAGCAATCTCCTGGAATCTATTGAAACCAGTCATGGCTTCCGAACTAAACCACATACAGAAAGCCATACAAACCTCTGCCGGAATCATTATTTGTGCTACAGATTCCATGAAGGAGGCTGGCAATTTTGATAATGCTGTTGGTACATATGAGAAATTCCTACGCTATTTAACGCCGATGTATAATGTACTAACATCACCTCTCCTCTTGATTGGACTAAAAGCCCCTGCGTCATTCCGTATTGACCCTGCGACAAGAAGCGTTATTAGAACATGATAAAGCACCTCTTTCTAAATAGTAAACCATTCTC
>Ga0265301_10006255_pt1 | contig 11460 bp, 12 predicted proteins | sample AusTroGonzalo_MG_2_FD_193488 | JGI IMG/M metagenome (GOLD analysis project Ga0265301, IMG submission 193488) | Bovine rumen microbial communities from tropical cattle in Woodstock, Queensland, Australia - Gonzalo_04 | ecosystem: Host-associated > Mammals > Digestive system > Stomach > Rumen ...
TGCGGTCGGTGCATTATTGGAAAACATATGCGCACAACGCAACAATTGTTATGGAACAACATTGGCAGACGTTCGCCCCAGTATAATGATTCAGTTATCTAATTTACCAGGGTATAATTATGCCTCTTCTTGTGGTGGATATATTGACACAATCTATGAAAACTATATGAAACAAAATCAAAATGTGAACTCTGTTAACAATTCTGCATTTCCTGTTGCCACAAATACAAAAACGACCACAAAAACAAATTCCAACATTCCCCAGTGGCAGGCCGATTATAACGAACGCGCTTCGGAATTAAAAGAACTCCAGGCACAAAATGCCGTTGATTACACTGTGTCAGACACAGAATTTCCAAAAACAATTAATGATTTATCGTTCCAAGATTCAATCGCACTTAAAAAGGCCAGTTATGCACCATACCAAAATGCCGCAGTTTATAAACCAATGGATATAGAGCGCACAACCCCAGAAGAAAAACAACAAAAACAATTAACCGAATGCCAAAAAATTTATGCGTGTATCAACAATTTTGGAATACTTGAAACCCAGGCCGAAAACAATTTCTTTGCAGAACAAAAAAATTCCACCAATGCAAACACATTGCACACCGCAAAAAATAATTTAGCCAACGCAATCAAGAACGCTATTTTATCTGCTTGCACATGCACAGAAAAAATTAACACCAAGGACACATATCGCAAACTTATGAACGTAAAATGCGACAAAAAATTTACTACCCAGGCGCAAACCACTGCACAAAATTACGTTAACAGTTTATAAAGGGAAATGCGTATAATGAAAAAAATTTGTATATTTTTATATATGTTCTTAGGGTTTATACCATATGCATTCGCCAGATCCGGCGACCTTGTACAACTTTCTAAAACATCATCCATATCATCAAGTGGCAACTTTATGACCGCTGGGAATTGCCGTCCACGAACATATTCTGGCACAGGGGATGAATACTTATATGTGGGCAACACCCCAGGAAGCGGAACCGGTTATGAAGCGGATAATGGCGATTGCGCTCAGCCGACACAAATTTGCGTTGTGGGCTCCAGCGTCAGTGATGACGACACCGGTTTTAACAGCTGTTGGCAATCCAAAGAAACCGGTATGACTTTTCTGGGCGAATTTGGAACAGATGACGAATGGCAAAAAACAGAAGTAATTCCGGATTGTCCTACGGGCGACAAAAACAAATGGACCAAAAACAGTTCCGACCCAAGAAAGGTTCCTGTTTTTGTCACAACCGATAACACGGTATTAACAACAGCGTCGCCTATATACTTGTTAAAAACTATTGTTGGTACTAATGTAAAACAAACAATGCATATTCAATGCATTGCATATGTATGTAAAAATTCAGATGACACAATATCATACGGATGTCCGGATGGTTCATGCGCAGACCCATGCCCAAACTCTGCAACATCCGATGATACACCATCCGATAATTCAAACCCGGATTCAGATCCCAACGCCGCGAAACGCCGCAAAACAGTTCAATCTTACTTACAGATTCTGAACTGTTCAATGATAACGCAATAAAACCTTATTGCTTTTTATTACATTTTTTAGTTATAATATAAACATATATTTAAGGAAAGGATAGGGCATGAAAAAATTATTTATATCTGTATTTATGGTTTTTATGACCGCGGGTTTTGCAAATGCATATCAAAAGGTTTCTTCAAACGAATACGGCACTGGTGATGCTCGTAATCAAAACATTGTTGTAAAATGTACAACACCAACAGGCCAACTTTCCAATGAAACATGCTCATTACGTCGTTATGCAAAATGTGTGAATAATAATTGTTCGGGTTGGGATCGTTGGCGCGATTTACGCAACACAACCGATACATATTCTGATTGGCAATCAGCTGCAACCGCATGTTGTCGCGCCAAAGGATTACGCTAGATTTATTTTTTCCATCTTTTTAATGTTGGGAATACAGTTTCACAATGATGCCGCATCTCTGGAATAGTCATTCCTGCCTGGGCTGCGAAAGGGACGCACATTTCTATATATTCCTGCATTGAAACTTTATCAATAAATTCACCGTTTTTATAGCAATAAATACAATAGTCAGAATTTTTTGTACCATCTGCGTTTGTTCCAAAAAGTTTTTTATCATCCATTGGCATGCTACAACTTTGGCATATACGAGACATAACACATTCCTCCTTTATACCTATAAAAATCATAACTCCGCATTAAAGCGGAGAAGAAAAACTATGGTGGATGAGATTGGACTCGAACCAACGACCTCTTCGATGTGAACGAAGCGCTCTAACCAACTGAGCTACACATCCAAAACAAAACTTGGTGGGGATAGTGGGACTTGAACCCACACGATCGCAATGATCAAAGGATTTTAAGTCCTCAGCGTCTACCATTCCGCCATATCCCCGAGAACTTTGGTGGAGCTGATGGGACTCAAACCCACGACCTCTACGATGCGAACGTAGCGCTCTATCAACTGAGCTACAACCCCAAAACTTTTTTTGGTGGGCATAAGAAGACTCGAACTTCCAAGGTATCGCTACCACTAGTACCTGAAACTAGCGCGTCTACCAATTCCGCCATATGCCCGACTAAGGCGACGTTCATAATAACCTAAATCAATACAAATTGCAACAGTTTTTTATTCGAAACGCAAATTTTTTTACAAAAATAAAGACTTATTTTGATTTATTTGCTTGCTCTAAAAATCCGAAATTTGCTAACATTTGATAAAGGAAATGAAAAGGATTGGAATAATCTTGGTTTTCTGCGCGTTATGGGCGACCAACGGCATTGCTGCGTCGCGTGTGTCGACCGTATCCAACACAACCCGCACCGGCACAGCAACCCAACGCGCCAAAACCCAATCTGTGCAAAAAGTCAAAACCACTCGTATTGCTACGCCACAACAAAAAACTGTATCACGGGCGGCAACAACCAAAGCGTCCCAAAACAATACAGCACGTACGGTTGCAAACCGTAACACAATTTCACGCGCGGGTGTCACCGAACGCACAACAACCGAAACGCGAACTGGGACTGAATACGAACAATGCAAAAACGCGTACTTTACATGTATGGATCAATTTTGCCAATTAAAAAATGATGAATATCGCCGTTGCTCGTGCAGTGACCGCATCACATCATTACAATCCGCCCGAAATAATTTGCAACAGGCGGCCGAACAATTAAACGCATTTAATGAAAACCTGGATATTGTTGGCAAAACCGCGGCCCAGGCCGCCGCCATGAACACCGCATCCGACGGCGAATTGGCAATGGCCAAGGATAATTCTGCATCCAAAGCATTACTTACCGCGATTATGAATTCCATCCGCGGTTCTGATTCCCGTGTTGAAAACAATCAATTATCCAGTCTAAACAGTATTGATTTATCATTTGACGCCGCTAATTCATTTGGCACCCGCGATGTCGGTCAAACAATCGCATCCTATAATGGCCAGGCATTATATTCCGCCGTTTATCCACAATGTCGCACTGCCGTTAAATCCACTTGCAACGATGCATCATTACAACGCGCAATTAACGCATACCTTATGGCCATTGAACAAGATTGTAATACAGTCCAAACCGCAATAACCAACAAACAAAAAGAAACACATGCGGCAATCCGTGAAAGTAGTTCAATGTTGGATATGGCACGCGCTGAAAATCATAAAAACCATAATTCTGACGATATCGCAACATGTGTGGCAAATGTAGAATCCGCGATATTAAGTGAAGAAGTCTGCGGATTCAATTATCACAAATGTTTGGACAATGGTGAATATATTGATGTCACAACCGGCGCACCAATTTCCGGGGTTGTTGATTTCTATAAATTGGGCACATTATTAACATTTACATCGGGACGCAGCAATGCTGACCAAAAACTGGCTCAAAATCCAAACAATCGAACATTCGTCACTAATTTCGAAAAGCGGGTTAAACAATTTGCCGAACCGGCGTTAAATAAATGTTATGACGATGCCGACACGGTATGGTCTGATTACCTGAACAAAGCAATGCTGGATATTTACTATGCCCAACAATCCAAGGTTGATGAAATAAAGCAGGGCTGTTTTGATTTCGTATCCGCGTGTTATATGAATGGCTCTACCGCCATGACTAACGCTATGCAGGGATTGATTGCCGCACAAACAACAACATTAAATCCAAACGTTCTAAAATTAAACAGCTCGCTGTGTGCTGATTACATTGCATCATGCAACAATATGTTTGATGGTGAAATCGTCAACCAATATATCAACAACCGCCACAAAACAGATTCTTTGTCCGCATGCCGCGCCGTAGCAAAACAGTGCTTTGACAACTATGGCGGACAAAATTATGAAAACTTTTATAAACCGTCCAGTGGTCTATTTACTGTTGGACACGCCCCAGATTGGTTTGCTTTATACGAATGCAACGACAATAATTGCACAACAAAAACATACAAATCTGAATGTGCGAAACAATTAGCTGCTATCGATGCTTGCAGCGACCCAGACATGGTCGAACAGGCCTTTGGCGGATTTAATTATTACCCAAGTGCGTCTACAATTTACAAAAAATACGCTTATAACAACAAATCTCGTGAATTACGTTCTACTGGTATTGCAACCGAAGTATACAACCAAATCATAGACACATTACAAATCCAGTGTTCTAACCTGGACGGCAAATTTATGAACGTACAAAATCTTGCTTTATACTCTGATAATTACAACAAAGATGCGTTTTGCGAATCTACATTTCATAAATTCAGTGGCAATAATAAAAGCAGATATTATAACTTACGCGAATTATACAGCACGGGAAAACAAGGCAAAACACGAAATTGGACCAGCGGATATGATTACATACGCGTACGCAGCGCGATAACGCCACAACGTAAAAAAAGTAGAGACGGCGTACCCACCAATGATTTTACATACACAGAATCATTCGGCGGACAAACAGCTGGTTCTGCTACTTCAGGGGGAACATCATATTATGTTTCAGCTAATGTAACATCAGGTGGCAAAGAAGTAAACGATTTGTTCTCTTGGTCCAACACACCGGTACCAATTCCAGAAAACATGTGCCCACTAAATTATGGCACAGATGTGGATGTCCAATCTTGGGGGGCATGCCTATGTTGGGAAAACGGTGGCCGACGCAGCAACGACGGAACCAGTATTCGTTGTTCGGCCAGTTTCCCCGTACGCCCATTGACAAACTATAATGTGACACCTGTCACAGATAACACATACGCGGCACAACAAATTGTAACACACGGTACCGATAACAACTGTATAAACGAAAATCCAGGTTGGACAACAGCTATAGATCCAGCAACAAATCTTCGTACAGAATATACAAGAACGCTATCGTTATGGAATTATGATATAGGTTTATCAACCACAGATATTCCAACAGAGCAAGACTGGTGCACGGCTGAAATAAACAGCAAAAATCAGGTTTGTCCATTTGGTGTAAAAGTTTCGTCTGGAAAATGTGCCCAGTGCCGTGTCGGTTGGGAACGCAAACCATGCGACAATGGTTATACATATAACTCTAATACAGAAAAATGTGTGAATAGTTCAGATAGCACAGACATTAAAAACCCTATGTGTTGTCCAAACGGATATGAATTATCAAACACCACCTGCACAAAAGATGGTGATACAGTTAACGCAATACCAATTTCCAGTGCAATAATGGATGATAATTTTCCCCAAGGATAAAAAGAACTAGGGCGCCTCAATTTTTGCGCCCATATTTTTGTTATCTGTTATTTACGAATTTCTGCCGCAATACGTTCACCGACCGACATATCATCTGGTCGCCATAATTTATCCGCCTTTTTCAATTCAGCAACCATATTCTTACGAACGTTGCTATCATTCACGATACGATTAAATTGCTTTAATATATTTTTTGCTGTGGCATTTACACCCAATAATTCAGGATATATAGATTTGTTCATCAGTATATTCACCAAAGACACCCAACGAACCTTTACCAAAATCCGTCCAATCAACGACGTCAACCAATTCATACGATACACAATTATCGCCGGAATATGCATCATAGCCAATTCCGCAGATACAGTCCCACTGGCCGCAACAGCAACAAAAGTTTTTTCATATAACTTATAACGTTCACCCCCAGAAATAACCTCTGGCACAACTTTCCAATTTCGCACAACATCACGCACGAACGCATCCGTCGTTTCAACCGTTGGTATAACAAACCGATACCCCGTTGGTAATTGCGTCACAAAATCGTGCAATACCGGCATTAATTTTTTAACCTCGTTCATGCGACTGCCTGGCATCAATGCAATAACTTTATCACCACGCACATATGGTTTTGCCGAATATTTACCAATAATATTATCAGAAATAGGATGTCCAACCGCAACAGTATCCAAACCATATTTGGTAAAATAGGGCAATTCGAAATCAAAAAATGCATATAACTTATCAAACGTGCGCGCATACTTTTTCGCACGCCCCGGACGCCAAGCCCATACCTGGGGTGCAACAACATGATGAAATTTTAATCCATGCGCAATCAAATCGCGCCCAGCCGGCAATTTACGTAATTTGGAAACAACCGCACGCGCAAACCCCGGCGAATCAATGGTCAAAATCAAATCTGGCCGCGCATCGATTATCGATTTAACTGTTTGGTTTATACGTTTTTTTAGTGTCCTCGCATTTGCCAACACCTCTACAATTCCCATAACTGCCAAATCAGAAATTGGAAATATCGACTGCAATCCAAGTGCCGTCATATTTTGTCCACCAACCCCAATAAAACAAAAATCCGGCATGGCACGCATTATATTTGCGCCCAAAACATCTCCAGAAACCTCACCTGCAATGATAAATATTGTTTTTTTATTCCGCATGTTTAGCAGTACCAATCCCACGTTTCGAACGATTTTCTATGAAATCGATTGCATCCATGGCATATTTATTATTTTTCACATCACGACGAACACGATTTAATCTTTCTTCTACCGTGCCTTCGGTTTCACGAAATACCGCAGAATACACCGTATGAATCGCATGCATATCTTCGTTGGTAAATCCATGACGCATTAATCCAACACGATTGATTGTCCGATAAACCGCACGACCACCGATACCTTCGTAAATCGCATACGGTAAAACATCATTACCAACCCCAGACATACCCGCAACAAATGCATTACGACCAATCCGAACAAATTGTAAAACCATAGAACCCGCAGACAAAATCACAAAATCTTCGACTTCAACATGTCCGGCAACCTGAACCAAATTAGACATCACAACACTGTTGCCAATTTTGCAATCATGACCCACATGCGCATTAACCATAATTTGACAATCATCACCAATTTCAGTCCCGGTTGATGCCGGTGTTCCAGAATGGATTGTCACATATTCACGAATTTTGCAACGTTTGCCGATACGCAATCCGGTCATTGTGGCTTCATCTTGCCATTTTAAATCCTGACTCATAACACCCAACACAGCAAACGGATAAACAATAGAATCGTCCCCAATACTGGTTTTACCATCCACAACAACATGCGATACCAATTCCACACGATCGCCCAAAATCACATTTGGCCCAACTATACAATATGGTCCAATTTTACAATCAGCACCAATAACAGCACCTTCTTTTATAATTGCTGACGGATGAATTTCACTCATTTACTTACCCTTTTATAATACCATTGTGTACACAATCATACACCAAACCATATTTAAATGATATTCAAGAAATATAACAAATTATAACAAGGCATGAAGTTCTTTTGCAAAATCCCCGCGCGGCAAATTTAACCATCCCAAAACAGCCAAACATGATATAACCGGCATAACGGTCAAAATTCCAAACGAAAATATTGCCAACACAAGCAAGCGATCCGCCAAATATTGTGGCATAGATTTAGCATGAACAATCTTTAACCAACATAACATTGCCACCAATACACAACCCCCGACAAATACAGGTACAGATTCTGTCATCACAAACAAACAACCCGCCAACACAACCAAACACCGCAATAACCACTTCAGTTTAATAAAGGCACTATGATAAATCTTGCCATGCGATCCAAAATTTCTCAACATAACGGTCCCCACAATTGGCAATCCAACACATGCAATACCAAACAAATGCAATACTGTCAAACTGCCCAACTGACCGAATCTAAAAAATTCAGGCTGCATTAAAATCATAATCGTGAACAAAAATATAAAACCAGAAACAAATGGTACACTGCTAATACTTTTTTTCATACGACGACCAAAATACGCACCACCAACAAAAGCAAAGATTTGCAAAATCGGTCCCCACCAAGTATGAGTGTCGGTCAATCCAATAATCGCCAAGACCAAAACACCGAACAAAACAATCTTCCATTTGCGCGCACGTGATAAATCATTCCATTTTGGCAAACGCATATCACGGGTCATATTACCAACAAACAACATACCCATAAAAGCAATAATCGCTATTACAAAAGGCAACAAACTTGTTCCATCACGCAAAACAACATAATTTCCACCAAACAAAACAAGCCATAACAACGACATTACAACAACCCATTTTATAATACGGGTTTGCAAACCAAAACGTTCCCAACCAATCATTTCCAGCAACCGATTGCCGTATTTATAAACCACAAAAAACAACGGTAGCATCAACAATCCCGACCAAAAAAACGCGGGCAGGGCCAATGCCGCATTATTAAAAGCACTTACAGCACTTTGCACAACCAAAGATTCGTCAAACATATATTCTTGCCTTTTATATCTTTTACTATTATTATACAGGTATGCATGAAACACAAGAGATTTTTACCCTTATGGGTGGCAAAGTAAAAATGTACCGATCGGAATACAATCCGACATCTGATGCAGTATGGTTGGCGGCAATGCCCGACAAGGCACCCACAACAATACTGGACGTTGGCATCGGCACAGGCGCCGTTGCACTATGCCTGCACCATCATTTTCCAAACGCCACTATTACCGGTATCGACATTTCCGAAAACATGCTAACCACATGTGCACAAAATGCAGAATTAAACGCCTGCCAACTGGAACTGATACAACAAGACATAATTCGATGGTCAACCCCACGAACATTTGATTTAGTCGTGTCAAACCCACCTTATTTCACAGGCACACCAAAAAAAACAAATCCAAACGCGCACCACAATATCGATTTATCACATTGGATACGCCGTTGCATCGCCCGTGTCCGTCCCCAAGGGTACTTTTGCACAATCGTTGACGCCGCTTGCACCGGCAACGTACTTGGCACGATGGCTAAAAATTGCGGCGACATAACAATCATACCTTTATTTGGCGCAAAAAAAACCGCAGAACGCGTTTTAATACGCGGCCGTCTATGTTCTGGTGGCCCCAGTGTTATACACATAGGCTATCCAATGAATTATGAACCGATTTTACGTGATGGCTTGACTATTCGTAATATTTTGTCTAATATTGAACCATAATGTTAAACTTTATTGCCAGATATTTTACATCGTTTTGGTCATTTATAACATGGCCATTTCGTGCATGTTGGAAAATCATCGTCAAAATTTTCCCACCACGTGAATTTACCGTAATGGACACACCACGCGGAAATGTATACAGTTTTAACCAAAGCAGCTTTTGGCGTTTTACCAAATTTTTCGGAAAAATAGGTCTAATTGTGTGGGCATCTTGGTCCACTTATGTTTTTGTGTACCATCGCCCAATGTTGCAAAAACGCACTCTGCAATTACAACAAGAACGCGAATATCACGATCGCCAAATTATCGATTTACAGGCTTATCTTGGAAAATTCAATGATTTGACACGTGAATTAAACGTTATCGACGACAAAATAAACTCTAAAAAAACGTCCGCCCCAGAACGCGAAAAATTGACTAATTCACGCGTAAAAATTTGGGGAGAATTGGACTTTCTAAAAACACGTATTGCCGAATTATTGGCCGACCGTGATTACGCCCCAGAATGGGAAAAGGTTGCCGACATATCTGTTGCATACGATATAATCCGCGCAGAAAACGAAACGGTCAAACAACAAAACGCCCAAATGATGGAAACAGTGGTTATGATTACAGAGGCCGACAACGAAATTGTTAACGCCGTATCTACTCTTGCAAACGACAACATCAAAGAATTGCGCAAAACGATGACCAAGATTAATTCGACATTATCTTCATTAAAATTACAAGAACAAACATTAATACAAAACGCAAACAAATATTCAAATCCAATAATAAACAACGTATTCACACCAATTACATTCAAAACCGATGTAGATCCAAAATACAAAAAATTGGCTAATAATTTGGAAACATGGGCCGGTTTATCTAAATTGATCCAAGTATTACCATTGGGTGCCCCGGTTAAAAACGCACGTGTCACATCTGGATACGGCATTCGCCAAGATCCATTCACACAAAAACCAAAACAACACAAAGGAATTGATTTTGCAGGCAAAATCGGCACAGAATTATCCGCCGTCGCCCCGGGTCGCGTAATATCGGTTGGCGAACGCAGTGGTTATGGGCTAACCGTTGAAATTGATCATGGCCTTGGATTTTCAACCCTGTATGCCCACTTGTCCAAGATTTTAGTATCCCGTGGTGATTGGGTACGACCGGGCACTATTGTTGGATTGGGCGGTTCATCGGGTCGTTCAACGGGGGCACACCTGCATTACGAAATTAAATACAAAGGGAACCAATTTAACCCGGCTAAATTTGTAAAAGAATAAAAAATAAAAAACAAAAAAAAGGAAGAAGGAAAAAACAAAATGCTAGCATTCACAAACGCAGACGAAAAACAATCTCCAACCGTAATCGGGGCGGGATGCAAAATTCATGGTGATATAAAATCAGATTTAACCGTTCAAATTCATGGCACGGTTCGTGGCGACGTAACGGCATCTATTGTTGTCATTGGTCGCGGTGGCCACGTTATCGGCGACGTATTCTCAGAAACATTATTCCTGCACGGCGACCTGTCAGGTTCTGCAACCGTGGACACGGCCAATATATTCAGCAACGCCCGAATGAATGGCACATTAACATATCGTTCATTAAATATAACAAACAACACAGAATTGGAGTGCAAATTGGCAAAACGCAAGGATAAAAACAATGAATAATGCCGAACAAATTTTTGTATATATTGGCGCAGGCCATTCTGATATTTTCATGACGGCGTTGCATGAAATAATACAAGAATCCCAACTTCCAATTGTAATCGTACAGGCAGAAGAACCTGCGCCACAACCCCTTGATTTTCATATTCCTGACGTAAAGATAGATGACTTTCTACAACAAACAATTATTGAAAAACCAAAACACAAACACCCCCACCATTATCAACAACAGAAAAATTATAAACAAACCTATCGTAATATACGC
>Ga0265301_10006258_pt1 | contig 11458 bp, 7 predicted proteins | sample AusTroGonzalo_MG_2_FD_193488 | JGI IMG/M metagenome (GOLD analysis project Ga0265301, IMG submission 193488) | Bovine rumen microbial communities from tropical cattle in Woodstock, Queensland, Australia - Gonzalo_04 | ecosystem: Host-associated > Mammals > Digestive system > Stomach > Rumen ...
GTATTGGCTCATGAACCAGCACAGCGTGACAGTCGGGAGCAGGCTGTCGTCAGCCAACAGGTAGCACGTCGTGCCCTTTTCCATGAACAGGGCAGGAAGACGGCTTCGTCTCGCCGTGCTGTCACCATTGGCGAAGGGAGGTATCTGCCCCATTCGGGCAGTCCGCGTGTTTTGACCATCTTGGCCGCCTTTCAGGATTTGGGCTTCACCGTTAACGATCCTGTAAGGGCCTTCAATCAATATCTGAATGGCGAAAAACAGGTAAATCTTGGCAATATGAACCAGTTGAATATAGCCAGTGTGCGCCAGTATTTTGAAAACTGTAGTCATGATTTGTTCTCGCCACAGTTTGATATCGTAGGACCTGTCACCCTGCCCCAGAAAATGGCCTATTATGGTGGCAAAAAGAATAATGGTTCTGATGATAATTTCACGGAATTCTGTCAGGATGCTATGGATCAGGCAAGGGATCTGGTGAGCGACTGGTCTGTCTACGACAATGACAAGGACGGCAATATCGAACTGGTGTGTGTCATCTTTGCAGGCTACGGACAGAACCAAGGTGGTGCTGACAGCACGATTTGGGCCAAGGCATCCAGTAAGAACCTGAAATTGAACGATAATCTGCGCATCACTCGTTTCAACTGTAGTCCAGAACTCTTTCATCCCGAACGCCCTACCTACATCAATGGCACAGGCGTTTTTATCCACGAGTTCTCCCACTGCATGGGACTGCCCGACCTTTACGCGACCAAGTCGACAGCATACGTCAACAACCAAGGCATGGAGAGTTGGAGTATTATGGACTATGGACTTTATAATTATAATAGTTTTGCACCCTCTGCCTATACGGCCTGGGAACAGGAAACGATGGGGTGGACGGAGATAGAAGATGTCGGCAGTATGATGGAAGACGGATCATGCCAAATAGGCGACATCCTTCCTTTGATAGAAGGTGGTAAGGCCTATAAATTGGTGAATAGCGATAATGATCGCGACTATATCGTGATGGAGAACATTCAGCAACGCGGACTCAACCGAAATGCAGATGGTCATGGACTGCTGGTTTATCATGTCGACTATCCCTATGAAAGCGTCATGATGAGCGATTCTCCTAACAATAATCCTGGTCACCCCGCTGTGGCTGTCGTACCAGCAGGCGGTCTTTTAATCAGTAGTTATCTGCGTGGTAATGGCAAGACGTATACGAAAGAAGAATGGCAGGAAAGTATTGCATCATCTCCCTTCCCTGGCCTTAATGAGGTGACGTCGCTTAACGACCAGATGGCGTTGCCCAATTATTGTTTCTATCATGACGATACCCCAAAGCCAGTTGGTTTCATGCTCACTGATATCACAGAGGACTCGGAGTCGGGCAGCATCAGATTCACAATCTCTCCTGATGAGTCGACAGGGATAAATGATGCCAGATGGAATGAGAACGATGATACCGACCAGATTTACGATCTGCAAGGGCGCAAGGTTCAAGGTCGGATGGATCCTGGTGTCTATATCGCTCGCGGAAAAAAGATGATAGTAAAATAAACCGTGCAGCCCAACTGGGCTGCACGGTTATCATTTATGAATAATCAGTATCTTACTTAACCTCCTCGAAGTCAGCGTCCTGGATATCTTCTGCCTTCGGGCCATCCTGCTGGGCCTGCTGACCACCAGTGAACTGGTCGCCGCCAGGCTGTCCGGCTGCACCGCTCTGCTGGTACATCTGCTGAGAAGCAGTCTGCCAAGCCGTGTTGAGGGCAGCGATGGCTGAATCGATAGCGGCCACGTCGCCAGCCTTGTGGGCATCCTTCAGTTGCTGGAGTGCCTGTTCGATGGCGGGCTTGTGCTGGGCAGGAATCTTATCGCCGAGTTCCTGAAGTTGGTTCTCGGTCTGGAAAATCATCGAGTCGGCCTGATTCAGTTTGTCGACACGCTCGCGCTCACGCTTGTCGTTCTCGGCATTCTGTTCAGCCTCGGCCTTCATGCGGTTGATCTCGTCCTGAGACAGACCAGAAGAAGCCTCGATGCGGATGGCCTGCTCCTTACCAGTGGCCTTATCCTTGGCAGACACCTTGAGGATACCGTTGGCATCGATGTCGAAGGTTACCTCGATCTGAGGAATACCACGACGGGCAGGAGCGATGCCTGTGAGGTTGAACTGGCCGATAGACTTGTTCTGAGCAGCCATCGGACGCTCACCCTGCAGTACGTGGATGGTCACCTCTGTCTGATTGTCAGCAGCGGTAGAGAAGGTCTCGCTCTTCTTGCAAGGAATGGTCGTGTTGGCCTCGATCAGTTTGGTCATCACACCACCCATGGTCTCAATACCCAGTGTCAGCGGGGTCACGTCGAGCAGGACGATGTCGCCTACGCCACCTTCCTTGTTCAGGATTGCACCCTGGATAGCAGCACCAACGGCTACCACCTCGTCGGGGTTTACACCCTTTGAAGGCTCCTTGCCAAAGTAATTCTTTACGAGGGTCTGCACAGCAGGGATACGGCTTGAACCACCTACGAGGATGACTTCGTCGATATCGGCAGTGGTCAGTTTGGCATCAGCGATGGCTTTCTGACAGGGAGCCAGACAAGCCTGGATCAGGTCGTGAGCCAACTGCTCGAACTTAGCACGGGTGAGGGTCTTCACCAAGTGCTTGGGAACACCGCCTACAGGCATGATGTAGGGCAGGTTGATTTCTGTAGAGGTGCTTGAAGACAACTCAATCTTTGCCTTCTCAGCAGCCTCCTTCAGACGCTGCATAGCCATCGGATCACTCTTCAGGTCGGCACCCTCGTCGTTCTTGAACTCCTGAACCAGCCAGTCGATAATCACCTGGTCGAAGTCGTCACCACCCAGGTGCGTATCACCATTGGTAGAAAGCACCTCGAACACACCACCGCCAAATTCGAGGATGGAGATATCGAATGTACCACCACCGAGGTCGAATACGGCAATCTTCATGTCCTTGTTGGCCTTGTCAACACCATATGCCAGAGCGGCTGCTGTGGGCTCGTTGACAATACGCTTTACATTCAGACCGGCAATCTGACCAGCCTCCTTAGTGGCCTGACGCTGAGAGTCGGAGAAGTAGGCGGGTACTGTGATCACAGCCTCTGTCACCTCCTGTCCAAGATAGTCCTCAGCAGTCTTCTTCATCTTCTGCAGCACCATAGCCGAAATCTCCTGCGGCGTATACTTGCGACCGTTGATGTCTACACGGGGATAACCACCCTCATTCACTACTGAATAAGGAACGCGGGCAATCTCCTTTTCGGTCTGCTGCCAGTTCTCACCCATGAAACGCTTGATAGAATAAACGGTGTTCTTGGGGTTGGTGATGGCCTGACGCTTGGCAGGGTCACCGATCTTACGCTCACCATTCTCTACGAAACCAACGACGGAGGGAGTCGTGCGCTTACCCTCGCTATTGGCAATTACTACTGGTTCGTTACCTTCGAATACGGCAACGCAACTGTTGGTAGTTCCTAAGTCAATTCCAATAATTTTTCCCATAATTCTTATTTATTTTAATTAATATTCGATGAAATTTGGACATTTATCCGCAAAAATCATTGCAAAGCACGTGCCAAATCACTTTTTTTTGCAGAAAAATGTTTTTTGTCACGTCATTTTGGCACAAGTATCAAATATTTTTTTTATCTTTGCAGTCGAAATTGTACAATTTATAAAACCATGGTAATGAAAAGAGCGTTTTTGACAATGGGACTCGCCATGCTGATGATGACGGTCTCGGCACAGGTAAACACCTACATCGTGAAGACCCGTACTGCTCAGCAGAAAGCCTTTGATGCTCAGCAGGCAGCCATCAATGAGTTTGCGAGTCAGGCAGATGCAGATGCCCCAACGGATTTCATCAGTCAGAATTTCAGATTCTACAGTCTGTGCGACTGGAAGGAGGGAATGAAGTTTATGGTGATGCCTGAGAAGTATGACTTGATTGTAAGAACTTTCTGCGATGCCGCTACAGGCAAGGAAGTCAGCAGTATGTCACTCCGTCAAAAAATTATGATTTACAGAGGAAATACTGTCAGTTCTGACGGTCATTCCCGTATGAACTTCCTCTGCCAGAACGACAACAGGATGTATTATTTTGAGATACCCAATGGTTCGTTCGACGACTATTGCTATGGTAAACTGGGTGTGCCCACGCTGGCCTACCTCGGCGATGTGGATATTGCCAGGGAGAAGTTGATGGGTAAGAAACTCTATACCAAAGGTACCATCTATCGTGTGGATACAGAATACGACGGCGAGGGCTATCGTGAGGTGAGGGTACCGAAGGATATGGAGGTTACCGTGACACAGGTTGGTGTCGGTAGTCGCAGTTTCCCCGTTAAGATCATTGTGGAAGACGAGAATGGTAATGAGTTCTATCAGACATTCGCTCTGTCGAAGACCAATAGTGGCATGCGCGATGACGAGTTTATCGTGGATAGCCTGAAGCATACGTTCTATGGCTCATTCGAGTTGCAGGATGCCATTATGGCAGTCGATAAGAACTTCACCAGTTATATTGGTAAGGTGATTCATACGATGCAGCCTTCGAAGATGATTACCAAGGGTGATGGTAAGGACCGTACGGTTAATGTGCCAAAGATGACCACCTTCCGCGTGGATCAGGCACAGAGACGTCCTGGTACGCCGTATGTCACACTGGCACTCACGGAAATGGAGTCACGCCGTCCTTATTATCGCGATGTCCTCTTCACGCATCCTGACGAATTGGCAGAGCGTGATGCAAGACTGGACGACTATTTCGGTTATATCTTCGCTATGGGTGAAGGTGCAGAGCGTCAGACAAGTCCTGAGGCCCGTGCGGCTATCCGTCAGGGTCGTGTCATCCTTGGTATGACAGAGGATGAGGTGACACTTGCCATGGGTGAGGAGCCCAATGAGATAGTACAGGGCAGCAATGGCAAGCACGATTGGGTATATTACCGTTCAAAGGGTAAGTCGCTCTTCGTCCATTTCGGAAGAGATGGTCGTGTGGAAAGTTATGAGACTGGTGCTACCACCACAAAGACTACCAAGCCAAAGAAGAAGACTTCTAAGAAATAAGATAAAAAAAGAAGGGGTCGCTCAATCGAGCAGCCCCTTCTTTTTTTTATTCCTTCTTGTCTGCGATGGCCTGCATGATCTTGGCCTCCAGTTCCTCGCAGAGTTCCGGATTGTCTTTCAGTAATTCTTTCAAGGCATCACGACCCTGACCTAATTTGGTATCTCCGTATGAGAACCAAGAGCCGCTCTTCTTGATGATGTTGTACTCAACACCCAGGTCTGCAATCTCGCCGATCTTCGAGATGCCCTCGCCAAAGGTAATCTCAAACTCCGCCTTGCGGAAGGGAGGTGCCACCTTGTTCTTCACCACCTTTACCTTTACCAGATTGCCGATAGGTGTATCGCCATCCTTCAGGGTCTGGGACTTGCGGATGTCCAGACGAACGGAAGCATAGAACTTCAAGGCGTTACCACCTGTTGTGGTCTCAGGATTGCCAAACATCACACCGATCTTCTCACGTAACTGGTTGATGAAGATACAGGTGGTCTTGGTCTTCGAGATGGTAGAGGTCAGTTTGCGCAGGGCCTGGCTCATCAAGCGAGCCTGCAAACCTACAGACGAGTCGCCCATGTCGCCCTCAATCTCCTTCTTTGGCGTCAGCGCTGCTACAGAGTCGATGACGATAATATCGATTGCACTGGAACGGATGAGTTGGTCGGCAATCTCCAGAGCCTGCTCACCGTTGTCGGGCTGTGAGATATACAGGTTGTCGATATCCACGCCCAGATGTTCTGCATAGAAACGGTCGAAGGCATGTTCTGCATCGATGAAGGCAGCGATGCCACCAGCCTTCTGGCACTCAGCAATGGCATGGATGGCCAAAGTGGTTTTACCTGATGACTCCGGACCGTAGATCTCGATGATACGTCCTTTGGGATAGCCACCCACACCAAGAGCAGCATTCAGACCGATGCTGCCTGTGGGAATGACTTCTACATTTTCAATTTTCTCTTCGCCCATACGCATGATGGAGCCTTTGCCGTAGTCTTTTTCAATTTTCGACATGGCTGCCTGCAGGGCCTTCAATTTCTGTTGCTGCGGAGTCAGTTGCTCCGTAGATTCATCTTTTTTTGCCATAGTTTTTAGACATTTAAGAGTTAATAATTATAATTCGAGGTCGCCATCGAACACTTCGTGCCAAGGCAGACCTTGTTTGTTCAGTTGTTCCATGAAGGGATCGGGATCGAAGTCCTCCACGTTCCATACACCCGGCTTCTTCCAGATGCCCTTGACGAACATCATCGCGCCAATCATGGCAGGTACGCCAGTGGTGTAGGATACCCCCTGCATGCCAGTCTCCTTATAGGCTTCCTGGTGCTTGCAGTTGTTGTAGACATAGTAGGTATGCTCCTTACCATCCTTGATACCACGGATGCGACAGCCGATGGAAGTCTCGCCCTCGTAGTTCTCGCCCAGATCCTGAGGATTAGGCAGGACAGCCTTTAAGAACTGCAGGGGCACAATCTTCACCTTGGCAGTACCGGTGCCGTCGGCCAGTGGTGCCTCATACTCAATTTCATCGATACGGCTCATGCCGATGTTCTGGATGACATCGAGGTGTTTCAGGTATTGTTCGCCAAAGGTCATCCAGAAACGGCCCTGCTTGATGGTGGGATAGTTCTTTACCAGCGACTCCAACTCCTCATGGTGGAGCAGATAACTCTCACGCGGACCAATGTTGGGGTAGGTGAGTGGTTTGTGGATCTCCAACGGTTCTGTCTCTATCCACTGTCCGTCCTTATAGTAGAGTCCTTTCTGAGTAATCTCACGGATATTGATCTCAGGATTGAAGTTCGTGGCGAAGGCATGGTGGTGGTCACCAGCGTTGCAGTCTACGATGTCGAGATAATGAATCTCGTCGAAATGGTGCTTGGCAGCGTATGCTGTATAAACACCTGATACGCCTGGGTCAAAGCCACAGCCGAGGATGGCTGTCAGACCTGCCTGCTCGAAGCGGTCTTTATAGGCCCACTGCCAGGAATACTCGAAGTGAGCCTCGTCCTTCGGCTCATAATTGGCTGTGTCGAGATAGTTACAGCCACAGGCCAGACAGGCATCCATGATGGTCAGATCCTGATAGGGCAGGGCGAGGTTGATGACGAGTTCCGGCTTGTAGTCGTTAAACAGCGCTTTCAACTGCTCCACATCGTCGGCATCCACCTGGGCCGTCTTGATGTCCATCTTGTAGCCAGCCTTATGGATATCCTCCACGATCTTGTCGCACTTGGCCTTGCGACGACTGGCAATCATAAAATCGGTAAACACGTCAGCATTCTGGGCAATCTTGAATGCTGCTACCGTAGCGACGCCTCCGGCGCCAATCATTAATACTTTTGCCATAATATGATTACATTTTACTTTTGATTTCTTCTGAACTGATTCCGAGTGCTGCCAAAAGCGAATAGCCGAGTATCTCCTGTCGGAAATTCCAGTCTTGCATGGATTGCATTGCTAACAGGGTTATCCGTTTGTCATCGTCAGCCTGTCTCAGAGTCGCGCGTACCTTATTATATATAGACTCCTGTTCCGCGTCGGGAATGAGGATTATCCGCTTCACGTCTTTCTGGCTGCTTAGTAGTTGAAGCATATCGCAGAACTGTTGTTCTCTTCCAACGATGTCTTCGACTGGATAGGCATTGATCAGAAATTCTCCAAGATGATCTTTGAATGCTTTTGAGGAGAGTTCTTCGAATGAGTCTGGCATGAAGTTCTCCATCTGCTGCTTCTTTGCGCTATGCAGGAGCACCACCTGGGTTTCTTGTTCTCCCTCTCTGATGCCTCCGTCGAGCGCCACACAGTCTATCCAACGGGCGATATCCGCCTGTGGGATGCGCCGCCCAAGCATGCGCTCGAAGTTTACGATGAGTCTGAATGCTACTTTGTCAACGTAGTCTGCGTCAACAAGTATCACGTTTTCACTCCATTTTATATCTTGTAGGTTGTTGTTCATATCAGGCTACAAAGTTACATTAATTTGTGGACTTAACCAAATTATAAAGGATTTTTTTGCATTTCGGATTGGAATTGATATAAATCAATTGGAAAATCATAAATTGTGGGTGAAAAATCAAATATTGGGGGTTGATGCTGAAAAAACAATGTAACTTTGCACACGAAACAAAACTACTGACAATATAATGCCATTAAATGGTGCAAAAAATCCCCGATGCTTAGCACCGGGGATTCGTTGTTTTGTAGAATGATCGCTGTTAGCAAGGGCGCTTCTTGGGGAGATTGAAAGCGTCCTGCACCTCCTTCATCTGTTCTGAGGTCATGCCATCAGGTTCTGAACCCATGCTGCGGGCACACATATAAATGTTGGCAGCCTTGCAGAGCACATCGGTCTGGTCGAAGGCATCCATGATGTCTGTGCCAACAGCCACCGTACCGTGCTTCTCCCACAACACCACATCGTGGGTCTTGATCTGATCGAGCGTAGCCTCTGCCAGTTCTACGGATGAGGGCATGGCGTAAGGTACAATACCGATGCCAAGGGGCGCAAAGGCGAGTGTCTCGGGAATCATCGACCACAATACGCGGGTCATCTCATCCCCCTTCAGAAAACGTTGGATGTGACTCATGGCCACGAGTTCGATGGGGTGTGTATGGAGTGTGGCCTTATAGCATGAGCCGGTCTCCAACAGATAGTTCTGTAAAGCGAGGTGTGTGGGTAATTCTGATGTGGGCACAACGGGCTCATCGGCGATGACCTCGTAAGAGGCACAGTCATCACAAATACGGATGATGCTTCCGTTCTGCATTGGGAACTTGGCCAGATCACGCATACGTTTGCCCGTACCTTTGCAATAGAAATACTTGCCTTTCAGTTGGGGCAGGACCATGCCAATCTGTTTCACGGGGGCGATGGCCTTCAGGGCTTTGCATGCATCGTCCATATATTCTGTGACATTGACGGTGATGTTACCACCGTTACGTTCTGCCCATCCTTTCTGCCAGAGGTAACCTGTCACCTCTGCAATCTGATCAATGACGGCCTTCAACTCTGCACGTCCGTCTAAAATACTTGCCATATTCTTTTCTTTTTCCTTTTAATAATTATCGCCGTAGCGTTCTTTGGTGATATCCTCGAGGGCACGACCGCGGGTGTTGGGAACGCCAATGAAGCCTACAATGAGCGAGATGGTCAACAGGGCGATCATGCAGAAGGCTGCAATCGTGAAACCCTCGCCGTTTTCGCCATAGATATAGGTGAAGATCAGTCCCCAGACGGCCGACAGGCCACGAACGATGAAGAACATCAGTCCCTGCGCGCCAGCACGGAACTTGGCGGGGAAGAGTTCACTGCCCCAAAGGGCGTAGAAGATCTGTGGTGACGTACCACCTTGGATGCCCCAGAGAATGGCAAAGAGCCAGAGTCCCACCATGCCATTGACACCAATGGTGACAATCACCAGCCAGGCGGCAATCGCCACGAGAAGACCGAAGGTATAGATGGCCTTGTGCGAGGTCTTGTCGATGAGTTTCGATACGATGAATGTGATGCCAACGATGATAGCCCATTGTATGCAGTTCATCCAGTTGGCCTGTTCGTTGCTCACGCCACCAGCCGTCTCGTATATATGTGGCTGGAAGAAACCCATCACGGAGGCTACGAGGTTCCAGGTGAGGTAGATGGTAGCGAGGAAGATGACCGTACGAACGGCAATCTTGTTGGAGAAGAGCACCTTGATATTCTCCATCAGCCCTGTCTTCTCAGCAGCATCCTTCTGGGCCGTAAACTCGGCACTCTCCTGCAACTGACGCTGTAGGTTCCACGCAATGAAGGCCACCACAAACAGGGTGAAGAACACAATACGTGAGGAGAAGGCGTTCACGGCCTCCTGCGACATGTCGGCTCCACCAAACAGGTGGGCAACAGACTCCACCCATCCGAACAGATAACCGCCTGGGGCAAACAACATGCCGAAGAGCAGGATACACATCGGACCGAAGCCCCATGACATCTGGGAAATACAGATGTTACGACCACGATTGTTGACCTCGCTGCTTTCAGAGATATAGGTCCATGAAGCAGGAACACCCACACCCACGGAGATACCTGTTACCAGGAATCCGCATAACAGCATGGGGAAATTCATGCTGAACATGATAAGCAATACGCCCAGCATATAGACCATCAGGTTGTAGGTGAAGATGAACTTACGACCGTACTTGTCGGCCAGGAATCCACCGATGATGGCACCGATGGCGGCACCCAGACAGTTGGCACTGATGAAATTGAGCCAGCCCAGATGTACCTCAGAGAGCCCGAGGTAGTTCTGCCAGAGCGTCAGTCCACTGGCGCCGGCAACGATGGCACCTGCGTCGAGATAATTGGTGAGAGACACGGCAATCGTGCTCTTCAGACTTCCACTATTCTTTGCCATGTTCTTTCTGATTAACGCTTTGATGTGACATCCTTTTCGTATTGCTGGATGGCAGCGATGTATTCTTCACCAACAGGCACGTTGTTCTTCAGGTTGAAATAGTCGAACACTGCACCAAACGGCAGACTCTTGGCCTCTTCCATCAGGGCGAGACGCTCGAAGTTCTGACCATTATCCTCATATTCACGCAGTTTCTGTTTCGGTTCGAGCAACGCCTGGAGAATACACTTCTGTGTGGCGCGGGTACCGACGATATAGGCACCTATGCGGTTGATGGAAGCATCGAAATAGTCAAGACCGACATGGGCTCGATCCAAGGCGTCGCTACGGACCAGTTCCTTGAAAAGATCCAATGTCTGGTCGTTCATGATGGTGACATGGTCTGAATCCCAACGGATGGGTCGGGATACATGGAGCATCAACTCGGGCACATACATGAGCAGTGTGGAAACGAAGTCTGAGACATTCTCCGTGGGCTCGTAGTGACCGGTGTCGAGGGTGAACATCTGCTTGCGGGTTGCACAGTAGGCCGTATAGAAATCGTGTGAGCCAACGGTATAACTTTCCAGTCCGATACCAAACAGTTTGGCTTCGAAGCAGTTCTTCACGTTGTCAAGTTTCTCTTCCATGATCTCATCGAGTGAGGCTGCGAGAATCTCACGGTATTTCTTGCGCTGTACAGGCATATCCTTGGAACCATCGTGTACCCAGATGTTCATGATACAGTGGTCGTTCTGTGCCTTACCCATCGCATCGGCAATGCGACGGCAACGCTTGGTATGCTCAATCCAGAAATCACGGATACCCTTATCGGGATTCGACAGCGTGAGGCTGCCGCTCTTGGGATGAGAGAAACTGGTGGAGTTGAAGTCGAGTTTCATATTGTTTTCCTTGGCCCACTGGATCCAACTCTCAAAATGCTTCACCTCTACCTGGTCACGATCTATGAATTGATTTCCGAAATCACCATAGATCTCATGAAGATTCAGACGA
>Ga0265301_10006263_pt1 | contig 11449 bp, 6 predicted proteins | sample AusTroGonzalo_MG_2_FD_193488 | JGI IMG/M metagenome (GOLD analysis project Ga0265301, IMG submission 193488) | Bovine rumen microbial communities from tropical cattle in Woodstock, Queensland, Australia - Gonzalo_04 | ecosystem: Host-associated > Mammals > Digestive system > Stomach > Rumen ...
CGATCTCCATACATCATCATATTACCTGCAATCATGTCGTACATGTTGCGCTGTGGCCCTTCCTTCTGCCCGCGTTCACCCCACATAGGTGCATCGGCAGAGAACACCACATAACCATGTTGGGCCAGATAGTCGCCGAAGAACTGCCCTTCGTAGCCAACGGCCCACTCATCTGCATCCTTGATGACGGTGGAATCTTCACATGCCAACGGGCGGATCATCTTCTCTTTACCGATAAAAAGATGAGCCCCATGATCATGTAGGGCATTGATAGCAGGGAAAGGACCTTTCCCGTCAGGGATGAGCACATAAGCAGGAACAGTGTAATATTTTGATAGCCTAATTTCTATCTTGCGGGCCTTATAGCCGTCGCGCAGTTCCTCGAAGAGTACCTTCGTATCATAACCTTCAGCTGGTGCTGGCGGCGGTGTGAGCATACAGTCGAACACCTTCTGACGGGCCACCCGTTTCCATTCGTCGAAATCTTTGATGTCACTGTTCCCCCATGCCAGAGGATAAGCCAAGTCGGCTATCAGCGAATCGGCATAGACCGGCAGGTTCCGCATAAATTCGTACTTTTCCCGCTTCTGTGCCGATGTCGTCAATACGACAAACAGACATAACAATATTATTTGAGATGCTCTTTTAACCATATCATTTGTTTGTAGTTTGTTGCTTCTGTAGTCCAATGCTCGTTGATGGGCGTTATCAGCAAGTCTTTCGGTGCCGTGATGAGGTTCCAGACGATATAGCTCGTTGTAGGAGGACAGACGTTGTCATTGTATCCCCACGTCAGATAAACGGGACAGGTGATGCGACGAGCGAAGTTCACCACATCGTAATAGGCCATAGTCTCCACTTTCTCAGGAGTCAGCATGTCGTTCAGACGGTTAAAATGAGGATAACCACCAGCACGACCGTCAAGGTAACCCGCCATATCGGATAGGGCAGGGTGATTGGCCACACAAGCCGTCACACGAGGGTCGAGTCCTGCTGTTATCAAGGAGAGAGCACCACCCTGACTGCCTCCCTGAACAAACATATTCTTACCGTCCCAGTCAGACAGTGATGTCAGATAGTCGATGGCTCTTACGCAGGCCAAATAAACATGCTTCATGTAGTAGTTGTCGCGGTTGTCAAGACCATTAGTCAGATAGCCGTTCTCGTAGTCAAAGGCAGTGGTAATCTCCTTGAACTGTTCGTCGGTCATCTCAGGGTTCAGCCCATGGATTTCCATCTCCAGACGGATAAAGCCGTTCTTGGCATAATAGGCATTACGCATCGGCTCCTTGATAGTTTTAATGCCGGCACCAGGAGGACAGAGCACAATAGGGTATTTGCCTTCGGCCTTCGGCTTCGTCAGGTAACCGTAGATGGCATGACGCTGGTCAACCTTCAATTTCAGCAGATAACAATCGAACTCATCAGTAGAATACTTTTCCACCTGCTTGCATGTCACACTGACGGGGGTCTTTCGCGCCTCTTCAAGATTAGCTTTCCAAAAAGTGTCGAAGTCTGTTGGATTCTTGGTGTAGGGTTTCAGCTGTTCAGGCGAGAAACCTACCTTTACATGGTGCTGGTATTGCTTGTCACCAACTGCTGCCGAGAGTCGCAAATCCAGGAAACCAGGCTTCTTCATAGTTCCTATATCGACGATGGCACGTCCGTTCTTCAACATAGTTTTGCCCGAAGATGTTGCAGGCATCATGTCTGGCCCTATCTCGTAACTAACCTCCACATTTTGTGGCACGCCATACAGATAGAACCCAACTTCAACCTTGGCTTTCTCGCCAGTCTTATAGAGCCAGTCGGTATGATCGGGAACTGTCAGCCACAGATAGTCTGAGCGGTAGGGATAGTTTTCTGCTTGTAAACATAATGCAACGCAGATGAAGCAAAATACTATTAGACTTTTACGCATATTAAGTAGTTTATTAGTGCAAATATACGAATTATTTCTGAACTCCCCAAACAAATAATGCATTTTTTGAGAAATCTACGGCATGTGTTGTTTTATCCAAGCCTCATAGAGAGGGAAAAGCATGGCCGGGCGATTGTTGTACCAACTGTAGTGATTACGGCGCTCACTGCCAATCTCTGAGAGATGGCGACGGGGGATGCCGTCGCGGTCACAGACGAACGGCTCGCAGCGCTCCAGGTCGTAGAAGCGTGCCCAAAGGGGTGGGGCATCGGGGTCTTCCACTAAACGGGTATCGTAGTCGGCGCTGCCGCGGGTACCTGTGCGCACCACCTTATAGCCTCTGATCTGATGCTTCTCAAACCAGCGCATGGCAGCATTGACAGCCCGCTTCACACGCTCATCGTGACATCGAACAGGCCCTGCGTCGCCGTGTTTCCGCAGCCGACCTCCCACCCTTACCTCTCTTTCCAAGGCCTTGGCCACTCATTTCCAGGCAGGAGCCGTGGGAGGCCGTCGTGGCTGGTACATGCGATTACTTACATAACAAAAAACCGGATCGGATGATCCGATTCAGGTGCGCGAGGTGCATCAGGTGCACCTCGTTTTTTTGAGGGTAGACTATACTTCTACTAACTTAAAAATTAAGCGCGACACCGTTGATAGTGTCGCGCTAAATTTTTATGTGTACCATATAGAAGGCATAGACTTCTGTGTACTTGATTCGACCTGTTTGATGTCGTTCCTCGTTTTTTCTTCTTTAACTTCGTTTTTTGTAAACATAAGCAGCTCCTCCGTTGATTATTAGTTACTGCAAATATACGTTTTTTCCTCAAAGTTGTTATTGTCTTATATCACTTTTAGGGCACATTAACATAATTTTACCACTTATCGTATTATTATCCATTCAATATTCAATTTCTATCCCAGATGGAACCCATGAAGCTAGCGTCATATCTCATTAAATAAGTGTCATATTGCGTCTTGAAAGGATGGAAGGGAGCAGGAACAGCCTGCGGGCCATCAAATAGTTTTGGCCACAAGTTGGGATGGATGTGATAGATCTGGAACTCACCAGAAACCGTGCCCACTTCCTTGGAAATAACAGGGAAGGCTGTACGGGCGAACTTCGGACCTTGGCCTGAAACGGCAGCATTGACTGTCATCACAATACCACGATCCGTCTGCTCGAAGTTCAGGTTCAGACTATCACCAATCACCAACAGACCATTACCATCTCGATCGCTGAACAGGGCGGCATCTACGCCCATACGGTTGCCCTCGAAGTATAGGTCGTCCTTGTGCTTAGCCCAGAAACCATAGCGGTTGGCCTGATGGCGACCAGGATAAGTGGCGAAGGGCCCTTGTCCTATCCACTGAACACGGTCGAAGGAAGAATCAAGGAGAAAAGCAACACCCAGTTCGGACAAGAAAGCACCGGTGCTGTCGGGCGTCAATGTGTAGCTGACTCTGGTGGCTGTACCTTCTTGGATGGTTTGCACGTCGGCCTTGACGTATGGGTTATCCAAAGGCTGGAGATACTTCTCAATACGCAGATCTTTTACTTTGAGTTTTTCTGCCATCGTTGCCTTACGACCTACACGAACCAACGGACCTTTTTGTATCAGTGCCATGGGATCTCCATTACCAATCCATGCCATGTCTGGCTTGCTTAGTACAAAACTTTGATGGAGGAAAGTGTAGCCTTCTGCATCTTCGATATCGAACTGTAACAGGGAAAGCCCTTTCTGTTTTGGCAATTCCAAGGTATAAGGAACAGACGTATGGGGCGCACAATCCGGACTGAATGACCCTCGCATCACAGTGTCACGGTTATTTGTCAATGACCAGTGGAAGGTGATATTGTCTTTCAGATTCAGGAAGTCGTAGCGGTTGGTGATTTGGAGAACATTACCTTCAATGCCCGCGACAAAGGCTCGGGCGTAGTTATGCTGAAGCTCGTAGTAATTAGGAAGTGGTGTACGGTCAGCATAGAGTAGCCCATCAGTACCTTGATTGCCATACATCTCAAAACCACCCTTGTCTGAGGTAAACACCCGTTCCTCATAGCCAAATCTGTCCCTCAACCTGGCTTGGAATGGCATTCCTTGGTCTACCCACTCCCAAACGCTGCCTCCAGCTATGCAGGGTGTCCGTTCGATGATCTCCCATTGTCGGTCATGGTCTTCGAGCGAGATGCCTAACGTATGGCAATACTCTGTGAAGATGACGGGACGGTCAGCCCGCTGGTAGAAGTCGGCTATCTGTGAGGTTGAAGGGTAGTGAGGCGTATAGATGTCAGCCACCTTTGGGAAATTATAATTAAATTTGCGGAAGTAGCTACCAACTTGAGGATAGCAGATGGGGCGGGAATCGTCGAGTTCGCGCTTCACATAATCTCCCAATTTGATACAGATATCCGTCAGCGGATTCTCATTGCCTAAGCTCCAGATGAGCACCGACGGGTGATTCTTGTCACGACGGATGGTAGCCTGTGCTCGCTGCTGAAGTATTGGGTAAAAGGTTGTATCCGAGAGGTTCTTGTCGCCATAGCCAAAGGGCACTTCGTCAATGATATAGAACCCCAACGAATCTGCCAGTTCATAGAAACGGGGTTCGCGGGGATAGTGTGAGGTACGGATATAGTTGATGGAAGCCTCTTTCATCAGCTTCATATCCCTCAAAATGGAAGCCTCATCAATCACCTTTACTGTTTGGGGATCAGTAGAGTGACTGGTGACACCACGCAGCTTGATGGGCTGTCCGTTGAGCTTCAAGATGTTGCCGTCAATGGTCAGCTCTCGGAAACCAAACTTGTGTTCAAAGACCTGAAGGGGTTTGCCCTTCTGTAAGAGTGTTGTGCGCAGGGTGTACAGATAAGGTGTCTCAGCCGTCCATAGATGAGGATGCTCCACCTTGTTGCTGCCCACTGCTTTGCCCTGTGCATCAAGAATCTCATGCCTGATGTTGGTCTGCTTGTTAGCATTGGCGATATCCGTTTTGACATTTACGGTGCCGTCATTCTTTGTGTGGATGGTCAAATCCCTCAGATGCGTATGGGGCACTGCCATCAGCGTCACGTCACGGAAAATGCCGCTGGGAGCCCAGTCATCATTATAGTCGAAATCACTGCCGGGGAACTGTGAGATCACACGCATGGTCAGCGTCTGTTGGCCCTGTTTATGATTGATATAAGGTGTGATATCGAAAAGGGCTGTATTATAGCCTGAGCGCCATGAGCCAGCAAATTTCCCGTTGATCCAAAGGTCGTAGCCATAGAGCACACCATCGAATCGGATTATCATGCGTTGTCCTTTCCATGCCTCTGGCACAGTAAATGTCGTGCGGTAATAGCCCGTCAACGAGTCGGCATGATGATAGGTTGGCTTGCAGAAACCATAGGCCTCCCAACAGCCGGGTACGGGAATCATCCGCCAGGTGTCATCTGTCGCAGGAACAGACGGATCGTCTGTAATGCCTTTCACCACTTTCAGGTTCCACTCACCATTCAGACTCCTCTTCATCTGCGTATCTGTCACTGGTAAGATGCCTTGAAAGGCGTCCGTTACCTGTGCACGGATAACGATGGCCAATAAACAAAAGCTAATAATCAAAATCCGTCTCATGCTTACATCTTCTTATATTTCAGGTCTATCTTGATGTACTTGTGATCTTTATTCCAGTGTTCAAAGAGTCCGAGAGGCTGCTCCAAAGGCATTCCTTCCTGTTTATAGACAGTACCACTAGGCGTATTCGGGATGCTGGCAGCCTCGCGCAAATATTCATCGCAATAGTTCAGACTGCCAAACTCCGGCCACTCTCCAATTAGAATGTCCATGCCTACGGCATCGCAGGCCACCTCATCCTGGGACACAATCAACGAACAAGCCCAGTCGCCGTTAAACGGCTCTTTCTGCCACTTGGGGGCTGGAGCACCATTGACATCTCGCGAGCCGTAGGTGCCATCAATGAGCAGGAGCAGGGCCTTCTGTCCCATGTCCTTATGACCGAGCCAGTCAACGAAGGTCTTATAGCCAGGTTTGCCATGACGCTTGTCTTGACTGATGTTATTGTGTGAATTCTGCCGCCAGAGCAGGTTGATGTCCGTAGCTCCATACCAGTTCTTTGTGGTCAGGGTAACTCCTGGCCCGGAGTGCGTCTTCAACAATGCACTGTTGATGAGATAGTCGGCATCCACGATACACTTGGCAAGTCCTCGAGCCATCTTACCATTATCCACCGAATAGACAATCTGCTCTGGATAGTACTCGCATTTCTGTCGGCCGTCACCTCCGATGTTGTCGATGAACACCACCTCAGGAAATTCCCTATGTACCTTATTATATATGGAGTCCGTAATGGCGCGACTAGGTTCACAGAGCGTAATATCCTGCTGACGGACACCCCCGTCGCGAACCATCGATCGTACCAATGCTAAGGTGACGAAAGGCGATGAGTTCAGTTCTATCGTATCATGGTGGGTAATGGCATTGTTGATATTCAGTTTCACGGCAATCTTCTCACCTCGCTTGTAACCGCGGTTACCCCGTCCATGGGTCTTGTTGAAGTGTTTGAACAAGGCTTTCCATGCCTTCTGGGGCGTGGGTTCTCCTGTCAGTTGCAAAACAGCTTCTGTCATCATGGCATCAGCCTTGACCTGGTCGTTCCAGCGGTCTTCCACCCAAAGGCCCGTCCTACCATCCCACTTGGCTACTCCTGGACTATGAATCCATGCCACGCGGCCTGGATGGATGCCATAGCCTATGCCTATCGGCTCATTAGGTCCGACGAAGAGTTGTGGGAACTGCGGATTAAACTCCCCGAAGAACAGACGGTCGCGGTTGACGGCCTCATCTATCGGCTGTATTGTCGTGGAAGGCCCTAAGTCCGGATCTTTCCAGGCCCTGAGTTGCCAAACCACTTTTCCTTCCTTGTCTATCTCCACAGCTTGTACAGGGGCATTGGCAGAATCCATAGGTTCCTTATTCCATTCGTTATACCAGTTATTAATGATATGGTTGCCATTCTTCAGGCGAACCGTCTTCTGGGGTTGCGTGATGCCAAAATCTGTCGTATTTATCTCCCAAACGGTTTCTCCCATACGGGTAATCTCCTGAATATGTCCCTTACGGCCGGTTATCAGCAGATTGCCCTTGGGCAGTTCCTGAACAGACCAAGGCAGGAATCCGTCCCAGCGGTCCACTTCCTTACCATAGCAGTTGTACTCATGGATACAGCCCAAAGCCATATTCGCAACGAGCAATGTCCCGCGAGAGGTTAGGCGTGCATTTCGGAACTGGCCATGAACGGAGCCTTTCTCAGATGTCGGCAGTTCGAATTCCCTGACAATCCGTTTCGACAGCATTTCCATCACAATCGCCTTGGCAGGTCTGCCGTTCTGTACAAACACCACATGCGTCTTACCGATAGGTTGGATGGTGTGTATCTCCGTACCCTCAGGGGCGTCGTACTGCCAGACGATCTGACCATCTTGTGCCACCTCGGCAATGCCGAACTGGTGAGCCATCAGAATATGTCCGTCCGTCATCAATACGGCGTCGCTGATTTCTCCTCGCCGTTGCTTGTCCTCGAAAGTCCAAGTTACCTGTCCATCCTTCACGATGAACATTCTCATTCGCTTACTCTGACCAGCATAAAAGAAATTATGCTTAGCCAGACTCATGTCTATGTCCTGCGCTGTCATACCTAACGACAGCAGTAATAATGTCAAGATTAGTGTAGTTTTATTCATAATAATTATAGTATTGTTATTTGATCTACTACGATATGGTCGTCAAGGGCACGGATGGTCAGGGTGTGACTACCCTGAAACAGATGTGCCTTTGTATCACGTACAGCCTGTCCGTTGAGGACATTCTGCTTCCAACGCTCTGAGCGGAAAGGCTCTTTCAGACTATAGACGACAGGCTCCTGGCCGTCGATACTCACACTGAATCGCAGATTACCGTCATCGTTTGGTTGCGTGGGAATCAGGGCTGTCCGGATGATGTAGTCGCCATCTTCTTCAACATTGAAGCGATATGTCAGTACACCATCCTTGGGTAATGCTCTGGCATTCATGGAGTGGCCCAGCATCTGAATGGTCTTCACTCCCTCTGAAGCCTCTGTCAGGACGAAGGCATCTTTTGGGGCAGTTTTTGGCGTAAGAGTAAATGCCATGTCCGCACGCTTGGTCTCTGTCTGAGGCACCAACGGCGCCCAGAATACAGGGAGGTCGCGAGGATGGTCGCACATCAGGTTCTTCCACTTGCCGCCAGTCAACTGATTATTATAATAGTCTGTCAACTCATGAATGCGGTTATAGGCTGCCTGACTACGAGCCACAGCCTGCTGCTGTTCCTGCTGGTGCTCGAACATGTCACTACGGGTACTGCCACTGGCCAATCGTCTGGCCCGCTCAGCCTCCAACATCTTTACGGCATGGGCTGCAGCTGCCTGTACTGGATATTTGATGGCAGCGAAATACGCATCAGAAAGCTCAGGACGAAGCACCTTCCCAATCTTCTCTACCCGACGACTGAGATCTATAAAGCGAGCCTCGAAATCATCACGCTGTTCATCTGTCCAGTCACTATTACGAACCGGAGAGAGTCCTCTGTCATATAGTTTTTTGTCGACCTCCACTTGGTTCCATCCCATAAACTCGGGGCGGCGGATGCCACAGAGGCGGTAAAACTCATGCATCACAGGGAAAAGTCGTTCGCCAGCATCCTTGCCGAACTGCTGGCAGAGCCATGCCTGATAGTGGTCGTTGATGGTCTCTCCACTCACACAATCGATGTTCCAGGCCATATCAAGGAAAAGTTCCAAGTCATAGCTAGCAACTTTGGGGTCATGCACATTTACAATCCATAGCTTACGTACGTTGTGGTCGTAGGCCTCTCGCATCTCGTTATAGATTAGACCAGGTTGGGTGGTAGTTAGCCAAAGGTAGTCGTGTGGGCGTCCCCAATATGACAAGTGATAGTAAACACCACCTCCTCCTTTGCGCTGTTGCTCCTTGTCATCAGAAAGACGCGTCATGTAGCCATAATTGTCATCGCACCACATCAGGGTGACATAATCCGGTATCTGAAGTCCCTTCTCATAGAGCTGCAGTACCTCTTTATAAGGTACAAATACCTGCATCTGCTTCGATGGATCGCCAATATACTTTCGAAGCAGTTCTTGTTGGTCGTTGATGACCTGCTGCAGTCCTTCGAACTTATCTTGTTCCGTATGATAGCCCTCCATCGAACTGTCGTGTATGCCACGCATGCCGATGGTAAACATATTATCCTTTGACTTCTTCACTTCTTGAAGGCGCTCAATCCAGTATTGCTGAACGGCCTCACGGTTGGTACGATAGTTAAAGTCGCCGCGCTCCTTCACTTCCCACTCGTCCACATTGTTTCTTAGTAGCGGTTCACAATGGGACGTGCCAATCACAATACCGCACGAATCGGCCATCGCCTTGGCTCCTGGTATCTTAAAGAAGGCAGTTGTGCCAGTATGCATACCAGGCCAGATGGCATTGGCTCTGAGTCGCAATAAGAGTTGGAAAATCTTCTTATAGGTCTTGGGGCCGATATGTCCGAAAGGTGCCGGCTCGAATGTAGAGAAACTCCAATGTCGCAGACTCCAGTCCTCATCGTTCAGGAAGATGCCGCGATAGGCCACACTAGGCTGCTGTTCGGTCTTGAAATCCTTATCCATCACCAATCGATCTTTCTTCTCAGGCACCACATCGCCCCACCATACCCAAGGCGACACACCTGCCATCCGTGAAAGTTCCAATAGTCCGTAGGCCATGCCCCGACCGTTATTGCCTTCTACAATGATTTGTTCACCTTTTATATATATACGGAAGCCGTCGGCAGCACCCTTGCCCTGTATCACTTTGATCTTTGGACTTGTTGAGGCTACAGGTTCCATGCCCGTTACCTGTTGCATATCGCCCTTCCACATCTCAAGCGCTATCTTTACCACAGGCTCCACGTTCTTGGGTACACTATAAGTGATAGGTGTTTTTCCATCAAACCATACCATCTGTGCTTCTGCCATCAGCGGCAGAAGCAATAACACCAATAACAAAGTCGGTTTTCTCATATATTCAGTAGTAGTTTGTTTTTTTCTGCAAATATACGATTATATTTGGAAAGTGAACTTAGTATTTTGACAAAACAACCATAATTTTTGCCCTTTGAACAATCTTTTTACTATTTGTACAATAATCCAACTATAGATACATGTTCTTTTGTACTTTTGCAGCAGAATTCAAACTTAAAAAGCAAAATGAAACTACTAAGAACAATTCAATTACTACTGTTGCTGGTGTCGTGCGTGAGCATTCAGGCAGTAGATCGAGCAAAGCTCAATTTCAACAGCGAATGGAAACTTTGCATAGGCGATGTGGCTAGAGCACTACGCCCGACCAGCTCCAGGTAGGTCTTACCCGTTGGCTCTACCCTTTCTTCTGCGGACTACTTATCTCTCGCGTGGGTAAATTAATAAAGGTAAAGGCTGGTTTTTGGTGGTGCTCACTGGCCATTGTGGTGCTGCTTTGCATGCCTTGGATGGGTTTAGGCACTGAGGGCGAAGCCCGTTGGACAAACGGACTTTACGAAGCCATCTGTATCCTTGTTTGTTTCCCGCTCATCGTAGCGATGGGTGCAGGCAGTAGTGTCACAGGCTCGAAATCATCAGCTATCAACAAGTCACCAATTAAGCGAGAGGAGAGCGATGCTCACATCGGCTCTTCCGAGCGTGAGGTGACTCGACCTTTGGTCAAGTTCTTGGGCGCGAACATCATGTGGACAGCTACTTGGGCACTCAACACGCTTATTGGCCTCAGCAAGCATGAGGACTGGATGGTACACATGATTGGTCACTCTGTCGGAGCATGGACGCATGCCCCTCATGGCTACTGCCTTGCTGCAGTATCAATGGCCTACTATCGTCGCGCCATGAAACCAGGTCTGGCCAAATTTGTGCGCTTTGCCAAGAACGTCTGGAATATCGATGGCAATGGTATGACTGACGAGCAGATTGCCGAAGCAGGTCTCGAAGCCCTAAAGAACTGGATGCAGGAGATAGGACTTCCGCTGACCATCAGCGAAATCGGTGCCACCCCCAACATGATTCCCGCCATCACCGAGGGTACCATCTGCTATCCCGCAGGCTACATGGATTTGAAGCCAGAGGATATCACAGAAATTTTAAAAGAAAGCATGTAAATGAAGAAAATAATATTAGCAATGGCAGCACTCTTGACAATTAGCCTGAGTGCGTGTGCACAAGGAAACATTTGAAGCCCCTTGATAAGGGGCTGGCCTAAGCCAGGGATACAAATAACAATCCCCCTTTGGCTTACGCCGCTTCCCCGATTAACGGGGATGCTCAAAGGTGGTACACCTGTCCGACCATCATCAACACCTTCATGGAGTCCTACGACTTCAAGGGCAAGACCGTCATTCCCTTCGCCACCTCTGGCGGCAGCAGCATCAAGAAAGCCTGCGAAGACCTGAAAGC
>Ga0265301_10006264_pt1 | contig 11449 bp, 11 predicted proteins | sample AusTroGonzalo_MG_2_FD_193488 | JGI IMG/M metagenome (GOLD analysis project Ga0265301, IMG submission 193488) | Bovine rumen microbial communities from tropical cattle in Woodstock, Queensland, Australia - Gonzalo_04 | ecosystem: Host-associated > Mammals > Digestive system > Stomach > Rumen ...
GTAACCTCATCCCCCCCCCAAAAAAAAAATTATTTATGTCTCAGGTCACTGGTGTTCACCTTCGAGGCTACGCCATCGCAGCTGACATCCACCTTGCCGGCGGTTCCGCTGAAGGTTGCTCTGGAGGCACCGGAGCACTGGACATTGATGTCCTTGCAGTTGACCTCGGCATTAAGATGAGAGGAGCCCGTGCAGCTGGTCTTCAGGTTGCCGCCCTTGTAGGTAAGAGTGCCTTTGCTGGCACCGGAAACATCCAGTTTCAGCAATCCGGGCATATCAGCCGTCAGGTCGAGCTTAGAGGCTCCGGTAACATCGAAGGTAGCCCTCTCGGCCTGCAAAAGACGCGGCAGATCAACCTTGCTGGCGCCTTGTATACTGGCTTCGATCTTCTGGCACTTGACATCCCCGACCTCTATCTTGGAGACTCCGGAAAGATCCAGATTGAGCGAGGTGCACTTGATGGCATCGGCCTTGAACTTAGAGACCCCATCCATGTTGAGACTCAGATGATCAGACGTGAGATGCTTGCCCTCGAAGGCAGACACGCCACTGAGGCGGATATTTTTCAGGCTGGGTGCGGTAAGGCGCAGGATGAAGTTATGATGCCCGTCTGGCTGGTCCTGCTTCTTCACGTTATTGAACTTCTTGGTTTTCTTGGCCACAACCTTCAGCGTTCCGTCTGCGGAGGATACCTCCATCAGGTCGAGCCAGTCGGTACGTCCCGTCAGCTTCACCTCGTAGGCATTGCCTTGGGTATAGATAACCTTCACGACGTTATCAACCTGAATGTTTGTGAAATCGCGCAACTTGTACGTGCGGGTGGTAAACTTACCGGCAGGATTGGCCATGCAACCAAGAACGACACTCAGCAGGAGTGCAACAAGAGATAGTCTTTTCATTTCTTTCTGTTTTTTTAATTCATAATGTTGTGTGTGTGAGTGCAAATATCTCACTTTTTTATTATGAAGACGCAGAAATGCCGCAGGTGTTCTCACCCTTGCCGATTATTTTATCTTTTTTAACAATAAATTTACTCTGCCCTTCGCTTATAAATCCGTCTTCCCCACAAGAAACTGCCGAGGGCAAGGAGGATAATGAGCACGGAGACAACGCATGCCCATACATTTGTCTTGCGCGAGGTGGCAGTGATAGTGTAGTCCTGCGGAATGAGGCGCTCGCCCGTAAAGGGGTAGAGGACGGTGCCGTCGGGTTGCAGGGTGCCGTTGCCTGCATCAGTAACCTTGCCAGGCATCGAAAGGGTGTAGGGAACATTAAACCAGAAAATGTTCAGGCGATTCATAAACTCCTTGTTCAACTTCTCGCCCAGAGGGTTATCCTCGTCGAAGAACATAGCGTAAGCATCCGAGTGGAAGAATTCGCGCAACTTGTCGTCTGGTCGAGCAGTCAGGATGTCCTCCTCCCCTGCCATAATAAAATGTACCAAGGAATCCTGAAGCTCTATGAAGCGTTCCTTGCTGACGGGAGGATTGGCGATGGAATCGTAGTTTTCTACGATGAAATCGAAGCCTGTCTTGAAGAGATTATCATTCAGCCACCTGGTAATCTTAGGCTCCATATCGCTGAGTTTCTCCGAAGCCTCAGCACCACTCATACCCTCCAGCAGATTGGGTCGGCCTGTAAACCAGTAACTAATCTCCGCCTTGTCGGCATAGTCGGTGGCAGGCAGCTTGAACGTATCACCTACGCAGTAGAAGGTCTCAGTAAAGGTGTATTCTGTATAGAACCAGCGGAAACGCTTGTCCAGTTTGGCTTCCGACCTCATTTTGGTGCCGTTAAGCAAGAGGGGAGTCTCTTCGCACATTTTCTCCACAGATTCAAAGAACTTCGAGAACGACGTCGTTACCGTATCCCCTTCACCAATGTCTGTATGTGAGTTAAAAAAGGCATCAACATTCAGACATTCAGGCAAAGGTTGCGACCAACCGACGTTTGTTTTGCCCCAAAGCGAGTCGCGCATCTCCTGCGACATCACGTTGCTATACAAGACCTCACGTGTACAAGGCATCGAAGCATCTTCATGAACGGTAGTTTTCATCACCACTTTAGGCTGATAGCAGGAAGTAAGGAGTAGAATGGCTCCCAGCAAACCGCCCCAAAGGGAGGCTTTGTAAATAGATTTACTTGTTTTCATAAAGCATAGACTTTATTTGGGTGTAACTAATTGTTTTCTGACAATCTTGGCAAAAACGGGATTTGTAGACTTCCTTGAGAGTACAAGCCTCCACCCTACCTCCCCCAAAGGGAGAGGTGTTATTTGCTTTGGATGGAACTGTAGCCTCATATTTCAGATAGATGAAGAAGCCAACAATCCACATGGCGGCAAGGGAGAGCACCGTCCGTACAATAGGAAGGATAACGGACCCTCCCCTTGCCCTCCCTTGTAGGGAGGGAGCTGAATCAAGGCTTCCCATTATCAAATCCGTGAGTTCTATAGGATTGTTTATCTCGGGTTGCTGCATGTTCTTCAGCTTCTCCAGTATATCATCAGTTTTATTCATAACCTAAGTGTTTTAGTCGTTCGCGTATCGTTTGGCGGGCCACATACAGGTTGCTCTTCACCTGCTTGGCATCCAGCCCTGTTATCTGTTCCACTTCTGCTGAGGGCAGGCCCTCCAACTGGCAGAGCGTGAACACCAGTTTTTGCTTGGGGCTGAGTCCTTCTGCCAGCATCCTCACGATGGCCACCCACTCGCTATTCTCCAGTGTCTGCTGCTCATCGTTGGCAAAGCGATGCAACACGCTCTCGTCTTCTGGCAGGGGCAGGATGCGCCGCATTTGTTTCAGGTGATCCAGACAGAGACGCGAGGCGATGGTGTAGAGCCAAGTAGTGAAGGGCTTCTGCGGATTATAGTCACCGATGCGTTGCCATACACGAATGAACGTCTCCTGCACCACATCCTTAGCCTCTTCCTCGTCGGCCAGCATCTTCAGCGCCAGAGAGAACACCAACCGTTGATGCTGCTGCACCAACCATCGGAAGGCTTCCTTGTTGCCGTCCCTACATTGTTGTATTATCTCACTCTCTGTTTGCACCTTTTTCTGTTGTTGTTCTACTCATTATACGACTGAGGTCTGCAAAAGTCAAATTAAACGCTTCAAAATTAGAATAAAATTATGAAACTGAACAGAAAAACAAGTTATTTCTTGTAACAAAACTATGGAATGCCAAGGAGAAAACATGCCAAGACGCCAAAAATAATTATTTTCAGGGCTCGAAAATATATTTTCATGGTTTGATAATTTATTTTCAAGGCTTGGTTATAAATTTTCAAAGTTTGATGATAGTTTTAAATGCCGTAATAAAGACTTTTATCCTTAGGGCAAAAATGTTTTCCATCGGGCATTAAACAAAAAAAAACTCCCACGTTTCACAACGCGGGAGCTATCTGGTACCATTATCTTATTAACTTAAAACCAATCTAATGCATTATTACTTCTTTCTTCTTCTTGGGCTCTCTTCCTTTCAGATAGACTTTCTCGCCGTTAATCCAGCTCTTTACCCTTAACCATTCGTATGGAATCCAAAGCGCGCCCCTGTTCATTAGCGATAGGATGTAAAAGCCATCAGAGTCAGATCCACACATTAGGTAGTATTCATTTTCTCCCTTGGAGATTCCTTTAACTATATCAAAATTGAATGTTCCGGAATTGCCTGGTTCAGGCTGACGAATGGGTCTGTCATAATACGTATATTCGTAGGGTTGCTCGGGATGACTGTTCACATAATGGTATGCCAAGGAATCCAACTGCCGACACAGCATATCTACCTCAGCCCCATGTTCCGCAGGAATAGAATACATCGTACCTGTGGTCAGACCTTTCGGCGATGCAAAAGACTGACGCCAAAGACCATCTGCCGTACATCCCTCATCGTGTCGCCAATAAACGGAACTGGACTTTGCGCCCTTCAGTTTCAAGACTTTTTTAAGAACGGGCTTAATAAGTGCCTTAAAAGCTGTGGTATCAAAAGGCTGCATATCATCCCAACCGAACTCGCTGGGTATTGAGTAATAATGCTGGTAGAAACCGTTTGCATCGAGTGTGTGGGTTTTCTTGTTCTCGCTGTCCTCCAGGCCTTTGATTTCATTCTCAAATGTCCTACTTGTATAATCAAAATTAGCCGTTTCCTGTGCATTAAAGAAATACTTAGTCCCTTCGTGCGAAAAAGAAGAAAGCGTATCCACATCATTACAAGATGCCATAGCATATTTAATAGTGTCCGTTCCTTTCTTGTGATACTCATAGCAATAGCTCTCAGAAGCCTCCTTACTCAATGTGGAAAAAGCATGTCTGGCGGTATCAAGCATCTCTATCATCTTTTCCTGTTTTACACGATGAACGCCAACATTTTGGACACGCGACCTTTCTTCACCAACTGACCATCCCTCAGGAAGAGTAAGATAGCCAAAGCTTTGCCACGAAGTCCAACCATGCACGATTTTTCTTCCTGTATTGTTTCTCTGAGTATGTTCCACCTCATAGCCCTGCTCGTTCAGGTATTTCTCCAGTTGGCGAAGTTGCTTATTGGTTTCCTGACAGAACGCCACATTGGTAAATGCTGCCAAGAAAATGATTATTAAAATTTGTTTCATGTTATTGGTATTTTATCTGATTATCCGTTATTTGTGCTATCTCTCGTCCTAAACGCCCCCCTCGCGAACGAATATCCCGAATCTGATCAGCTACAGCAAGGAATGGGTCAGCCACCCTTGGGGCTTCATGATACACGTCTTCTGCCGGAAGTTCTTCGACGGCCTCCGCTTCTGCCAGCTGAGGTTCTTCCTGAACCTTACGGACCTTGTGGGTTCTCTTGGGTTTAACAGGTTCTGAAGGCTCGGATTTTTCGGAGTTCTCGGAAACCTCAGAGTAATCAGATGCCTTTGGTGCCTCAGGCGCCGGCTGCTCCACTACCTCTGCTACCACAGGTGTTTCTACCTTGGAATTGCCAGGCCTAAGAATAAAAGCTATAACAAGGATAGCAGCAACGGCAGAGATGGGGTATAACCATTGATGCCAGGGGAAACGCTTTTTCTCTTCCCCCCGGGGGAGTTGGAGAGGGGTCCTCATCTGCGGCACATTGGCATATTTGCGTCGCAGAGCCTCGCGGATGTCAGTATCTTTGGGTGTTGTCATATCTTCTGAAGTTGTTTGTATAGTTTCTTTCTTATTCGATAGAGGCGGTTAGCCAATGCGTGAGGGGTAGCGTCCATGATGTAGGAACATTCATCTAAGGAGCGATTCTCGAAGTAGTGAAGCATGAGCAGCATGCGTTCGTCTGGCGGTAAGTCGTCAATCAGCAGTTCCAATTTCTGAATGCGTTCCTCGTTGCCTGTTGACAACTCCGCCTCCAGCTGCTCGTCGCTGATGTCTGTCTGCCAGACCTCGGAATCTTCCATCGAGACAACAAATGGGCGACGACGTTTCAGAAAGTCAAGTGTCAGACGGTAAGCAATCCTGCAGAGCCATGTGGAGAGTGATGCCCGCCCAGGGTCGTAGCTGCCGATGTGGCTGAAGGCGCGTAAGAAGGTGTCTTGCGTCAGTTCCTCAGCATCCTGCTCGTTGGATACCTGCCTTATTATCATAGCAAAGACCTCCTGAGCATAACGGCCGAACATCAGGTCTTGCCCCTCTCGCCGGCCGCTCTTCACGGCTTCCACTATCTGTGCGTCTGTCTTCACTTTTACAATTCTTGTTTGTCTTTTCTACTTGTTATACGACGGAATCAAAGAAATATCCCACCCTAGAGGAAACTTTTTCCAAATTTTTCTCTGCAAAGATACAAAAAACTCCCACGTTTCTCAACGCGGGAGCTATTTGGTACCATAATTTAACCTTAAAACCAAACTAATGCGATGTTTATTTCTTGTCCTTCTCCTTCTTGGGAGCCCTACCCTTCAGGTAAACCTTCTCGCCATTGATCCAACTTTTCAGTATTGGCCAATCGCTGGGAATCCACAAATCACCCTTGGTGGTAAGGGAAAGAATATAGTAGCCGTCCTTGTCATAATAGCTATGCAGGCTATAATCATCGTCACCGTCACGTCCGTCGCCGCTCACTATCTGTAAGAATGAGCTCTGCCAGAAGCTGCCGGAACGGCTGTAATGGTACGGCTGCTCAGGATGCTGGTTGACATAGGCTAGGGCAAGGGAGTCGAGTTGCTTGTACAGCGCCTCCGCTTCTGTTCTGTACTCGTCGGGGATGAAGTAGGCGGTTCCCGTTGTAATTCCTTGGCCCTCTACACTGCCTCCACGGGAAACTGTCTTGGAAATTAGTCCATCCTCTTTAATGTCGTCATCATAACCTACATCATGTTGCCAGTAAACAGGAAGAGCCTTTGCTCCTTTCAGGGCTAAAAAGCGTTTTATTACGGGTTGAATAAGCGCTTGAAATGCCTTAATGTCAAAACTTTTCATGTCCTTTTGCCAAGACAGTCCTGTTTCTGTTACGTAGGCGTGTTCAAAACTTCCCTTCTTAACGAAAAACTGACGTTTGGTGTCGAAAAATCTGTCGTATCCAAAACTCGCAGCCTCGTGTACACCATAAAATTGTGCTTGGTTGTATTTTTTGTTCTCGCGAAAGTGAGGAACTTTACCATCGGAACCGACAAAAGCCAGTGCGTATTTTATGGTGTCGGTGCTATCTTTGTGATTTTCAAAGAGATAGCTCGATGATGATTCCTTGCTTAGACGGGCAAAAGCCATCCGAACAGAGTCTACGGCAAGCTCTACATTCCGCCATCTTTTGGCGATAAATTCGTCATGCATGGCTTGAGCTTGTTTTCTTTGTTCCTCGCTTAGTCTTTCATCAGCGGGTATCTTTTGCGTGGTCTCATAGAACATAACATGCCATTTATGCTGAACGCCAGACGGCATAAAGTTGGTTTGTTCATAATGAACGCCCATATCCAGTTTTTTCAGGTATTCCACCAACTGCTGAAGTTGCTTGTTGGGTTCCTGGCTAAATGCTGCGGCAGAAACGACTGCCAGCAGGATGATTGTTATTATCTTTCTCATGTTACTGAAGATTTACTTGATTATCAATTAATTGTGCTACTACCTGACGAACCTGTTCGCCCCTAGAGCGGACGTCCTGCATCTGTTCAGCTATGGCAAGGAACGGGTCCTCCATGTCTTCATCAATTTCGACTTCTGCCAAAAGAGGTTCCTCTATGGGTTTACTAACCTTGCGAACCTTATAGGTTCTTTTGGGTTTAACAGGTTCTGAAGGCTCGGATTTTTCGGAGTTCTCGGAAACCTCAGAGTAATCAGATGCCTTTGGTGCCTCAGGCGCTGGTTGCTCAACCACCTCTGCTACTACGGGCTGCTCAACAACTGCAGGGCTATTAGGCCAGAGGAAGAAAGCAACAATGATGCTAGCAGCAACGGCACCAACGAGCCTCACCCTCCGCCCTCTCCAAAGGGAGAGGGAGCTGAAACGCGATTGGGTTCCTCTTCCTTTGGAGGGGGATAGGGGGAGGCTGGTGCTTTTTTTCATTACCTTCTCCGCAAAATCGTCAGCCAACGGCGGCACCTTCGCTGCACGTTGCTTCATGGCTTCGTGCAGGAGCTTATCTATGTGATTGTCTGTCGTTGTCTTCATATTCCTATTAATTTACTGAGTTTCTGTCTTATTCTCTGCAGGCGACTGGCCAGCGGTCCGGCTGGAACCTCCATCACCTCAGCTATCTCGCCAAGCGAATGACCTTCGTAGTAACGCATATGCAGGAGGGAGCGTTCTTCGGGACGCAGATTATCGATGGCTTTATCAAGGAGTGCGAGTCGTTCTGCCTCGGAGGAAGCCTCATCGTCCTGCGCCCATTGCGACACATCAGGCGGAGAATACTGTTCCTCGTTCAGGGGCAGCGATTCGTAACCCTGACTGCGCAGATGGTTCAACGCCATGTTATGGGCAATGCAACTGAGCCAGGTACCGAACGAGGCCCGCTGGGGGTCGTAATCCGAAAGATGTTCGAAGGCACGCACGAAGACATCCTGCGTCAGCTCTTCCACATCCCTCATGTCCGTCACCCACTGCGCTACAAGCAACTGCACCTGGCGTCCGTACCTGTTCATCAGGAACCTGTAGCCCTGTGCTTGCCCCTGAAGGGCTGCCTGTATCATTTGCGTTTCCATCTCGGTCATGTGTTCTGCCTTTCTACCCTTATATACACAGCGATGCAAGAAATATGTCGGTCAAGGAAGAAAAATTTTCGGGTGCAAACAAAAAAATCAGAAAACTTACTTCTTCACCATGTGACCAAAGCGACTGTGGAGCCATTGGAAAGGCATGTAGAGGACGGGGACGATGAAGAGCAGGGCAATGGTTCCAACGAACATGCCGCCTGCACAACCTACACCCAGGGAGATGTTACCGTTGGCACCCACGCCATGCGCAAAGACAAGGGGCAGCATACCGAAGATCATGGTGAGCGAGGTCATCAGAATAGGACGCAGACGCACACGGGCAGCCGTCATAGCCGCCATAGTGATGCTCATGCCCTGGCGATGACGCTCCGTAGCATATTCGGTAAGCAGGATGGCAGTCTTGGCCAACAGGCCGATAAGCATGATAAGACCCGTCTGCATGTAGATATTGTTCTCCAGGCCCCACATCCGCGAGAACAGGAAGCTACCCAGCAAGCCAAAGGGCACGCTCAGGATAACAGCCAAGGGGATGAAGAGGCTCTCGTAGAGGGCACATAATATAAGGTATATGAACAATACGCAAATGATGAAGATGAGGGCTGTGGTATTACCCAGCGAAGCTTCTTCACGCGACATACCACCGAACTCATATCCGTAACCATCGGGCAGCACCTTGGCAGCAGTCCGGCGGATGGCCTCCAGCGTCTGACCGCTACTGTAGCCGTCGGCCGTCTGACCCATCACGGCAATGCTGCTGAACAGGTTGAAGCGGTTCAGACCCTCACTGCCATAGACACGCTCCATACGGATGTACTGCGTGATGGGAATCATCTGACCGCTCTCGCTGCGGACACGCATATTGGAGAGCGCCTGCTCGTCCAGACGGAACTCGGGCGAAGCCTGCACAATCACGCGATAGAGCTTGGTGAAGCGCGTCAGGTTGCTGCTGTACGTACCGCCCACATAGCCCGAAAGCACCTTCAGTACATTATTGGGTGTTACGCCGTCACGCTTGCAACGGGCAGCATCCACCTCCACACGGTACTGCGGGTATTTGGTATCGAAGGTAGTAAAGGCACGGGAAATGGCAGGTTCCTGATTGAGCGAATCAATCAGAATGCGGGTGTAGCGCATCAGGTCCTCTATCTTGCCGCCCTTGCGGTCCTGCACATGCAACTCAAAACCGCTGGTGGCTCCGTAACCCGAAATCATGGGACGGGTGCTGACACGAATCTGTGCCTGTGTGATGTCTGCCGTACGGCGGTATATCTCGTTGATAACAGAGTTGATATCATCGCCCTTGCCCTTACGCTCGTCCCAGTTCTTCAGACGGATATTGAACGAGCCAGCCGAAGAAGACTGGTCAAAGGTAGAGCCGCGACCGATGGTCATGTTATAGAGTCGGAACTGCGGAATATCCTTGATGCGACGCTCCACCTCACGGGTAATCCTGCCCGTCACCGCCATGCTGGTACCTGGGGCACATTGCACGTTCACGTTGATGGAACCCATATCCTCGTTGGGGACAAAGCCCGTCTTGGTGGTCTTGAGCATATAACCCAGCAACACGCACACCACAACTACCGACACCCAAGGCAGCCACCGGTGACGGAAGATGCGCAGGACACCACGCTGGTACTTGCTCACCACACGTTGGAAGCTGACGTTGAATGCCTCGTGGAATCGGGCCGAGAAGCTGGTATCGCCCTCCTTGCGCGGACGCAGCATCAGAGCACAGAGGGCAGGCGAGAGGGTCATGGCATTGATGGTAGAGATAACAACGGCAATGGCCATCGTCACACCAAACTGGGTATAGAAGACTCCCGTGGTTCCGCCCACAAAGCAGACGGGAATGAACACGCTCATGAAGACAATGGTGGTAGTGATAAGGGCTGAGGTCAGTCCCTTCATGGCATCGACGGAAGCCAGATAGGGCGAGGTGTAACCCTCGTCGAACTTGGCCTGCACGGCCTCCACCACCACAATGGCATCATCCACCACCGTACCGATAACCAGCACTAGGGCAAAGAGGGTAAGCAGGTTCAGGCTGAAACCTATGAAGTAGAGCACGGCAAAGGTACCTATCAGGCTGACTACGATAGCCAGCGAGGGGATAAAGGTGCTCTTCAGGTTCTGGAGGAAGATATACACCACCAGCACCACCAGTAGGATAGCCTCTACCAAGGTCCTGACCACATTATATATACTGGCATCCAGGAAGTCCTTGGTGCTCATCACATCCACCAGCTCCATGCCAGGGGGCAAATCCTTCTGAATCTCAAGGGCCGTCTCGTCTATGCGCTCGATAATCTCGTTGGCATTCGAGCCGGGTGTCTGGGCAATCATACAGTTGGCACCCGCATGTCCGTTGGTACTGTTCTGGATAGTATAGTTCTGGATGCCCAGTTCCACACGCGCCACATCCTTCAGGCGCAGCACACTGCCGTCGGGCAAGGACTTGATGACCATATTCTCGTAGTCGCGTTCCTCCTCGTAGCGGCCTCTGTACTTCAGCACATACTGGAAGGTATTCTCGGCATCGGCACCCAGGGTTCCCGTCGGTGCCTCGATGTTCTGTTCTGCCAATACATTGTCTATATCCGAGGGCATCAGGCCGTAGGAAGCCATCCGCAGCGGGTCGAGCCAGATACGCATACTGTAGCTGGCACCCCAGATGTTGACCTCACCCACACCAGGCACACGAGACAGGCGCGGCTCGATGTTGATCTTCATGTAGTTGGTCAGGAAATCCGTATCGTAGGCATCCGTAGGGCTGTAGAGCGAGAGGCTCTTGATGTTACTGGTCTGACGCTTCCTGACCGTCACACCGCTGCGGGTAACGTCAGCTGGCAGCTGTCCCTGCGTAGAGGCCACACGGTTCTGCACGTTCACCATCGCCATATCGGCATCCGTGCCCTGCTTGAAGAAAATGCTGATACTGCCCGAACCCGTATTGGTGGCAGAGGAGGTCATATACATCATGTTCTCCACACCGTTCAGACTCTCTTCCAGGGGGATGATAACACTCTTCTGCACCGTCTCGGCATTCGCACCCGTATAGTTGGCTCGCACACTGACGGTGGGCGGCGCAATCTCAGGGAACTGTTCGATGGGCAACTGCAACAATCCTATCAATCCCAGCACCACAATGAATACTGAGATTACGCCCGACAGGATAGGCCTATCTATAAATGTCTTAACGGTCATAAGCCCCCTCCCTGCTCCCCCTTTAGGGGAGTGTTTCTACTTTTACCGCTATACGCTCCTTTTGAGCTCTCCCCCT
>Ga0265301_10006265_pt1 | contig 11447 bp, 16 predicted proteins | sample AusTroGonzalo_MG_2_FD_193488 | JGI IMG/M metagenome (GOLD analysis project Ga0265301, IMG submission 193488) | Bovine rumen microbial communities from tropical cattle in Woodstock, Queensland, Australia - Gonzalo_04 | ecosystem: Host-associated > Mammals > Digestive system > Stomach > Rumen ...
AGAATTTACAGCAGTGGCACAACAAACAGTTGCGCCAAACCAAGTAGTTTTATTTACAGATGTCGCAGTACGTGGCAATAACTCCATAATGCATAGAGAAGGTAGTGGGTTAGTTTCTTTAAGAGGCTTAACTTGCTGCCAACCTCGTGCAAGATTTAAAGTATCTTTTGGAGGAAATATTGCAGTTCCAACTGGTGGAACAGTAGGTGCAATTTCAATAGCATTCGCTCTTGATGGAGAGCCTGTAGCTAGTTCAAATATGATAGTTACACCTGCAGCAGTTGAAGAATTCTTTAATGTTAGCAGAGAAATGAATATAGATGTTCCTGCAGGATGTTGCGTCCAAGTTAGTGTAGAAAATACAAGTGAAGGCGATATATTAGTTGAAAATGCTAATTTAATCGTGGAAAGGGTGGCGTAATATGGAAAGACTTAAAGCAATGAAAGAGAGATTAATGTCTTGTGTAGAAAGTCAAATGGGAGATTTATCAAAAACTAATGCTGAAGAATTAGGCGAAGTAGTTGATATGATTAAAGATTTAGAAGAAACTATTTATTACTGCACAGTTGTTAAAGCTATGGAAGACAGAGATGAAGAGGATAAAAAATATTATCCTAGAATGTATTCTTCTATGGGTCGTATGTATTATGGTAGTTCTTATGATCGCGGAATGGACGACTATAGAATGGTATATCCTAGAGATTTCCGTGAGGGAAGAAGTGGAATGTCTAGACGTATGTATATGGAATCTAAAGAAATGCATGAGGGAAAAGAAAAACAAATGCATGAACTTGAAAAATATATGCATGAATTAAGCGAAGATGTTATGGATATGATTACTGATTCTACTCCTGAAGAAAAAGAAATTCTTATTCATAAACTTACTACTTTAGCAGAAAAAATAAAATAATATGTTTACATTTAATGGAATAGGATGGAGAGTGGAATTTACCAATCCTCGCAATCCAATATTTATGCGCGGAGATGGTACATACGCTCCTGGAGTGTGTGTTAATGATACCAAAACCATATATTTAGCAGATAATTTAGAAGGAAAGATGCTAAAGAAAGTTCTTTGTCATGAAATAGTACATGCCGCAATGTTCTCCTATAATGTCTATCTTTCTCTTGAACAGGAGGAAGTTATTGCGGATATAATTGCTACTTATGGGCAAGAAATAATAACTATAACTAATAAAGTATTTAGAAAGCTACAACAAATCTAGTTGTAGCTTTCTTTTTTTTGGGTAAAAATTATTAATATTTATTTTATATTTTTTATTTATATTTAGAAGGATTAAAGGAGGTTACATATTATGTTTAAAATAGATACAGATGGAACAACCTTAAAAATAACAAGAGGGAGTTCAGGCTCTTTTTCTTTTGGGGCAACAACAATAGAAGGAGAAGCATATGTTTTTAGTGCAGGGGATGTTATTAGATTAAATGTAACTAGAAAAGGACAGGAAAATATGGTAGTCATGTCTGTAGATTCTCTTGTTACACAAGATACTGACACAGTAACTATTTCTATTACAAGTGAAGACTCAAAAATAGGAACTGTAATTAATAAACCTACTGATTATTGATATGATATAGAATTAAATCCAGATACGACTGTAGCGCAAATGTTGCTTGGATATGATGAAGATGGTCCGAAAATATTAACTCTTTATCCAGAAAGTATAAAGGAGGAATTCTAATATGGCAGATTTAATGGGAACTGTTCCAGCACGTAATTTGAATCTATCAATCTCAGAAATGACCTTAAGAGGACCTAAAGGGGAAGACGGTATTGGTATTGCTTCTATTGTAATGAATCAAGAATATGAATTAATTATTACTTTAACCAATGGAGTTTCATATATATCTCCATGTTTAAAAGGTCCAAAAGGTGATTCTGTAGAATACGATGATAGTGAATTAAGAGCTTTAATTAACGATAGATATACAAAAGAAGAAGTAGATAATATGATTAGTGCTATTCCTAAGTTTGATATAGAAGTTGTTAATGAATTACCTGTTTCTGGAATTAGTACAACAACAATTTATTTATTAAGGAATGAAGGTTCTGAAGTAGGCAATCTATATGATGAATATATTTATACAACACAATGAGAAAAATTAGGAACTCAAACAGTTGATTTATCTAACTATCCTACAAATGATGAAATGAATGAAGCAATTAATGCAGCTATTAATAGTATTGTAGATGGAGACGAGGTGGAATTTTAATGAAAGTTTTAATTACAAAAGATTATTTAACTAATATTGCGAATAGTATCAGAAATAAAAAAAATAATCAAGATAAATACAAACCTGATGAAATGAGTGCGGCAATAGATAGTATTACAACAGTATATGCTCCAAGATATATTTCTTTTAGAGAGTATAAGGGTGTAGATTTAGCACCAGAGTTATCAACCTTAGATACTTCTAATATAACAACAATGGAAACTATGTTTTATTATTGTAATAATTTAAGAGATTTAAATGTAAGCAATTTTAATACAGTTAATGTAAATAATATGAGATATATGTTTTATTCTTGTAGTAATTTAACTAATTTAGATTTAAGTTCTTTTTTCACTACAAATGTAAATGATATGAGTTATATGTTTGCTAATTGCACTAGACTAGCAAGATTAGACCTTCATAATTTTAATTTTAATAATGTTGCAGGATATACAGGAATGTTTAATACTGTTCCTACTAATTGTGAAATTATTGTTGCAGATGATATTGCAAGAAGATGAATTACTACTAGATTTCCTCAATTAACAAATGTAAAAATTATAGGAGAAAATTAGTATAAATAAAAAAGAGGTGGATTATTTCCACCTCTTTTTTTTATTCTCAATTTATTTCGTTATTATCTTTTTCTTTATATTGTGATAAGCCTATACATATAGCATCAGCTTCATCATCATTAACTGTAATATTATATTTTTCTTGGACATATTGAATGTCTTGTTCTTTTAATGATGTTCTTTTTATTCCGCGGCCATTCTTAATACCTAGAGCTGCACGTCATGAACTTGGATATATATATTCTATTTCAACAGATGAATAATTATCATGAATAAGAAATGCGGTTGCCGCCTGAAGTCACATTAAAGCTCGATGAGTTTTCGTATTACCTACTCCATAACCACCTTCAGGTCTAACCTCTTCTACAACAATCTTGGTTACCGCGTATTTATCAAGGATTTCTGCAATTCCGTTTCTCATAATATATATTCTTTTTATTAAGTCTGTTGATGAAGATGTAATACACCCATGGTCTTTAAGTATTCCATCTTCAAAGTATGCTCAACCACTAGATTTAGTTGAAAGATCCAATGATAATATATTCATTATATATCAGCTCCTTTAAATACTACTTTCTTGATTTAAAATTTTTTCATCATCTTCTACTAACTTTACAAAAGGTTGCTTATAATCATTGTTTCCGAGTAAAATTTCTAAACGATTTTCAGAAACTAATCAACGTTCTTTTGGTTTTGGTATATAATGTAAATCTGAATCTTGTAAGTATAATTGTTGATATGTATTCAATGCTTCTACTAAGATATATCTTTCATCTCTTGTAGGTTTTTTAATATAAACAGCATCACCTAAATATTCTATTCATTTTTCTTTTGCATGATTATCATAAACAGGACATTTAGGTATGTTCTTAATTTTATTTATATCAAAGTTCATATCTAAAGGAACAACATATCCATTTACACCATCTTGGATTAATTCTGTACATCCTTCAACGTCTGTAACAATACAAGGGATTTGATATTGCAATGCTTCTAATACAGTATATGGGCATCCTTCAGCATTGGATAAAAGAACACAATAATCTGCTCTACTTAATTCATCTCAAATTTCAAAAGTTTGAGGATGAAAATAAATCCCTTCTATTGATGTTTTTTGAGCATTATTTGTATAAATATCTCATGAAAAGTCTATACCTGCAGTATGCATCATTTCTGCTAATTTTTGCATACGTGACCATCCTTTTTCTGGATCTAATCTCATACAACTAATTAATTTTAATTTTGTTTTATGCTTTGGACCAAGTATATTATAAATAGTTGTGGGATTATCATGTAAGACTTCATCACTCTTTCTTGAAACATGTTTAGCACATCCTATAACTTCATTTGTTTTTGGATATGGATGATATTGATTGTATAAAACTCCGCGGTCTAATAATCATTTGTAATCTGCATGTCGCATTTCTATATATCTATTATCCCTAGATTCAATATTATTAGGAACAGTTCCTCATACAGAATTTCTAATAAAGATATCACAAATATACGTTTCTTTTTTACTATAGCGCATTAATTTAACAATACTACTTAATCTATTAATTTGATACGGATCACCATTTTCATATAGAACAGTAATATCATAATAATTTCTTAATTGATAACATCAATTATATAAAAATGTTTCAACTCCACCAATTTGACATATATAACATTGATATATATAAATTGTTTTTTGTTTTGGTTTCACTATTTTCATCCTCCTTTTGTTAAAGAATGTGGACTATTAATATTATAAATATATAAAATATCTGTTATGTTTCCATGAACACCTTTTCTTACCCTTAAATTAAAATCGTAATCTTCTCCAATTATAATTTCTGGATTAAATCTTTCATTTCCTATTTCTGATTTTTTATAAATACAATTTCAAATGCAAGTATTATTTTGAGGAGGTTCATCTTTAATAATAATATCTCCTCAATCAGAAGTTCAACTAATATAACAATAATTAAAAGTATCTCCTTCTTTATTAATTTTATCTACAATTGTAGAAATGTAATTAGATGTAACTAAATCATCACTATCTATAAATAATATATATTCACCTTTTGCATTATCAAGTCCAACATTTCTAGGTACACTACCACCACCACTATTTTTTTCTAAATGGATAACTTTTGCTTTTAATTTATCTAATTCCTGTTCACTACATCCGTCATCTATAATAATTCATTCAATTTCATTTGTTAATTGTGGTTCTAAAATTTTTGCTAACTCTTGTATATAATTTAAAGTTTTATAATAAGGAGTTATAATAGAAATTAAAATATCTTTTTTATTCATATATTCATTATAATATCTATATCATATTTCACTTCTGGGACTGGTTTTTATTCAACCCTTATCTTTTCTTACATAATGAATAATTTTTGCATTTTCTACAATTCCTGTATCAACAGTAGAATTATATATATTACTTAATAATTGAATTCTGTTACGACAAACTAAATTAATAACATCTTGATCTGGATATCAAAAATGATTATGGTTTAATAAATATAACATACTATCATCAAGTTTTTCTTCTCTTATTTTTTTTAAATCCATAAGAAGAACTCCACTGTTTATATAAGTATCATTTAAACCATATGTGCATAAATGAGCATTTCAATCAGTTCCACCCTCATGAACTCCCGCAATTACATTATCTTTTAAATCTATATCTCATAGTTCTTGAATATTATCTACTACTATTGCATCTGCATCAATATATAAAATCTTATCTTCATTTAATATTTTTGAAAAGTAACATCTTAAAAAACTCATTTGTGTATATATACTATTATAATTAGGACTATCTTTTGAGATATAATTTGGGAGATTTTTACAATTAATAAAATGTACTTTATCATTTTTTATAAATGGTATTGTATCATCTTCAATAAACAAATAAACTTTTTCAATATTATTATGTTTAAATAATGCATACAATTCAACAGCAACATAAGAATATCAATTTTTAGTACAAGACATTGCTACAATCATATAAACCTCCTTTAATCATAAAATTCTCTTTTAGAATAATCTATATTAATTCCTTCTTGTTGGAAAAAATTATATAATTCTCTACACCATTTTCCTTGATAAATACCAAACTTGGCTGGGAATCTATATCCATAATCTATAATATAATCACCGCTATTAATATAGTATTCAAAATTATGTGCAATATTTAATCTTTCAATTTCTCAAGGTTGACAAGTAATATTTAAAACTGTTATAAGTTTTTCCTTTTGTCATATTCCGCATTGAATACTTGGTAATACTATTCCTTTCGGATTTTTCTTTTTAAATTCAACATATTGACTTGGTAAATCATAGGGGTCAAATGCTTTTTCAAAATTAAATAAAGCAATATTACCATTAATATTTTCTTCTACATATTTTATTCTATTTTCATCAACTTGTTTTCTAATGAAACAATCATCCATAATTAACAATATTTTATTATCATCAATTTCTTTTAAAGTTTCTCTAATTCTTTTAGTTCAAAAATCAAAAGGAATATCTTTACATATTGTTTTATAATATGGATTTTGTATAGTTTCTGTAGCATAAATTATTTCAGGATGATTTTTTCAATATTTTTCCATACATATATAAAATGGTTCAAATAAATCTTTATTTTTATCGCAACTTAAAACTAATATTTTCATTAATTATCTTTTCTCCAATCCCTAAGCATTTGTTTAATTTCATCTTGAGTTAATCTTTCTGCAGTATAACTTGTTAGAGGTTCTGTATATATATAATCACTTGTATAATCTTTATGAATAATATAATAACTATAATATTTTTTACTATGATTTAATTCATTTATTGTAACAAGAGCTTCATCATTTTTTTCAATATTTTCAGTTCCTATAACAACTTGATTATCACTAAATGCATTTGCTAATTCTTGTATTGTACAAGCTTTACTTCTATACACTCATAGTTCTCCATTTTTACCAACATCAATAGCATCTAAAATAATATCTACACATGCGGAAACAGGCATAAAAAATCGTGTCATGTTGCTATTACGAATTGTTAATGGTTTATTTTGTTTCACTAGACTATCAAATATAGGGACAACACTACCAGTTGAACCAAATACATTTCCATAACGAGTACAAATAATATCTGTATCGCTTTTATTTGCATATGCCATACATTCCATTAGGAATTTTGTACTACCATAACAAGTTGTTGCAGAAGTTGCTTTATCAGTTGATATAAGTATAAGTTTTTTAACTTTATTAGCAATTGCCGCGTTAATTACATTCATACTACCAATTACATTTGTTTTTATAGCTTCCATAGGTTGTTTTTCAGCTACTTCAATTCTTTTAATAGCACCAGTATGAATACAATAATCTACATTTTGTAAAGCATCATAAATAGCTTGATAATCTCTAATATCTCCTATAATAAAATCTAATTTTTCATTATTAAATTCTATTTTTGTTTTTCATTGTTCTTTTTCATTCCTTGAAAAAATTTTTATTTTATCTATATCATTATCTTGTATTAACTCTTTAATTAGTGCTTTTGCTAAATATCCGCACCCGGTTATTAAATAATTCATTCTAATACCTCCTATATTTTAATTATATCATAAAATTCTAGAGCTGTCAAAATTTATATAAAATAAAAAAGTGATTTATTCATCACTTTTCTTTTTATTATCTTGTATTATTTTATTTGCGGCAAATCCTGCTATAAGACTCTTTAAGTCTAGTCCTAAACTATCTTGAGCCACTTTTAATACTTGGTCTATTTTTTGAGTGTTGTTTTCAATAAGTTTAGTTGATTGATCACCATACATTGTAATATTATCTACGTTAGCTAATGGAGCAGACACTTCTTTTGCAACTTGTGGTAAAGCATTCATAATCATTTCAACGATAGATGCTTCACCCATTTTCTTTTGAGCTTCAGCTTTTTTCTCAATACCTTCAGCTTCTGCAACTGCTTTAGCACGAACACCTTCAGCTTCAGCTAGTAATATAGCTTTTTTACCTTCAGCTTCTGCTTGTAATTTTGCACGGATACCTTCTGCTTCTTTAATATTAGCTTCTTTCTCTGCTTCAGCACGAGCTATTCTTGCTTGAGCTTCAGCTTCTGCAGCTTTTACAGCACGAGTCTTATCAACTTCAGCTTGGATTTCCGCAGCATATTTTTCTGCATCTGCTTGTTTCTTAATTTCAGCTTCAAGTTCTTGCTCTTTTAAAGCAACTTCTTTTTGTTTTAATGATGTCATTCTTTCAGTTTTAGCAACTTGTGCGTCCACTTCATTCTCATTAATTGTTTTTTGTTGAACTGCCTTTTGAATTTCATATGCAGCATCTGCGTCTGCTTTCTTTTTATCTTGTTCAATTTTATATTCAGCTTTTTTAATTGCTAAGTCTTTTTGTTGTTCTGCTATCTTAGCATCTGCGGCTGCACGAGCACGAGCTCCTTCTTCATCAGCAGCAGCCTCCGCAACTTTAACTTCTTTTTCTGCCTGAGCTCTTGCAATTTTAGCATTCTTTTGAATTTGTGCTAAATTATCAACTCCAAGATTTACAATAGCATCATTGTCATCAGTTACATTTTGAACTTTTAAGTTTACAATTTCAAGTCCTAATTTTTCAATATCATCTATTGCATTTTCTTGTATTTTTTGTGAGAATAATTGTTTATTATTTACTAAATCAGTAAGTATCATTTGTCCAATAATCTCACGCATATTACCTTCAAGTATTTGTTGAACATTAGTTGCAATATCTTTTGTTGTTTGATTTAAGAAGTGTTTTGCAGCAATTTGTATTAATTCATTTTTAGTTGAAATTCTTACATTTGCTACTGCATCTACATCAACATTAATAAAATCATTTGTTGGAACTCTATTTGCTCTAACATCTATTTGAATAAGTTTTAAAGGTATCTTATCTATTCTTTCAAAGAAAGGTATTCTAAATGCGGCCTTTCCTGTAATAACTCTAGGTTCTTTTTTAATACCTGAGATTAAAAATACCATATCAGGTGGGCATTTTACATAACTAACAGCAACTAATATGCTCACTAAAATAATTACTGCAATAATAATTCCTAATAACATTAAATTCATTCCTCTTATCTCCTTTTATCTCCAAAATTTTTTATCTATGATTTTCTTTATCTCTAAAATTATTATATCTATCATATCTTAATTTTAAAGTTTTTTGCTCCTCTTTAGTTGCATCCTCCATAATTGCGTCATAAAAACCGCAATTCTTAAATTCTACACAGCCACCGCATCTTATACATTGAGGAACACAAGCTCAATAGATATCCTCATCATACTCTCGTATGGCTTCTAATAAGGCTTTCCAATATTTACGTGTAGTTGGATCAGCAGTGGAGCATAGACGCCTAAACGATATATTTAACAATGCTTGAATATTAGCATCCATTTCCATAGGAACGCAATCCATTTGTGAACGCTGAGTTCTATCTATTCCAGTTCTATCTTCTCTTGATGTTCCTATAAATTTTTCACATCCTTCATGATGTCTAGCAAAATGAGTTGAAATAGCGTAAGGTATTTCAGGTCATTTTCAACTAATTGTACCTCTACGAATAGGACTATGTTCACATAATAATAATTTACGTTTTCATGTTTGTGCAGGTTCTCCTTCACCTGCTTCTTTTCTAATAGTTGTCATGCAAGCAGCTTTAATAGCTTGTCAATTAATATTAAAATTAGTAATAATTGTTTTTGTATTATATTTATCCATTGTTCCTCCAGACTGTTTTATTCCAGGATAATAGAAACTACATCTATTATCATAAAATTCCATTGTAATTTTTTCCTTTAAGTTTTAAATAGCATTCTCCACAAACACTTTTGTAAGTAATCGCAGAAGCTCCATCTATTACTACTTGATCGCCTTCAAATATTGGAACATCATTTAACATTCTTAAATTTTGAGTTGCTTTTTTACCACATTTACATATAGTTTTAAGTTCTGTAATGTCATCAGCAATTTCTAATAATCTTGTTGCCCCAGGAAAACCTTTCATTTGAAAATCACATCTTAATCCATATGTTAATACAGGTATATCAAAAGTTTTTGTAAGTTCAAATAATTCATCAACTTGAAATGGTTGTAAAAATTGAGCTTCATCTACTATGATTGCATTTGGTTTAAAAGCATTATGTTTATATTTATCATATATGCAGTTTATAACACTGTCTTGTTTGTCTAATTTAATATCAACAGTTCGTTCAATACCTAATCGACTAACTATTTTATCTTCACCTTTTGTATCTATCATAGGTTTTATAATAATAACTTTCATACCTTGTTCTTCATAATTATGAGCAGTTTGTAATAACATTGTTGTTTTACCGCTATTCATAGCACCATAGCGAAAATAAAGTTTAGCCATTATTAAACACCTGTACTTCCAAAACCATTTTGACCACGTTCAGTTTCATCTAAAGACTCAACTTCATTAAATAACATTGGAATATATGGCATTAATACCATTTGCGCAATGCGATCTCCTGGATGAATAGTTTGAGGACTACCAGTGTCATTATGTAATGCAACTGTATATTCTCCACGATAGTCACTATCACATATGCCTACACAGTTTGCAGGTCTTAATCCTTGTCTAGTAGCCAATCCGCTACGAGCAAATATTGCTGCAAAAGTATTTTTAGGAAGAGCAAAAGATAATCCTGTTCCTATTGGTATGGTCATATGTGGGCCAATAATAACGGGCTCTTTAATAGCTGCATATAAATCATAACCCGCAGCCTCCGTACTTCCTCTAGTTGGCTCGTGTGCATATTCATTTAATTTAGTATATTTAATTAATTTATCATTATAATTTCCAAGTATATCTTGTCCAAATCCAAACATATTAAAATGCACTCCCTACTTTATATTCTACATCAACATCAGTTTGAGGTTCTTTTTCATTGTTAAAACTTTTAACAAGAGTAACTTTCCACCAAAAATCGATTATCTCACCTTTTTGTTTTCTTTCTTTATATTCAACTGTATGTTTAGTTAATACATATCCAGATTCTTTTTTTGCAGCTTCAATGAATTCAGTAGCCTCATCTTCACTACTAAATCTGTAAACTTCAGTTGTTGTAATTAAATATTTCATACGTACTCCTTATCCATTTATTATTGTAATATTTATTTTATGTTCATTGTATTGAGACATTTCTGTTTCTTTTATTTTATTTACAATACCACTTAAATATTTTTTAGAACCTATTAATTCTATTTCTGTAATTTCATATTGAGTTGCGGTATTAACTAAAACATTTTGTATATTATCTAAAGGAACAGATAATACGTCTATTTTATTCCCATCTTCATAAACAAAAATATTTTGATTTATTACAAATGGTTTTATAATACTAACAATTTTTTTCATTATTCAAATCCTCCTACCTCTATTATTGCATTGTCATATGGAAAGAAATAGTAAACATATGCATCATCATCTATTACCATCCATATTTCAATAGCATCTTTATTTTTTGTTAAGTCAATTCCGCGGATTTCGCCTCTATTAATTAAACATTCATCAACTAATATTTTAGCTATTTCTTTTGCATCTTCATCATTGCAGATATTAACCCA
>Ga0265301_10006266_pt1 | contig 11439 bp, 9 predicted proteins | sample AusTroGonzalo_MG_2_FD_193488 | JGI IMG/M metagenome (GOLD analysis project Ga0265301, IMG submission 193488) | Bovine rumen microbial communities from tropical cattle in Woodstock, Queensland, Australia - Gonzalo_04 | ecosystem: Host-associated > Mammals > Digestive system > Stomach > Rumen ...
ACGATAAGGACGTCCATTGACAGACTCAATCTTAAAGCTCTTCTGCTGGGGCAGCGGCACCTCCTGGGTGTGGAAACCGTTCAGCTCGGGCATCTTGCCTTCAAGCTGTGTGAGGTCGACAAGGGTGTATACCTTATAGGTGAGCAGAATAGGCTCCTGCTCATAGACGCGCTTCTTGTTGGCGCTGACCTTGATAAAGAGGTCGGACCCTGAAATCGGGGTGCCAGCCGCACGGGGCTGAGGCTGCATCTGCTGGCGTTGTGAGCCTCCCTGTGAGCCACCACCCTGAGCCTGACCTGAAACGGTAATCTTCACAGGACTTGAAGAAATGCTCTTACCCTCAGCCGTGATATGGGCAGGAGGAATGGTGAAAGTGCCGTTCTTGACTGCTACCACAATATAAGTAAAGGTAATGGACGACGACTGGCTGGTGTGGCCATTGATAATCTGGAAACTCGACTGCGAAGAACGGCTTGGTCCCATCAACACCTCAAAGGCATCGGGGATGTCGCCCACGCGGAAGTCGCTGACATTCTGGGTGTTTACAATATAAGAAAGGCGAAATTGCTCACCAACAGCCACGTGCGAAGGGGCATTGGCAGTCAAGGTTTGCGCCACAACTTGAGAGATGAGAAAATGGGAAAATGTGAAGACGATGGTTAGCACCAAGCGTCTGAGAAATGCTACGCGTCCCATTCTCTTCCAATCCTCCAAACCCGTTCCCATAAAGCAATTATTCTTCATATCTTTTCTTATTCTCAAATTCCATTTACCAATTCTTCTGAATATTTCGGCGCTGGGGCTTCTGCTGCGCTTTCTTCATGCGCTCCTGCGTCTGCTTCTCCTGTTGCATGGCAGCATTCAGCAGTTGTTCGGCATTTTCCTTGCTCATCTTCGGTTCTTGCTTCTTCTGCTGTTGTTTCTGCTGATCCTGCTTTTGTTGATCCTGCTTCTGCTGGTCTTTCTTGTCTTGGTCCTTATTCTGCTTATTCTGCTGGTTCTGTTGCTGCTGTTTCTGCTGACGCTTGCAAAGTTCCAGGTTATAGCGTGTCTCGTCATCGTGAGGATTCAGGCGCAAGCTCTGCTTATAGGCCTCGATGGCCTCGCCAAACATCTGATGGCGCTGACAGACAACACCCATATTGTGGTAGGCCATAGACTTGCGCAGCGTGTTGGTTTCAATCTTGGCTGCCTTCTCAAATTCAGCAACGGCAGCAGAGTCCTTGTTCTGGGCCATCAGGGAGTTACCCAGATTATAGATGGCCTGCGGATTACGGTCGTTCTTTTCCAAAGCCTTACGGTAGGAAACCTCGGCATTGGGGTAGTCGCCACTCCTGAACAACTTGTTGCCCTGACGCACAAATTGGCGATCGGTCTGTGCCATAGCGCTGCCAAGGGACAATGTAAACAGAATGAACAGGGCTGTAGGCCGCTTGAACAGGGAGATGCGCTTCAGAAGCGGATTGCGGCTCTCAAGCAGGCAAATCTCAATGACAAGCAGCAGCAATGCCAGAATAGCAAAAGCCTGGAACTGCTCATCGTAATCGCTATAGATCGTGGATTGTGTCTCCTTCTTCGATAGTTTGTCGAGTTCCTGGTCGAGCAGGTCCTGAGCGTTGCTGTTGTTCTCAACATGGATGTAGGCACCGCCTCCGGCAGAAGCTATCTGTTTACACATATCTTCATTAAGGGCCGACATCACGGTTGTACCTGTATTGTCAGTCATATAGTCGTTAGTTCCTGGAATAGGTATGGGTGCACCGCCGGTAGAACCAATACCGAGCATGTAGACACGCATCTCTGCCTTCTTGGCAGCATCGGCAGCTTCGACGGCACCGCCTTCATGGTCCTCACCGTCGGTAATGACGATAATGGCCTTTCCGATACCCTTTTCCTGAGTGAAGCTATGGGTGGCCATCGAGATGGCTCGGGCAATGTCGGTACCCTGAGCGTTAATCATTGAAGGGTCGATATTCGACAAGAACATCTTGGCCGACACATAGTCGCTGGTGATAGGTAGCTGCACAAAGGCATCGCCGGCAAAGACGATTAAGCCAATCTTGTCGTCGGTGAAATGGTCAACGAGATTCTCAACCATCATCTTTGCACGGTCCAATCGGCTGGGCGTCACATCCTCTGCCAACATGGAGTTACTGATATCGACACAGATAATGGTCTCTATACCAACTCGCTTCTCATGGCTGATCTTCGTGCCTAATTGCGGACGGGCCAAAACCACGATGAGCAGAGCCAACGCCGCCTCCAACAGCCAGAACTTGATGCCAGGGCGCCAACGTGACACGTCGGGCATGAGTTCTTTCAGAAGACGCGGGTCACCAAACTTGCGAAGACGCTTTTTCTGGTTATGACTGGTCACAAACCTGATGACTGCCAACAGTGGTATCAGCAGCAACAGGTACAAATATTGAGGGTCTTCAAATCTTAACATTACGGTATCCTCCTAAAAACAGTTATGCGTAAGAACAGTTCCAAAAGCAATGCCAACACGGCCACTAAGGCAAAAGGCTGGAACATATCGTACTTCTTACTATATTGCTTGACATTCAATTTCGATTTCTCCAGTTGGTCAATCTCCTTGTATATCTGATCGAGCTCCTTGGTGTTGGTGGCACGATAGAAGTCACCATCGGTAGCGGCGGCAATACCGCGTAGTGTCTCATTGTCAATCTCTACGGGAATATTGACATACTGCACGCCACCGGCCACAGGCATGGGATATGGGGCCACCTTATTGCTGCCCACGCCAACTGTATAGACACGAATGCCGAGACTCTTGGCAATTTCCGCAGCTGTCATGGGTGAGATATCGCCTCGGTTGTTGGAACCGTCGGTAAGCAGGATAACCACCTTGCTCTTTGACTTGGAGTCCTTCAGACGGCTGACAGAGTTGGCAAGTCCCATACCAATGGCAGTACCGTCCTCGATGAGTCCGCGCTGGGCAATGTCTGTACGCACATTCTGCAACAGTCCGAGCAGCGAACCGTGGTCAGTGGTCATTGGACATTGGGTAAAGGCCTCACCGGCAAAAATGCTCAGACCGATATTGTCGTTAGGACGACCTGAAATAAACTCGGCAGCCACCTGCTTGGCAGCCTCCAGACGGTTGGGCTTCAGGTCTTCGGCAAGCATGGATGTAGAGACGTCCATAGCCAACATGATATCAATACCCTCGATGGTCTTGTCCTTCCACCAGTTACGGGTCTGCGGACGTGCCAATACGATAACCACCATCGTAAAAGCAAGCATTCGCAGCAACAACTGTAACGGCATGAGCCAAACCTTCCAGCTTTTTGGAGCATAACGGAAGGCGAAGGTGTCGCTCATCCGAATTGTGGGCTCACTCTTTTTCCTATACAACAGATACCATATTAAATAAGGTATCAGCAACAGGAGCAAAAACAGATATTCTTTATTGGCAAATTCCATTTCCTTAGTTCAATAATTGATAGAGTCCGTAGCATACATATCCCAACAGACCGACACATGCCAGAACAATGCCGGTGATAACAGCCTTCAACACGCGGCGCGTCTTAACAGTACGCTGGTCGGCTTCGGTGAGTTCAGGTTTCACCGTCTCCTCTGTGGGTACATTCTCGAGTTTTGTCTGGTTAATGAAGTCAATGGCGCTGACCAGGTTGGCGTCGTTCTCATTGATCATCGTCGAGTATTTGGCAAACTTCACGAGGTCAGCCGTCGTAAAGAGCTGGCGCAACTCTGCCTTCATCGTATCGGCGGCCTTGGCATCGCCAGCAAGAGCACGCTCTAAGCGCTCGATGATTTCGGAACTCGTCATCTCCATCGCATTGAAGCCATAGCGGTCTTCAATATACTTACGGAGGGTGTCGGTGAGTTTCGTGTAGTATTCCTTCGGGTTCTCCGAGTTCTGCATCTTGTCGGCTTTGATCTGCTCAATCTCCTTCATGGCCTTCTGGTGAGGCAGCAGGCGTTTCACAATGCGAATACGGGTAATAATCGGTTTATTGTCGCGCAGACGGAGATAGAGATAATAGCCAAGAGCCATTAGCACCAAAGTCAGCACACTGAGCCAGAACAGCAAGCTCCAGTCGCTCCATTGGAAAGGATTCTCCTGTACATCCTTCGGGCCGAAGAACTTCTCCACATGAGCAGTATCGACCTCAATACCAATGACTTTCAGCGCAAGGCTCTTGCTTTCATACGGCTTACCATCAACCTTGACCACAAAGGGAGGAAGGTAGTAAAGCGTATCGTCGAAGGAGGTTAACGTATAAACCACCTGACGGTCGACAAAGCCATTATCCCTACCTTTCGTACCCATTTCCGTGCTTTTCAGCACTTCAACGCCAGGAATGAGTGGCTGAGTGGGCTTGTAGACGGGGAACTCCACCTTTGCTCCTTCTTTCGTCGTAGCCGTCACAGTAACGTGTACCTGCTCGCCTATCAACATCTCGATAGAGTCGATAGCGGCTTCTACGGTAACTTGCGCTTTAACGGCCAGTACTGCCGCAGACAATAATATGAACAAAAACGTTCTTTTCATCATTAACTTCTTTGCTTAAACAATCCAAGCAGCTGTTTTACATAATCCTCGTTTGTTGCTATGCTGACGTTGTCGACATTGCTTCGAGTGAACGTGTCCTTTAAATCCTTCTGACGGTTTTTCCAGTATTGGCTATAAGCCCGGCGCAGGCTCTTGGAACCTGTGTCGACATACTGCTCAAAGCCCGTCTCGGCATCAACCACCTTCATCAGTCCTACGTCAGGCAACTCACAAGCACGGGGATCGTAAACCTGAATCGCTACTACGTCGTGCTTGCGGTTACAGATCTGCAACGACTGCAGGAAATCCTGCTGCACGTAAAAGTCGCTTAGCAGGAAGGCTGTCGTACGACGTTTCTGAACACTGGTCATGAACTCCACGGCCTGGCGGATATCGGTACGCCGCGACTCTGGCTTGAAGTCCAGCATCTCGCGGATGATATACAGAATATGCTTGCGTCCCTTCTTGGGCGGTATATACTTCTCAATCTTGTCAGAGAAGAACACCACACCGATTTTGTCGTTGTTCTGAATGGCGGAGAATGCAATGGTAGCCGCAATCTCAGTCACCATGTCGCGCTTCATCTGTGTCTGCGTACCAAAGTCCAATGATCCGCTGACGTCAACCAGCAGCATGACAGTCAGCTCACGTTCCTCCTCGAACACCTTCACGTATGGACGGTGGAAACGGGCTGTCACATTCCAGTCGATATCACGCACATCGTCGCCATACTGATACTCACGCACCTCGCTGAACGCCATTCCCCTACCCTTGAAGGCCGAATGGTATTGTCCGGCAAAGACTTGTGAGCTCAGACCGCGTGTCTTGATCTCTATCTTGCGTACTTTCTTAAGAATCTCCGATGTTTCCATCTCCTAACTCTTATCAGGGCACTTCTACCTTATTAATAATCTTAGAGACGATTTCCTCGCTCGTGATGTTGCTGGCCTCTGCCTCATAGGTCAGGCCAATGCGATGACGCAGTACGTCGTGAGCCACGGCACGTACATCCTCAGGCACCACATAGCCGCGACGCTTGATGAAAGCATAGGCACGGGCTGCCTTTGCCAGATTGATGGAGGCACGAGGCGAACCACCAAACGAAATAAGGTCCTTCAGTTCTTTCAGGCCATAGCGGTCAGGATAACGAGTGGCGAAGACGATATCGGCAATGTACTGCTCAATCTTCTCGTCAAGGTATACCTCACGCACGACAGCACGAGCTTTCAGTATCTCTGCGCCCGTTGTTACAGGACGAACCTCGGGCAGTCCACCGCCAATGTTCTCGCGGATAATGCGCTTCTCCTCATCAAGCGTCGGATAGTCAATCACCACCTTCAGCATGAAACGGTCCATCTGGGCTTCGGGCAGAGGATAGGTACCCTCCTGCTCGATGGGGTTCTGGGTAGCCATCACTAAGAAGGGGCTGGGCAGGTCGAACGTCTCGCTGCCAATAGTCACCTGCTTCTCCTGCATGGCTTCGAGCAAAGCACTCTGAACCTTTGCCGGAGCACGGTTGATTTCGTCTGCCAGCACGAAGTTGGCAAACACCGGACCCTGCTTCACCTGGAAACGTTCATCCTTCTGAGAATAAATCATCGTACCCGTCACGTCGGCCGGCAACAGGTCGGGGGTGAACTGGATACGGCTATACTTAGCGTCAATCAACTGTGAAAGGGTCTTGATGGCCAAGGTCTTAGCCAGTCCAGGAACACCTTCCAACAGGATATTACCATCACTCAACAGACCGATAAGCAGGGAGTCCACCAAATGTTTCTGACCTACGATTACACGGTCCATACCCGTTACAAGGTTAGTAACGAATGCACTTTGTTGTTCAATCCGGATGTTCAATTCGCGGATATCAATTGATTCTGCCATAATTCTTCAATATGTTTTTATTCTTTTGTTAATGTTTTCTTCTTTTTCTTAACTTCCAGCTTAGGAATCTTCAATGTCTGACCTTCCTTCAGCATGGTTTTGCTGGTGATGTCATTGTATACCTCGATATAGCATTCCATATCAGGACCCAGCGTACGCTTGGCCACACGAGCCACCGTCTCACCAGCCCCCACTTTCACTTCATAGTCCGTTCCTACAATACGATAGGCACCAGTGCGAACACGGGCATCCTTTAATGCGTAAGTTCTATGGTTAACTACTTCTTCCGTTGGTTTTGGAGCTGGTTCTTCTGTAGTTATTGCAACAGGTTCCTCTATTTCTTTAGCAATAGTCACCATTGTGTCGGCCTTGGCTATTGTGTCAGTATCTGTAGTATCGGCAATAATGCTTACGGCTTCGATTTCTTCTGTTGGACTCTGTAAACCCTGTTTGCTGGATTGCTTTCCAAAGTAATAACCTCCACCAAAAGACCCTATACATGCTGCTAACAATATGAACCACCATGCGAGAGGAGTTCTTGTCTTGACTTCTTCAGTCACATCACAAAGTTCCAATTTGGCTGCAGGCTCTTCCTCAACAGGTTCAGGAATCTCAACAGGTTCCTCAGGTACAACAGGCTCGGGAGTCTCGACAGGTTTCTCAGACACAGCTGGTTCCTGAGGCAAAATTGGCTCCTGAGGTTCCATTTCATTTTCATCTGGATCCAACTCAGATTCATCTTCAAGCACAGGACTATCGTCAAATTCAACGCCATCGTTCAGGACAACCGTCTCAAACTGGGAAAAAGGTCTGTTAACTACCTCTTTCATAGTAGAGTCTGGCATAAATGTGATTCTGTCATGACTTTCAATGACAACACGTTCGCCTGTATTCACATTGATACTTTCACGGGCATCGATGTCTATCATTTTGAAGGTGCCAAGACCCTTGATTTTCACAACACGATCAGATGCCAAGCCATCTTTCACCACATCGAAAAAAGTAGTGGCAAAACGTTCGGCATCCTTTTTCTTCATTCCACGTTTGGAAGGAAATACCGATGAAGCCAAATCTTGTATTGAAACACGTTCCATTATTCAGCTCCTCCGTTCTTTAGCTTTTCTTTCCATGTCTGACTGATTCTGAACGACAATGTAAGCTTGGGGGGAATCAGCTGGCGTTGGCCTGTGGTTGGATTCACAATGATGCGCTCCATCCGCTTCTTCACCTCAAAAATCCCAAAGTTCAACACGGATATGGTATTACCTTCCTGGAAGCTGTCACCCATAGCATCAATCAGCTGATACACATTTTGCTGCGTTTCCTGGGTGCTATAGCCCATTCGCTTGGCCAACTCCGTTATAAACTGTTTATTGTTCATCGATCAATTACTTTTTCGTTGTTCCATATAAGTCAAACTCCTCTGCATCGGTTATCAGCACATCATAGAACTGTCCGATGGTCAACTTTTCATCTGCAGGTATCAGCACCTCAGGGTCAACCTCCGGCGAGCAGAATTCCGTACGTCCCACGTACCAGTCACCTTCCTTGCGGTCAATGATGGTGCGCAGCGTCTGTCCAATCTTGGCGGCCTCTATCTCGGCGCTGATGTTCTGTTGTACACGCATCAGCTTGTCGAGGCGGGCCTGCTTCACATCCTCGGGAACGTCGTCCTCATAATGGTCTGCCGACCACGTTCCATCTTCCTCAGAATAGGCAAAAGCCCCCATTCGCTCGAAACGGGCCCACTTGGTAAACTCCACCAGTTCCTTGAAATCCTCCTCGGTCTCACCAGGGAAACCAACCATGAGTGTTGTTCTGAGATGTATTCCCGGAACCTCACGGCGTATCCTGTTAATCAGTTCGTAGGTCTCTTCCTTGGTAACGTGGCGTCTCATCCTACTCAGCATGGAGTCGGAGATGTGCTGCAAGGCAATGTCGAGGTATTTGCAGACATTCTTCCGCTCACGAATGACGTCCAACAGTTCCCAAGGGAAGTGTGTCGGATAGGCATAGTGCAGCCTGATCCATTCCACACCCTCAATGTCGGCCATCTTGTCGATGAGCTCAGCAATATGCTGCTTGCCGTCGATATCTACGCCATAATACGTCAGTTCCTGGGCAATAACCTGGAACTCCTTCGTACCACCTTTGACCAGCCAGCGCACCTCGTCGAGTATCTCGTCCATCGGTCGGCTCTGGTGTTTTCCCGTTATCAGCGGAATGGCACAGTAAGCACAATGCCTGTCACATCCTTCGCTGATTTTGATGTAGGCGTAGTGGCGGGGAGTGGTAAGGTGACGAGGGCCAGCACATTTTGGCTGGTCCTTCAAATCATCCAGGAGTTTCCTATAGTTGAACTTTCCATACCAACCGTCCACCTCTGGCATCTCTGCTTCAAGGTCGTGAAGATAGCGTTCTGACAGACAACCCATTACGAAGAGTTTCTCAATTCTTCCTTCAGTCTTCGCCTGCGCAAATTCCAAGATGGTGTTAATGCTTTCTTCCTTTGCGTCGGCAATGAAGCCGCAGGTATTGACGACCACGATTTCACCCTGAGGATTGTCGCTATCGTGGGTGCAATGGAAGCCATTGGCCTCCATCAGTCCCATCAGCATCTCGCTGTCAACGAGATTCTTCGAGCATCCCAGTGATATGAAATCTATCGTCTTCAAGTTCTATTTCTCTACCTTGAACAATGAATCCACGAACTCGCGCTTGTTGAACAGCTGCAAGTCCTCCATACCCTCACCCAGTCCGATGTACTTCACCGGTACCTTCAGCTGGTCGCTGATGCCAATAACAACACCACCCTTAGCCGTACCGTCGAGCTTTGTTACAGCCAGCGCCGTCACCTCAGTCACGGCAGCAAACTGCTTGGCCTGCTCAAAGGCGTTCTGACCAGTGGAACCGTCGAGCACCAGCATCACCTCATCGGGAGCCTCGGGCAGCACTTTCTTCATCACCTCCTTGATTTTCTTCAGCTCGTTCATCAGGCCCACCTTATTGTGCAGACGACCTGCCGTGTCAATCAGCACTACGTCGGCACCGTTGGCCTTGGCACTCTGCAACGTGTCAAAGGCTACCGAGGCAGGGTCAGAGCCCATCTGCTGCTTGACGACAGGCACACCTACACGTTCACCCCAGATGCAAAGCTGCTCGACGGCAGCAGCACGGAATGTGTCGGCAGCACCTAAATAAACCTTCTTGCCAGCATGCTTGAACTGCCAGGCCAGCTTGCCAATCGTGGTGGTCTTGCCAACGCCATTGACGCCAACGACCAAAATGACGTAAGGTGTATGATCCGTTGGCAAATCCCAATTGTCGTTATCCTCCGAGTTGTTCTCGGCTAACAGAGCTGCTATCTCTTCACGAAGAATCGTATTCAGCTCGCTTGTGCTCACATACTTGTCGCGAGCCACACGCTCTTCGATACGCTCAATAATCTTCAGAGTGGTGTCTACACCCACATCGCTCGTGATGAGCACCTCTTCCAGATTGTCGAGAACGTCGTCATCTACCTTCGACTTTCCGGCTACAGCACGAGCCAACTTATCGAAGACAGATGTCTTCGTTTTCTCTAATCCCTTATCAAGCGTCTCTTTGTTCTTCTTACCAAAAAAACCAAAAATTCCCATATAGCTATATCTTAACGAACTGCAAAGGTACTGCAAAAACAGGAAATGACCAAAGAGCGCTATCCCATTTTTCTCTAATTACATAAACTTTCACAGTTTTTCAATGTTTTCGCCCATTTCATCGGAAAAAAGACGCAACAGTATCGGTCTTGGTGAGCTGGTAGCAGGGACGGAGCTCGCCTTTCAGATCTCGATATTCAACGGGCGCAAATTTGCGCCCGTTGATTTTCACCCAATCCGGTTTCATGTTCCAGATGGCCCCGGCGTAGCAAACGAATAAAATTCTTGGAAATGTTACAGCGTTACAGTTGTTACAGTTCCAAAAAACAATTGTAGAGAGTCAAAAAATAACTCTATATTTATAATAAATATAGAAGTATTTTTGGGGTATGGGAAAACCTTTCGAGAACTGTAACAACTGTAACAACTGTAACAGATAGTGTCAACCTGTAAAATTATTTTCGGTGAAATCAATTTTCTTGCGGCAGGATTCGCGAACCGCAATGGGAATGTCGTACCTTTGCATCGTCAATCAAGAAAGACGGCCCGCGCGGTTGGCGCGACGAAATGGGTCACTTGGCAATGCTGACTTGGCCAATTGGCAACGCTAAATCACCCATGGAACGACAGTAAATAGCTGAGCCGGATCAGCCGTAAGCTTTCCCGTGGATAGTGGATGGTGTGTCAAAAGGAAGTGCCCCCCAAAGCCATTTCCTGACTTTTGGGGGGCACTTTAGTAAGGACTTGCTATTACACGGCAGCGGCGGAAATCCAGCCGTAGATGCACGAAACGATGCCGAAGGCAACGATGCCGAGCGTACAGAGGGCAAGGGCCAGCTTGGTGTTCACATCGCTCTGGAAAGCAGGCAGCGGCGTGGTGGTCTTCTTGATGTACATGGCCTTGACGATGAGCAGGTAGTAGTAGAGACTGACTACCGTGTTGACCAAGGCGACGAAGACAACGAGATAGACCCAGAAGGGCGTGGCCTCGTGGCCACCGACGGCTGCCATGAACACGAAGAACTTGGAGAACATACCGGCGAACGGCGGAATACCGGCGAGCGAGAACAGAGCCAGCGTCATGAGGAAGCTGAGCTTGGGGTTGGTCTCGTAGAAGCCGTTATAGACGTCGAACTGCGTGCGCTGGGCGTTGAGCGTGGGGTTGGCATGCTTGACGTCGGCCTGCTCGACAACATTGATGACGGTGAAGACGGCCATGTTGGCTACGACGTAGACGAGTACGTAGTAGGTCAGTGCCGTAGCACCCATCTGGGAGTTGCCGAGGACGGCGAGCATGATGTAACCAGCCTGCGAGATAGAGCTGAAGGCCATGAAGCGCTTGAGCTCGTTCTGACGGATGGCGAAGAGGTTACCGACGGT
>Ga0265301_10006268_pt1 | contig 11436 bp, 18 predicted proteins | sample AusTroGonzalo_MG_2_FD_193488 | JGI IMG/M metagenome (GOLD analysis project Ga0265301, IMG submission 193488) | Bovine rumen microbial communities from tropical cattle in Woodstock, Queensland, Australia - Gonzalo_04 | ecosystem: Host-associated > Mammals > Digestive system > Stomach > Rumen ...
TAATCTTTTTTGCTAATTGTAATTCTTTAGTCCAACGCTATTCATATTTCGCAGCATGTTGATCAAATTTTTCTTCTTCTAATTTTTCCGCACCTTTATTATATCTTGAGAAAAACCAATTTTTTATTTGATCACGAAAAAATATTAAAATAGGTAAAATTATATATGCTGGCCAGAAGTTAATCATAACTTCTGTAATCTTCTACCAAACTTCCATTTTTATACACATCCTCCTTTAAATCATCCATTTGAATTATCCTATGGCTATTCAGCTGATAATTCTTTATAGGCACTATGTATTTTTTGATAATTCTCAATGCCTGCTTTAGCAGTATAGCCCAAACGCAATGATACATAAGCAGTGGTTGTATATGCAAAAATATTCTATATATATACTCCTAATGTGGGTTCTTTAATTAACAAAAATAAAAGAATAATAGAAAGAATCATCCAGCTTATAATATCAAAATATGCAAGTTTTTTACTAAATTGAAGCTGTTCTGAGGAGGTTGGCTAAAGTTTCTGCTTCGGTTTGATTTGCACATTTAATTCTGACATACCAAGTCTCCTCCTCCTTTTTTGTTTCTTCAATTTTTTCTAAATACATACTCATCATATAGCCTGTTTTATTATTCCATAATATTTTAGACCAAGATGAATTAACTTCTTCTAAGACTTCTACTTCTTGCCCAACAGCTATTTTACTTACTCTATCCGCAGAAGCACTTGGCTCTGTACGCATATTAACAGTTGAACCAGAAGAAGCTATTACAGTTGCTTTATATAACACATCAATCACCTCAATGTCTTGTTGCGGTGTTTCTTCTTCATTACCAATATATAAACCCGCGGGGATACCCCAATGTGTCCATTTATAACTATCTAATGTAGATTTTATTACCCCATTTTTACTACCACGTGCGTCTATTACATATCCATTGCCAAGATATACCCCTGTATGTTGCATTACGGTAGGACTTGTTTGTCTATATAATAAACAAACTTTATTTTTCGGTAAGGTATCAATAGTCCCTTTCTCAGCCCACGATGTCTTTTTCCATTGACTACTTGCTCCTGATACAATTTTTATATCAACATTTTGCATTGCCATACGTGTAAAACCAGCACAGTCATACACTCGTTTACCAATCCATTTGCGCACCACTGATACATCTATATCAGGATACTAATTTTTCTATTGTTGAATTAACGATTCAGAACATACTTGACCACTTGTTCCATATAAATAACCACAGCCAAGTCGCGATTCGCAATATTCAATAACCTATTGTGCTTTTGTTTTAGCCATTTTTTTTTCCTCCTCCTCTCCATATACTCGTATAATTGTTGTATTTGGATAGTAGAAAGCTAATATCTCTTTATAATTAAAACCAAGGGATGCCATTTTTTTAGCACCCCTTTGACTCATTCCAACTCCATGACCAACTTTATTACCTTCATCATATGGATCATCAAAACTCTAAAGCCAAGCTCTTTCGCTACCCCAACGCTCTTTTGATGATGTTACATGCCCGCCATTACTTGCGGAAAATGATGCAGGATAAAGTGGTTTATTATTATAAGCAAGGACCAAACCAGCCGTTTCTTTACTCGCTTGCTTAGCATTGCTATATGTATTGTTATCAATTCGCGTAGCATTAAAAGCTTGAAAACTTGAACTTTGGTCGCTCACAGTTTTTTCTCGCACTGCGTAATAATAAGCATTTGTTCTTGCCGCAATTGCTTGTGCTTTACATACTTCTATATTAGAATTACCAACTTCTTGCGCAACACAACCATTTATATATTCTTCCATATCAAGAGTCATTATTTCTTTATTATAATAATCTATATTGGAAGATTTTTTAAGATTAATAGTAATAATCATAATTATCCTAAGCTTACTAATGTAATTTCAAGAGTTTTATTAGCAGCAAAATTAACATTAGCAGTCCCAGCATTAGATAAATATATCCAAGGGTTATTAAGAGAAGTCCAGAAAGAAGTAAATCCGCTATTATATACCTACCTATTAGCTATAAGCCATTTATCACTTGTACTACCTGCATCAAATCTTGCTTTTCTAATATTAGATAAATGAGTAGAAGTTCCAGACGATATTGAAACACTTGGCCCAAGTATTAAACAATGTCTTGCAGCAGTAGATAATGTATTTGTTGCTACTTGTCTAATTGTATAAACATATATACCATCTAAAAAGGTTGGATTAACACTTCCATACCAGGTTACCTATCCTATTGGCGTCCAATAATCCGTACCGGCAGTAGCAGATTTAGTACAAGTAATAGCTGCCGTAGATGTAAAATAACCAAAATAAATAGTTGGGGTATATCCATTCGAACTAAATATTTGGCTACTAGTTGTATTACTTAAAATTGGTTTCTCGGTTGATGAAAAGTAGCGACCACTATAAGTCTCTGCGGCTTGTCCAGCATTAGTAGGATTAATAAAATTAAAACAGCCTTTATTCATGCGAGTTGAAAATACAGAATTTATTGAACCTGTCTATCCTGTCATATTATTTCACCCTTATCCATATTCTATCATCAACACTAATATTAATTTGTCCCTTCCAAATCATATAATTAGGAATTTCACTTACAAACCCAATAATTCTATCTGGATATTTTTGGACTTCTTCATCCGTCATCTTGTCAATTGTACCATTTGGAGCCGTACATATTGGATCGCCAGCTTTATATGCTTTTTTATCTTGATATGTATATGCTAAAACCCTTCCGCATATAGCTAAAGGAATTTTACAATCATCTGTATAACCAATAGCAAAACCAAAAGTATCTGATACGATACTTGCGCCCCGCTATAATCTATCAGTAGAAATTTTTAATGTACCATCACCGTTTTCAACAACGCAAGTACCAGGTTTAATATACTAACCTTTTCGATATTCTGCATAATCATTCCATGCAGCTCCCATAAGCACTCCAGTGCTTTTAATATAAATATTCTAATTCATTTGCGCAGTGATAGGAGAAGACCCTGTAGCCTAAGTGTAACTAGGAGCGCATACTGGGTAGATATTAGAAGCAGTCTATCCTGCATTAATAGTACCAATTGCACCACTTATACCATCTTCGCCTTTATCACCTTTAGGCCCACAAATATCAGAAATCTATGTGTAAGCACTACCATTTTTATATTTTAAAATTGCCATATAATTAAACCATCCTTATACTGTAATATTAAATACATACCCAGCACTTTCACCTACAATAACATCAAAACATACCGTTCCAGAAGCTCTCGCATAAAAAGATAAAATTAATTGATTAGCGGCAGTCGTCCACTAAATATTTCCCAATATTAAATCTTGCCCAGAATAAGTATAAATATTATAAACTATATCATTTGCAGTAATTCCATTTACAGTTTGTAAAATTGTACCATCAGCTCTAGTGACATTACGAGTAGCATTTAAATCAATTGTTCTTGTCAATTGTCCTACTGTAACTGTAGTCTAGATACGTATTAATTTTACTGCATCAACTCTCATCGCAGGAGTATTTCCAATAATTTCACTTGTATCTACCCATAGTTTATTTGTAGTAGAATTCGGCTAACTAGTACTAATAACAACTTCATCAGGATTTAAACTAGCAAAAGTTGGATTAGGAATTGTAATAGCAGCCCATGTTGGAGCACCACTACCATTTGATTTTAAATAATATCCTGATGTACCAGCACTTGTAGGAGCATAAAAAGATGGAGATGTTGCTGCACTACCATTTAATGTTATAGTAGGTAAATTAGCCCATGTAGGCGCACCGCTACCGTTGGACTTTAAATACTATCCAGAAGTTCCTGCTCCAGTTGGTGCATAAAAACTTGCTGAAGTAGTAGCAGTTCCATTTAATGTAACAGTACTTCCATCACCCCATTCTGGTAAACCAGAAGTGCTATTAACTCGTAAAAATTTTCCACCATTACCAGTACCGGCTGTTAAATGTGCAGGAGTATTTTGTGCGCTCCAATAAATTAAATCACCTGCCGCACCAGTATTACCATTTAATGTCGCATTATTAGAAACATTACTTAATGCGACAGGGGCAGGTCCCGGTAAACGTCCATCTGTGCGGAAATGATAACCTGTGCCATCATAATATGTAATATATGTCCCCGCAGGAAGAGTATAATTTGAATCACTTGAAACTATACCATTTATATAAATTGGCTTAACGCCTTTCCCATTAACATTTAAAGTTAAAGCACTAGCGGCAGTATTAGCATAAGCCATTACTATATGTAAATAAGACTTACTCATTAAAGCATAGCTATTACAATTCGCTACTTTTGCAGCTGTATTCGCTGCAGTAGTACAATAGCCTGAAGGTCTTGTATCACCATCTAAATAAGTATTTAATAAACGGAACGCGCCGCCAGATACTGCAATAGTTGAATCTGAACCATCAATACTATATGTCGAAGCTGATGCATTCGCGTCAAATACAACATGAATATTTGAATTAACTGGGAAATGTGTTGTTACCCTTGTATTAGTATTGTAAATAAGCGGATAATAATTACTACCATTATCTACTGAAATATATACACCTGCGATATGACCTGCTATTGGGATCTTAAGCATAAATGTATCGCCATCAGTAACTGTAATTCCAGTATTATATGTCCATTGTGCAGGATAATAACGAGGACTAACGCCAGCCCCTTTATCTTGACCTGCAACACCAACACCAGTAATAATCTGATTAATGGCTTTTGGAGCAATTAAACGGCCAGTCATCGTTCCACCGCTAAGTTTTAAATAAGTGCTAGAAATAGTATTACCATTGCCATCTTTACCAGCCTGGATATTTGCAATACTAGTTTGACCAGTACCGCCATTAGCAACTGCTAATGTACCATTTACACCTAATGCCACAGCTGTACTACTACCACCCTAAATTTTAGTAGTTGTAGAAGCACTGCTTAATTCAACATATGTAGTTTGCGCATTCGCCCATTTTGTTGCAGTCCCCGCATTACCAGTCCAAGTTCCACTAGTATCTAAAACTCTTGTACCAGCAGTAACCGTTCCATCAGTAGCCTAAGTAACACTAGAAATAAAAGTATTCCCTGTTGTTGTTTGAGAATATTGGGTCGATGCATCAAAGCCAAGCATTTCCCATTTATTATCTAATGTCCAAACATATTCACGACGAGTATTACTATCAATAATTACATCGCCAGCTTGTTTGTTATTAACAAAATCATACCCACTAATATTGGGATTGGTAACACTGCCATCTGTAATCGTTTCCGCGGTCTAGCCAATAAAATGCATTGCATTCGCTAAACCTAATGAAGTTCTTAAAGTTGCCGCACTAAGTTGAGTGCCAACATTTAAATCATTGCCTGCTATTGAAGTACCTGATGCATCATATTTTCCTTGAATATATTCCCATAATTTAGATATAGGGCGTCTATGATAAGAAATAGTAGAAGAACCACCATTGACATATTGCGATATATAATAATCATTATCTACTGGTACTAAACTAGCAGTAGTAAGAGCATTCAATAAAGCATTAGCTGTATTCTATAAATTAACCGCTGTAACAGCACCTTGCGCAGTTACATAGACTGGCAATGAATTTGAACCTACTCCAGTAAATGTAGTAACATTATCTGCAATACTATTTGGTAAAAATACCAATGTGTGCCAAGCAGTAGTTGATGTCGTAGTAACATTATCAGTGGTAGTATCTCTTAATGAACGAATATAATACGTGTCTTTATTTTCATCAATACCAGATGCTGCATTACCGGCAATTTCCCATGCGCTAAATGCCCCACTCCAACCTTTCATAGACATAATTGATTTCCACTATGAATTAACTACTTTAAAATACCAGTTTACACTTTGGTTACCAAATTTAGAAGCTTGATCCGCAATATCACGTAGATCATGAATCCGAATACCCTAATTAATTGGAGTAGAAGTATCAGTCCAATGACCTATTTTAATTGACCCTTTTGTCTAAATTCCACCATTAATAACTGCTGCTCCTCTATCAACTGCAGATTCCCCGGTTGATACATTTGTTGTTGAAGTAAGATGTAAAGTACTCGCAGTAATATCATTAATTACTGATAAATCTCGACCAATATAAACATCGCCTTCAACTTCAAACCATGCCGGATTAGCACTAGCCCCGCCAATAACTTTTAAACCGGCAGGACTTCTATAATTATCATAATCTGTATAAATTAAATGAACAGGCTAGCTATCAGTACCTTCCTAAAAAGTAATTTTTGGATTAGTACTAGTATCTGTCATAGTGGCACCAGTAGTTCCCTATAAAATTAACTGATGCCCAAAAATCTATGCCCAATGAGCGGCTGATTTACCTAAAGTACCCGTATTATTTGTAACCGGACTAATATTAATTCCATTAGTCCCATCTATAACAATAGCTGCTGAATTTAATTGAGTGGTACTTGATGTATATACTAATCTATTAGCAATCCAAGAATTATTATTTGTCCCACCATGAGAAGTACTTAATATACCACTAATATTATCAGCACCAACGTTAGTAAGACCGCTGCCATCGCCAATAAAATATTTACCATATATATAATTCCATTTAACAGTACTACTACCTATATCTTGTGAATCTGTAATGGTGGGTAAAAGTTTTCCACCATAATAACTGTCACCTATAATTCGAGCGGCACCCGCCACAAGTAGGTCTTTTAATTGCGCGATAAGTCATCCGCTCCTTTCATATAATATCGTCTACCTACCATTATATAAAAAAAAATAAGGTTGGTCAAAGTAAATTTGACCAACCATTTAATATTCATAAAAAGACATACTTTTTATTACATTAGTATCTTTAAATTCAACTATTTCATCTTCTTCAAATGAATCAGCGAATGTAATTCCTGTTTGAGTAATACTTATTTTATTATTATTAATTAATTCACGAGTATAATAATTTTGTTTATCATCAATAGAAGATGATGTTTGATATAATTCTTTTATATCTTCTGCGGATAATGCTGTACAATAAATGCGGAAATCACTTAATTGACCAGAAGTACATCTATGCGCTCCACCAGCACAAGAATAAAAAAGATATATATATTTAAATGCTTTAAGCGCCCCAGTTTGATTAGCTGTAACTTTAGATACGCCATCTTTATAAAAATTTAACTAACTTCCATTATATGTTAAAGCGTAATGATGCCATTCATTTAATGTTAAATAATTTGCTACATTAATTCGTACATCTGTACCACTAGTATTGCAACAATCAAAACATGAATCACGCATATTTGCAGCGGTAGTACCATGATCACTAGCATTTGAATTAGAAGTGCTAAATAGCCCACTTATTTGATAACCAAAAGTTGTTGGGTTCATCCACCAAGAAAAAGTTAAAGCATCAGAATCAGGCATATTACATTCTCCTTTTATTAAATAAGTTGAAGAATTATTAGATTGAGAATTTTTTATTGCCTAATTATAACGAGCAGAATCTATTACATATTGAGCTGAAGAATCATTGATAATACCATGATTATTATAACCGCTACTATCTTCTATTATAGTAGTATCTATTCTCAAATCTTCTGGAGCTGGTGTCCAAAGAGTTGGATTACTACCTTTTTCCAGTTTAAAATTTTTAAAATAATAAGTTCCAATAGCGCTACTAAAACCCAAATGAAGAGAAATATTGCCATAATTAGTACCTGGCTCTGCCCAAGTACTAGTATAATACGCACGAATCCACTAATTTAATATTATTGTTCCCTATAACTATTTATATCCATTACCAGAATTAATAAATAATTTCGGCAATTGTGTACCAGACTCTACTTTAATATCACAAGAAATTGTATAAATATCTCCCACATACATTTTGGCACCAACATTAGTGTTACTATTGTTCTAAAAACCAATAGAAGCATAATTGCCATTACTTGTTCCTGCTATTATTTTTAAACTACCATCAATCATATATTCTCTAGTAATATTAGCACCTTGACTGCCACTAGTAACTTTATTACTAGTTAAAATTATATTTTCATTAGCTCCACCCATAAATCCATCTAACTTATAATGTAATACTAATCCTTTTGCGATTTCACGTATTTCTTTTTGTGAGAGGCAATGATTATAAACACGGAAATCGTTTAAACAACCTTTTTGATTAGTCCCGCCACCAATACCAATCCAATTACCTGTTAAATGTCCATCTCCACGATTACCACTTAAAGTAGAAATTAATTCTCCATCTAAATAGGTATAAGCCTTAGTTTCATCAAATGATAAAGCTAAATGATGCCAATTTCCCCATTCTTCATAAGTGGCAAAAGTTTTTGACCCAGTATAGGATGCATTAGTAGCATTATCATGCCAACTAGCAAAACGTTTTGCACTGCCATAACATGATTCAAATCTAATAATTCCGTTTGCATTATTAGCAGTCTAATCCTATAATTGTATAATTTTAATCCAATTATCACTATTATTTGAAGTATTATCTTCAATTTTACACCAACACATCATAGTATAATTACGGGTATTAATTAACTATTCACAAGAAAAGTATACTGTATTAGAAGCTAAATTAAAAGATTGATTACCTATTTTCCCTTCATCACACCAACTAGGAGTTCCTTGTATTTGTACCATTTCTCCTAACCCCTAATTGCGTAAATCTCCATTTAAAGGCATCCAACATATCAAACTCATACAAAATTAAAATCCAATGCTTTAGTAGTAGAATTATATTGTAATTGTACTTTATGTGCTTTATTACTATCTTCTACACAATATAATGGAGAATGAAGGGATTCAAAAGTTTTTGCACCAGCAAAAGATTGTTCAACCGTTGTTACAACACCACTTTGAGAAGTACTAGCAACAGCTAACTAAATAGAACTAGCATTAGTGTTACCAACTTTTAAAGTAATTATATCCCCATCGCCAGTACTACTTTGCTAATTTAAAGTTAAAGATTGATAATTAATTGCACTATTACTATCAATTCCTAATACTTGTCCTTTAGTAGTACTTTTTGCTAATAATTTAAGTGTCGTAGTATTATTACCTAACAATAATGAATCTGCCGCAATTGTAGACAATCCAGTACCACCATGATCAACATTTAATGTATTGCTAATACTTACATTAACAGACGTCTATGCTCCATTATAAGTAGTTGCAGTAGCACCTGATAAATTAACATTAAATGTGGCAGTATCTACTAAAGAAGTTGCTTGATTAACAGTTAGAGCAGTTAAATCAACAGTAGTAGTATTTGAACCATCATAACTAACAGTATCATTAAGCGTTGTTTTTAAAAGTAAAGAATTGGGATTAACACTTTTATGTGTACTAGTATCCGAAATTGGTAATCTAAAATCAGCCATGTGTTAATCCCCCTTTATTATAATACTCTGCGGAAAGCAAAATTTAAAACATCTCCGCTAACTAAATTAACATCTGCGCAATATCTAATGACCATACTGCCATTAGCAGCTCTAGTAAGCCGTAAATAAATTCTATGTCCCTTAAGATCTGCACCGGCAGAATGTAATAATACTTCATCACTATCTGCACCTGCAGTTGTACCAGAATAATAAGACATAACTCCAGAAAAATATTCATTATTAAATGTCTTATTATTTGTTGCAATCTATACAATATAAGTACCAGAAGTCATATTCGCTGGAGTTGAAATATTCTTCCAAGTTCCCGCGGCAAGACTGGCACTTAATGATTCAGTCTATCTATAAACTGGGAATAATAAATCTGGTGTAATATCAGCACTAACATTCTAACTACCATTAAATGATAATAATTGTGTTGCGGCGGATGTATTTTCAGATGTACCATACGTAACTGTTAATGTCCCTGTTGTAGCACTAGCAGTGGTTGCAGTTGTTGCATTACCTACTAATGTTGCCTTAATAGTAGCCGGCAATTTTAAAGTAAAATTAGCGCTACCATTAATATTTGCATTTGCCTACGTATGACTATTATCATTATCAGCAATAGTAACAGTACGCGCAGTACCCCAATTAGCTGTTGTAATACTTGCAGAACCATTAAATGCTGTACCATTAATATCAACTGTATCTAATAATTGACTCGCAGTAAGCGCATTTCCACTAATATTATTTGCTAATGTATTACTGCATTGTGCTGGAATGCCATTAGCTTGTATATAAACTGGATGAGTGCTATCGCCAATAGCCGCAGAAACATTTAAAGCGCTTGCAGTGCTTGCATTACCTGTTAAAGTTGCAGCAATAGTACTTGGTAATTTTAATACAATAGTATTAGAATTACTTAAAGTTGTACCAGCACTAGTATCTCCACCATTAGTACCACTAGCATCTTTAATTTGCCATTGTACATTATGGCTTAAAGCATCCGCTGTTTCAGCTGTAGTTGCAGAAGACGCTGTTCCAGCAGAGAAAGCATGACCTTCTAAAGTTCCATTATTATCATATACATAATATAGTTTACTACCCATGCCGCCAACAGCATCAGTAATTTCAACTACATCACCTGCACTGACTACTAAATCATCACCAGAATGACCAGTATTTTGTGTAGCAATAAATGCATTTACTGCTAATAAATCTGTAGCAGCATTATTATTAGCTTCTCTGCTTGTCACCCATAAACGTTCTTGTGCGGTTTTTGGGATATTCTTTAATGGAATAACTTGATTACCTAATAATGCGACATCAAGTTGAGTAATCTAAGTAGGAGCACCAGTACCATTAATAAATACTGGATGAGAAGTATCACCGGCAGCATCTGCTAAACCTGCGGCAACTGTAGCACTCGCGGCAGTACCAGAAATATTATTAGCTAATGTACCGGTAATAGCTACTGGAACACCATCATTAAATCTAACTGGATAATATCCGCCAGAAGCAGGAGTGCTAGTAGTCAATCCATTATTAGTACTATTATCTACTAATTTTGTCGCACTTGTAGCTTTACCAACAATTGTCGCAGTAATTGTAGATGGTAATAATAATTCATATGCTGTTTGTCCAGTAGTATATGTACCATCAACTAAAGTATTAGTGGCAGAACTATGCGCTTTACTGGCATCAGAAATTTTAAAATGACGAGCCGTACTCCATTTATCTGCAGTCTATGCATTACCGTTAATACTTAAATTTAGAGGGCCAGTACAAGCGACTGGTTCTCCATTAGCATTAAAATATACTGGAATTGAAGAACTTCCTACTGCATTTGCAAGATTAAGAGCACTTGCGGTAGCAGCATTACCGCTAATATTACCTGTAATATTTGCTTTAATAGTTGAAGGTAATTTTAAATTAACATCACTGGTTCCTTGTAATACAGAACCAGTTCCAGTATTAGTTCCATCACTATCAGAAATAGAAACATTAATT
>Ga0265301_10006271_pt1 | contig 11430 bp, 5 predicted proteins | sample AusTroGonzalo_MG_2_FD_193488 | JGI IMG/M metagenome (GOLD analysis project Ga0265301, IMG submission 193488) | Bovine rumen microbial communities from tropical cattle in Woodstock, Queensland, Australia - Gonzalo_04 | ecosystem: Host-associated > Mammals > Digestive system > Stomach > Rumen ...
TAAGGGACGAGAAAAACAGAGAGAAGATATGGTAAGAGAAACAAACAGAGACTTCGATACATTAGAAACAACTGAAGAATACGACAGGATAGAAAGCCAAATCACTCCAGAAGAATGAGAGCAAGCTCAAAAGTATGCAAAATGATATAAAGGATTCTATAGATCCGACAAAACAAAGACAGATTCACTAAGAGCAGACATGTGAAAAGATCCATCTCAAAATATACAATACACAAATAAATCAGACAAAATCGCTACAATCACAAAAGCGGAGACTAGAAAATCCAAAGCTCAAAAAAGAATAACAGACATAGTAGATCCTGCTATAGCAAAAGCAAAGACAGACAAGACAAGAAAACAGTGGGAAGACGAAAAGACTGCTCTAACCCAAATAATAGAGCAAGCAGACGTAGAGATACAAGCAAAGGAAGAACTCAAAGCTCAAAAAACTGAACTAGCAAATGAATATAAGAGACTAGACAAAAAGAGGTCAGAAACTCCATACAAAGAAACTAAAAAAGAGATAACAAAACAGATGGATAAGATATCAGACGAATTCGACAAACTAACATACGAAGAACAAGGACAATTTGCTAAACCAAAGGAAGTAGAAGCTGAAGAAATAAAGGAGGCAGAGAAGATAGAAGAAGAAAGACAAAACTTAGATATGAATGAAACACCACAAATCGACGAGAAACCACAGGTAGTATCGTCTGAAAAAGCCGTAGAATGAGAAAAAGAAACTAAAACCGAACAAGACACAGAACAATTCAAAACAGATGAAGATTTAAGACAAAAATGACTCACGGATGAAGAAATAGAGTTGATACACGAACTTAATTACGGATCAATCCCATTGAATGAGTTCTTCCTAGAGTGAAAAGAAACGATGTACACAAAAGAACAGAGAGATACAATAATGAGTGCTCTAAATAAACTAGACAGCTATAATGGAGAACTCTGGAGATGATGAGACGGAAAAGAAATAGAAAAAATATTCTGAAAAAATCCAAAAGAATGAGATATCTGAGAAAACAAAGCTTTACTGTTCTCATCGGACGAGAAAATAGAAAATTCAGTATATAAAGATAGTCCAGTATATATAAAGATAAACGCAAAAGGATTATGAACAAAGGACAAGAGACTGGCAAGCGATAAAGAACATGATTTTATATCTATCCCATGACAAAGGTTTAAGTTAGATAAGATAAGTAAGGAATGAGATAAAACTATATATGAAATAACTGAAATAGAACAAGAACAAACCAAAGAGAAAACTAAATCAGAATCAAAACCTTTGGTAGACGTATCAAAAGATGGAACGGTAAATAAAGAACCAGGACTATGAGATTATACAACAGACCAGATTCAAAAAAGAATAGACGAACTAAAGAAAAAACGGCAAGATAACTGAAAAAAATTATACGCACAAGATTTGTCTGAACTAAGAGTACTACAAGACCTACTCAAAAGACAAATAGAACGAGAAAATAGAGAAGAGGGAAGCACAGAATTAACAGACAGACAACGAGAAATACTTAATTCAAACAACTACTGAGACGAATACCGTGCATGAGGAGCTTGAGTATCAGAAGACTAATCTTGTAAAAACATAATAAAAAATTACAACAAATTAATATTTAATTCCTAAACTTCAATAAATGGGAACAACAAAGAATAAAACAAGACAGACACTATTCCCAGTAGCCATCCACAAACCAATCAAGGAATGAATCGAACTGAGAGACGGAATATTCGTCTCTCTCGAGAATGGTTACATAGTGCCAGCAACGTCAGCAACTGTTATAGAGTGAATCGCAGTAAACGATGTCTATAATAAGGAGCAAATCAAAGAACCTGCAACAGAGGGACATGACAGGATGTGTATCTACTTCCCAAAAAGGAGATGGGAAACATTCACAATGGAAGTCCAAAACTGAGAGATTACTCAGGAAGACGTAGGTCAAACATTCCTTATAATCTGAGAGTTGCAACATATCAACTACGCAACAAAAGCAGAGAGAGGAGGACAATTCAGACTAGAGCAGGTAATAACACCAACAAAGTGAGAGTTCACATACTACTTCGACTCTTCACTATCTCCACAAGGTCCTAAATGAGAGGATGGAGAAACTCCAACATTTACATTCAAACCAGTACAAACACTCCCAGTAGGTTCAGACGCAAACCTAATCGTAGATCCACAAGGAAATAACTACGAGCTAACGTTCCAAATCCCAGCTGGAGCAAACGGACAGCCTGGACAAAACGGACAACCTGGACCAAGAGGAAACGACTGAGAGACAATAGACCTACAAATAGGAGAAGTAACAGGAGGACAAACACCAGCAGCTTCAATAACAACTGCAAGTCCAACAATGAGAAACCTAAACCTAACACTTCCAAGAGGAGCAGACGGAGAGGACGGAAAATCTCCTAGACCAAGAAACGACTGGAGCTCTGCATACACTTACGAATACCTTGACATAGTAAGATATCCAGACCAGGACGGTGTAGGATGTTCTTGGATCTGGAATGATAAAACAAGACCAGCAGGTTCAGATGATATCCCAGGAGAAAGTGACGGATGGATGCTCCTCAATGTAGATGGTGCAGACGGAGAACAATGAGAACCAGGAGGAACAATAGTAGTTCCAGTAGAATGAAGACCTGGAAAGGACGGTGCTCCTGGAGCTCCTGGAGAAAAAGGAAATGACTGAATATCTCCACATAATGAATGAGAATGGAACGCAAATACTCCATATACTCAACTCGCTATGGTAAGAGCAAGCACAGGAGAGTACGATCCATGGGGAAATGAAATATTCTGATACTATATCACACAAGGATGAGTCCCTGCAGGAGACGAACCACCAAAGGACAATCCATACTGGCAACTACTCTCAAAAGATTGAATGGCGGGAGATGGTAACCTATGGACTGCCACAGTAATCAAAGCTCAAGACCAAGCAGAGACTGGAAGTTTCGACTCAGACTGAAATGGTTCTCCTACTCAGATATTCTTTGATGCAGTTGCAGGAAATCCACAAATGGCAACCCAAGATTGAACATGAATCACAATCATAAAAACATGACACTATCAAATAGTAGGACATCTAATCGTACAGAATAACACATCATGAGATAATATGTATGTTAACCTATGAAGAATGGGAATACACCTATCTCCATGAGAATGAAGTTGAAGAACTTCACTATGGATAGGTACAGCAAAATCAGGAGGTGCATATGCTACAAAGCAATGACCTTGGCTAGACCTAACTGTAGTAATGGAACTCGACCTATACCAATGAGATAGACTAACAATGTATTATAGATGACAGACAGATACAGATAGAAATGTGATGACAAACCAAGTATGTTCATTCACTGCTGCATGATCTCTCAATGCGTCATGAGACGTAAGTCACTGATACCTATGATGACTATTTTCCACATATCTATGAGCCAAATGGATATCAAAGACAACATGGCAAGAATGATGATATGTGTCTTCAATTTGAAACCAAGCATAAAATGACAGATTATATAAACTATTGCCCTTTCCCTATCGGATCGATATTCATAACTACATCTGTAGAACTCCCATCTGCAATATGGCAAAACACCTACCGAGTCCCATTCGGTAAAGGTAGGTGTCTTGTCTGTGTAGATGACCAGAACGAATCTCTCAAGAATGTAGAGACTCAGTTCGGAAGTGCTGGATTATCACAACAAGATATAACACAAGGAGAAGAATGAGGAACTGTAAAAGTGACAACTGGAGCTTCAAACTATCAACCATCTATAACAGTATATATTTGGAAGAGAGTAAGATCAAGGTCCGAAATGCAGACATATAATGCATTCAACATCCCAGAGACAACTCCACAAGAGATAAAAGCAATATACTGAGATAACGTAATCATAGACTATAATACTATGAAACCAAAACAACCAGATCCATATAATCCATCACCAGCCTCATAATATTTATATCCAACATAATAAAGGATGAAACCAAAAAAAGTAATCAACGTAGAGATAGAGAACGAAAGGTTCTTGTCCTACTACCAAAAAAGATGGAATCTCATGAAAGCTGCTCGTAATCCATACGACATAAAGTGGAACGCCATAGACGCAACTATGCTAAAGAAACCACAATATGACTCATACGGAAACTACCTTGTAGCTCTAAAGGAGGAACACAACGTAATGGAAATGTCAGCAGGTAGAGAATGAACTAACCTAAACTATACACTCAGACCAACATGAGAGCCAGACCAGAACGAAATCCTAGTAGCAAAGATGATGCTAGACTACCAAATCTACGCTGGAGGATTCCATGACGAATGGAAACGTGGACTAGGAGAGAGAAGAAGATACGGAACATGTTGCTTCTTCACAGGAATATGGGAAAAGACAGCAAGGAGCTATAAACCATCTGACGAATCAGACTGACTATACGACGTAAAGTACGACGAAGTAGTAGAGATACAAAACATATTCACACCTCAATGGATTCCTATCAGAAACGTCTGGGTGGATGACAAAGCGATCCACGCCAGAATGTCAGACGCAACAGACTGCATAATCCAGGAAACTCTGACATACGAGGAAGTAATGAAGAGATGGGGAAATAATCCAAACTTCAAACATCTGAACCTATTAAAGACACAAAGGACAGATAACTTCAACCAACCATATCCATTGGAATCAATAGAAAATGGTACAAACGATGAAAACAAACCAATAATAATCCATAGATACTACAACAGAGACACAGGAGACATGGCTATCATCGCAAACTACAACACGGTAATATACAGAGGGAAAATGATAAGCATAAGCTGACAACTCCCAATCGCTATGGCTCAATACTTCCCAGATGAAACATGCCTATATGGAATCTGAATTCCTGAGAAGATACAGCCAATGGTAGTATATAAAGAAGAGATTGTTCAAAACTTGTTAGATAATAGTAGAATGTCAGGAAGTCCTCTACTCCTAATCTGAAACAGAAGTGACGTAGACGGAACACAAAATATCAGAACTAACAGGATCAATAAAATATCAATGACTGGTGGAGTAAACGACATGCAACTCACACAAGTAGCAAGTAACGTTGGAAACTACCAGGCAGTACTCCAATTCATTGACAACCAGATAACAATGGATACAGGAGAAAATCTAAGAAGTACATACGAACCAAGTGCTGCACAGCTAGGAACTGTGGAGATAATAGAAAACAATAGGAACACAAGACTTGGATCGTTGGAAGACGGAAAGAATAATCTACTCGCAGCATGTCTGAATGCAGCAATGGATAATATCGTGCAGTTCTGATACAAGCTGATAAACATAACAAAGAAAACATACTCTGACGGAAAACTGGTAGAGACAAGAGTAGAGACACCAAAGATAGTAGTACCAGACAGGAAGATAAGACAAAAAGGAGTAAAGATAGAAATAGAGGAAGAAGATATGGGAGAATACGGATACTTTGAATTCAAGAAAGACATGATCAAACAAAGATTCAGAGTAATAGTACAGACCGTATCAAACAACTGAGTATGGAAAATGGTAGACAAAAACAACCTCACACAATACGTACAAAACAAAGTAGCATTGTGGCAATTAAATCCTCAATTAGCTACACCAGAGGAAATAAAGAACATAGGAAAGCTAATGGACTTGTATTGGGATTACAACTTCAACACATTCCCAGAGTCAAAGAAAGATAAGAAGAGACAGCAAATAGCAGAGATGAAAGAAAGCATCATGCAACTTGCAGGAATGAATGAATGAGGAGATGCAGTATCTCAAATGATGGGATGACAATCCGCAATGCAACAAGCAGGAATGCAACAACTAACTCCAGCAAAACCTTTAGAATGAGTGCCACAAGTGTAGGCACTCTTTTTATTTATACTTTAGCACTTGAAAAATACAAAATTCCATATAATCTCAAATCAGAAAAATAATTTTACCACTTTACTATTTAGCAATGGCAGTAAAAACAGCAAGAATCAATACGGTCAGCTTCTCATACTCTAACGTAGCAAAGAACTGACTAGTATGTAAACCAGGAGACATCCTCACTCTAGTACAATGAGCAGGAGGACAAATGTACGTAGACCTGGCTACACCAGAATCTCTTATCTGGGGAATCTGTGATGACAAAAAAGTCTTCTCAGAGACAAACGAAATAAAAGAATTGGATAGAGTAAACTACACACCAATAGCATGGGACAATACATACAAAATGGAAGTATCAGGAGAATGAACTCCAAAGGTAGGATACTTCTATACAATGACAGCAGACCAGAAAATTGACCTATCAACTGAAAGCGATTCAGTAGGACAATTCATGGTACAAGACATTAACGACGCTTACATTGAAGTAAGATTCGTAAGCAATCAAGGATTATTCGTTCCACAATATAGCGACGTAAGACTTGAATCAATCAGAGAAACAAATCCAGACTCAGATCCATTCGACGGATTATATACATTCGTCCTATCTAACGGAACTGAAATCAGCGGAGACTTCTCAGCATTAGCATGGTACTTGTGAGACGTAGAAATCACAGGAAATTTGCTAGTAGATAAAAGCTTAACTGTAACAGAGGACGCAGCTATCACAGGAGACGCAACAATCGGTGGAACTGCAGATATCACAGGAAAAATCACAGGAGGAAATGGAGCTGAAATCACAGGAGACTTGTCAGCTACATGAGACGCAACAATCGGAGGAGCTGCAGCAGTTACATGAAACCTATCAACAGACGGTAATGCAACAGTAGCAGGAACTGCAACTATCGGAGGAAATACTTCAATAACTGGAGACATATCAGCTACAGGAGACGCAACAGTAGGATGAACTCTTGGAGTAACAGGAAATACAACTCTAGGAGGAACAGCTGACATAACATGAGATACAACTATCGGAGGAGATACAAGTATTACAGGAGACACAACTATCGGAGGAGACGCAACTGTATCAGGTAAAGTAGCAGCTACAGGAGACGTTCAAACTCAAGCTGACTTAAAAGCTGGAGCAGACTTACATGTAGGATGAGATGCAACAATAGCAGGAGACACAACAATCCAAGCAGACGTAACTATTACATGAGATACAGCAATTGGAGGAGAAACACACATAAGTTGAACATTATGAGTAGCATCAGCAGCTCAATTCAACTCAGCAGTAGATATTGATCAAGACCTTAACGTTGACGGATCAGGACACGTTGGAGGAAGCTTGAGAGTAGATCATGAAGTAACAGTAAATGAAGAATTGATCCTTGGACCAAACGCAACAGCTCCACAATTCATACTACAAGCTGAAAAGAACGTAGCAAATGGAGTAGCAGCTTTGGACGCAAACGGAAAAATATCAGATTCAGTTCTACCTCCACTAGCTATCGGAGAAACTTTCGTAGTATCAAGCGAAGCAGACATGCTAGCATTGACAGCACAAAGAGGAGACATCTGTGTAAGAACAGACATATCAAAAACTTACATAAAATTGAATAACGATAATCCATCAACAATGGCAGATTGGCAGTTATTCTACACTTCAGGAGAAGTAATCTCAGTAAACGGACAAACAGGAACAGTTGTATTAGACGCAGATGATATCGACGACACAACTACAACAAACAAGTTCGTAACAGCTGCAGAGAAAACAACATGGAATAATAAACAAAACGCAATCTGATATACACCAGAGAATCAAGCATACAAAGACACAATAAGCTTGGTAAATAGTGCAGATCACTATCCATCAAGTTCATTGACAGCAACATTACTTGCAGGAAAACAAGATACTATCGGATACACTCCAGAGAACGTAGCAAATAAAGACGCAAATGCTCTAACAGATAGTACAACAAAATATCCATCAAGTCACGCAGTACTTGACAAATTAACAGAGAAAGAAAACGTAACAAATAAAGATACATCAACATTGGTAGATAGCACAAGCCACTATCCATCAAGTCACGTAATGGTGGATCAATTAGCAACAAAACAAGCAACATTGGTAAGTGGAACAAATATCAAAACTATCAATAACCAAAGCTTGCTAGGAAGCGGAAACATTGACATTAGCATCAACATAGCTTTCTATACAGAGACAACATCAGCGTGAGCAACAACATACACGCTACAACATACTCCAATTAGCGATAGCTCAATTATGGTGTTCACAGATTCAGGAACTGCTCTATTCCCAACAACAGACTACACATGTGCAAGCGGAGTAATTACATTCTCTAATCTATGAGCAACAGAACATGCAATAATTCGAGTAGTAAGTGCAAACTAATTTTACTACTTAATCTAAAATACAATGGCAACAAGACTTAAACCAACCAGAATAAACGTGGACAATGCTCCTCGTGTTTGAGATTGAGCAACATATCAGAACGATAATGACTTCCACTGGTCAATGGGAGGATGAGACATGGAGTATAGAAACTTTGAATGGGTAACCATCTCTTGAAACGCATTATCACTAGATAACATATCAAGCATAACAACTCCAACAGAGAACTTCAGCGTTAGCGTGCCAGCAGGTACGCTAAAAGCTGGAATAGAATATCATCTAAGAGTAAACAGCGGAAGTACACCATACACAATGACACTAGGAACAGGAGTCACTAATCCAAACTGATATAGCATAGAATTGAAACCAAACGCAATAACTCAATTCTCGTTCATAGCAACAAGTGACAGCCAATTAGAATTGGAGTGAGTGGATACATCAGACTTCGTAACACTAGGAACGCAACAAACAATTACAGCAAAAAAGACTTTCAATGTTGAACCTGAACTCGGTACAGCAAAAACAACCGACGCAACAAATAACGGAACAAAGTTTGCTACAGAAGCACAGGTGTACAAAAAGGCAGATGCTATTGACCTAAATACTAAAACATTTCGATTAGCTTCAACTTCAGATACAGACAATATCCTAGCTATTGGAAGATACAGCTATGCGTGAGGAAACCCTATAATTATATTCTGAAATCAAGTTTATGTAAAAGATAGTGTATCATTAGACACTATCACATACAGATGCTCTGAAGTAGATATGACTCCAGATAACAATACAGGATTAACAGTAGTTACTCAGAAGCTATTGAATATCACTTATGAAAGAACTTGATGACAGTTCCCTTCAGAAATGTACGGTTGTACTACAGGAACAGATACTATAGGGAACGTACTTCAATCTGGTCAGAATTATACAACTCCTTATACACCAGAATATAACGGTTCTCCAGCTACAAAGAAATATGTAGATGATAGTATATCAACTGCAACAGCTGGAGCAGTAAGTGACACAGCGTACGACGCAACAACTTGGGACGGAGTAACATGAATCGCTCCAAGTAAAAACGCAGTACGTGATAAAATCGTCACAATGGATTCTGCAATAAGTGGAAACACAAGCAACATATCAACAATAAATGGGAAAATCCCAAGTGCAGCTTCTACAAGCAACCAACTAGCAGATAAAAACTATGTGGATGATGGTATAAATTCAGTAACAGCATATTACATAACTAAAAATGCACAAGGCGACCAATGGGCTACTTATGCAGAATTAGCAGCTGCTACTACATTCTATTCTTGATGAGTACAAAGAACTCCTACAAGGAACGATTATACAATAGTTCTAGCAGACGAAAATCACGATAATGCTACAACTAGATATATATACAATAGTGGTTGGGAATACCAATATACAGTTAATGAAACAGCTATGTCCCAAGCTCAGCTTGATGCTATAAATTCTTGAATTACAAGCTGAAAGGTAAGTACATACGACTGATATGCTAGTACAATAAGTTGAAAGCAAGATGCTTTAACATTGCCAGCTACTCCTACACAATGAAATCTAGTAGTACGATGAGCTAGCAATAAGACATTAGCAGACTGATGAGCGATACCAACTGTGCCTACAAATGTATCGGCATTTGTAAATGATGCAGGATATCTAACATCAGAAACAGTAGTAAGTGGAGATAGTTGAACTACATATACGATAAAGGTAAGTAACTCTGAACCTGCAGCTTGAACGCCAAATACTACAATAACATTTGTAACAAATTAGATTTATATCATATAATGTATAATTTATGAGTATAACTATATGAGATACAGATATAAAAGATATATTTATATGAGAATGAGTTGATGATTACTCAGCTATGCAGTGACCTGCACCAGATGGGTTTCACGTGCCACTTAATACAGAACGACAAGCTGTTTATGATGTATGGACAGCATTAGGTGGATGAAGTTCAGATTGAACTAACTTTTGAAAAGCATTGAAGCTACCTTTTGCTGGTGACCGCTACTACAATGACTCTAATGTCGAAAATCAGGGTTCATTCGGTTACTACTGGTCTTCTTCTCGTTCTAATGCAAATGCCGCCTACTACCTAGTCTTCAGTTCCTCTGTTCTTAGTCCCCAGGTTAACAACCGCCGTGCTTACGGTTTCTCTGTCCGTTGTTTCAAGAATTCCCCTGTTGTGCCTAATTCTTCTTGGACTAAGCTATATTGAACAAGTATAGAAGCAGGTTGAATATTCCGAAGTTCTACAGACTGACTAATTTCATTAAGTAGCGACTGAACTACTTGGATAACTATATCAGACAAGAACTTATGAGCAACACAAGTATGGAACAGCTGAAATACATTAAGCGAAGCTAATTGTGGTAAATACTATCAATGGGGAAATAATTATTGATTTCCACGAACTTGAACAATAGCAAATCAAAGTACAACTCAAGTAGATGCAAGTAGTTATTGACCTTGAAATTATTACTCAAGTGATACGTTTATCAAATATAGTGGAAGATGGGACACGACAGATAATTGAAATCTTTGGTGATGAGAAACTGGAGTAGTAAAGAAATGAAATGTAAAAGAGGTGTATGTATGAACTACTAAAGTACGACCTAATTGATGGCAACCTACATCTAGCACCAGAATATATTATGATTTCAATGGTGATGTAAATAATAAAGCCACAAGTTCAAATAATGCTACCGTAAGCTGAACAATTACTTATCAGACATTAGCCTCTGGTAAGAAAGTATGAACTGTAAATACTTCTACTTCTATAACATACCCTTGATTATCATACTCTGCACCATTCACAGCTGTAATTTGGTATAAAATGACTTGATATGTAGATTGGGCACAGTTTATGATAACATTTTGAAATAATATAATAACAAGATTAATGGTAAAAAATCCATACGGATGAAGCTTCTATTGATTAGAAACAGATAAACCAAGTTTTGTAAGTACAACTTTTGGTATATCTAGGGATGATGGAAAGTGGCATTGTGCAGGTATGAGTTTTTCAACAAGTAGAGTAGATTTCTACCTAGATGGTAATAGGTATT
>Ga0265301_10006272_pt1 | contig 11428 bp, 6 predicted proteins | sample AusTroGonzalo_MG_2_FD_193488 | JGI IMG/M metagenome (GOLD analysis project Ga0265301, IMG submission 193488) | Bovine rumen microbial communities from tropical cattle in Woodstock, Queensland, Australia - Gonzalo_04 | ecosystem: Host-associated > Mammals > Digestive system > Stomach > Rumen ...
TCGACACCGAAGACGGCAAGTTTACGATACTGGCCTCCAACCGCGACTGCGGGAAAGACAGCGTATCTGTTTACGTGCTTGAGTATGAGGCGTTTCCTTTGAGAACCCCCATCCACGACGAGGAAGCGCTGGCGCAGCTGCTGGCCCTCACCCCCCTGGAAAGCTTCTCCACCGCCGGAAGAACCTCCGGCAACGCCAACACGCGCCTGTACATGCGCAAGATGGCCGAAGTCCGCTCGCTGAGGGACTCCCTGTACAAGCGGGAACAGGACCTGGATGCGCTCCGGCAGCGGCTGGCGCTGGCCGGCGATTCGGAACTGAGCTCCCTCACCAACCTGATCCAGAACCGGGAGGGTTCCCTTACGCCCATCCGCAACCGGATTGCCTCTGTGAACCGGGAAATCCGCCAGATAGAGAACAGCTTCCTTCACCGGGGATCTTCGTCCGGAGCGGCCGAAGGAAATGCGGAAGAGGACCTGAAAGCCCCGTCTTTCCAGAAACAGCCGATGGGCGGAAAACTGCTGCAGGCCGTGGGAAAGCCGGACAACAACTTTTATTTTGAGTATTCCGGCTGGTCCAGTGCGGCCGAAACCGCACCTCTTCCGGAAGGAATTGTATATCAGATTTATCTGTTCACATCGGCCCAGCATTCGCGGGAAGACAGCTTTGGCGGCATCACGCCTGTTTACGAACGCCTGAATTCCAATCTGCGCTATTCCTACTACGCAGGGCTGTTTCCCACCTACCGGCTGGCCCTGCAATACCTGAATGTGGTGCGGAAGCTGGGCTTCCCCGACGCCAGGATTGTGGCCTACAGCGACGGGCGTTCCATCCCGGTGAACCAGGCCCGGCAAGAAGAATAATACCTTAAACGATTAACAATATGGACAAAAGAATCTTTGCCTTAGTGGCCGCATCGGCCCTTTGCTGTTTTACCGCCCTGGCCCAGGGACCCGGACCGCGCCCCGGGAGCCCCGCCCCCAAAGATGGAGCCGCTCCGGAAAAGACGGAAACGCCTGTGAATCTTTCCTTTAAGCCCGGCCTCTTTGGCGTGGCCCAAAATGAAAAAGACTGGTACCTGGAGGTTCCGGACAGCCTGCTGGGCCGCCGCTTCCTCACCGTAACCCGCTACGTAAGCATCACCCCCGGCGCCGGCGAATACGGCGGCGAGGAAGTGAACGAGAACATGCTTTACTGGGAGAAAGCCTCCAACGGCAACCTGCTCCTGAGGGCCGACATTGTGAATATCCGGGCCGATGAAGACCAGATTATTTACAAAGCCGTGAAGGTGAGCTCGGAAAACCCCATTGTGGCCTCCTTCAAGCCCGAAAAGGGCGGCGAAAAGGCCACCCGCATCAAAGTGAACAGCCTGTTTGAAGGCGATGTGCAGGTGTTCTCGCTGGACAACATGTCCAAACGGCAGTACAATCTGGGCGGAGTAAAAGGCGACGCCTCTTTCATTGAGAGCATCCGCACCTATCCTATTAATACGGAAGTAACTGTAACCAAAACCTTTACTTACAATCAGCCGCAGCCTTCGGCCGGTGGCCCCGGCGGCCCCGGCGGTCCCAGCCGCACCACTGTCCTTCCCGCAGGACGCGAAGCCGGAACGGTGACCATGGTGCTGAACACCTCCATGGTGCTGCTGCCGGAAAAGCCCATGCAGGCCCGTTGGTTTGACTCCCGCGTTGGCTACTTTGCAGGCGGTTACAGCCAGTTCTCCGACGATCAGCAGGGCGTGGAAACCGTCCGCTTCATTACCCGCTGGCGCCTGGAAGCCCGTCCCGAAGACCGCGAGAAGCAGAAACGGGGCGAACTGGTGGAACCCGTGAAACCCATTGTCTATTACATCGACCCGGCAACGCCCAAGCAGTGGCGCAAATACCTGATTGCCGGCGTAAACGACTGGCAGAAAGCCTTTGAGCAGGCCGGTTGGAAAAACGCCATCCATGCCGAAGAGTGGCCGGAGGACAATCCGGACATGAGCCTGGAGGACGCCCGTTTCTCCGTAATCCGCTACCTGGCCTCCCCCATTGCCAATGCCTATGGCCCCAATGTGCACGACCCTCGCTCCGGAGAGATTATCGAATCTCATATCGGCTGGTATCACAATGTGATGACGCTGGTGCACGACTGGTACCAGGTGCAGGCCGGCGCCATTGACCCGCGGGCCCGGAAGATGAAGTACGACGAGGAACTGATGGGAGACCTGATCCGCTTTGTTTCCTCGCATGAGGTAGGGCATACGCTGGGCCTCCGCCACAACATGGGATCCAGCAGCAAAACGCCCGTAGAGAACCTTCGGAACAAGGAATGGGTAGAAAAGAACGGCCATACCGTGAGCATCATGGACTATGCCCGCTTCAACTACGTGGCCCAGCCGGAGGACAATATCGGCAAGGAGGGCATCTACCCGCGCATTAACGACTACGACAAGTGGGCCATTGAATTCGGTTACACGCCCACCGATTTTGCTACCCCCAAGGAAGACCATCTATATTGGAACAAGGTGATTGTCGCTCGCCTGGCCGAAAACCCGCGCTTGTGGTTTGGCGGGGAGGGCCGGGACAACGACCCGCGCGCCCTCACGGAAGACCTGAGTGACGACGCCGTGGCCGCCAGCACCTACGGTATCAAGAACCTTAAGCGCGTTATCGGCCAGATTCCGGAATGGAACAAGGAGGAAGGCGACCAGTACGAGAATGTGAGCCGGATGTATTCGGCCGTTACCAGCCAGTTTGGCCGATATATGGGTCATGTGGCGGCCAATATCGGCGGGCGCTACATTACCAACAAGAGCATTGAACAGGAAGGCCCCAAATACGAGCCCGTGCCCAAGGCTAGGCAGAAATCGGCCCTTAACTTCCTGAACGAGAATTTGTTCCAGAAACCCTACTGGCTGGTGGAAGTGCCCTATATCTTTAACCTGACCGACCAGCCCGACAGCTACCTTTACACGCTGGTGAACAATGTGGTGAGCAGTTCCGTACTGCTGAGCACCGGCAAGCTGGACCGCCTGGAGCAGTTCGCCCAGTACGGGGCCGGCAACTACACGCCGGAAGAATACCTTTCCGACCTGCGCGGGATGGTGTTCACGGAACTGGACAAGGGCGGCAAGGTGGACAGCTATCGGCGCTACCTGCAGCAGCGCTATGTAAGCGTTGCGCTGGAGGTGGTTAAGAACAACCAGGTTTCCGGCAGCAAGGCCCTCCTCCTGGCCCAGCTCACCGACATCCAGAAGAAGGCGGCCAAAGCCAAGGGCGGCGACGATACCACCAAGGCCCACTGGCAGTCCCTGGCCCGCCAGATTGAGCAGGCACTCAAGTAATTACTTCCGGACGACCTCGTAGCGGTCGATCCCGATTCTGTGTAAATCTTGAATAAACTCGGAGGTAACGCCTACCTGGAACTTTTTGGAGACAAACTGGATCCTGTAGTGCGTTTCCGGATCGAAGAGGTACAGGGTGAGCGGAATGCTCCCCCTGTGCTTTTTTACCACCTTTACCAGATTCTCGCGGAACTGCGGGGTGAGCATGGGCGTAGTAATGTCCAGGCTGAAGCCGGAAAGGATATCGTCCGAGATATTGCCCAGCAGGGTAACTTTCTTGAGCCGGAAAGCGTAGGGGGCCGTTTTTCCCTGTGCGCGCTCTTCCGGCTTAAGGAAGAATTTCTCCTCTACCGTTCCTTCCAGGAAGAGGGTGGATTTGGGCGTCATGTACTGCATGAAGGTCTCGTGGTCCTTACCGAAGAGCGTTAGCTCGTAGGAACCGCTGTAGTCTTCTATGACGGTGCGGGAGTACGGCTTGCCCGTTTTGGTAGACAGGATCTTGCAGTCTGTGACGATACCGGCCACCGATACTTTGGCCGACTGCTTTTTGGCGTCGCAGTCTGCAATAAGGGCCTGGAGGTCGTTCATCTTGCAGGTGGTGAAATGCTGGAGCTCGAAACGGTAGCGGTCCAGCGGATGAGAACTGAGGTACATGCCCACCAGGTCCTTTTCGCGCTGAAGCTCTTCCATGATATCTACGTTTACCGTGCCTTCCGGCAGGGCCGGCCGCTCCGGTTTCATCTCTTCCATATCGCCGAAGAGCGAAGCGCCGGACTGGGCCGCATCTGACTTATACAGGTCTCCGTAGCGGGAAAGCTGGTCCAGGAAGAGCTCCCCGCCTCGACCGGGCAGGAAGTACAGGCCGCGCGGATGGCCGAAGCTGTCCAGCGCGCCTGAATTGACCAGGCATTCCAGGCTCTTGCGGTTGACGCTGCCGCTCATTCTCTCTACGAAATCGAACACATCGGCAAAGAGACCGTTCTCTTCCCGTTCCTGGATGATGGCGTCTACCACATTGGCGCCAAAGCCCTTGATGGAACCCAGTGCAAAACGGACATCGCCCTGGGCGTTTACGGTAAAGTGGGAAGCGCTCTCGTTTACGTCCGGATTCAGGACCTTGATGCCATGGCTCTTGCAATCGTCCATGATTTTGACGATTTCTTCCATGCTCTTGGCGCAGTCCAGGCAGGAGGCGAAGAATTCTGACGGATAGTGACACTTGAGCCAGCCGGTCTGGTAGCTTACCCAGGCGTAGCAGGTGGCGTGGGACTTGTTGAAGGCGTACTGGGCGAACTTCTCCCAGTCCTTCCAGATCTTGTCCAGCACCTTTTCCGGGTGACCGTTGGCCATACCGCCGGACATGAATTTGTCCTTGAGGGAGTTCAGGATGTCGATCTGCTTCTTACCCATGGCCTTGCGCAGCTTGTCGGCCTCGCCTTTGGTAAAGCCGGCCAGCTTTTGCGACAGCAGCATCACCTGCTCCTGATAGACGGTGACGCCGTAGGTGTCCTGCAGATACTCCTCCATCTCCGGGAGGTCGTACTCAATCTTTTGCTCTCCCTGCTTGCGCGCAACGAAGTCCGGGATGTAGTCCATGGGACCGGGCCGATAGAGGGCGTTCATGGCGATGAGGTCCTCGAAACGCTCCGGGCGCAGGCGCTGGAGCCAGCTTTTCATGCCTTCCGATTCGAACTGGAACACGGAGGTTGTATCTCCGCGGCCATAAAGCTCCAGGGTGGGCTTGTCGTCGATGGGAATAGCCTCAATGTCTATGTCTTCCCCGTGGTGCTCCTTGATGAGGTTGAGGCAGTTGTGGATGATCTGGAGGGTGATGAGGCCCAGGAAGTCCATCTTGAGCATACCCACATCCTCGATATAATGACCGTCGTACTGCGAGGTACGCAGGTCCAGTCCCGTTTCCTTATCTTTGGAAAGGGTGATGGGGAGGTAGTCCGTGAGGTCTCCGCGGCCGATGATGGTGGCGCATGCATGCATGCCCACCTGGCGGACGCAGCCCTCCAGGGCCTGGGCGTATTTGAGCACCTCCTTGTTGATTTCCGGGCCGTTCTTGAGCTCTTCTATGAAGGCCGGAACCAGGCGGTAGCAGTTTTTGAGGGTAATCTTGACATCCACGTCTTCCATGCCCTTCTGGAAGGTTTTCATGACGCCGTCCACCTCTTTCTCCACCACCTTGAAGCCGGGCTTCAGCTCGTCCAGCTTGGGGTTGAAGGGATATTCCTTCTCCTTTTTTTCGCTCAGGCGGTCTGGCACCATCTTGGAGAGACGGTTGCTCTCATCGATGGACACGCGCGAGATGCGGGCCACGTCCTTGATGGCGCTTTTGGCAGCCATGGTGCCAAAGGTGATGACGCGGGAGACGTGAGAGGTGCCATATTTCTTTTCTACGTAGTCGTGGGCCTTGGTAAGGTCTTCGAAGTCTACGTCGATATCCGGCATGGAAATACGGTCCGGATTGAGGAAACGCTCGAACAGGAGCTGGTACTTGATAGGGTCCAGGTTGGTGATGCGGAGGCAGTAGGCCACCACCGAACCGGCGGCGGAGCCACGGCCCGGGCCCACCATGGAGCCCATGGCGCGGGAGGCGGCAATATAGTCCTGGACAATGAGGAAGTAGTCCGGGAAGCCCATGCGGCAGATGGTCTTGAGCTCAAAGTCAATGCGCTCCTGCTGCTCCGGGGTGAGCGTTTCTCCGTAACGCTCGTGCGCCCCTTTATAGGTAAGATGGCACAGATAGGCCACGGAGTGGCAGAATCCGTCACCGCGGTAGGTGCCGTGTTTGTCGCAGCGACCAGCGTCTATGACCTCCTTGTACTGCTCCAGGTGGCGGTCTATCTCGGCCATAAAAGCCGGATCAATCTCGTAAACCGGCAGCACCGGGTCCCTGTCTATGGAATAGGTTTCTATCTTCTCTGCCACCTCCAGAGTGTTGGCGATGGCCTCCGGATGGTCGGGGAACAGTTCCAGCATCTGTTCCTCGGTCTTGATATATTCTTCCTGCGTGTAGCGCAGGCGCGCCGGGTCGTCGATATAGGAATTGGTGGTAAGACAGATGAGCCTGTCGTGCACGGGGCCGTCTTCCTTGCGCACAAAGTGGGCATCGTTGGTGGCAATGACCTTGATACCGTACTTCTGGGCCAGCTTGAAGATTTCTTCCGTGTAGTAGCACTGCTGCTCGTACAGCTCGTTGGAGAGGCCGGGGACCTCCGTCTTGTGCTTCATTACCTCCAGGTAGTAGTCTTCCCCAAACACGCGCTTGTGCCACAGAATGGCGTTCTCTACGGCCTGGTCGTCGTGCGCCATGATGGCGCGCGGCACTTCTCCCGCCAGGCAGGCCGACGAGCAGATGAGTCCCTCGTGGTACTGCTCAATGATCTCGTGGCTCACACGGGGCCGGTAATACATGCCGTTGATATGGGCCTCGGACACAATCTTTACCAGATTGAGATATCCCTGGTAGTTCTTGGCCAGGAGGATGAGGTGGTAATAGCCTTTTTCCTTGAGCTTATGGTCTCCTTTGGACACATAAATCTCGCAGCCGATGATGGGCTTTACGTTGGGGTGCTTCTTGGCGTATTTGAAGAATTCCTTTACGCCGAACATATTGCCGTGGTCTGTAATGGCAAGCGCCGGCATTCCCAGCTCATCGGCCCGGTTAAAGAGGTTTTCTATGGAAGAAAGTCCGTCCAGAATGGAGTACTGGGTGTGGACATGGAGGTGTACGAAACTCATAGAGCAAAGATACAAAAAAAGGCGGAGCAAAACCCCACCTTTTTCAGAATATCTTATCCTGATTTCCTACTTGGCCAGCTTGAAGCCGATGCGGAAGTTGTCGTAACCATCGGCCATTTTGGCGATGGAGCCAATCTGGCTGTTGGACTCGCCAAGCTTGGAGGCCACCTTCTTGAGGAAAGCCACGGCTTTCTGGGAGGTGAACAGCATTTTGGCGCCATTCAGGCTGGATTCCAGCGTGCCGGTCATGCAAAAGAACTGCATGTTCTTACCAAAAGTGAGGGTTACGGTCTTTTCTCCGTCGCCCACCTTATAATTACCGGAAAGCGGAATACCGGCCACGTTCCAGGTGAAAGTGTTGTCGGCGTTGTTGAAGGTGATGGTCATGGCGCCGGGCTTGATGCCAACCTTGGCCAGGTATTCGTCAATCTTGGTCTCTATGCCGGAAGTGACGGCGCTGCCGGCCAGATTGGTAAGGATACCGCCTTCCGAACTGGTGGCCGATACGGCAATACCATTATAAGTATAGGTGCCGTTGAGGCTTACCGGTGACGAGAACACGGTGCCGGCCAGGCCGGAGATAATATTACCGATGGAAGAAGCGGTGGAAGGAGAAGAGGAGGAGGAAGAAGTACCTACACCAATTCCACCCAGAAGGTCTCCCAGAACAGTCTGCGCATTGGCGGAGAAACTGAAGGCTGCTGCCAAAGCAATGATGGAGATAAGCTTTTTCATAATATCTGGTATTTAAATTAGTTTCAGCGAGTAAATATAAGGAAAAAATCGGAATTATGTATCATTTTCCGACCAGCCTTGTGCCTTGACCGGGAATTCAACTCCTTCCGGGGTAACCAGAACCGTTCCGGCGTCCGGCTGGGCCAGGTGGCCTATGATATCGAAAGTTTGGAAATCCCGGCGGAACTTCTCCAGATACAGGATGGGCACAACGAACAGCAGGCGGTTGTCGTCGCCGCCGTTCATGGCGGCCGATACGGGATCTATGTCCAGTTCCTTGCCCAGCTGGAAACTGTTTCCTTCGAAGGGAATCTTGTCGGCGTACACTTTGGCACCCAGGCCGCTGTCGCGTGAAAGGCGCTTGAGCGCATCGGACAACCCCCGGGTTACGAAATAACCGTAAGGCGGATAAATCTCGGCATCTTCCAGACGGGAGACCACGGCGGAATCCAGTTCCGGACGCAGATAATCGCCCACCAGCATCTTGTATTGGCCGATTTCCGGCTGCTGGCCAGTTTCGTGAAACATCTTGGCGCCACGTTCCATGACCTGCAAACCCAGGTATGCGGCGCCCAGGGAACCAGATACACAGATAAGATCCTTGCTCTTGGCGGCGCTCCGGCGCTTGTCGGTGAGCAGGGAGGTTTCTCCTGTGGCGGCCAAAGAGACATACAAACCATTGTTGGAGGGCTGCAAATCCAGATTTACGGCCACATAGCCATGTTCCTTGGCCGCCACGGTAATTCCCATCCAAAGGTCTTTCACCTGCGGGAAATCCAATTTGGCCGATATACCCAGCACCACATTCAGGAGCTTCGGATGGGCCAGGGCGGCATAAAGCTCTCCCGTAACGCCCACCACACACTTATACCCCAGGTGCTTCAGCGGGAAGTAAACCAGGTTGAAGTCGATGCCCTCCAGATACATCCTGGCGGCCGTTGTCACCTTCCCGCCCTTATCGGCCGAGTAGGTGAGTCCGGCTACCGGATTATATGCAGAAAGGCGATAGAGCTGGTCTATCGCCTCTATTCTGCCTATGTCGGAAAAAGATTCTGCCATTAGCGGAGCTGGAAGATTACAGGGAAGGTGTAGGTAACCTTCACAGCGCGGTCACGCTGACGGCCCGGCTTCCACTTGGGGGAGCTGGAAACCACGCGGACAGCTTCCTTATCCAGGGATTCGTCCACGCCACGTACAACACGCACGTTGGTTACACGGCCATCGGCCTCCACGGTGAACATAAGGGTAACACGACCCTGCACGCCGTTCTCCTTGGCAATTTCAGGATAAACCAGGCGGGAATTCACCCATTTGGAGAATTCGTTGGCGTCGCCGCCGTTGAAGGACGGCTTCTGTTCTACCAGCTGGAACGGGATGGCTTCCTCTTCCACTTCCTCTTCTTCTACGGCAGCCTCACGGTAGTCCTGGATATCCACGGCCAGGTTGGCGTCGTCTTCCAGGTTGATGAACATGTCGTCGTCCAGTTTGATATCATCGTCCACGATATCGATCTGGTCCGACAGCACGGGGATGGACGGGGCCTCGGGCGGGGGCGGCGGGAGTTCGTTCTGGATGGCGATCATTTCGTCCTCCACCAACACCTGGGTGGTGTCTTCCAGAACTGCTACGGCAGCGTCGCGGGAGGAGTAGTTGAAGGCTCCGTACACAATGGCGAGGGCAACCACCAGGCCGACCTCGGTGAGCAGCAGCTTCTTGTTTTCAAGGCTGGCTTTGGGACTCTTCTTAACTTCCATAATGCGTTATTTTTATTGTTTTGGTTATTTTCCAATGCAAAGGTCGCACCTTTTTTTAGCACTAAAAAATTATTGTGGGATAAAAATCTCGCAAAGCGCGCTTGGAAATAACTGATTATTAAACAATTACAGCTGCGTTATTTTTTAAAAATCTCGCAGCCGCAGTTTTCAATGTCGAAAACCCTCAAATTTTCGACGTTCGTCACTTTTTATAATTTTTATTTTTCCAGGCAATCCAGGAAGAGTTCCTGCTGTTCCGGAGCGGCCGATTTAATACGTTCCTTGAGCCTGTAAAGGCGGTTATAGACATAGGGTTTATCCTTTCCCAACAGGGTGGAGATGGTGGTGGAAGAGAAGCCGGACGCCGCAAAGAGGTACAGCAGGAAATCCTCTTCTTTCCACTTGGGGAAAGCTTCACGGAGCAGGACCATCACATTATCGGCCGACTCATTGAGCGCCTGCTCCAGCGCTTTTTGTGCTAAAGGGTCGCTGCGCAGCCCTTCCACAATAGAGCGGACTTCGTTCAGAATCCGGGGCTGCAAATTGTCGGTTCCTTCAAAAACGTAATACTGTTCGCACAGCCGGTCAAGTGTGCCGAGCCCGGCAAGGGAACCTTTGTTCTTCCCCTGCCGGCGCTCCAGCGCACGAAGACGAGAGCGCAGGTCCTCCGCAGTGGAGAGCATGCGCTCGTTTTCTTCCCGTTCCTCCAGCAGCTGCTTTTCCAGCTGGGCCTTCCTGGCCCAAAAATACAGGACCAGGGTGGCCAGGACGGCTGTTATGAACAGCGCCAGGGGACCCATACTACAGGTTTCTGAGGAGATTCGTGAGGGAAACCTTCTTGTCGATCATAGCACGCAGATCCTCGATTTTCACACGCTCCTGCGTCATGGAATCGCGGTCACGCACAGTTACAGTGCCGTTTTCCAGGGAATCATGATCTACCGTTACGCAGAAAGGCGTGCCAATAGCATCCTGGCGGCGGTAGCGCTTGCCGATGGAATCCTTTTCGTCGTACTGATAGGAGAAGTCGTACTTGAGTTCGTCCACCACTTTCTGGGCAAGCTCCGGCAGACCATCCTTCTTCACCAAAGGCATAACAGCCACTTTGATAGGGGCCAGCGGGGCAGGAATCTTCATTACAACGCGTTCCTCGCCATTTTCCAGCTTCTCTACAGTATAAGAATGACTGAGCACGGCCAGGCACATACGGTCTACGCCGATGGAGGTTTCCACTACATAAGGAGTATAGGAGGTATTCTCCTCGGGATCGAAGTACTCTATCTTCTTGCCGGAGAACTTCTGGTGGTTGCCCAGGTCGAAGTTGGTGCGGCTGTGAATGCCTTCCAGTTCTTTGAAGCCAAAGGGGAAGTTGAACTCGATATCGGTAGCTGCGTTGGCATAGTGGGCCAGCTTCTCATGGTCGTGGAAACGGTAATTCTCGGCCCCCATTCCCATATTTACGTGCCATTTCATGCGGTTTTCCTTCCATTTGGCAAACCAGTCCAGCTCTGTTCCGGGCTTGATGAAGAACTGCATTTCCATCTGCTCGAATTCACGCATGCGGAAGATGAACTGACGGGCCACAATCTCGTTACGGAAGGCCTTGCCGATTTGGGCGATACCGAAAGGAATCTTCATACGGCCGGTCTTCTGGACGTTAAGATAGTTCACAAAAATGCCCTGGGCGGTCTCCGGACGCAGATAAATGGTGCTGGCGCCATCGGCCGTACTGCCCATGGAAGTCTGGAACATGAGGTTGAACTGACGTACTTCCGTCCAGTTGCAGGTGCCGCTGATGGGGCATACGATGTTGTTGTCGATGATAATCTGGCGGTACTCGGCCAGATCGTTTGCCTTTTCG
>Ga0265301_10006273_pt1 | contig 11428 bp, 5 predicted proteins | sample AusTroGonzalo_MG_2_FD_193488 | JGI IMG/M metagenome (GOLD analysis project Ga0265301, IMG submission 193488) | Bovine rumen microbial communities from tropical cattle in Woodstock, Queensland, Australia - Gonzalo_04 | ecosystem: Host-associated > Mammals > Digestive system > Stomach > Rumen ...
GGCCTGTGCATGAGGTGCTGGCAACAGCCGATGCCGAAGGCCTGGACCGGGAGGAACTGTTTACCATGCTGTCGTACTTCGACGTAAAGAATTTCGCCTCCCGCATCAGCTGCCCGGTGTACATGGCCTTCGGCCTGCAGGATCCCACCTGCCCGCCGCATACCAATTTCTCCATCTACAACAACCTGGGAACCAGGGACAAACGCTTCTTCTGCGTGCCCACCTGCGGTCATGCCATGTGGATGGAAACTTCCTGGAGTGCAGAAAGGGCAGCTTTTTTGGCCGAATGGTTAAACTAACGGGTAATTGTGGTGTCTAATCATGTGTTTTGACCGCAAAGTTCTTTAGTTTTAATTATATGAAAAAGATTGTTATCTGGGCAGCGGCAGCCATGATGCTGTGCGCCGCCAATCTGCAGGCCCAGCCGGGCGGCGGCTATCCTGGTGGTGGTTATCCCGGTGGTGGCTATCCCGGCCGTGGCGGCCAGAATCCCGCATTTCAGATGCCCGAACCTGTTACCGACAGCGCTTATGTGTCCGACAAATCGGCCGATATTGCTGCGGAGTACGACCTTTCTGCAGAACAGGAGGAGCAGGTTATTGCCCTCTTGGAGAAGTATGTTTCGCGCCTGAATATCAAGATGACCGGTTTCGGCAGTCCCAACAATCCCAACGAGGAACCCAGGGACTATCAGTCCATGACCGATGCCGAGCGTCGGGAAATGTTCAACCAGATGCAGAAGCGCATGCAGGAAATGGAAGAACTCCGGCAGGACAGGAACAAGGCCCAGAAAGAGGTGGACAAGGCCATGAAGGATATCATGGACAAGGAGCAGTACAAGGCCTACACCAAAGACCGCAGACGGGAAGACCGTGAGCGTCAGTCCCGCGAGAACCAGATGCGGGGTGGCATGGGCGGCCCTGGCGGCGGCTTCGGCGGCCCCGGTATGGGTGGTCCTGGTGGCGGCTTCGGCGGCCCCGGCGGAGGATTTGGCGGTCCTGGCGGCGGCTTCTAGGTTCAACCAGTGACTTAATAGAAGATGTCCAGACAAAAACGTCTGGGCATCTTTGTATAATCGCTTGACGGTCAGGCGCTTTCATTTTGCGGCTACATTTAGCCGGAAATGTTGTATATTTGTACTGTTATGAGAAAAGCTTTAACCACAGTGATTCTTTCGGCTTTGTGCGCCCTTGCCTTTGCGCAGCAGCCGGACCCCGATTTTTACATTTACCTTTGTTTCGGCCAGTCCAACATGGAGGCGGGCGCCCGTCCGGCTCCCCAGGACGAGGGTTTCAACGATCCGCGCTTCCAGTTCATGGCGGCCGTGGATATGCCCCGCTTCGGCCGTGAGCGGAATCATTGGTACACCGCCGTTCCGCCCATCTGCCGGGAAACCAACAACATGGGGCCGGTAGATTTCTTCGGCCGGAAGATGATAGAGGAGCTGCCCAGCCGCTATAAGGTGGGTGTTATCAATGTGTCCGTGGCCGGCGCCAAGCTGGAACTCTGGGACAAGGACGCCTGCGCCGACTACCTGGCCATGGAGGCGGCCGATCCTTCCCGCAGCTGGCTGGTGAACATGGCCAAGGAGTATGGGATGAACCCCTATCAGCGCCTGATGGAAACCGCCCGCGAAGCGCAGAAGTACGGCGTTATCAAAGGCATGCTGCTGCATCAGGGAGAATCCAACCCCGACGACCCCCAGTGGCCGGGGCGTGTAAAGAAGATTCATGACGACCTCTGTGCCGACCTGGGCCTGGACCCGGCGGAAATCCCGCTGCTGGCCGGTGAATTGAAATATGCCGAGCAGGACGGCGTGTGCGCCGCCTTCAACGAGGTAGTGCTGCCGCACCTGCCGGAGGTGATGCCCAATGCCTATGTAATATCGGCCATGGGCTGCGAAAGCACGGGCGACCAGTTCCACTTCAACACCGAAGGCATGCGCCTGATGGGTTACCGCATGGCCGAAAAGATGCTGGAACTGGAAGGCTTCCGGGATATGGAAAAACGCACCCTCACCCTGCAGCCGGATCGGCTGGGCATTGAAATCAGCCCCACCCTTGCCGGTATTTTCTTCGAGGATCTGAACCAGAGCGTAGATGGCGGTATCTGCGCCCAGCTCATCCAGAACAATTCCTTCCAGGCCTATAATGTACCGGATGGCCCGGAGAACGAATTCTCGCAGTGCGATACCGTTTTCTTCGGCTGGACCGTCCTGCGCGGGGACGGTGCCAGGGGCATGGCCCATGCCGTAGAGGACAAGCCGCTGGTCAAAGACCTCAAACGCTGGTACGACTACGACCCCAACGACAAATACGACGACGAGCTGCGCTACAAGCAGTATTCCGTGCGCTTCGACATTGAAAAGCCCGGCGCCGGCTTCGGCATTGCGGCCAACGGCTACGGCATTGCCGAATATAAGAAAGGCAACGGCCTCATTTATTCCGACAACACGCAGGTGGCCTCCATTCCCGCCAAGGAAGGAGTAAGCTATAACCTGTCGCTGTACCTGCAGGGGGCCAAATATAAAGGTAATATCTCGGTCTGTCTCCAGGACGCCGAGGGCAATCCCAATTCCAATGTTATCACCATTTCCAAGCTGGGGAAGAAGTGGCAGCAGTACACCGGCACCCTCAAGGCAGAACGTTCCGTGGACAGCCGGCTGGCCATCCTGGCCGATGCCAAGGGTACCTTCTGGCTGGACTTTGTAACGCTGGTTCCGGAAGCCTCCGAACTGTGGAAAGACGGCCAGTACGGTCCTTTCCGCAAAGACCTGCTGGAGGCCCTGGAAGACCTGCATCCCGCTTTCATGCGCTTCCCGGGCGGCTGTGCGTCGGAAGGCCCCAACTACTTCGGCCAGGTGTTCTGGAAGAATTCCATCGGCCCGCGTGAGGAAAGGATTGGTTTCCGCAACCACTGGGGGTACTGGACCTCGCAGTATATCGGCTTTTACGAGTACCTGCTGATGGCGGAAGGACTGGGCGCCACGCCGCTGCCGGTGCTCAATAACGGCGTAACCTGCCAGTTTGCCGGCCATCAGTACATTGCTCCGCTGGATACGCAGGCCGACAGGGACCGCTTCTACAGCATCTTCGTGAAGGATGCGCTGGATTTCATCGAGTTCTGCAACGGCGGTACCGATACGGAGTGGGGAGCCCGGCGTGCGCAGATGGGTCACCCGGAGCCGTTCAACCTCAAGTACCTGGGTATCGGCAACGAGAATCAGGGCAAGGAGTTCTGGGAGCGTTTCGACATCATGTACAAGGCCGTCAAGGCGCAGTATCCCGACATTATCATCGTTTCCACCGCCGGCGCCCGCGATGCCGGCAGGGAGTTTGACAACAACTACGCCGAGATTGACGCAAAGTATCCCGACACCTATGTGGACGAGCACTACTACAAGAGCGACGACTGGTTCCTGGACAACGGGAACCGTTATGCGCCCGGTGCCCAGCGCGGCGGCCAGGGTCTCACCTACGACCGCAGCCGTCCCACCCGCGTGTTCGTGGGCGAGTTCGCCAACAACAATGCCAATAACGCCTATTCATCGGCCATGGCCGAAGCGGCTTACTGGACCAGCCTGGAGCGTAATTCCGATATGGTGGTGATGGCCGCCTACGCCCCGCTCTTCTGCAAGAAGGGCTTCAACAAATGGGACGCCAACCTTATCTGGTTCGACAACCGGGGCCTGTGGCGTTCCTGCAACTACTACTACCAGAAGCTGTTCTCCGTTGCCGGTAACCGCGCCTTCGAAATATCGGAAGCCATGGACGGCAACTGGGCCGACAATACCATCTATACTTCTCCCACCATCGACACGGAAAGCGGCGAAATCTTTGTGAAAATGGTGAATGCCGACGATATCGACAAGCTCTTTACCGTGAATGTGGGCAATGAAATCCGCTACCAGGCATCGCTGGAATTCATTTCCTCGCACGACACCTCCGTCAAGAACCAGGGCAGCCAGAACTACTATTCCAGCCATCCGGACTACGCCGCTCCCGCGGCCGGTCCCCGTGCCGGCGAACGTCCCGGCCTGGTGAACATGGCCTTCCGCTTTGGCCGACGGGTTAAGTACACAGAACCCGTGGTGCCGCATACCAAGGTATTGGGCACCGTTCAGGGTTCCTTTGAATTCCTGCTTCCGGAGAATGCCGTAGCCGTGCTGCGGCTAAGGCCCCTTTAGCGGAAAAGCATGGGGGCAAACTGGTGGAGGGAACGCCGCCAGGTGAGCCATTCATGGCCCGTACCCGGAGACTCGTAATACACGTGATTCACGCCAAGGCTGTCCAGGGCAACATGTAAATCGTGAATGCCCTGGTACATGCCGGCGGGTTCGTCGGTGCCGATGCTGATGTACAGCAGGTGGTACTGGTCGTTGTAGGAGGTGGGATACATTTCGCTGTCCCTGCGGTCGCCGGGGCCGCGGCCGGAGCCGCTGAAACCGCCAATCCATCCGAAGAGTTCCGGATGGTCCAGGCCGATGGTGTAGGATTGGAAACCGCCCAGCGAAAGGCCGCAGATGGCGCGGTGCTCACGGTCGGCGATGGTGCGGAAGCGTTCGTCGAAGGTGGGTACGGACTCCTCTACCATCACCTTTTCAAAAGCGTCGAAGTTGAACAGGTTGAACCGTCCGCCGGGCTCTTCGCCGGCCAGGGTGGCTACACCGTGCTCGCACACAATAATCATCGGCTCGCATTCTCCAGCGGCGATGAGGTTGTCCATAATATTCTGCATCATACCCTGGGTGGCCCAGCCGGTTTCATCCTCGCCGGCGCCGTGCAGCAGGTGCAGCACCGGGAAGCGGCGTTCGGGTTCGGACTTATACTGCGGCGGCAGATACACATAGCAGCTGCGCTCTGCGGCCGTTAGTTCCGAATAGTACTTTTCTATGCGGATTTCTCCGTGCGGGACCTTCTTTTCCAGGTAATAATCCACCCCGGCTTCCGGAATCTCAATACCGCTGCCCCAGTAGAAGGAGCCGAAGAACTGCTGGGTGTTGGGGTCCGGTACCCGCTGCCCGTCCACCGTAAGCATATAATAGTGGAAACCGGGTACCAGCGGCTCGGAAGTGGCTTCCCAAAGGCCGTCGGCCCCTTTCACCATATCGTAATTCTTGCCGCCCACATTCACGGCAACGGCCTGGGCGTCCGGAAAATCGACCCGGAAAACGGCCGACAGGTCCGGATTCACCAGGGGATATTCGTGACCCGGAAGGTTGGTGGTAGAGGGCGTGGGCTTGGTGAGAACGCCCACCTGGGTGTTTCCTGCGCAGGCAGCCAGCAGGACCATCGCTGCAAGAAGAATCGATTTTTTCATATAATACAAAATTTAGGGCAATGACTCACAGGAATCATTGCCCAAAGATACGCTTTTTTGTATATTTGTACGGACGATATAGTGATAAATTTTCGCCACATACAGATATGAAAAAAACTGCATTCCTGGTAACGTTGCTGTGCTGCGCACTCACGGCCACCGCCCAAAACCCTTACCTCCCCCTGTGGGAACACCTTCCCGACGGCGAACCGCGCGTATTCGAAGATCCCGACAATCCCGGGAAGTTCCGCGCCTACATCATTGGTTCCCACGACCTTACCTATACAGCCTACTGCGGAGCCGATATCCGCATGTGGTCGGCCCCGGTGGAGGATCTGAGCCAGTGGCGGGACGAAGGTCCCATCTTCACCTGGTTCGTGGACGGGCAGTGGGATGTGATGTATGCCCCGGACCTGGTGGAAGTGAAAGACCGTGACACGGGCAAGAAGACATACTATCTGTACCCGCATTCCCGCGGACGCGGACGCATTGCCATGGTGTGCAAGAGCGACAGGCCCAACGGTCCCTTTGTGCCCATCAACGCCACGGAGGACGGACGTGGCTGCCTGCCCGGTTCCATCATTGACTTCGACCCTTCCGTGTTCATCGAACCTGTTACCAATAAGAAAGACCCGGATTACAAGACCGGTTTCCGGGCCTATGCTTTCTATGGTTTCCAGCACTCCACGGCCATTGAGCTGGACCCGGAAACCATGTATTCCATGCGCCCCGGTACGGAATTGCACGACTATTTTATCCCCGCCAGCTCGCGTTATGGCGAGGTGCGGGACCCGGAAGGCACGCAGTATCCCTCGCTGTACAAGGGCCAGAATCCCGGTGAATTCAATTTCTTTGAGGCTTCCAGCATCCGTCAGGTGGGCAACAAATACGTGATGGTGTTCTCCGGCTACAGCGGCCCGGACTACGGCCTGGAATCTACCAATTCGGCCCTGCGTTATGCCTACGGCGACTCCCCGCTGGGTCCCTGGCGCTCCGGCGGCGTGCTGGTGGATTCCCGCGGCGTGGTGCCCAACCAGGACGGCAGCGCCCTCACTACCACCAATGCGGCGCACAATACCCATGGTTCCCTGCAGGAAATCAACGGTCAGTGGTATGTGTTCTATCATCGGCCTCCGCGCGGCTTCGGCTATGCCCGTCAGCCCATGGTAGCGCCCGTTAAGATTGAGTGGGACAAGAAGAAAGTGGCCGATGGCGGCCAGGTACGCATTACGGCGTACGACCCTTATGCCGCTGATGAAAAATGGACCGCAGCGGCCTCCGACGGCAACGTTTACACCGGCGCCGAGGTTACCAGCGAAGGCTTCCAGATTTACGGCCTGTCGCCTTACGCCTATTATTCGGCCGGTTACGCCTGCTACATGAGCGACCAGAACTGGATGCAGGACAACTTCGACGTTTGGAACAACAACATGGATGTGGCCGGTATTACCAACGGCGGCGTTGTGGGCTTCAAGTACTTCGGCTTCGGCGGCCTGGCGCAGGACACCAAGGGCCTCAAGGCTTTCGGCGGAACGCTCAAGGGCGACGGCACGCAGCTGGACCTGTTCCTCACTCCCGGCGGCCACGGCGCCTTCAAGATTCACGTGATGCTGGACGGCCCCTATGCCAACAGCACCTGGAACGGCCGGGAAATCGCCGTTGTGGACGTGCCCGACAGCCCTAAGGGGCAGATGCTGCACGTGCAGGTTCCTGTGCCCGCCGTGGAAGGCCTTTCCGGCAAGCATGCCATTTACCTGGTGGCCGAGGGAGCCGATATTCCCCCGCGCCCGGTGAATCCCCGTTTTGCCGCCATGCGTCCGCCCATCCAGATGCGTCCGGAAGGCCTGTTTGACCTGAACGGTATAGGCTTCTCCAAGCCCGGAACGCCTTGCGTAAAGCCGGAAGTACCTCAGCTTGAATTCTTTGCCGACGGCAAGCCGCTGGTGGTTCCCACCACGCCCATCCGGTTCACCAACCTGAACGGCCTCACGGACCAGATCCGCTATCAGGTCTATGGCCCGCTGAAGGATGGCTCCAAGCTGGAGGTGAAGGCTTCCTGCCCGGAGGTAAAGATTGAAGTGAGCCCAATAGTAGAAGGCCGCGCCACGGTGAAGTGCACCTGGAACGGCCTGCAGAAAATCTATCTGGTGAATTAATCTATCGGCCGCGCATGCGGTTCACGGCATTAAACTGCCCCGGACGCACCGTATCCAGCCAGTTCTCGTTGGTGCGGGGTTTGGGCGAAGTTTCCACTGCATGAACCTTGATGTTCTGACCCTCCACCACTATTCTGTCCAGGAAGGAATCTATTTCGTTCCAGAACCATTTTAGGGGAAGCAGGGCCATAACATGGTCGCCGCCGGCATACTCGTAAAGCATATAGGGAACATCCAGCGTATCAAGCTGTTTGCCGATATATTCGGGTCCGAATCCATGCCGTCCCGGGTTGTTCTCCACGTTAAATGTTACCGTGGGATCTGATGCCCCATGGAAAAAACACATGGGGCAGGGGCGCTTGTCCCAGCGGAGTTCCGTGTCGTTGTCGCCGGTCAGATACACGGCGCCGGCCATGGGCATTACGCCGGCATAGTTGAAACCATCCGGCAGGTTTTCCTTTGCCAGGCTGTGGCCGGAGCAGATATAATATTCGGCGTTCATGCTGTTGATGGCGCCGGCGCTGCTGCCGCTGATGACTATCTTTTCCGGATCGATATTGTATTCGTCGGCGTGCTCAATGAGCCAGCTGGTGGCCGCGTAGAGGTCTTCCACGCCAATATCAATGGAATACTGGAAGGGATTGTAGCCTTCCGGAGGCGTAATGAGCGGTTTTCCGTCCCGGCCGCGGGCCGATCCCAACCGGTAGTCGATGGCCACGCAAACCCAGCCTTTTTCGCAAAGGTGGTCGTACAGGGGATTGCAGAGGGCATCTACCCTTGATCCCATGGCCCAGGCGCCGCCGAAGGAATAAATGAACACCGGACGCTTTCCCTCCGTTTTCTGGCCCTTGAACTGGTAGATGTCCATGAGGATGGGCTTGTCGTCGCGGACAACGAACTCAACCGTTGTTTTGTCGGCCTTGGAAACTACGGCCGACGGCCACTGCGGGAAGGCTCGGCTGCTGTTAAACTTGAAGATGGCGGCGGAAACGGGGGAGATTTGAATCACGTCTCCCTTTTTGGTCTGTTTGTAGCTGCACTTCTTATAGCTGCCGCCGATGAGTTCGGGCGCGGAGGCCTCTGTGGGGAGGGTTACGCTTACCTGCTTGCCGGAGGGGTTCAGCACCACCCAGCAGCGTTCTCCGGCTGCCGTACGGCGCTCATACACCATGGGATAGGGCTGGTCCAGCGTACTCACCAGGCGCCAGGAAGCATCGGCGCCCAGGGCGGGAACCTCTTTGCGAAGCGTTAGCAACGTGCGCACGTAATGCAGCAGCGAGGCCGGATCGGCTTCGGCCTTTTCTACCGTCATGCGGTTGGGATCCGGGTCCTGCGGAATGTAAATCTTTTCAATGGGTGCGGTGGAGAAGCCGGCGTTGGCCGTTGCGTCCCACAGCATGGGGATGCGGCAGCCGGCCCGGAAACCGGAACCGTCGGTGGAAGGTGCCGCCGGATTCTGTTTGAGGCCGATTTCGTCGCCGTAATAGATGAACGGCACGCCCGGCATGGTAAGGAAGAAAGTCATGGCCACCTTGAGCTCTTCCGCTGTGGTGCGGCCTTCCGTGCACACGCGGTTGAAGTCGTGGTTGCCGGAGGGCATGCACACATAACCATGGCCCTGGACGGCGTTGTACTGATAGGTATAAAGGTCGTACCAGGTTTTGAGCTCGCCCGTTCCGGCTTTGTCAAAATACGGTGTGGCCTGAACGGCGTTGGGGCCGAAACCGCGCCGGCCGAAGAAGAACAGCGTGGAGTAGTTGTACTGTCCGTCGTGGCAGAAGAAGTCCAGGTCGAATCCTGCCTTGGCAACGGACTGGGACGGGTTGAACCATTCGGCAATGAGCACACCTTCCGGGTACTCCGCCTCGAACCAGGGCATCAGGTCCTCGTTCCAAAGCTTAATGGTAGCCGCCTTGTCCGGGTCGTTCTTAACCAGGCTGGCTGCCATATCTACGCGGAAGCCGTCCACGCCCTTGTCCATCCAGAAGGAAATGATGTTCTTGAGCTCCCGGCGCATGGCCATCGGCCCGGGAGCATCCACCGCCTGTTCCCAGGGATGGGCCGGGTCCGGATTGGCAAAGCCGAAGTTCAGGGCCGGCTGGGTGTCGAAGAAATTTTTGATATAATAGGGGCCGCGGGGAGCGTCCGTAGCCACGAATTTGCTCAGGAGCGAGGCTCCGGCGCTGTTCCGTACGGCGTCGTCCAGCGAGCCGCCAGCACCGGGAGTGGTACCACCATCCGGCTTGAAGGAAGGCCAGATGTAATAGTCGGAATAACGCAGATCGGCCCCCTCACGCGACTGCAGGAACCATTCGCACTGGTCGGACGAATGGCCGGCCACCAGGTCCATCACTATTTTGATGCCGCGCGCATGCGCCTGCCGGAGCAGATCCGCCAGGTCGGCATTGGTGCCGAAACGCGGGTCCACCCGGTAGAAGTCAATAATGTCGTAACCTCCGTCTGTCCAGCCGGAAACATACACCGGATTCAGCCAGATGGCCGTTACGCCAATGGACTGGATATAGTCCAGACGGGAAATGATACCGGGAATATCGCCGATACCGTTGCCGTCACTGTCCTGATAGGAAGACGGGTAAATCTGGTAGAAAACGGCGTCCTTAAGCCAGGAGGGCTGAGCGGCAAAAGCGCCTGTACAAATGGCTGTAAGCCAGAGAAGGATTAGTGCTTTTTTCATATTACAAAGATAATCAAATAATCCCTATATTTGTAGTATGAACGTAATCCACGAATACCAATAATTAATACACTATGCATATCCAAGAAGAAGCCGCCCGCTGCCTTTTGTGCAACAATGCACCCTGCAGCAAGGTCTGTAAGAACGGAGACCCGGCCCGTGCCATCCGTGCCGTCCGTTTTGGTAATGAAGCCTTTGCCGGGCAATGGATAGCCCGGGCCGATGAAGCGGAGTTGGAAGCCGCCGAAAAGGCCTGCATCCATTACGACCGTCCCATCCGTATCCGGGAAATGGCCAAGGCACTTTCCGCCATGCCCGTCCCCAGTCAGGCATCTCTGCCCTCTCTGGAAATCGACTTCTGCGGTATTCAATGCGAGAATCCTTTCTTCCTGGCCTCATCGGCCGTGTGCACCAACTATGATATGGTTTCGCGGGCGTTTGATGCCGGATGGGGAGGTGTTTTCTACAAGACTATCTGCATGCAGGAAATCCGGGAGGTGTCGCCGCGCTTCGATGCCGTCCGCAACGACGCCAACAGCAGTTTTATCGGCTTCCGCAACATGGAACAGCTGAGCGAAAATCCCGTGGAAGTGGACTTTGACATCCTCAGGCGCCTAAAGCAGAACTATCCCGGCAAGGTGGTCATTGCTTCCATCATGGGGCAGCAGGAAGAGGATTGGATCCAGCTGGCCAAAATGGCCGAAGAAGCAGGCTGCGACGCGGTGGAACTGAACTTCTCCTGCCCGCAGATGCGTCTCACGGGCATGGGCTCCGATGTGGGACAGGATGCCGAACTGGTAACCTTTTTCACCGCCTGTGTCAAGCGCAGCATAAAGATTCCCGTTATTCCCAAGATGACGCCCAACATTACCCATATCTCCGAACCGGCCATGGGCGCCGTGTTGGGCGGGGCCGATGCCATTTCGGCCATCAACACCATCAAGAGCGTTACGCTGGGTGAAGGCTCCGAAGTGAACGGCTGCCAGACCGGCTCCGGCTATTCCGGCAGGGCCGTCAAGCCCATCGCCCTGCGGCATATCCTGGCCATGGTCAAGAACCCCATCATCAGCCACAAAGAGCTTAGTGGCGTGGGCGGCATCGAGACTTGGCGCGACGCCCTGGAGTTCATCCTGCTGGGCTGCCGAAACGTGCAGGTATGCACCTCAGTAATGCAGTACGGCTACCGCATCATAGACGACTTGATTCTTGGCCTGCAGAACTACATGGCCGAACGCGGAATCTCCAACCTGGCCGATCT
>Ga0265301_10006274_pt1 | contig 11426 bp, 12 predicted proteins | sample AusTroGonzalo_MG_2_FD_193488 | JGI IMG/M metagenome (GOLD analysis project Ga0265301, IMG submission 193488) | Bovine rumen microbial communities from tropical cattle in Woodstock, Queensland, Australia - Gonzalo_04 | ecosystem: Host-associated > Mammals > Digestive system > Stomach > Rumen ...
ATTCAAGATATAAAAAAAGGAGAAAATATGAAAAAATTATTACCAATTGCATTGTGTGCGGTATTGGCGGCATGTGGTGGCACCCGTATTGTCGATTTGGATAACGAACGCGATGTGAATTCTATGCAAGATGTTATGGAATTAGAATATCGTGATTGGACAAAAACCGCTGAAAATATGACGGATTCTATGTTGAAAAGCAACGCGTTGACGCGCGTAAAAAATCCTGTGATTGCGGTTGCGAATATCAAAAACGATACTATGCAAAGATTTGATACAGATATTTTAATCAAAAAAATTCGTACGACCGTGTTGAAATCCGGTCGTGCGCAAATCGCAACAAACTTTACAGGCGAAGACACCACCAGCAATACTGTGCGTGCAACACGTGGAAACGACGAATACGACCAATCTACATTTGCAGGCAAAGGAACATTGGTTGCGCCGAATTTGTCATTATCGGGTAAAATGTTGCAACGCAACCTGAAATTGGAATCCGGGTGGTTTTCGTCGGTCGATACACGCGTAGAATATTATTTGCAATTGACACTGACCGACTTGAAAACAGGATTGTCGGTGTGGGAAGACGAACAACCAATTGTCAAAGAAGGTGACCACGCACCAACATGGTAATCCGTTTGTGCTGACACTATGTCGCAACACGGTAAAAAAACACCGGCAAAACGCCGGTGTTTGTTTGTGACGGATAGATTTTGATTGATTCATCATCAATCAAAAGGATTTTCCGATTTTTCATATTCTATTACAATTGGTAAGTGTTCCCAGTGCAACGCGTTCGCAATTCCACGACGCAGATATCGCGTATATGATTCTGGGATATCGGACGCACCACCAACGTTTATACGAACACGCATTGGGTGACGCCCCGTTTGGCGTGCGAATTTAATCCGCATCGCACGTTTCAGACGTGACATCGGTGGTTGGCGTTCGGAAACCAATTTTTCAACAATTCTATTTAACAAACTGGTCGGGACGGTGGCGGTGGAAATATCCCATTGTTCGTATATTCGTTTGAACATATTTTGCACGCCTGTGCCTGTTTCGGCCGATATGGCCAAAATCATCGGCTTTATAATTTGGTGGAAAGAATTTGTGAATTGGTGTTTTAATTTCAATAATTTTTCATCACGGATTTCTGGTTCAACCAAATCCCATTTATTCAGTGCAACACATAAAATCTTGCCCGCGTCATACACGCGTGCCGCAATTCCCAGTGCCTGGTTTTCTATATTTTTTGTGGCATCAACAACCAATATTACCACGTCTGACTTGTCAATCGAATCCAATGCCTTTATCGCGGACAATGTTTCAACATCGTCGGTCACGCCGGCCTTGCGCCGAAGTCCCGCCGTATCCATAATCACGATATCACGTCCATAAAATTTAGTTGGGATTTTCACAGTGTCGCGTGTAATACCCGGCGCATCCATAACAATTTGGCGTTTTTCACCCAAAACACGATTTACAAAAGTCGATTTACCAACATTTGGTTGACCCAATACCGCAATTTTAATGCGCGTATCAGGTTCAGATTCCGTCGCATTTTGTGTTGTATCTTTGCCGGCAATTTTATCAATAAAATCATAAATTTCATCAAATCCGCGTTTGTGTTCAGCCGAAATCATAACCGGTTCGCCACACCCCAATTTATAAAAATCATTTATGTCGGTGACGCGTTTCGCGGATTCTGTTTTATTTACCAACAGCAACACGGGGGCACGTGTTTTTCTGTGAATCAATTTTGCCCATTCCATATCCATGGCGGTCAAACCCACACGACCATCAACAACAAATAAAACCGCATCGGCCGCAATAATCGCATTTAATGCCATATTTGTTGAATCCAATGCAATTCCATTTTTTGCATTTTCCAGACCGGCTGTATCATAAATTTCAATTGCACGGTCGCGCATAGTTCCCACCATAACATCACGTGTCACGCCCGGACGATCATGCACCAACGCATCACGCGACCCAGTCAGCGCGTTAAATAATGTAGATTTTCCAGTATTCGGACGACCCGCAATTATAACTTTCTTCATTTGTTTTTTCTCGTTGATTTTTTATCATTATAAAGCAAAAATATAAATAATCAAACATAGAGGGAAAAAAATGCATTATAAAACAAAACGTTTATTGACCGGCATTCGTGACGCAATCGTGAATCCCAAAAGTTTTTTCAAGAAAATTGTTGCCGATGGTGATATAGAAGAATCCATGTTTCGCGCATTTATATATGGTTTGATTGGCGGCGTTTTGGTTTTATTATTCAGGTTGATTGGTGGCGCAACAATTACAATTGGTTCGGTATTTGGCGCATTGATTATTGTGCCGGTTTTGGCCGTGGCATTATTGTTTGTAATGGGCGGGTTATTGATGTTGATTTCTGAAATAACGGGTGGCGAACGCGATTGGGAAATTGCGATAAAGGGATTGGCATCTGTATTTTTCATGTATCCGGTGGTATTGGTATTAAATGCGTTGGCATTTAATTGCACATCGCTTTGGATTATCAGTATTTTTGTAGATGCGTGGATTTTGTATTTATTGTATTGCATATCTGTATATTGCATGCGTGGCGCGCGTGTAAATGTTTTAATAGTCATTGGCATATTGGCGGTATTTATGCTGACCGTTTATGTGACTGATTACAGAATCGGTTGGTTTATGATGAAAAATGCCGGTGCTACACTTGCTTGTTTGTTATAAAAATAAAGACTAAAAATTATTTGCAATCTGCATAACGGTGGTTATAATATAACCAGTTTGCGGAGGGTAATTATTCTTTCTTACACTTTTTTTATGTTGTACGAGTGTAAAAACGAATGATTTTCTCCGCTAAAAGAAAAAAAATAACAATTAAAAATATGGAGAAAAACTATGTTATTTGGTTTATTAAATAAAAAAACACCGGATGCCGCGCATCCTTTGAACAACCCTGTTGCGGTTGAAATTAAATATGGTGATGAAACATTGCGTTTGGAAACAGGCCGTATGGCAAAGCAAGCCAACGGCGCGGTTTTGGCAACAATGGGTGGAACCATGGTTTTGGCCACGGTTTGCGCCGAAAAAACCGCTGTCGAAGGTCAAGATTTCTTTCCATTGACCGTTGATTACCAAGAAAAATTTGCGTCCGCCGGCCGTATTCCGGGCTCACGCGACAGACGTGAAGGCAAACCATCAACAAGCGAGACTTTGATTGCGCGTTTGATTGACCGCCCTATTCGTCCACTATTCCCGGAAACGTTCAAGAACAAAGTGCAAATCATTGCCCAGGTATTTTCATATGACCGTAAAAATCAACCTGATATTTTGGCGATGATTGCGTCAAGCGCGGCGTTGGCATTATCGGGTGTTCCGTTTGCCGGCCCAATTGGTGCGGCACGTGTTGGATATGTCGATGGTAAATACGTTCTGAATCCGTCAAAATTGGATGTCGATGGTAAATCTGAAATGGATTTGGTTGTGGCCGCGACACGTGACGGCGTTTTGATGGTGGAATCTGAAATCGGTGAATTGGACGAAGAAACCACATTGGGCGCGGTTAAATTCGGTTTTGATGCACAACAGACCGTTATCGATGCTATCAATGAATTGGTTGCAAATGCTGGAAAAGAACGCTGGGAAATTCCACAAAACACACCTGAATATGTTGCAATGGAAAAAGATTTTGCACAATTTGATGGGCAAATTACTGATGCTTTATTAATCAAAGAAAAATTGCATCGTTTGGAAACTTTGGCGGAAATTCACGCTGCGGCCAAGGCACGTATCCCAGAATTGTTCCCAGAATCAATCACGGCAACATCAACTTTGGAATCATGGGCCGATGAAATTATTGAAAAACTGACCGCACATATCATGCGCAGCAATATTTTGGCCGGAAAACCACGTATTGACGGTCGTGATACAAAAACGGTGCGTCCTATTGAAATTGAATTGGGTGTATTGCCACGCGCACACGGTTCTGCGTTATTTACACGCGGCGAAACCCAGGCGTTGGTGTCACTCACATTGGGTGGTGGCAAAGATGCGTTGCCAATTGAAAGTTTGGACGGTGCAGATGAACGCGATTTCATCTTGAACTATAATTTCCCGGGTTATTCTGTGGGCGAAGCCAAAGGATTAAAATCGCCTGGGCGTCGCGAATTGGGACATGGTAATTTGGCATGGCGTGCTTTGCACCCAATGATGCCAAGTCGCGAAAAATTCGACTATGTCGTGCGTGTATGCAGTGATATTTTGGAATCAAATGGTTCGTCTTCTATGGCGACAACATGCGGTGCAACATTGGCCATGATGGACGGTGGTGTGCCATTAACACGCCCGGTCGCCGGTATCGCAATGGGATTAATCAAAGAAGGTGATGATTACGCCATTTTGACCGATATTTTGGGCGACGAAGACCATTTGGGCGATATGGATTTCAAGGTGACCGGAACCAAGGATGGTATTACCGCGTTGCAAATGGATATTAAAATTACATCTATTACATTTGAAATCATGAAACACGCTTTGGAACAAGCGCGCGCTGGTCGTATGCACATTTTGGGCAAAATCGAAAGTGCAATTGCGGCGCCACGTGCCAAGGTTTCTGAATACGCGCCACAAATGTATCAAATGAAAATCAATCCAGACAAGGTTCGCGATGTTATCGGTAAAGGTGGTGTCGTGATTCAGGCTTTGGTTCGTGAAACAAATACAACAATTGATTTGGAAGATGATGGTACGATTAAAATCATGGCAACATCCAAAGAAGATGCGGATAACGCCATTGCACGTATCAAAGAAATTGTTGCAGAACCCGAAGTTGGCGAAATATACAAAGGCGTTGTGACCGGAATGAAAGATTTTGGTTTGTTTGTAAAAATATTAAACGGGTTCGAAGCCATGGTTCATATTTCTGAAATCACAGGCGAACGTTTGAACAAAATCGAAGACGCCAAAATCAAAGAAGGCGATACTGTATATGTTCGCTATTTGGGTGCCGACAAACGTGGCAAAACACGTATGTCAATGGTTGGTATCGATCAAAAAACAGGCAAGGAAATTAAATAATCTTTGCTAAAATAAAATCTGGGGGGACAAATAACAGTATATGTCCCCCTTTTATTTTGACAAAAGGAAACGATATGGATTTAAGTGAAATGATGGCCCAGGCCAAAGAATTGCAGGCGCGCGTCGGCGCGGCCCAGGAAAATTTGGCCAAGGTCATTGTAAAGGGTTTGGCCGGTAATGGCGCGTGCATTGTTGAAATGACAGGCAAATATGATGTTGTAAAGGTGACTTTGTCACCGGACGCAATGAAAAACACCGCCGATAACCTATCAAAAATCGTCCGTGACGCGTTTTGTGACGCCAAGGCCAAGGCAGATGTCATAATCGATAAAGCGATGCATGACGCCACCGCAGGCGTAAATTTACCGTTATAAAAAAAACTGGCAAATGCCAGTTTTTATTTTGCCTTTGCCGGGGCGACGATAATTGATTTTGTTCGTTCGTCCGGTTTTGATTTGGATTCCAATGTCCCCGCATCGCCGATTATTTCCATAATATGTGCAAATAATTCAGGGATTGCGTCGCGTCCCTGGCCCAGGACACGTTTATTTCCCTTGGTCATGACGGAAATTTTCACTTTATCGCCGTCGCCCAAGAACTCAAAAACCTTTTTCATTTTGATTTTCAGGTCGTTTTCTTCGATAAATGGTTTGACCCATACATCACGCATACCGACATTTTTTTGATTCTTTTTCGCCTCGGACGCGCGTTTCTTTTGTTCGTATTTATATTTGCCATAATCCATTATTTTGACAATTGGCACATCACCCGCGCTGTTTATTTCGACCAAATCCATACCGGCATTCATCGCCAGTTCCAATGCCACAGGTGTCGCCATAACACCCATATTTTGGCCATCGCTGTTTATTACCTGAACAGATTTTGCAAAAATCCGATTATTCATGCGCGGACCGGTATCGCGCCGTGTATCCCGGTTATTCATATTCGGTTTAATTTTAGGCTCCTTTGTATTACCTGATTGGAATTATTGAATAAATTTATTGGTTTTTCAACAAATTTTGCAATTCTTGTAATGCCGCCCATGCATCGCGTTTGGCCGATGGTTTCAACAACAAATAATTCGGGTGATAAATCGGCATAACAGGCGTGCCTGTGGGGGTTTGGGTGATTTTGCCGTGGGCGGACGACAATTTTACATCAGCAATTTCAGCCGCAGGCGTTGCACCCAATGTCAATATCATTTTTGGTGATAAAAATTCCAATAATCTGCGCACAAATGGACGCGCCAGGGACAATTCCGTATCCGTTGGTGACCGACCGCCGGGTGTGCGCCAAAATACGATTGGAATAATTGATACCATATCGCGATTCATTCCGATTGCCGCCAACATTTTATCAAATAATTCGCCTGTTGCGCCGGAAAGCACCCTGCCCGATGCATCATCATAGGCACCCGGCACATCTGTCACGATGACCAATCCGTTTGGATTTTTTGCAATATTTGGGAAAACAGTTTGGGTGGCGGCGCTGCGTAATGGATGATTAAATTCACCAATCATACGATTCAAGTTTTCAATATCCGCGGGGCGGGACGCCATAGATTCTGCCGTTTCCAACGATATTGTGACCGTTGGCGCAATTGGTGGCACAACCGTCACACCGGGACGCGAAACATCACCAGTTGATTGCGGCGTATTTTGGGTCGATTGTGTGGCCGCCGCCCATTTGGCACGCAAAGCCATTGGAACATCTGCGATTTCCCATTGAACGCCGGCCAAGTTTAGGTCTTTTATGCTATAATCATTCATTTTTTTATGATTCCCCTTGCTTTTGCAGTTATTTTAGTATAAAATATACCACGAGTAACAAAAACTCAAGGGAGTATTTTCATGAAAGTAAAAAACTTTGTGTTGTTGGCGGGTGTTGCTGGCATTTTGGCCGCTTGTGGCGGTTCCAGTGTCGTTGAACCGGCTGACTTGAATAATCAACGCGTGTTCTTCGCATTTAACTCTTCTGAAATTTCCAAAGAAGCCCAAGAAAACCTGTTGGGTCAATCTTTGTATATGAAAAATCACGAAGATGTAAAAGTCCAGATTGCTGGTAATTGCGACGAACGTGGTTCCACAGAATACAACTTGGCATTGGGTGCACGTCGTGCAAACGCCGCAAAAGCAGTGTTGGTCAATGACGGTATCGATGCAAAACGTATTTCTACAATTTCATACGGTAAAGAACGTCCTTTGGTTAAAGGAACCGGCGAATCCGTTTGGAAATGGAATCGTAATGCAACAACAACTGTTAAATAATAGTTGGTTGAAAAATTCTAAAAAAATGCCGGTGTTTACCGGCATTTTTTATTTGGGTCCACGCGAAATTCCAAAAGAATTTTGTTGGTATAATCCTGCCGGCATTTGCCGGTGTTTTTTAACTTTTTTATTTGGTCAGTTTGTCGACCAATTCTTGCATTTCCATCCGCGTATTGAATTTCAGCACGATTTGCCCTGCCCCGCCACGGCGTTCAATTAGTTTTGCCGGTACTTTTAACGATTTTTGGATTGCAATTTCGATTTTTGTGACGTCGGCAGCGGCAATTGTTTTATTTGTAATTTGCCGGCCTTTACCGGTTCTTTTTACATTTTTTACCGCACGTTCTGTATCGGCCACAGACATTTTTTTATTCACGATTTCATTGGCCAATTTTTCTGGATCTGCGGCAACCGCAATTGTACGCGCATGGGATGCAGAAATTTCACCGTTCGACACCATGCGGCGTACAGATTCCGGCAAAGCCATCAACCGCATAGAATTACGAATATAACTTTCCGATTTACCAATTAAACGCGACACATCGCCCATTTCGTAATTACATTTGTCTATTAAATTTTTGTATGCGGCAGCCTCTTCCATTGGGTCCAGATTTTCGCGTTGCACATTTTCAATCAATGCGATTTCCATGGCGTTATTGTCGTCCATTTTTTTTACAACCGCCGGAATTTCATTTAATCCCGCCAATTTAGAAGCACGAAAACGACGTTCGCCCGCCACAATTTCATAATTATAAGGACGCCCGGTCACCGCACGCAATAAAATTGGTTGCAACACGCCCTTTTCTTTTATTGATGCCGCCAAATCGTTTAATTCGGCATCATGAAAAGTTTTGCGCGGTTGGTCTGGATTTGCACCGATTTGCGCCAATGGAATTTGTTTAATCACGACGCGTTCGCCACCGGTTAGTATAGAAATGTCGGGCAATTCACCCATGTTCGCCTGGATATCTGCAAGTCCACGCCCCAATCCAAATTTTGATGCCATTTTATTTATCCTCTTGTTTTAGTTTATTTACAATTTCTGTTGCGACGCGCAGGTAGCTTTGTGCCCCGGTGGAATTAAAATCGTAAAACAATGCCGGTTTGCCGTGACTGGGTGCTTCGGACACGCGAACATTACGCGGAATCACGGTTTGGAACACCGTATCACCAAATGTTTTGCGAACATCGTTTTCTACATCGCGCGTCATAGAATAACGTTTATCATACATAGTCAGCAAAACACCCAATATATGTAATTTTGGATTCCATTGTTCACGTACCACATTGATAGTACTTACCAATTGGCGAATACCTTCCAATGCAAAAAATTCACATTGTAATGGAATAATCACACTATCGGCGGCATTTAGTGCGTTTAATGTCAAATGACCCAATGCCGGCGGACAATCCAACAATATAAAATCATAATAATCTAAAACCGGCTTTAACGCATCACGCAGACGGTATTCGCGGTTTTCAACGTCCAACAAGTCAACTTCGGCACCGGCCAATTCCAAGCCCGATGGCAACAAATGCAATCCCGGCACCGCGGTTGTTAAAATATTATTTGATATCGTGTCGGTGCCCATAATCACACCATAAACACTTTGCGAATGCCCCGCACGAACAAACCCCAATCCCGTACCCGCATTACCCTGTTGATCCAAATCAATCAACAAAACACGCTTTTTAATTGCCGCCAAAGACGCGCCGATATTGATGGCCGTTGTGGTTTTACCCACCCCACCCTTTTGATTCGCAAACGCTATTATTTTAGTCATAAAATTCACTTCCTTTTTTTTCGTTTTTTATCATAGGCGATTTTTTTCGATTCGGTCAAGCAATATAACAAACAAACACAAAAACAACGTATTTTCATAATGTTATTTTTTATTTCACATGAAATCATCGCTTTTTTTCACAAATTTATTATTCCCGGCGTTTTTGATATTTTTTATTAAAAAAGCCGGCAAAAACACTAAAAATTTTCAACAATATGATTTACACCTCTATTTTTATAAAAAACACCGGTAAATACCGGCAAAAATTTGTATTTATTGCAAAATCAATCAGTTATATATTATTTCATATGAAATTACCGGTCTTTTTTAACAATTACTATAAAACCGTCACCTGTTTTTGATGGAAACAGTTGAAAATCAAAATGATATTTTTGTTTTGCAACATCAATTTCATCCATTATATTCCGGCCTTTTAATAAAAAAAGTTCGTAATTTGTTGAACAAACATAGTTTATAATTTTTGTTAACGACGCAAACGCACGTGCGGTAAATATATATTTGTTATTACGTGGTAATTTCGCAATATAATCTTCGACCCGACCATGATAAATGGTTAAATTATCCAAATTTAATTGGTTTTTAACCTCGGTCAAAAAAGATACTTTTTTACCAATAGATTCGACACATGTGACATGCCAACCCAATATTGCCAATACAACACCCGGAAAACCGGCACCACTGCCCAAATCAATTATATTTGCATCACGTGGCAAAAAATCTGCCAATTGTGCCGAATCAGCAATATGGCGATTATCAATGTCATTTAATGTGCTGGGGGCCACCAAATTCATACGATTGGACCATTCGCACAATAATTGTTTATATTTTGTAAATTTAACTTTGTTTTCCATAAAAAATATTTTAACATATAAAAGTCATGAAACCAATAAAAACATTATTTTTTGTGTCATGTGGATTGCTTGCCGGATTGGTGGCTATTCATTTTATGCACACACCGGACGCCACGGTTCACGCACGTGGAAAAATTCCAACAACCAGTTATGGCGCATTTTTGGCGGCACAACACGCATTATACACCAATAATTTCGACCGGGCTGGTGAATTTTTAGACCATATTGATGACGGGGCGCACGAATATAAATCTGTCACAGAATTGCATATTTTGACGGATTTTCTGAACGGAACCGTACCAACGGATATAAAGGCTTTGGAAAAACAAAAAACGATTATTTCCCGCGTTATTGCGGATGCTTATTTGGTCCAGAATAACAAATGGAACGATGTTTATTCCAAACATAAAAACGACAGTATGCGTTTAATGGCGCCGTTTCGTATTTGGTCCGGGGTGGCAATAAACCATATTACAGAAACATTGAAATTCATTGATAAATTGGAAACAAACCCATCATGGCAGGCTTTCCTGCGTGGCCAGGTATATGCCGAACGGGGCAGGGTGCAAAAGGCCGTAGATGCATTTGCCCAAGTGCGACCAGAATTTATGAATATAAACGATTATTTGTATTTGATGTCTTTCTATAAACATAATAATTTGATGGCCCAAGCAAACAATTTGCGGACTAAATTCACAACAAAACCGGGCAGTATGTTTATGGTGAATTTTACCGATGTGCCGGATTGGTCGATGTATGCCGGATATAAAAACCAATTATCGTTTAATTTGGTGCAAACGGTGGCGCACACGCAATCTATGTCACATTCTGATTTATCATTATTATTGTTGCATTTTGCGGCCAATGTTGCCGATAAAAACCCGGTTCAGATTGATGCGGTGAATTATCATTCTGGGCTGTATATGTTGGCCAACATGGGAAATTATCAGAAGTATTTTGCACAAATTGATAAAGCCAGCCCTTATTATCCGTTTGTAAATTTACGATTGGCCGAGGTAAACAAGGACGAAGCCGCCGTTCGTCGCGCAATCGATGCCCAACCGTTATTTATGCCGGCGGTAAATCAATTGGTTGGATGGCAAACCCAGGGAAATAATAAACGGGGCGCATTAAAAACAATTGATACCAGTCTGGAAAATCCTGATATTTCCACGGGGGCCAAGGCTTATTTGCATAAAATGCGGGCCGAAGTAAATTTCATTTTTAATGATATTGATGCCGCACAAAAAGATTTGGACGCCGCATCAATATTGTTGCAAAAACCAGACCCAGATATATTCAGTATCCAGGCGCGTATTTGGGCCGCACGTGGCGAAAATTTAGATAAAGCGTATGCATACAGTTTAAGTTTGGTTCGATTTGCACCAAGTGATTCTTGCACTTGGGATACATTGGGTTATGTT
>Ga0265301_10006275_pt1 | contig 11425 bp, 14 predicted proteins | sample AusTroGonzalo_MG_2_FD_193488 | JGI IMG/M metagenome (GOLD analysis project Ga0265301, IMG submission 193488) | Bovine rumen microbial communities from tropical cattle in Woodstock, Queensland, Australia - Gonzalo_04 | ecosystem: Host-associated > Mammals > Digestive system > Stomach > Rumen ...
GATCCGCCCTTCTGTGTCATCGTCCAAATCGCCGGCTTCGGTGTCAGTTTCGGCGGTAATTTCGTCAACCGCCGCTTCGAAGTCGGATTTTTCAACAGGGGGCGGAGCAAAAGCGCGACTGCGCCAGGCCCTATCGGCGAGCAGCAGCGTGTCCGCTGAGATCATCCCGGCCAAAACCATGACCTCTCCAACCACCGCGGTTCTGAAATTTTCCGCGCTGGTGGACATTGTGCAATCAATAATTCGCGCTATTTGAGTGTCGATATCGCGCCCCCGTGTCTTCTTTGCGGACAATGTCATCTGTGTGAGCTGATCTTCCAGCTCTTTAATGCGCTGCTCGTACATACGTCGTGTCTTGAGTGTCATAGTGTTTTAGATCTCCTTCTCCTGTTATTCGAAACGCCACCACGGAGTTGACTCCGATGGCGCGATGGCTTCGGAAATGTCTGTCCAGGTTCGAGTTACTATGATGTTTTCCGGGGCCGTTCCGGATACCACCGAGGCCCATCTAACATATTGATCTGCTTGCCAGTGCTCTCCTGTGCGACCCGAAATCAGTTGATCTCCAAAGACTATTCCGCCATAGTACCTGGCCGTATCGGGGTCATAATATCTGACCTGTGATGCGCCATTGATATAAAGCGGGATATATTCCAGCCCCTCCTGACGCATATCAGAACCTCCGTGTAACGGCGTTCGTCGGGACGTCGTCCAGCTCACCGCTGTCGAGTGAAATGACGTTGTCCTTCTTGATGCTCAGGATGTCTTCGGCCGCATCGGGGATAAATATATTCAAATTTTCACAAATATAACTGACAATCTCTCTGGCTTCCGGTTCAGAGTCGCAAAAATATACCTCATATCGCGGATCCTCAAATTTTTCATTATATCCGCCAAGGTAAATGCGGTACGCTCTGTGCTCCACATAGGCGCTTGCTCCAAGTGAAGCAATTACCTACCCAAACCGATTATAGATCTTGATGCTCATTCCCGCTTCCGCGAGTACCCGCGAATATGTTGCAAAATAATTGGTACTGTTATTATCGGCCATTTTTTTGGTCTCCGGTTCTGTAAATTTTAGCTGGGGTGCCTCCGTACCCCTCTACTTATATTATAGCAGATTTTTGGTAATTTGTCAACTACTTTTGCAAATTTTTTAAATATTTTTTTTACAAGTTTTTCATGTTTAGTTCCGGTTGACCTGTCATCACTCATATTATATCAGATTCTCATCGTTTTGTCAAGTAAAAATCCCAAATTTACAAAAAATATTTTTTCTGCCTGTTCGTGCATCCCATAGGGGGGGTCCGGCGGGCTACGGAAGTTCGATCCTGTTTCCCCCTCTCCTTCCCCCTCTCTCCCCTGGGAAGAAACGAAAACGAAAAGAAACGGTTTCCCCCCATACCCCCTATTATAAAGAAAAGAAAAAGAAAAGAAGGTTACCCCTGACCCCCCTATTGACACCCCATAATTTACGTAGCACTACTAAATAAACCACGAACTGCCAAATCGGACTCATTTTCGAATATTGCAATCGCCTTGCGCGGGGGCAAAAAAATATTTAAAAAATTTTGCAAAAACAGTTGACAAAACAACAAAAATCTGATATAATATAAGTGAAGAGGGGTTGCGTTCACACCGCAAGTAGTAAACACCAAAGAAGGGAGTATGGGAATGGAGTGTGCGTATAAATTCCGCATATACCCGACGCGAAAACAGGAAGATCTCATACAGCGCACATTCGGCTGTTGTCGGTATATATTTAACCGCTTTCTAGCTTTGCGCGAAGAGAAATACAAAAAAAGCGGAGAGACGATTAATTACGTTACCTGCTCCCGTGAGCTTACGTTGTTGAAGAAGAAACTTGTCTGGCTGTCAGAAGTCGACTCGCATGCATTACAAAACTCCCTTAAGGACCTCGATACGGCATTCCAGAACTTCTTCCACGGAGTTAAGGCTGGTCAGCGCGTGGGCTATCCGAGATTTAAGAGCAAACGCGACAGACACCGAAGTTACCACACCAACAACATCAACAGTTCGATTCGTGTAGAAGAAAAGGCTATTCGGCTCCCGAAGCTCGGACTTGTTAAGTGCCGCGTCAGTAAGGCGGTACAGGGGCGTATTTTGTCCGCGACGGTATCACAGAGTCCGTCGGGCAAATACTTCGTATCACTTTGTTGCACCGATGTTGAGGTCGAACCTCTGCCGAAGACAGGCGCGGTAATAGGCGTAGACGTCGGCATAAAAAATCTCATAACTACGTCGGAAGGCGTCAAGTACGATCCCGCAAGATATATCCGTGAGAGCGAACGCAAACTGGCACACCTCCAACGCGAACTGTCCCGAAAAACAAAGGACAGCAAGCGGCGGGAGAAGTGCCGGGTAAAAGTAGCCCGACTGCAGGAACGGATAGCAAATCAACGTTCAGACGCTTTACACAAGCTCACCACGGAGCTCGTACGCAATTACGATATAATCTGTATTGAAAACTTAAACGCCAAAGGAATGATGAGGAATCATCACCTGGCGAAGTCAATAGCGGACGCGTCGTTTAGAGAGTTGCGCAGACAGCTGGAATACAAAGCCGCGTGGTACGGCAAGAGTGTATCCGTAATAGATAGATTCTATCCGTCGTCTCAGCTTTGCTCTGCCTGCGGAGCGCAGAGCCCGGAAACAAAGGATCTGGACATTCGCAAATGGACTTGTCCGAAGTGCGGAACGCAGCACGACAGAGACATAAATGCGGCAATCAATATCCTTAACGAAGGACTGCGCCAGCTCGTATAACAACCAAAACAGTAGGGCGGGACACGCCCGAACTAATGCTCGTGGAGGGAATGTAAGACACAGTGGTCTTCGGACGGCTGCGCAGTCCCAGCGAAACGAGAATTCTCCCGGCTAAAGCCAGGAGAAGTGTCAACACGAAGAACACGAGAATAACCAACGGTATAGAGAAAACGCATACCGCGGACGCAAGGTGTATCTCCGGGAATCCAAATGCAGAGCCTGCTGATTGCGTTTACTTCCAAAGGAAAGTAAGATGCCACAACAGACAGCTACACAAGGCAACGATCTTAAAGGGCGGCGTTCGGAAACGCAATCAGGCTGCATACGCAGTGTTTGGTTACCGCCTCTTCGATAAAGTGCTGTACCAAAATCAAGAGTGCTTTATCACAGGAAGACGCACAAGCGGCTCGTTCAAACTTGTCAAATTTGACGGTACGGTATTAAGCGAAGGCGTCAGTTATAAGAAAATTATACTGCTCGAAAGAGCAAAGCATTTCATTACAGAAAGGTTAGCCGCTTCCTCCCCATGTCTAAAGGCAGGGGTATCCGCGGCAGTATTATGATGATAGTAGATTGGGCACGAAATTGTGAAACCATATGGAATACAAAAAGATTGTCCACGGATACGCCGGAAGATATCCGACAGTTGTTCAAACAAGAACTAATTTATTTAAGGTACTTGGTCGATGTTCGTAAATACACTAAAGAAGAATGTCGAAGTGAGTGGGAGCAACTAGCAAACGGCAGTGCTTCCATGTGTTTAGCAGATCCAGAAGACCTAAGCCGGGGGTTTGCTCATACATGGTCAAAAGCCGCCAGTTTTAATATTGACCCATATCATTATGATCGTCCATTGCAACCAATTCAAATTTTTCAATCAGAAATAAATTTTATCAATTCTCTTCCGGTGCCATTATGGGCGCGCCAATACTGGTGCGCGCTGTTGGTGTATTATAAATTCCAAAGACAAAATTTAACTTCGGACAAAGAAGTAACAAAAACTCGCACAGTTACGCAGTGGGCTTGTAGACATTGCAGTGGAATTTCAAATAAGAAATATGCCCTATATTAGGATGAGCTAGCACGCTGGCAAGCACAACTGGCCAGCCCAGTTATTATTGATAGTGTAATTACGTCTGCGGGACATTCTACTCGTTATTTTCGCCCATCGTTCTATGTGACTGAGGGCGATATAATTATGGAAATTACAGAATTACAACAGATTGATACAGTTTTAGAATTAGTATCATCACCAAAATGTAAATGCCAGTGCTGCGGAGCAGAATTTATCAAGAATTCCAAAACAAAACGCGTACTGTGTACGGAGTGCTATATTAAAAAGCGCCGTAATGATGTAAAGAAATACACTCGACGTTGGAGAGGCTGTGATCAGGAATTTTTACCTGACGTAACTTGATAGACGGCAGACATAACAAAAAACACCCCTGGTGGGAGGTAAAAGGATGACAGTTAAAGAATTTTGGGCGCTCGTCGACGCCATTAATATCGACGACCGTGACGATGGACGTTTCACTGAAGATGAAATGTACACCATTGGCAACGCTTTCATTGAGATGAACAACTCCCAGAAACGAGAAATCGGCGGATGGGACGGACTGGTTTCGCTTCTTAAGCCGCTGGACAAGGACGGAGCGGTCATGACAAAGGGCGACACGTTCAGGCAGTGGATCAAAAACCGCCGTTATGCTAATGATCAGATGGTACACAATGAACGCATGCTTTCCGGTCAGACAATTGACACCCTGACTTTTGATGAGTTTAAGGAACAAACTGAACAAATTAAGCAGGATTTATATAAGCAGCAGGTTAAAACGCGTGATTCACTGAACGCCTATCGTCGTGTACTCAGAACGGCTGCGCGCGCCGAAGACCTGTACGATTTGATTCGTGAAAGCGTTGTGGACATCTCCACCCTCCCGGAAGTTACCTATCAGGGATCTAATTCCGGAGAGGACAGTTCTGAAGCGGTGTTAATGCTGTCCGATTTTCATATTGGCGTGAAGATTGATAACTACTACAACAAGTACAATGTTACCATTGCTCGCAAACGTATAAAAAAGCTTGTTCACGATGCTATCGGATATTGCCAGGCTAATAAAGTCGGCACATTGTACGTTCTTGGATTGGGCGACTTTTGCCAGGGCATTATACATACAAGTGCAAGGCTGGAGCAGGAGATGGACGTTGTCAAGCAGGTGATGCTTGCTTCAGAAATTCTCGCTGAAGCTTTGAACGATTTACAGGCAGCGGCTCCGATTGTAAAATACTATTCAGTGACCGATAACCACACCCGCGCCGTGGCTTCTCTGCACGAATCAATGGAATCGGAGAATTTAGGCAAGCTGATCCCCTTTTATTTGAAAGAGCGTCTCCGTGACACCAAGATTCAATTTATGGACGATAATTTGGATCAGGAAATAGGGATGATCGAGTTCCATAACGGCAAGGTCGGAGTCTTTTCACATGGGCACCATGACAATATGGATACCATTTTTCAGAATATGACGGCCTATGTTGGCAGGATTATACACTATGCCTTTATAGCGCACTACCACTGCGAAAAAATGAAAACATTCCAGGGATTCAAGGTCTTTGTGAATGGGTCCGTTGTTGGAACGGAGCAGTATGCTTTTTCCAAGAGACAGTTCGGAAAGCCCTGCCAGACGCTCCTGATTTTTGATCAGGATAATGTTTTAGATTTCAGTATTGGGCTGGACATCGTTTAATTATCTAGAGTTTTCGTTCCCCGGTGCAATCGTGCCGGGGGACATTTTTCATTTTGGAACACAAGGAAGGAGGGCCGTATTGTGCCTACCACTGCAAAAGGAAAAACACGCGCCGAGACCTCGGCACTTAAGAAGAGCAAGACGGCGCCGACTCCCGATAAAGTCCCCGAATCTGAGGCTGCATCCGAGTCTGCACCGACGCTTAATGCCACTGATACCGCAATCCATAATTTGGTGCCGTCAGATAGCGAATTTGGACGCTTACTGACGGAATGCAATTACTCAGCAGAAGACGCATTATTCAAATATTGCTTTTTACATAACATATGTTACAGCCGGGCCATTGCACGGCGCACACTGATTCAGGTAGTCGAAGCTTCGGCGGACAGTCAAACCGAGCAACCTGATATTACCGAAGTGTATAAGAATGAAGTTTCAGCCGACACGGGCTTCGCCGGGCGCGATTTCTTTTCTCAGTTAAAACGAGAAAATTTTGAGCGTATTTATGAGGAGCAACAGGAAATCGGCGGGCTGGATGAAGAAACTGCCAAGCACCGGATGTCGGTTATCGAAATTTTGGCGTATGATCCATTTGCCGACGATGCAAAAGAGGACCGTCCGCAGTTGTACCGCGATATGGCTGCCATGCTGACTGAGAGCATGCGGAAAGACGTTGCAAAAGCAAAAGCGGCGCTTTCAATTGTGCGAGGATACAGCAACTTGGAGAAGTATCAGCGCAAAATCAATGAGCTGATGCAGGTAGCGGTGATAGATGACGCGTCGCAAAAAACCCTGGACCAGTTAATTAAAGTCCAGAAGACGTTACAGGACTCGATTAATCAGACTGCCGAGAGAAACAACTTCACGGTGAAAGGTATCGGCACCTCGGGGCAGGGAATGCTGTCAGATGTGATGAACCGCATCAGTGATTATGGTATTGACGAAGGCGTTGTGAACTTCTATGACATTGCAACCTCTCGTGCGATCGAGGAAGTGGCAAATTTAAGTTTCAAGGCCCAATTAAATCAAGTCAATTTGTCTAAAACAGACTATGCTGATATTCTGTCGCAGCAGGCGCAAATGGTTAAAGAGGCTCAGGCCAGAACAAGAGATGCGCTTGAGGGACTGAGGCTGGCCAAAGAAAAGATTAAGAAACAGCGACTGCTGGATGAACTGGCGAAAGATTACCGCAAGAAGGGTATTTCTGAAAAGGAAATCGAAGCGTTCATTAATCGCGAGTATCGACTGTATGACGTGGATTAACATAATATTGGAGTATAATAAATGAATAGCAAGATTACCTATTTGGATAATGGATGTATCGTGCAAGGCACCTTTTACAGTATTGCCGACTTACGTGATTTATATTGTGTTCAAAATATTTCGCAGTATGATATGGCCTCATTGTTTGGGGTGGGTCGTTCTACGATTATAGAACTTTTCCGACGTTTTAATATCAGTAAAGATTCGGAGCAGGCAAAAGTCAATCGTAAACAAGGCTTGCTGAAGAAATATGGGGTGGATTCGGCGATGAAGGTCCCCGAGATCGCAAAAAAAAGTCATGAAATTTTGTGTCAAAAATATGGCGATAAGGGACCGCTTGGCAATGCGGAAGTGCGCCAAAAATCTAAAGAGACTATGCTAAGTCGATACGGGGTACAATTTCCATCCCAAAGTCCCGATATTATTAGCAAGAAACAACAAAAGTATAAACAAGTTTATGGAGTTGACAATCATTGGCAATTACATATTAACCATTATGATATTTGGTCGGATCCCGCGCGGTTGGAACAGTATTTGCGTCAGTTGTCGCAAAAACCAACATATGCTGAATTGGCTGAATTTTTTAATGTAGATCGCACGGGGATCAACGCTAAAATTTTAAAATTAAATTTAACTAAATACATTGACATTCGTCCGGCTTATTCAAAATATGAAAAAGAAGTAGTGGACTATTTGAAAAGCACATGCGGACTAACTGACTGTGATATTCAGTGCAATGTGCGTGGCTTATTACCGAATCCAACGCAAGAAATCGACATTTATATTCCAAGTAAAAAAATAGGAATAGAATTTAATGGTGATTATTGGCATTGTGATTTGTTCTACAATGACCATGGCGGCCGTTCCACATACCATCAGGATAAATCGTTGGGTGCCGAGCGCGTTGGAATTTTTCTTTTCCATATTTTTGAATACGAATGGTTGTTGCCGGAAAAACGTGCCAATATTTTAAATAGATTGTGTACTTTGTTTGGTTACAATCAGATTAAAATACCGGCACGCAAATGTTTAGTTGTAGAATTGACGCGGGCACAAAAAAAGAATTTTTTGAGTCAGTATCACATTCAGGGCAATGATCGTTCCGCAAAATATTTTGGTTTAGAATACAATGGAGAAATTGTGGCGTGCATGACGTTTGGACGTTCAAAATTCGTTGGATATGATTGGGAGCTGTCTCGCTTTTGTAACAAACATAATACCATTGTGCAGGGTGGGGCCTCTAAATTGTTCGCATATTTTATCAGCACACTGTCGCCGGGGAGTTCTATAGTATCTTACAATGATATTACAAAAACGCGCGGCGATATCTATCGGATTTTGGGATTTCAATTGAAATCGGTCAATCAGCCCAACTATGTCTGGATTAATTTTCATAACCATGATATTCGCTCTAGATATCAAGAGCAAAAAGCGGGAGAGAATGCCCGTATGGTCAAAGCCGGATACCATCGTTTATGCGACTGCGGCACCAAGACATGGGTGTATAATGTATAGGGGTGAAGTGACAATGATTAGTATATATCAAAATAAAATATAGAACAATGTCACCCTAAAGGATTATGCGGCCATGTAGAAGTATATTCGTTTGATTCAATGGGGGCGTTCTAATCCGGTCGCATTCGTTGAAAAAATTTTTGATATCACATTGATGGACTATCAGAAATGGCTGTTGTCTGAATCCTGGACGCGCGAATATGTTGTTTGGGCTTGCTCGAGAAACGCGGGCAAGTCCTTTTTGGTCGGGATCTTTGTAATGGCGCGTTCTTTATTGTTTCCAAAATTATAGACACAAATTATTTCAGAAAACTGGCAAACTTCAAATGATACTTTCAAAAAGATGGAAGATATTGCCACAAATAATATTAAAACTATAGTGGCCACGAATAGTGTTTTTATAGATGAACTGAAAAAGACCAAAAGTGATTCTGATGGATTTACTCATGATTTTAAAACCGGAAATCATTGCGAATTATTAAATGGTTCGAAGGTAAATGCTATCGCGGGTTCGTCCCGGTCCGCGCGTGGCCGTCGTTCTAATGTTAATGTGTATGACGAAAGCGGTTTTATCAGTGAAGAAACGTTCACAATTTCAGAACCATATTTGGCACAAGATTCAACTTTTAAGCTTGGTGGAAATTTTGATTCAGCTGTCAATCCCGTGGATATCCCCAATATCCGTTTATATATTGGATCGGCATCTGATACTAATTCATATTTTTATCGTAAGTATAAAGAAGGAACGAAACAAATGTTAATTGGCAACAACAAGTATTTTGTGGCTGATATCACTTGTGAGATTCCTAAAGCGCCAACGGTTAATGGCCACCCCGTGACTCCGTTATTATCATAGGAAGAGATTGACCGTAAAATGCGCGAAAACGAAATTGCAGCGCTTCGCGAGTATTATAATATCTTTGACCGATTTGACCTTGAGGATTGTGTCGTAACGCGTTCTGATATTTTTACTAACACAGAGACATTCGTCCCTGCTCTTCATTGGGGCGGTCGCAAGCACCAGTATATCATATCATATGACCCGGCCAGTAAGGTGGATAATGCCCCCGTGCTGGTTATGGATGTATTTGTAGATAAAGACAATCCCGAAAAAGGTATCTGTGGTCGCTGCGTGCATATGGAAAACCTGGTTGTCACATATGGTGACGGGTCGAAGCGCCCGATGCGTGTCGACGAACAGGTCCAACGGCTTCGCGAGATGATTTGGGATTATAATGGACGGGAAAATGCCATACCTTACGAGAATGTAACTGTCTTAATTGATAACGGAAGTGGAGGCAATGCCTCGAGTATCGCGTAGTCTCTGTGCCAGGATTGGACAGATTCCCAGGGAGTTGTACACCCCGGTATTTATGACGAAAACAATGAGTACTCTGTCCGTTGGGCGGAATCGTATCCCAATGCCGTGCCCGGTACCTTAAAGCTGGTCGAGCCGCGCAAGTATCGTAATGATCTTTTCGCGGCAGCCAAGCTGCTGGTTCCGCAGGGATGCATTAAGTTTGCCCCGCAGGCGCCGCGCCACAGTATTTTAGTTTTTGACGATGGCACGGAACGAAAACTTTCCAAGGCCGAAGAGGCTTCGTTGATTCAAATGGATCTCATGAAGGAAGAAGTCTGTTCAATGGTGCGCACGAAATCTACGGCCGGGACGATTACTTATCAACTGCCGCCGGAGAAGCGCAACCGCATGCACGATGACCGAAATTATTGTTTCGTGTTGTGCTGCTGGGAGATTTTGAATCGCCGCCAGGAGTCTGAATTCGGAGATGGAGTGGCATTGGATTACGGAGTGTTTTTCGGTGGAAACCGTGAATCACGGGGAGCCGACAAACCCTGGTTGGATCATATGCCGCACGGAGCGAGGAGCAACGGAAGGGTTACAAGTCGTTTAAGCCCGTTCCAGGGTACTTCGCCATTCACACCAAAGTAAGAAGCACAAGGAGGCGCCAATGATTTGTTGCAAAATTGTAGCTGATTTTTCGGGCGCAAGTAATAAAAATAATTTCTCGGCGCTGTTGAAAGCGTTGTCGCAGCGAGGAGATTTTTTATTTGATTCCGGCAATCTTTTTTTTGGTAATTCCGATGATGAAACGTGCACGCGTCCGGTTGTGGAGCGCATAATGCGCCGCGCCGGTTACAAAGAGTTCTTTGTGCAGGTTTATGATAAAGATCATCAGCCGCGCGAGGCAGAGTTTATCAACGGTTGGATAACCGATAAAATGGTCGCCGCGAATGCGATTTTATACGAGCGCCGCAGCCAGGAAGTGTTTCATAACACTGTTCGTGGCTTACAGGCGATTAATGCTGAGCTGGACGCCCTGCTGGAGCAGGCGCGATCTGCGTCAGCCGAGGCAGAGCCTCAAAACAATAAATAATAAAGATTCGGAGGGAGGCCGAGTATGGAACCAAAGCCTAACGAAGAAAAGAAACTTGGCCGGCCCAAGAATCCCGAACAGGATATTCCGGTCAACGAAACCACGCAGGATAGATTGGATATGGAATAGGATCTCAATGAGGAGTATATTTCTATTGATGATTTAACCAGACAGTGGAAAAAGGTTTTTTCAAAAATTGCCCAAATGGCGAATACGCCGGGCATCGAAACGGTGGCTACAAAATGGAATAAGTTAAATCCTTTTTTGCAGAATCAGCGTTTAAAGGAAATTTACACACGCGCGAAATCGTATGATCGTACCAACATTAGCCAGTTTTTAGAGAGTCCCGGCAACTACGAAAGAGAATTGCGGTCTCTCGGATGGGCAAACGCAAGCTCGCAGCAGATATATTATAACATATTGCGGCGCGCAGCGGATATTCCCAATTACAATTATTTTGTAATCCCTGAACTGGCTGACAATGTTTATGACCAAGACGATTTTGGTCAAGAAGACCGTCTTGTGCAGGACTGGCTGGAGAAGTTCGACATTCCGCTGTCTTGTAAAACAATGGCCTTGGAAGTGAAGCGCGAGGGTAAATCGAGTTATTTGCTGCGGAACAAATTTATTGGTTCGGGCAAGAACAGGAAGACAGCTTTTTGCACGTTGCAGAAACTTCCGACGGACTGGACTAAAATCACCGGCAAGGGGCAGTTG
>Ga0265301_10006284_pt1 | contig 11407 bp, 7 predicted proteins | sample AusTroGonzalo_MG_2_FD_193488 | JGI IMG/M metagenome (GOLD analysis project Ga0265301, IMG submission 193488) | Bovine rumen microbial communities from tropical cattle in Woodstock, Queensland, Australia - Gonzalo_04 | ecosystem: Host-associated > Mammals > Digestive system > Stomach > Rumen ...
GCACATTCTCCTTGGGAATGGCGGTAATCAGGGCCTCCGCATACATGCCGCCCCGGAGCCGGTTGTCCCGGTTATCTACCACCACCTCCGCCTCAAAGGTACGGGAAGGCTGCACCGCCACCGGGCTGATCCGGATGATGGTGCCGTCCACCTTCTTGTTTTCCCCGCTCATGGAAGGAATGGTAAACTCTACTTTACCGCCTACAGCCACGCTGCTGATATAGCCTTCCGGAATATCGATTTTGGCGGACAGTGTAGAAATATCCGCAATGTTAAACAGAGCAGTACCCACTTTGGCGTAATAGCCTTCCTGGAAGTACCGTTTCTGGATGACACCGGCCCGGGGCGTGGTCACCGTAGTCCCCCCCAAATCGGATTCCGCCGCAGTCAGAACGCCTTTGGCCGCATCCAGCTTGCCTCTGGCGTTTTCCAGGGCAAAACTCATATTGTCCAGGGCTTCTTTGGATACTGCGCCTTTGGCATACAGATCCTGATACCGTTTTAAAAACAGCTCGGCCTTTTCGTAATTGGTCTTGGCGTCCAGGTAGGCACCCCTGGCGTTCATCAGATTCGCCGCCGTATCCACCTGTTCCAGCACCACCAGGGCCTGACCGGCTTCAACAGCCTGACCTTCCTGCACCAGCACCTTCTCAATGCGGCCGTCTACCTTGGCAGCTACATCGGCCTGCCAGATAGGATCCAGAGTACCGGAGAAACGGAACTTCGGCACAATGGTCTCCCGTTTAGGATACGCAGCCATGATGACGGCCGTACGCCCCTGGTTGCTCTTCTGCGCCTCTGCGTTACGGGCCATGATGTTGGAAATCACGCGAAATGCCACGATTCCCAAAATAATAACAACTCCAATGATAAGGATACGTAGTCTTTTGTCCTGCAAATTCATGATGACGCCTGCTTTCTTCGCCGTACAGCTGTGTTTCACGCTGTGGTATTTTTACAACGATAATATACACAAATCCTGCCTCTTACAGACAATTCCGTACACCTTCCGGTTCCGGAGGGAATGATATCTTTCCCTGTTTCCCCGGATCTGCGGATCTGAAGTGCTTCCATTCGTGTACAGGGACCCTGGGTTTCTATGTCATTAAAAAAACTGATTAAATCATGCCAGGTCCCGGAAAAATCCGTTTCCCAGACCAGCCTGTTAATCCGGTTACCTGTTGTTTTGGAACGAACCGGATTATCAGGTATTTGCTTAAAATTATGTACTGTTATGCCATGAAGGCCCGCCAGATGATAAATCCTCTGCAGTTCCTTCTCTGCATCGATCTCTTCCGGCACCTGTACCTGCAGCTTTTGCAGCACAATACGCTGCTGTACCTGCTTATTCTCTCTGTCCCGGCTTACGTCAAATTCTCGGTACAGGGCAATTTCTTTTCGCATAAATGTTGTCTGGTCGGCCATTTGCCGCACACAATCATCAAGCGGTCCTGCAATTCCCGTTACCGTGCCGGTCAAGAGAATCACGGAAAGCAGCAGCCGGCAGGCATTTTTGCTGTTTTCAGTCATACTCCTTTTTAGCAAGTTAAATTTTTCAAATTGCATAAAAGATAATAACGAATATTTCATGGCATCACACCCTCCTTTTCCGGAGCAAGTTCTGCCAATAAAAGGAACGAAATTACTGTTTTACCGTTACCTCCTCTATCCTTCAGCACTATTCGCTGAGCGCCGCTTTCCACAAGCCAAGCCTTTGAAAACACCCCCGAATGTTCCAGTTTTTCCAAAAATTCCGTCACTTGAGCTAAATTCAACGCACATCCTTTTATTTCCAACTGCCTGTTCTTTGTTTGTTTTTGCTTTAACCCGTCCAGCCAGCAACCCTCCGGGATAACCTTTCCTATCGTCTGAAGGGCTGAAACCCATGCAGGATCTGTCTGGCTGATATGTTGCAGTGTCTGCTGATACAGCCTGATTTGGTAATCCGTCTTTTTGCTTTCCTTATAGGCTTCTTTTACCGAATGAAACGGCATAAGCTGCCGGTCAGCCTCCTGCAATGCACTTTTTGCACATTGCCAGCTGATACCGCCCCGGACTGCTAAAACCACTGCTGTAAGGAAGCACAATACAGTAGCTGTCTGATAACCCCGTTTCAGTATAATTTCTTTCCTTGGGGAAACAGGAAGCAGATTTACCGGCAATATCACCTGTTTCGGTCCAATAGCAGTTACTGCTTCCAGCTTCGCCTTTAAAAAACCGGCAAACTGCTGCAGCGCCTCAATTTTCTCCAAAGGTATCGCTATCAGTAAAAAATCCTGTAACTTTACTTCTTCTGCTGTCTGCCATTTTACAGACAAATCAGCGGCAACAGTCATTCTGTTTTCCTGAAAACTACTGATATCTGCCGAATCCGGCCAAAACGCTAAGGCTGCCTGATAGGTTCCCGGTTCAAAAGGGACATACTGGCTTCCTTCCCAGCAAACCCAGTTCTTCTGTTCTTCCGCAGTCATAGCCGGAAGTTTGACCGACTGTAAATAAACCTGTTCGGAATCTAAAACAATCCTGAACCGCCTGATTTGTATCTTTTCTTCCCGCAGAATCGCCTGCAGCCAGCCTGCCGTTTCTTCCGTATGATTCAGGAAATTATATCCCTGAAAGGTTTTGGGAAGTTCATATTCCGGATTTTTCTTACCCTGGCATATCCTGATATGGGTTCCTGTAAACGCCAGCACAGTCAGTTTGCCCAAAAGCCTGTCCTGCAAAAAGTTTATAATATTCATCCTGATACAGCCTCCGTTCATAAAAACAAAGACCAATACCAGTCAAGGATACGGGAAGAAAAGAAAAAACTCAGAATCGCTCCCGCGCTGAGACAGGGTCCGAAAGGAATCCGGCTTTTCATGTCAGCTTTATGCAAAATGCAAAGCAGCAATGCGATTACACCACCAATAGAAAACGCCAGATATAGATTAATCAATATGCCCGGAAAGCCTGTCCATATTCCCAGCACACCGGCAAATTTTACATCTCCAAGCCCCATTCCGCCTTTACTGACAATATAAATCAGCCCAAGAAGACCGCTGCCGGTCAGAGCGCCATAAAAAGGCTGTGTCCAAACAATCCTGCTGAATCCGGTATATGCCAGTCCGGCAAACAATAATAAAATCAGGACCTCATCTAATATAATCTCTTTCCTGAAGTCAATATAGGCCTCTATCAACAGGCCAAAAACAAATAACAAAACTAAAAAAACAATCAACAACTGCATTTTCACGGTTTCTCTCCTCCGAAACAAGAAATTCAGCTTTCCTGCCCAGTGCCGTGAAAAGAAAATCTGGCTCAATGCGAAGCCCTTACCACTTCTTATATATAGCGGTAAAATAGCATACGCATACATAGTAATTATATCACTGAATTGATAACAATGTATAGGTTCATTCGCAATAAGAAGACGATTTTACCAATATTTCACAAAAAAAGTGGCAGACCCATAAGGTCCGCCACTTCACACTTGCAGGACTGAGGGGATGTCCTGCCCTACTATCAAACGGTATTTAAATCACTCCTTAGTTTCTTACCAGTTCTGTTTCCCGTTACCAGTCCAGGTCTTCTGCTTCCTGACGGCCTCTGCCGGTGAGGGAGTCCAGCAGGATACGCTGCTCGATGTGAGCCGCCAGCTTCTTGGTGAACTTAACGGTATCCGGGTTTACAGAAATGCTGTCGATGCCGCTCTTGATCAGGAATTCGCAGAACTCTGGGTAGACAGAGGGCGCCTGGCCGCAGATGGAAACCGTCTTGCCTGCTTTGTGGGCCACTTCGATAAGGTGGCGCACCGCCCGGCGCACTGCCAGATTCCGTTCGTCATAGATATGGGAAACAGTGTCATTGTCCCGGTCGCAGCCCAGAATCAGCATGGTCAGATCATTGGAGCCGATGGAATAGCCGTCCACAAACTCATTGAACTGGTCTGCCAGGATAATGTTGGACGGAATCTCCGCCATCAGCCAGACTTTGAAGTCCTTGCCCCGGGCCAGGCCCTGTTCCGCCATGATAGCAGTCACTTTACGGGCTTCGTCAATGTTGCGGCAGAACGGGATCATAACATTCAGGTTCTTCAGACCGAACTCTTCCCGCACCTTGCGGACTGCCTGGCATTCCAGCTTAAATCCTTCGATATATTTCGGATCATAGTAACGGGACGCGCCGCGCCAGCCTAACAGGGCAGACGGTTCATAGGGCTCGAACTCGTCGCCGCCCTTCAGGTCGCGGTACTCACTGGATTTGAAATCGCTGAAACGCAGGGTCACCGGACGGGGAGCCAGAGCCTGGCAGACCTGGCGGATGCCTTCGGCCAGCTGGTCTACCACCTTCTCCGGATGACCGGTCTTAATCAGATACAGCGGATGTTCATGGATGTAAGTGGTCCAGATAAACTCCTCACGCATCAGGCCGATACCGTCGCAAGGCAGCGATGCGTATTTTTCTGCCAGTTCCGGATCGCCCAGGTTCATATAAATCTTGGTGCCGGTGGGCGGGAAGAATTCCGCTGTTACCGTTGCACCCGCAGCAGCCGGGGCTGCAGCGGCCGGTTTTGCGTCTTCCAGGATGCCTTCATATACAACACCGTGGGTAGCGTCTACGGTAATATCGTCGCCGCTCTGGATGGAAGCTGTCGCGGCAGCGCCACGGCTCTTGGTGCCTACGATACAGGGGATGCCCAGTTCGCGGCTGACGATGGAAGCATGACAGGTCATACCGCCGCTGTCCGTCACGATCGCTTTTGCTTTCTTCATAGCAGGAACCCAGTCCGGCGCCGTCATTTCCGTAACCAGAATTTCGCCCTGTTTAAATTCATCGATCATAGACGGATCCAAAATGACGTGCGCCTTGCCGGAAACCTGTCCGGGACTTGCCGGGGCGCCTTTTACAATTACTTTCCTGTCCGTAGTAACCGCTCCCTTCTCTTCCGCTTTGGCAGCTTCTTTTGCTTTGCGGCGGCTCCATACGGTTTCCGGCCGGGCCTGCAGGATCCAGATTTTACCATCCCGTTCGTCAATGCCCCATTCCATATCCATATAGCAGCCATAATGCTTTTCTATCTTAATCGCATAACCGGCCAGTTCTTTAATCTGTGCATCCGTAAGCTTCTGGGCTTCTCCTTCTTCCTTCGGGACAGTCACTTCCTCCACATCGCCGCCCGGTTTGCGGATCAATTTAATTTCCTGCGGATTCACTGTCTTTTCCAAAATTTCCAGTTTATCCTTGGAAACCAGATAATCGTCCGGAGTCACGGTGCCCTGTACCACATATTCGCCCAGGCCGTAAGCACCTTCAATCAAAACATTCTTGTCTTCACCATTAGCTACGTTAACGGTGAACATGACACCGGCAGCTTTTGAATAAACCATCATCTGGATAACGGCAGACAACGCTACATCCAGATGGTCAAAGCCCTGTTTTTCACGATAATATACAGCGCGGTCGGTAAAGCATGAAGCATAGCATTCCTTAACTTTCTTGATGATCATCTTGGCGCCCTGCACATTCAGATAGGTATCCTGCTGGCCCGCAAAGCTGGCATCGGGCAGATCTTCCGCAGTTGCGCTGGACCGCACTGCTACATAAGGCTCTTTTTCGCCGACCTTTTTACCCAGTTCCTTATAGGCCTTGGAAATGGCGTCCTGCAGATCCTTGGGCATCTCCTCGTCCATAATGGCTTTGCGCAGCTTGGCGCTGATATCACGTAGCTGAGCTGTATTTTCCACATCGGTGATCTGCCCTATCAACGCGGCCATTTTTTCTTTAAGGCCGGTCTTTTCAATAAAATAACGATAGGCATATGCGGTTGTCGCATATCCATAGGGTACCGGAACATCGGTCTTCGCCGTCATCTCTCCCAATGAAGAGGATTTGCCACCGACGATTGCTACATCTTTGCGTTCCATCTGCTCAAACCATAATAAATACTCTTTTTCTTTCTCCATAATGTCCGCTCCTTTTTTTAAAAGATTTATTGTACACACAAAAAGAAACTATTCCCCTATTTAGTATATACTATACCACGTATTACACAGTTATTCAAGGAAGATTCTGTGAAATTTTAACTGTGACAACTGCATCCGGAATTCTTTAAGGAGTCACAAATTCAAATCTAAAACAAAACGCCGGCATCATCCTTTCCCCGAACCCCATACAGCCGGGGAACCATGCAGACAAATGCCGGCGCCATATTTTATTAATAACTAATTAAACATCAATAATCACATCACTAATTTAGATAAATCCCCCACACAGTTTACCAAATCTTTGACCAGGCATAAAAGTGACAAACGGTTATTCTTCACTGCCTCATCCTTATCCATGACCATGACATCATCAAAGAATTTGTTCACCGGTGCGTTCAGCTCACTTAAGATATTGAGAGCCCCTGCATAATCATAACGGACCGTGAGCGGGATGATTTCCGTATCCAGCTTTTTAACTACTGCATAGAGGTCTCTTTCCGCCTCTTCTTTAAACAGGCTTGCATTCACCGGCACAACCGTCTCCGCCTTGCTGCTGAGGTTGTTTACACGGGTTGCGGCCTGGATCATATCCGCAGCCTTTGCTCCGTTTACATACTCATTTAAGGCCTGGGCGCGCAGGTACAGGTCATACAGGTCGTTATTGCGTTCATCCGCCAGCACGGCATCAATCACATCATAACGAATCTTCTGCTCCAGCAGCAGATTGCGGAAACGCAGTTTAATAAAGTCAAGAATCTGTTTTGCTAATTCTTTAACCTTTTCTACAGGCACCTTCAGTAATAAAATGGACGCACCCACAAGTTTAGCCATATCCATATGCTTCCGGCTGTCCAGCAGGATATTGATGATGCCCAGAGCCTGACGGCGCAGGGCAAACGGATCCTGGGAACCGGTAGGAGCTTTGCCGCGGCTGAAGGTTGCCACAATGTTATCCACTTTATCCGCTATACTCAGGATCTGGCCGATTTCCGTCTTCGGCAGGATATCACCCGCAAAGCGCGGCAGGTACTGTTCAAATATACCCTCGCAGATATCTGCCTTTTCCCCGTCCAGACGAGCATACTCCCGGCCCATGACTCCCTGCAGTTCGGTAAATTCAGTAACCATACCCGTTACCAGGTCGCATTTACACAGCCTGGCAGCCCGCTTCAGGTCATCTAGCGGTACACGGCTCTGCTGGCCGAAATGGATCATCTCTACCAGTTGCATCAGACGCTGGCTCTTATCATACATATTGCCCAGGCCTTCCTGGAACACAACGGTCTTAATTTTTTCTTCATAAGCTTCCAGCTTCTGCTTCCGGTCTTCGTTAAAGAAGAATTCCGCATCGCTGAGGCGGGCACGCAGCACCCTCTCATTTCCATGGGTCACATTTTCCAAAAAGGCCTTGCCGCCGTTACGCACAGCAATAAACTTGTTCAGCAGTTTTCCGTCTTTGCCGCGTACCGGGAAATAACGCTGATGGTCGCGCATAGGCGTGATAATGGCGGCTTCCGGCAACGCCAGGTACTTTTCCTCAAACTTGCCGCACAAGGGTGTGGGATATTCAACCAGGTAATTAACTTCTTCCAGCAGGTCTGCAGCGATTTCAATCTCACCGCCTTCTTCCCTGGCCAGTTCGGTGATCTGCTGCCGTATCATTTCCCGTCTCTTATCCTGATCTGCAATGACAAAATTCTCTTCCAAAATCTTTTCATAGTCATCAGCTTCCGGAATTTCGATTTTCCGGTTGCTCAGGAAGCGATGACCCATGGTGTACCGGTCAGAGTTAATATCCGTAATGGATACGGGAACGACTTCTGTACCAAATAATGCCACCAGCCAGTGAATAGGACGCAAAAAGCGGAAATCGAAATCCGCCCAGCGCATATGGTTGGGGAACGGGATATTGGTCAGTATCTCCTGCAGCACATTAGGCAGAAGTTCTGCCGTAGCCCGGCCCTGTATATGTTTGACAGCGTAAATATAGTTATCCCGGACGACCAGGTCTTTTACATCTACGCCTTTACCCCGGGCAAAACCCTGAGCTGCTTTGGTAGGTTCGCCGTCTTTATAGGCAATGCTCACAGCCGGTCCCTTAAATTCTTCCGTGCTGTCCGCCTGGGTTTCTTCCACTCCGCTGACAAGCACAGCCAGACGGCGGGGCGTACCCATTACAGTTACATCTGTAAAAGGAACACGGGCATCCTGCAGCTTTTTCAGAGCCAGTGCTTTCAAATCCTTTAAAATATTCGGCATATAATTAGCCGGCAGTTCTTCCGTTCCGATTTCAAACAATAATTTTTTCATTATTTGTTCCCTCCCTTCAGCAGCGGGAAGCCCATTTTTTCCCTTTGTTCCACATAGGCTTTGGCACACAGGCGGGCCAGACGCCGTACTCGGCCGATGTAAGCAGCCCGTTCGCTGACGCTGATGGCGCCCCGGCTGTCCAGCAGATTGAATGTGTGGGAACATTTCAAAACATAATCATAAGCCGGACGGATATTTCCGGTCTCTACAATCCGTTCCGCTTCTTTTTCAAACTTTTCGAACATGTCGAAGAGCATGTCGGTATCCGCCAGCTGGAAGGAATACCAGCTCTGCTCCACTTCGTTGTCATGGAACACGTCACCATAGGTAACATCGCCGACCCACTTCACATCGTAAACATTTTCTACGCCCTGAATGTACATGGCGATACGTTCCAGGCCGTACGTAATTTCTACGGCAACCGGCTTGATATCCAGACTGCCAACCTGCTGGAAATAAGTGAACTGGGTAATTTCCATACCGTCCAGCCAGACCTCCCAGCCCAGGCCCCAGGCCCCCAGCGTGGGAGATTCCCAGTTATCCTCTACGAAACGGATATCATGTTCTTCTGCTTTAAAGCCCAGTGCAGCCAGACTCTGCAGGTACAGATCCTGAATGTTTTCCGGGGACGGTTTGATGATGACCTGATACTGGTGATGCTGGAACAGACGGTTGGGATTGTCGCCATAGCGCCCGTCCGCGGGACGGCGGGACGGTTCTACATACGCCACGCGCCAGGGTTCCGGTCCCAAAACCCGCAAAAATGTTAACGGGTTCATGGTACCAGCGCCTTTTTCCATGTCGTAAGGCTGCCCCAAAATGCAATTCTGCTCAGACCAGAATTTTTGCAGTGTTAAAACCATTTGCTGAAAATCCATATTTTTCCTCCTCGTTTATGTTACAAAGCGGGTAACTGCCAAATAAAAAACCGTCCTTGCAACAAATTAATGTTACAGGGACGGAGTAAATCCGCGGTTCCACCCTGCTTGGCCACAAAACACATGACCCGCCTCAATAGTTATTCAATTCTGCTCAAAGCTGCCTTCGTCCGCCTGTCGCCGGCTTGCACCCTCCCGGCTCGCTGCAATGGCGGATTACTTGGTCTTGTCATCGCTACGCATTATTATATGAAGTCCAGGCAGCTTTGTCAAGCTTTCTGCCCTGCAATTTGCCGTATAAAATCCAGACTTTTCAGGGGCTGTTCTGTCTGATAGACCAGATATCGGTGCAAAGCCTGTTCCAGTTCCATCAGCGCCGATCCTTTTACCGAAAAATACCCCGGCTCTGCAAAATTCAGCATACGTAACTGCTGCCATAACCTGCGTGTCTCCTCATGAAACGCTGGCAATCCTTCTGTCTGTCCCTGTCCTGTATGACACTCTGTACAAATGAAGCCTCCCTGCATTTCGCTGAACCAGCCATCTCCTTCGGCCGGACGGCTGCAGTTGACACAAACCTCATACACAGGGCCTACCCCGCAATGATCCAGCAGTTGGATCAGATATGCCAGCGCCGCAAGACGCGGGTTACGTTTTACCAGTAGCTGCAGCGCCTCCCGCAGCAATAAATAAAGCTCACCGGACGCCTCACCCTGTTCCGTCAGGCGCTCCGTCATTTCAGCCATCAGAAAACCGTACGCCATTTGTTCCAGCTCCATTTGCGGCATGGGAGCAGCCAATTGGCAATTCTTGAGTTTGTCCACGCGATTACCGGGATAAAACTCAGCCTCCAGACAGGCAAAAGGCTGGATCAAGCGACCTGAAACGCTTTTCGGATATCGGGCTCCGTAAGCGATAAAAACAATCTTGCCATGTTCCCGTGAATAGCACACCGCTTGCTTATCCGCTGTCTGCCAGTTATTCACTTGTAAGATTACAACTTCGTCCTGATAGCTATCCATATCTTGTAACCGACTGAAAGCTTCTTATTCCATTTCTGTCTTTATCCGTTCTGACGGGCAGCACCTATTCCGTTTCTGCTTTTTCTGCCTTTACCCGTTCAATCCGGAACTGATCCATTTTCAACACGGTAAACGTCCAGTTTTTCCATTCGACCTCGTCACCCTCTTCCGGCTTTCTACCCAGCCGGCTGAATATGTAACCGCCTAATGTATCCTCTTCGTCTTCCTCATCAAACGACAAATCCAACACTTCAGCCACATCATCCAACGGCATTTCACCGTCAATATCGTAACTCCCGTTGCCCAGCGGCAGAATATCCGGAAGTTCCGCAGGCTCATACTCATCGCTCATATCTCCCACGATTTCTTCCAGCAGATCTTCCAGCGTGACAAGACCCACGGTACCGCCATATTCATCCACAACGATAGCCAGATGAACCCGCTGCTTCTGCATCGTCTGCAACACCCGCAGCGCATTCATTCCCTCCGGCACCCGGATCGTTTTCCGCAACAGGGAACCGATCGCAAAATCCTTTGACAAATCTGCATTCAGAAGATCCCGCACATGGAAAATCCCAAGAATGTGATCCTTGTCCTCTTCGCAAACGGGGAAACGGGTATGGTGTGTGGTCCGGATAGTTTCCCGTATCTCTTCCAATGTGTCATCCACAAATACGCAGATCATATCCTGACGGGGCACCATCACTTCCCGCGCCACCGTGTCGTTAAACTCAAACACGTTGTCGATCAGCGTCCGCTCCGCGCTGTCCAGTTCCCCTTCCTTTTCACTGGCGCTGACGATCTGCCGCAACTCTTCTTCACTGCGGGAGATGTCTTCATCCGGGGTATAAGTAACGCCAAAAATCTTTGCGATTCCTTTGGCAATCCAAAACGCGACACCGACCAGCGGACAAGTAAGCAGATACATCACGCGCAGCGGGGTAACCAGATGCACAATGATCTCTTCTACCCTGTCCCAGACAATGATGCGGGGCACCAGTTCCCCGATCACCACATGCAGCAAAACCAAAATCAGAAACGCGCAAAGCAGGCTGAGGGACGACGCGGTATCCGGCAGCCAGGGAAACACCCGGCTCTGTACCGTCTGAACGGTCGCCGTCATCCATGAATGCACACCGGGAAGACCCAGCAGCCAGTCCGCCAGCAGCGGACCGCCGTACCAGCCCAGCAACAGAGAAATACAGGTGATACCGATCTGCAGGGCGCTGAT
>Ga0265301_10006286_pt1 | contig 11403 bp, 8 predicted proteins | sample AusTroGonzalo_MG_2_FD_193488 | JGI IMG/M metagenome (GOLD analysis project Ga0265301, IMG submission 193488) | Bovine rumen microbial communities from tropical cattle in Woodstock, Queensland, Australia - Gonzalo_04 | ecosystem: Host-associated > Mammals > Digestive system > Stomach > Rumen ...
GAACAACAACAGCGTCCGGAACGTGGCCCGCGCCGCGAACGCCGCCCGGAACGCCCGCATCGTGAAGCTAACGCTGAAGCTCCTGTTGCAGCTGCTGAACAGGCTGCTCCGGTTGCACCGGCTGCTGAAGCTCCGGTCGCCGAAGCTCGTCGCCCGCTCGCTCCGCGCATTCCGGTTGAAACTCCGGCCGCTCCGGCTGTCGAAGCAGCCCCGGTCGCTCCGGTTGCTGAAGCCCCGGCAGAAGCTGCTGCAGAAACCGCTTTTGATCCGTCCAAGGTCCGCTATGGCCGCCGCAACGTGATCAAGAAGGCTCCGGAACTCTCCGAAGAAGCTTAATTCTCACGAGAATTTGCAAATTGCAAAAAGTTCCCAGTCCAACCGGACTGGGAATTTTTTTTATAACAACCTGTAGAGGTATTCTTGCTACGCTTGTTCGGAAAATGCGATTTTAGCCATTTTCCATTGCCTCTAGTTCTTCCAACGTCTTCACAATACCTTTCCCGGCATTGAGCTGTTCGATGCCTTTTTTGAGAGCCTCGATGTCGTTCGCTTTTGCGTTGTAACGGGCTGTGGGCTCGCGGACTTCAAAGGGTATGCGATGTTCATTGATGACGCTCTTGATGAACATGTTGATGGCTGCAGATGCGGACAAACCAACGTTATTGCAGAATTCGTCAAAACGTTCTTTATCTTTGCTATCGATTCGTGCTGAAACTGTTGCCTGTGCCATAAAATGCTCCTTTCTTTAATATCCAATATATAAAAATGGACTGCAAAGTGCAAAGGATTGTGTTTGGTTATTTGCAAAATAGTGCAAAATGCGTTGTTTTACGTGGTTTATGAAATAACGGCATCTATAAGATTTGTTGTTCTAAAAACATTTTGTTGTAAATTTTTATTGAGAAATTCGTCATTTTAGCTATATTTTAAGCAAAATAGAGTTTAGCTCTTGTTCTCTGTACGAAATCTAGACAATTTCAATAAGCGAGGACAAGGCGAACGCTCACGCAGGTATGCCGTTTTGCGGTATATCTCAGTTTTGCTATACCAGCTTTTTTAGCTGGATTTTGGTTGTTTAGCCATAGGCAACAGCCCTTTGGGGGCGTGGGTCGTTTGCGTTTATCGCTTAGAGGCATGTCTAGAGCCCCGTACAGGTAAATGCGACGACCTGCGCCTTTTTTGTATCCTCACAAAATTTGGTGACGAGTTCTTTGTCAAACAGGGCGAACCCTAACTTGAAAAAAAAAGAGGTAACCGATGTTTTGTGATCAGTGTGGTAAGCCACTTAACACAAATTCAAAATTTTGCCCTTCTTGTGGAAAACCTGTTGTTGACACGCAAGAGGTTTCTCCCATCACTGCAAGTGAGTTGACTACAGATTCATCTTTATCCATATCTTCACCGCAGGGGCATCAGGACAAAGAAATCGAAAAAAATAATCAGAGGGTGGCTAGTATGACTGTAGCCACCATGGTTGTGGGTATCATATTCTTTATCTTGATTCTGATTGTTGGAATCGTCTGTGCTTGTATAGATGTTTACAACATTATTTACCATGAAGATGAAATTAAAACTTTATTTGGAAATCCAAAGGCAAACTTAATTGCTAAACTAATTGTTTTTGTCGATGGCGGTTTGATATCTGCATCCATAAAGGGGCTTGTTGATATTGGCAAAGGCAAATCTTACGAAGATGAAGCTCTTACGACTGTCGTATGTTCTATTATCGGTATTGCCAGCGTTGCCTTTTTTGGGGGCAAAGAGGTCGTTGATTTCGTTGATTTCATTGTTACCTTGGTATTCTCGGTTGTGCTGATTGCTATGGCGAAAACTAACGAAAAAGCAACTGCTAAATAAGCTGTTTATCAAGAAATCTAATGAAAGGAAATTGATATGTATAAATTGTTGTATAGCTATATAATCATTTCATTTTTTTGTTTTGTTTCTGTAATCTATGCAGAACCTTTATGTAAGGTGACGGAAACAGAAAATTCTGTAACAACATATTTGCGTGAAGATGCGAATGGAATTGTACAGACGACTACGACTATAATCACTTGGGGAGATTTGTTTGTAGATCGTTTGGTGATTTATGAAATAGAAGATTTAGGGGCTGCTGGAAATTCTTTAATGGAAGAACTTTGCCAAGATGTGATGAAAGAAAAGGATCCCGGAGTGCAAATTCGTTGCTCTCCTAATAAAGTGATTTCGTCTTATTCGACCCTTCGTGTAAATGCCAATAGTATGTATACTGAAAAAGTTAATGCAATGAATGAATGCAATGAGTTTTATAGAAACTTAAAAAAAGAGCGTAAAACAACGAAATATCCAATAACCGATTGTAATGTAAGGATGGAAAATGAAGCCGTTCTTATGAATGTCATGGGAAATGATTTTACGATGAGGACAAAAAGTACTTCAGGTTATCACAATACCATACACTCGATAGAAAGTTATACAGGATTTAGTGATTACGAATTGTCTTACATTTGCCGTCAATATAAAAAAGACCCTGATGCAACAAATGTTCGTTGTAACGGAAATGAATTTGTTATGGATGTAAGCTTTGATGCATTGGGCGAGGTTTCGTTAGATAATATTTATTCCTTGCTTAAGTTTATTTGCAATAGGATGCGGTCTGGAGATACAGTTTTGGAAGATTTTTGGAAAAATGACTGAATTCTCTTATAAAGATCAAGCTTATCTGCTAGAATAACAAGGAGATGAATCATGGTAAAAAAGATTTTGGCAATCTTTTTTATGATAATTTTTTGTGTGGAGGGTGCTTTAGCAGCATCGGAGAATAGTTCGATGATTGACTCTCGCGATGGGAAAAAGTACAGAACTGTCAAAATAGGGGAACAGGTATGGATGGCAGAAAATTTGGACTACGATATAAAAGGCAGTTTTTGTTATGATGACAAACTTGCGTATTGCAAAAAATATGGACACCTCTACACTTGGAAAGCTGCTATGATGGCTTGTCCTGCGGGATGGCATTTACCGAGCAAAGATGAATTTGAAACACTAATTGTTTCTGTTGGTGGTGAAAAAGTTGCTGGTAAGATTCTAAAGTCGAAGGAAAAATGGAATAAGAATGGTAATGGTGAGGATTCTTTTGGCTTTTCTGCACTTCCTGCTGGCTGTAGATACTACATAACTAAAAGTTATGATTTTATGGGTGATTTTGCGTTTTTTTGGAGCTCTACAGGTTACGAGGATGGTCTCTTTGCTGATTATATGTTTTTGAGTTATGAAGGAAATTTTGCTGATTTGGACAACAATGGTGCTTACGATGGCTTCTCTGTTCGTTGCATTAAAGATTAGTTGAATGAAAATTTGCTTTTGAAATTAAAAAAGGAGAAAACATGAATAATAAAAAAATTCAATGGCTTTTGGTGTTATCACTTTCTGTGTTGAGCCTTGTGGCTTGCAAGGAACGTAATACTCATTATGAATATTATGCAAATGATCTCACGAAGCCTTACAAGGTGTATGAAGTTGATAAAGAAAGCGGAAAAATGGACGGCTTTTATAAGGAATTTTACGTAAAGGGTGCTTTGATGGTTGAAGGTTCATATAGTAATGGAAAGAAGGATGGAACCTTCAGAGAATACTTGGAAAATGGAAAATTGATGATGGAAAAATATTGGGAAGATGGAAAAATGATAGGGAAAAAAAGTTTTGAGGAACCTGCTGTCAATGTGAGCTATTTTAAAGATTCAAGGGATAATCAGTCTTATCCGATTGTAACCATTGGACAGCAAGTGTGGATGGCTTCGAATTTGAACTATGATTCATATGGTAGCTATTGTTATGATGATAATCCTTCGAACTGCAAAAAATATGGACGCCTTTATTCATGGGAGGCTGTACAAAATGTCTGCCCACGCGGCTGGCATTTGCCTAGTTATGAGGAATTTGAAACTTTGTTCGCGGCTGTTGGTGGAGAGTTCGTTAGGAATGAAAATGAGGGGGGATGGTTTGGTGTGAGTGTGAAATTGAAATCTAAGACTGGTTGGAAATCGGGTCATGGAACCGATGCCTATGGCTTTTCCGTACTCCCTGCTGGGGGATGGTATGGTCAGTGGGGCCAGTATTACCAGGAAGAGGGCGAAAGCGCATTATTTTGGTGCTCTGTAAAAAATTATAGAAATGGTGACGTATGTCGTATGATGGTGTCTAGTGAAGATCGTGTGTATCTTGAGGGTGGCTTAGGCGGTAAAACAGATCGGAGGTCCGTTCGCTGTTTGAAGGACTAACTGCGTGGCTATTGCAACGTAGAAAGAAGTATGAAAAACAATCATAAGGGTAAAAATATGAAAAACACAAAAAAACAATGGATTATTTTGCTGACATTGTCGGCTTTAGGCCTTATGGCTTGCAAGAACCGTGAAACACGTTATGTTTATTATGATGATGACCCTAAGAAACCGCACAAGGTTTTCGAGGTCGATAAGGAAACTGGAAAGCTTGACGGTTCCTATAAGGAGTATGCGGAAGATGGAACTTTATGGATTGAATGTTCCTACAAGGATGGACGTTTGGACGGTCTCCGCAAGGCTAAGGAACATGCATATTATGATGTTATTCAGACTGTGGAGGAAAATTACAAAGACGGTCTCTTGAATGGAGTCCGTAAGGTGTTTAATGGAAATGGGTCTCCGAGTGAAGAAGAATCCTATAAAAATGGACTCAAAGATGGGATTTTTAAGTCTTTTATTGACGATGGAACTCTGATAAGTGAAAAATCTTATAAAAATGATATGAAAGATGGTTCCTTCAAGGAGTATGATAGAAAGGGTGTGTTGAGAAAAGAAAAAAAATATAAGGAAGGTGCTTTGATTGGGTCTCTCAAGGTTTATAATGAGGATGGGCAACTTGTGTCTGAGGGAAAAGAGCATGCTCTATATTTTACAGATCCAAGAGATAATCAATCGTATCCAGTTGTTTCCATAGGAAATCAAGTTTGGATGTCGGCAAAATTGAACTATAAAACGAACTTCAGTTATTGTTTTAATGATGATGAATCTTATTGCTCCAAAACAGGTCGTCTTTACACATGGAGTGCTGCGAAAACGGCTTGCCCTGCTGGTTGGCATCTGCCGAGCAGAGAAGAATTCAACACCCTATTTGAAGTTATAGGCAAAGACGATAGAGATTTATTCTTCTCTCCTAACAGTGATTACAGCGGTTATAGAAATGATAAGGGATTCCTCGGCGCGGGCGACGTGGAAGAGAGGTACTCGGGATTTTGGAGTTCTACGGAAAGCAATGGTAGAGACGCATATTGTGTTTATATGTTCGCGCATTGTTGTGGCTTTGGAGCTAGTCAAGGTGATCGCAATAAAAATGATGCTCTCTCTGTCCTTTGTCTGAAGGATGGCGACTCTCGTTCTGCAAGGAACGTTGTTGAGCCAAAATCCTATATCGGGTATTGGCGGGGCGAGGACAATATGATTTTTGAGGTCTTTACTGAAAATGGAGAAGACTTCATTATTCGTAATGTTAACGGTGATTTGAAGGCCAAATTCGAGGATGGCGTCCTTCGCGGCAAGAATAGCCTAGGCATGGAATATTCCATGACGGTAAAAGGCGATTTGGCTTATTACCAATTGGGGGAGAGGGACGTTGATAGTTATAAGCGTATTTCAAAGGATGAATACTATATGATTCTTGACGAGCAGAAACGGCGAAAGATGAATTCTACCAACGATGAGGTAGAAGAATCGAATGACGGTCGATCTTCTGAGGATATCATGGAAATTGTAAATAAGCGTACTCCTGGTTTAGAAAAAATCTATAACAAGTTCTTGGAGAAAAGGAATGGTTTTGCTGGCAAAGTCTCTTTGAAGTTTACGATTGCGCCAAGTGGCGAAATTATTAGTATTTCCATTGCGTCTTCGACGACTGGTTATAGCGAATTCGACCGTGAAATAAAAAATGCTGTCAGTCGTTGGACTTTTAACAAGGTAAGATCCGGTAATACGACTGTGACTGTTCCATTTACTTTTTCGGAATGATAAAAACTGTTTGAGTAAAGCTGTAGTTTCATTCGTATTTGTTTTTTGATGATATTAGAAATCGTAAAGGTGGTGTTATGAAACTCCCCAAACTCCCGTGGTTGTCTGTATTGACATTGTCGGCTTTGTGCCTTGTGGCTTGTAAGGAACTCGATTCTCATTATGAGAATCGGGGTCTTCTTAAGGTCAAAAAGGATTCCGAAAAAGCAGTCGTGTATGACCACACGCATTTTTTTACTGATCCAAGAGACAATCAGTCGTATCCGGTTGTTAACATTGGTTTGCAAGTTTGGATGGCGGCGAATTTGAACTATGAAATGAGTGGTAGCTATTGTAGTAAGAATCGCTTAAAAACATATTGTGCTAAATATGGTCGCATTTACTCATGGGCGGCGGCGAAAAATGCTTGCCCCGCAGGCTGGCACCTTCCGAGCAAGGCTGAATGGGAAACTTTGATAACTGCAGTTGGTGGAGAATCTATTGCAGGCATGGTGCTGAAGGGTAAAACCGGTTGGCGCAATGACGGTAATGGTACAGACGATTTCGGCTTTAATGCACTCCCAGGTGGCTTTGGAAGTTCTCATCCGGATTTTGGTTATCATATTATTCTTGATGGTCTTATAGGAACATTTTGGAGTTCCACGGAGTCGGATCATGACAAGGTGTACTACATGCACTTGGACTATGAGGATGTGGCTACTATACTCATCCCTCGAAAAAATTGGGGGCATTCCGTTCGTTGCGTAAAGGACTAGCGAAACAACAGCCCATATATTAAATGTAACGATTTGCACTTTTTATATAAGGAAATTCAAAATGAAAATGATTTTATTGGCTTTAATGATGATGAATGTCATCGTTTTTGCAGAGGTCCATCCGGCTTTGAAAGAGGCCGTTGACTCCCAAAATTATAAGCAAGCTGAAAATCTTGTGAAAAATGTGGGCATTAAAGATGTCTATTGCCCGGCAACGCTTTCTGCCAAAGATGCCGATAAAATCTATGGCAAGGTGTTTTCTGATTCAATCGGTTTTCTTTTGGAAAATTGCAATTTGGATTTTTCCAAAACATATTTGGAATACAAATGTGCTGATGGAAAGAATAAAGCTATGTGCCTGAACTTGATTAATTTGACGAATCCAAATTCTTGGCCGGATTCGTATGCACAAAAGTTTTGTACGAAGAAAAATGTAGAAATTTGTGCTGCTGCGGTCGAACGAATTCCTATTGAAAAATCAGTTCCATATTTAAAGGCTATAAGGGCTAATAAATTGGCTGACATGAGTGTGGTTAATATAAAGAATCTACGCTCTGGTAATATGACGAAATCTGAATGCTATTCGATGGGGCAGGATTTGTATAATAATAAATTAGCTGAAATAGAAAGAGAAATAGATAAAGCAAATTCAAATTGGCGAAATGCAAGAACAAGTGATAACCGTTATTTTTACAGAAAAAAAATAAGGTATTGGGAAGATGTAAAAAGAGGATTTGAATCTGTTGGTCTTTCTGGACTTTGTTCTGGTTATCAAAATGAAGCTTCTTTTGAAAAATTTAAATTAAATCAATATTATTTTGAAATTCCCTTTATGTTGCTGACTCACAGGGCTGCTCAGTATTATTGGAATATCCATAATCCGATAATTCCAGGGCTTGCTGATAATTGGAGTGATGTTGATAGGGTCTTTGAAATTACAAATAGTGCTACGATAAAATCAATAGAAAGCGTTAAGGATTCTTTGGCTAAATTAAAAGCTCTTAGTGAATACATGGAAAAATTTAAGTTAGCACCCTATTTTATATACAAAAGAAATATTATAGATGATATGAAATCTTCATTTGCAAAGAATGAAAAAATTGATGAAGTTGAACAACTTTTTTATTGTAAGCTCTACCCATCTTTGGATAAAGAACTAGAAAAAATTTTGGGAATAAAAACAATCAATTGTAAATCTTTATTAGAGTCTAATAAAAAAATTGAGGAAACTTGTGAGGATGGTGCTGAATTATTTGAGGGAAAAGTAGTATGTGAAAATGGAGTGTATGAAAAAAAACACTGGGTCAAAATTCAAAATTTTTTCGTGATAAATGACTATGACTATCAAATGTCAAGTGAAAATGCTGAGGATTTGTTGGGTATGTTGAATTTTATTAAACATGGTCGCCTTTATTCTTGGTCAGCAGGGATGAGTGCTTGCCCTGATGGATATAGAAATCCTAAAAAAACGGAAATGGAGGTTATTGTAAAATATGGTCGAAATTTGATAATGCCTTCAAAAGCGGGATATATTGATGAATATGGTCTACATCAATATGAAAAGGAAACTATTTATATGACTTCGAGTCGTTATGGACATTTTGGCAGTGGTGATTTTTTTAATGCGGCTGTAGTGAATTCTGATGGTGAATGGTATTTAGATGGTTTTAGAATGTTTCGTGAATCGGCTTATGCTGATGTTAAACAAGCTGAAAAAATGTTAGTTTCTGTTTTATGTATAAGTGAAGAACAAGAAAATCAAAAATGTTCTGAAAATCAAGAGGGAATTTGCTATGTAAATAATTGTTGCGAAAATGGAGTGTTTAAAAAGAAAATGATGGAGAGTATGGTTGACTCAAGAGATGGAATGGAATATAAAACAGTTCGGTTTGGAACACAAACATGGATGGCTGAAAATTTGAATTATGAGTTGGAAAATAGCTACTGCTATAACAATTCTATAGACAGTTGTTCTAAGTACGGTAGACTTTACACATGGGAAACTGCGTTAAAAGCTTGTCCTTCAGGTTGGCGTTTGCCGAGTAAAGCTGAATTCGAAATGTTGTTTACTGCTGTAGGTGGAGATACGACTACCGCGGGAAAAATGCTTAAGTCCAATAGTGATTGGAATGAACATGGAAATGGTTCTGTTGCTTATGGCTTTTCTGCATTGCCTAGTGGTTATAACGATTATAATAAAAATGAATTTGGAGGCAATGGTAATTATGCATTATTTTGGAGCTCTACAGAGTATGATAAAAACTCAGCGTACTCAATGAGCTTGTCCTATCGCAGTGCTGATACTTTTTTGCCGTCAAATGGTAAGGACAATGGATTTTCAGTCCGTTGTATTAAGGATGAAAATATGATAGAATCTAATGAAAATAATGTAACCCTTGAATATGGAAAAAGCTTGCCGGAGGTATCCTTTAATGATGATGAATCTAGCGCCGCTGCAAGTTTTTTTGCAGGGGAAAAAATAATGGAAAAATTAAAACAATATAGCATTAGTGGAAATGCAAATGAAAAGAATGCTAAAATAAAAGAAATGACAAGCTTGATTCAAACTGGAACTTCATTTTATGAAAAAGCGACAAATGACGAAAAATGGTATTATCCTGCAAAGCTTCAATCGGGAAAGCTGTTTATTATCATGGCTGATCAAATCAAAAATCAAGAAAGCAATGCAATAAGCGAAGAAGAAAAATTTGCTGAGAATATTGTAAATTCCCAAAAGCTTCCTAAATATTATGATCAGGCAAAGAATTTTTTCCAAAGAGCTATTATTCATGCTCGAGTGAAAGGGGTAACCAATGAATATGTCAAAGCATTGGAAGAATACTATATAAATATGTTCTTTAAAAGTTGTAGTGTATTTAGACAAGTTCAGACTGATTATCTCACAAGTCCTCTTCCTGATAGTGCTTCGATTGTTCGTGAATATTTTCGTCAGGGCTTGTCTAGGTGTGAAGATGCAACCAAGGCTGCTCACGAAGATTTAGAAAAATACCGAGAAGAACTTTTCAATAGAGCCGATCAAGCAAAACAGAAGGCCGTTTCTCAATGTGCTGAAGGTCTTAAAGCTACAAAAACATACGGTATAAAAACGGATCAAGTTGATGTTCTGTATGATCTTTTACAAGAACTTCAGAAATAGCGCAACATTGGATAGTTGACACACAAAAAAGCATCAAGATTGGGCTTTGCTTTAGATTTCTCTCTGACGGTCGAGGATGGCTGTTGGGGATGACTATTTCAGAAACTGTGAAATAAGTTGCCGTTTTTCGCTTGAAAACGGCAATTTTGCGTAAAAAACAGCACTATTGACTCGAGTTGGTGTTTTTTGTATACTATATAAAGATGGTTTCACAGGTTCCGTAAAAACTTGCCTAATGTTGGTTCTCAAACTCTCCGTAAAAGAGTGCCTAATGTCGGTTTCACAGGTTCCGTAAAAACCTGCTTAATATTTTTCTTTATTAGATGTGAGTAATAAAAAAACGACCCCGGCGCAGTTCAACTGGCCGGGGTGACGTTCTTCGCGGCGAAGCCGCCTATCTTAAACTAACTAGCACTTACTTCGACAGCTTTTCAGTAAGTCCCATGAGCATGTTCAAGCCGACTGCGTCCATGGCAGTGCTTGCGCCGCCCTTGGAGTCGCCGGTCATCATGATTTCCGGGACGAGCGGGTGTGCGGACTTGGCGAGAGCTTCAGCGACACCGACCTTGGTCTTGTAATCCCATTCGGCGCGTTCTTGCGGAGTCAAACCGGCGCTGACGAGTGCTCTGTTGGCGGCTGCTTCAGCTTCTTTTTCGGCCTTGATTTTCTTAGCGACTTCGAGAGCTCTTAGAGCTTCGAGGCGAGCGACTTCCTGTTCCTTCTGAGCTTGGAGAACGGCCACGTCGCGTTCCTTTTCAGCCTGCGTCACAGCCTTGATTTTTTCCACTTCCTGGTCGGCCTTGGCCTGGGCGATGCGAGCCTTACCTTCGGCTTCGGCGGTGATGGCGGCCTGCTTTGCGGTTTCAGCGGCGGTGGCGTTAGAGACGCGCTTCATTTCGCGGTCCTTCACGATGTCGAGCTGCTGTTGAGCTTTCTGGTCGAGGCGGACGTTCTGGATTTCGAACTGCACCACTCTGATGCCGTAAAGACGGAGTGCCGAGGGCTTTGTCAAAATGCGGTTGCCGTTCTTATCGAGTTTCAGCTTTGTGACCTTGTATTCTTGCGTTTCGGCTTTCTTGATGATTTTGCCTTCGGAATCGTAATCGTCTTCGCCGGCCTTTTCGGTGAGCACTTCGATTGTGGTGAGGTATTCGCCTTCGGTGAGCTGGTCTTCGGCGATTCTTCTGAATTCAGCAATCTTTGTCACCTTGGCTTCTTCGGCGGTGAAGAGCGGTGCGGTCTTTCTAACGGCGGAGAGCACGGAGTTTCTGACAAGGTCATGCTTGAGTTTTTTGTCGGAACGCTGTTCGCGGTGGATTTTCACGAGGTCTTCGCAGTCCGTCGGGAGCTGGTATTTGAGGTAGCCGCTGATTTCGGCGTTTGCATTTCGGGACAAGGTAACGGAAATATCGTCCTCGTCATCGTCGCCGCCTTCCCAGCCTTCGCCCTTTACCTTATCGGTAGAGGA
>Ga0265301_10006288_pt1 | contig 11401 bp, 9 predicted proteins | sample AusTroGonzalo_MG_2_FD_193488 | JGI IMG/M metagenome (GOLD analysis project Ga0265301, IMG submission 193488) | Bovine rumen microbial communities from tropical cattle in Woodstock, Queensland, Australia - Gonzalo_04 | ecosystem: Host-associated > Mammals > Digestive system > Stomach > Rumen ...
ATAATTTTCTATAAATCAAATAGGTAATTAGTATCGAAGGAATACAAGTTATCATCACTATCCAGAAGAATCCAAGGTAACCTACCGCTTCTTGAATATATCCTGCAACCATGCCAGGGAGCATTAGTCCAAGGAACATAAAAGCGGTGCATATGGAGAAATGGGCGGTGCGGTAGGAGCCTTCGGCCAGATGCATCATATAGAGCATACAAGCGGTGTAGCCTAAGCCGTAACCCATTTGTTCGATTCCTACGCACAGACAAAGAATCCAGAAGGAAGTCGGCTGATAAAGCGCAAAATACACATATACGATGCAAGGTAGCGTTAGGCATAAAGCCATGGGGAGGATAGCTTTCTTAAGGCCTGTTTTGCTGGCCCAGATTCCGCCGCCTATGCCGCCTATTAGCATCAGAATAACGCCTATGCCTGTTATTTGTCCGATGGTGCCAACTGAAATGCCTAAGCCTCCGTCCGCTTGTGAAGCTAAGAAGAAGGGATTGCAGAGCTTGAGTAATAAGGCTTCCGGTAAGCGGTAAAGGAGCATGAAACAGAGAGCTAGGATGATTTCGGGTTTGCGGAAAAAGTCTGCAAACACTTGTCCCACCTCGCGGAAGATATCTTTCGACTTTCGACTTTCGACTTTCGACTCTACCACCGGCATCGCCCAAGTGTGCCAAATAGCGATAAGGGCTAAAATACCGCTGCAGAGCAGGAGGGCATAGGTCCATGAGGTCGTTATATCGGTTCGGCGTTGCAGCCAACCAACGAACATAAGGAGGATCGATTGGCAGAAGATGTTTGCGATGCGATAGAACGTTGAACGTAAGCCAACATAAGCTGATTGTTGCGTTTCGGTCAGCGCAATCATGTAATAGCCATCTCCGGCTATATCGTGTGTGGCCGAACAGAAGGCGGTGATGGTGAAGAGGATAAGCGCGAGCGTAAAAAGACCTTTGGGTGCTAACCACGCCAAGAGTAGTACTGTGATAGCCATTAAGGCTTGCATCGTCAAAACCCACCATCGTTTGGTGCGCAGAATATCCACGAACGGACTCCAAAGGGGTTTGATGACCCAAGGAAAAGCGATGAGGGAGGTGAAGAGTGCCATTTCACTATTGGGTACACCTAACTGCGCAAAGAGCGTCACGCTGATGCTCGTTACGATAAAATAGGGTATACCTTCTGCCAAGTATAGCGTTGGTACCCAAGCCCATGGAGATATGTGTTTTAATCCCTTCATTTTAAGCGCAAAGGAGAGTAGCCCTTGGCGAGCACTCTCCTTATTATTTACGCACGCGCGCACGCATTATTGGAAGTTAGCGCGATTGTCGTCGATCTTAGCTTTCTTCTCAACCAATTGGAGCGCTCTGTATGGATGATTAGCGAAGAAATAGGACAACTGTGCTTTCTCGCTCTCAGCGTCTAATTCGCCGGAGAGGTTGTTAGCAGCGCCAGTCTTTACTACGAACACGCCCATGTTACCTTTGATTGGTGCGCTCAGTTGGTTCTCGCCCAGCGCGATAGTCTTACCGATAACAGCAGGTTCCATACCGGCGTTACCGAAACGGCTGTCACCTAAGGCTACGCGGTCGATATGTTGAACGGGTTGGCTAAGAGTCTCAGCGGCAGCTTCGAGTGTCTCTGCACCTTTAAGTTGCTTAGCAATATAATCCGCTTTGGCGTTATTGCGAGCTTCGTAAGTAAGCTCAGCGCGTACGTCTTCGAGCGAACGGTACTCGCCATCCTTAACCTCTGTCAAAGCAGCTACGATGAACTGCGGGCCACACTCAAATACGTCAGATACTTGACCTTCTTTCGCTTCGAACGCCCAGCGAACGATAGCACGGCTACCTTTCAGTTGTGCTACCTTATCGGTGTTAGCGGTGAGGTTGAACTGCGGGATAACAGCTAAACCAGCCTCTTGTGCAGCGGCCTCGAAAGCCTCGGCAGTCGGGTTAGCAACGATGAATTGTTTCGCTTGATTGTAGAGGATAGAGTAGGTTTTGCTGGAAGGTGTTACTTCGCGAGCGAGGATAGCCAATTTCACTTTCGGCGTCGGTTTACCAACCTCGAGGATCTCGAAGGTCTGCTCGCCCATGCCTTGTGCTACGGTGAAGCGTGTGCCACGTTTGCCGGCAAAAGCAGGTTCTGCGATATTCTTCGGCAGGTCAGAAGCTCTGAACCATCCTAACTCTTGATCTTCACCGCCTTCTACGATAGCTTTGAGTTCCACAGAGTCAGGCATCGAATAGCCGGCTTTCATGATACGCGCCATGGCGTAGGTGTTGTTCTCAAAGAGCAGGTCAGTGCATTGACCGGCTTTAGCACCCTTAGCGAATGCAAAGTCTTTGAATTGAGCCGGTACGGTCTCGATCGAGTAATCGCGACCGTCGTACATAATATCCGAGTTGGTGTTGACTACCAAGCTGATATCATCGGTGGTTTTGAACTCTTCTTGGAGGCTAACCAACAGGTTTTCAGCGGCTTTGAAGTCGTCCTCAGAAGGTACGATATCGAAAGCTACATACTTGATGGAGCGATTCGGAGTCTGTTTGTACTGCTCTTTGTGTTGCTTGTAGAGTTTCTTGATGTCACCTTCGCTTACTTTAACCAAGCTGTCGGCTACGGTGAAGTAGGGTTGCATCGTATAATCAACGCCTACGCCTTTCTGACGAGCATCGAAAGCGAATTGTGCATCGAGCGAGTTCGCTTTGAACAGGTGTTGCAGCAGGTTGGTGTATTTCTCCTGCATGTAACTGATGCGAATAATCTTCTCCCAATAGAGCCAATAGGTCTTGATTTGCTTGAGATTCGGGTTGTCCTCATCTTCCTGATTGATGGCTTGGAGGAGATTGACTACCGCCTCGCGGCTGAACTGACCGTTCTCATCCATGAAGGCACGTCGACCGTGCAGTACCTGGTGAATGTTCTCTCCAATGCAGAGTTCGCTCAATTCATCGGGCGTGATGTCCATACCGATTTTGTCTGCTTGCTCGCGCAGCGTATAATCCATCACGAGCGTGTTCCATACATAGTTACGCAGCTGTGCGGCTTGATCTTCGTCTAAATCCGAATGACCGTTCTCAATCTTATACACTTCTGTTAATTGTTCCTTTGCTGCTTCATACTCCGTGTAGTGCACCTTATGTCCTGCGATCACGCCTACGTTCTCGCGACTGCGGTGGAAGAAACTACTACCGGAGTTCAAAAAGTCTCCGAGGATAAATGCTAACATGGCCAAACCCACAATTGCAATCAGCAAGGCGCCATGATTTCTAATTTTCTGTAATGTTGCCATTTTTTTATGTTAAACTTATCTTTGTTGTATCGTTATTCAGCCGGAGCTTCTAATATCTTGATATTACCGTTCTTAATCTCAGCGGTGGTTCCATTATAGTTCATGAGTTTACCGGTCAATTCTATTTTTGCGCCAACAGGTACAGGAGTTGCGCCATCCGGTACATTGCACCAATAAGCTTCAAGCGTCTTAGCACCCGATTGTGCATCATCAATCCAGAACCATTTCTGCTGTCCATAACTGATGGTGGCATCGTAACCTGCCGATTGAACGTATCCTTCAACGACGTAAATATCCGTGCTGGTTCCTCCTGCAGGTAGGGCCAAAGCGGCAGTCTTAGCTTCCTGACAAGTTGCGTGAATCGTCTCAGCAGGAATAGGAGCTACCATCGAATCGATGCGAACGATGAAACCGTTCTTCACCTCCGGAGTGGTACCTTTGTAATTGGTCAATTGTCCAAGAACGGTGAGTTTGGAACCAACCAAAGGAACTTGAGTAGTGCGTCTGAACGGCACATTGTTCAAGTTGTTGGTGTAATAGCATGCAATTGATGTCTTGTTACCGTTGTCAGACAGCTTGAAGTTAATATTGGTATATTTGCCCGGCACATCATCCGGATTAGTCGTGTTTTGGGTCACTACGCCGGATATTTTGTACAGTTCGTTGGTTACTGCATCTGCTGCCAATGTTTTGCAGAGTGCAATTGCACTATCCACGGAAATCTCAATACCGTTCGTATCCGGTACAAGCACAGGAATCGAGTCAGGAATACGCGGATCGTTAGTGCCAGGACCGTTAATGTACGGGTTCTCTTTGCAACTTACCAATAACAATGCAGCGACTGCAGTTAATACTAAAATACTCTTTTTCATAACAAATTATTTTTAATGATATTAAATTTCCAGGTTCACTATTGGACACGTTCATCCAAAATAGCGTGCAAAGTTACTACTTTTTTTTGATATATGCAAATATTTTGTCTATTTTTTTCACGCTGAGAGTTCTTTTTTCATCATAACATGGGGGATGTCCGCTTCTATGAAGATATTTCCTTCCGTTTGGTAGTGCAGTTTTTCGTAAAAAGCGACCACTTGCGTCTGGGCGTGAAGAAAGAGTTCTGTGGCACCTTGTTGCGCAGCAACTATTTCTGCCTGCTCCATGATGTATTGAGCCAATCCTTTGCCTCGTTCGAGCGAAAGGAGGCGTCCAAGGAGCCATTGTTTGGGGTTGTCACTTGGAAAAATGCGGGCATATGCGATGACTCGTCCTTTGCGATGGAGGGCGAGATGGATTGCTTTGTAGTCAATGTCATCCATGTCCAAGTAGCGGCAGTTTTGCTCGGAGTAGAAGACGGAAAAACGCGCTTTGAGTAGCTCGTAGAGCTCGGTGGTTGTAAGTTCTGCAAAGTGCTTGACATGTAGTTTGAGTCCTTTAGGAAGGGCTTTGGAAACGGGTTTACGTCGGCGTTTGGTGGCTTCTTTTTGTGCGAGTTGGGTAGTGATGACAAAATGAACGTACGAACGCGTTGTTTTGTAACGCTTGGCTACCGGGTCGCTTATGAGGGTTTTGTTGTATGCGAGTCGTCGCTCATTCCATTCGGCCACTTGTTGCGGATCCGCCATAATCGCATTGACGATGGAGGTAACTTTGCCAAAGAATTTGCGGTGGGCTGTTTGCGCTTTGGAGGGTGGTACAGAGGATTCTTTTTGGATGTACGAATGCTGTTTGCCGTTTCGTGTGCGGTAAACGAGTGGCGATTCTTTGGCCATTTTGCCTCGGCGAACCGAGAAGTCTAATGTTCTTGTTTTTGCCATGATTTTAAAAAGAAAGTATATATATACAAAGTATATATATAGTATATTTGACATTTTGTGCAAAAAAGGTCTGTTATCCTATGGGTATCCTATGGTTATCCTATGGGTATCCTATGGTATAGTCTCGTTTCAGTCTCGTTATAGTCTCGTTTTTTGGTAGTAGGTAGTGGGTGATGGGTAAAATAGGGGTAAAAAACGGGTTGTTTTGTAATTCGGTGCAAAGATAGTAAAAATAATTGATATGAGCAAGAAAAATTGCAAATAAATTTGCATATGTCAAAAAAAAGCAGTACCTTTGCGGCGTAAATTGAGATACTATGCACCAAATAGTTGTAGTAATAGGGTTTGTTGGCGTGGCGGTATTACTGCTGAGCGTGGGCGTCATTCTGAGGAAGGACCATAAGTTTCGTTCGCAACATGTTCACGAGAACGAGCGGATGAAAGAGAATAAGATTCATTGTGCTACTGCACAAGATAAAGAGATGCGGAGGAAGAATCCGCATAAGATTAAGGTGTAGTGGTATAGAGCGGTTGACCGGAAAATCCGCGGTCAGTGACCGAGACGAACAATCCGGACCGCTGCGCTTTTCCGGGAAGAAAGCGGATCTGGGCGCAAATATGCGCCCAAAGGGGAAAATGAAGTAAGTGGCAAGTGAGCCTGCCATGAGAGCAAATGCATGGTGAATCAACAATTAAAATCAATAAAACTAATTTTTAAGATATTATGAACAAGATTTCGATTATTGTAGAGTCTATTTTGGCAGCGGGAGTGATTGCGCTGTTTGTGTTGTTTTTTACGGTAACACCGGGTGCAAAGAAGAGTGCTTCGCAAGATGTAGAGGCACAGGGCGAGTTATTGCCGATTGCTTTGGTGAACACGGATTCGATTTTGCTGCATTATACGTTGGCAGTTGAGTCTTCTGAGCGTCTGATGGCGCAGTATGAGGAGTCGATGGTCAAGTTGGATACCAAGGCTAAATCGCTGCAAAAAGAGGCTGAGACTTTCCAACGTGAAGTGTTGGATTTTCAGCGTAAGTTGGAGGCAAATGCATTCTTGAGCCGTGAGCGTGCCGAGAGTGAGCAGGCACGTTTGCAGAAGAAAGAGCAACAGTTGATGACCAAACAGCAGGATCTGGAGAACCTTCGTCAAAAACTGAGCAACGATTTCTTAACTGAGCAGAACGCGCTGAACCAACAATTGCAGGATTCGGTGAATATGTTCCTTCGTGAGTACAATGCTGACGGTCATTTGCATATGATTCTGAACTCGGCTGTAGTGATGAACAAAGTGGCCGGTTACGATATTACCGATGAGGTGATTGAGGGACTGAATAAACGGTACAAGAAGTAATTCCGTTATAACGTGATCACGTTATGACGTTATTTCGAAAGATAGTATTATTGGTGTGTGCAGCGGTTGTTTTGCCGCTGCACGCACAGCGTATTCCTCAAGCGATTGAGTATACAGAAATATACGATTTCATCGAGGAATTGACTACGGATGGCATCATTCGTTCGAATGCGGCTATCAAACCTTATACGCGCGATCAGATTGCACGCATGTTGGTGGAAGCGCAGGGCAGGGATAGCCTGTTGAACCAACGGCAGAAGGATGATTTGCAATTCTATCTGCAGGATTATGCGTTGGAGTGCGATACGCTGCCGGTTTATTCGAGTTACGGTCATCGTCATGTGACACAATGGATTACGAAGGTGTCTAATTTGTCGTTGGCTGATCCGAGTCTGCATATACTGACGAAAGATAAAATCTTTAAGATGCGGGTTCGGCCTATTTTAGGTATGGATATTTACGCCAACCGAAAAGGTTTTATTACGCATCGTTGGTATGGCGCTGATATTCAGATGGATATCGCTCATCATCTTTCTATTTGGGGTTCTATAAGGGACAACAGTTGGAAGGGTACGGGTTATTTGAAAGACGCGTATTATCCGACGGAAGCGGATAAGATTTACGGCGCACGATTGAGCAAACCGGATTATCTGAATAACCTGCCCGGTGTGCAGTATAAAGAGGCTAACTACGGAGGCGATTTCTCCGATTCAAGAGGCGGTATTTCTTTGTATGCATGGTGGGGCAGTATAGGCGTGCAACGCGAGCGAATCACTTGGGGCGATGCGCAACATTGCTCGAATATCTTGTCCGCGCATAATCCGGCAGTGCCGATGTTTACTATTCAGTTGACGCCTTGCAAGTGGTTTCAGTTCGATTATTTCCATGCGTGGTTGGTGTCGAACGTGATTGATTCGACTTATTGGTATACTGAGCAACAAACGGCGACGAGTACGCAACGCGAATACCGACCGGCGAATAAGTTTATGGCCGCGAACATGTTCACGTTCATGCCTTGCAAGTATGTGCAGTTCTCGTTCGGTAATTCTATCGTCTATGCCGAGCGAAATGTGCAGGCGGCGTACTTTATTCCGATTGCTTTCTTCAAATCGCTGGACCACCTGTTGACCAAAGGACTGGGCTCTGAGAACCAGAACTCGCAGGCTTTTGCGACGATTTCCGTTCGTCCTACGGACCATCTGCGGATATACGGGTCGTTTTTTATCGATGAATTCAAGTTATCGCGGTTGAAAAAATCCGATCCGCAACATAATCTATACTCGTACTTGGTTGGCTTTAACTGGAGCGGTTGGCCGGTGAAGGGTTTGGCGCTGCGGGGCGAGTTCACCCGGACCAATATCGCTACGTATAAGCACTCCATCAAGGTGCTGGATTATTCGTCTAATTCGTACCAAATGGGGCATTATATGGGTGCCAATGCGCAGTCGATTTTTGTGCAGTTGGCGTATAGACCGACCCGTAGTCTGCGTTTGACGCTCGATTATACCTGCGACACCAAATACACGGCCTACGATTATATCCGCGGCGATATCGGATGGATTATCTCGCAGAAACCGTTTGTGAATCCTATTTGGCGGAATGATGAGGTGAATTTGAAGGCCATTTATGAGGTGTTCAATAACTGCTACGCGCATGTGGATTTTACATACAATAATACCCGCGCCTTTGGGGACACGGATATTAATCTCTATTCGCCGGTATTCTACCAAGGGCAGAATTTTACATTTACCTGCGGATTAAGCTTTGGGTTTTAGTCGGTGATAGTCTCTACGGGCTTGGAAGACAGCCTTGCAGGCGGCGAAGCGACCTTGCAGCAGATAGAAGAGCGCCGCGGCATAATCCAAGAAGAAACGAACAAACAGCACTCCAAACGGGTGTTGTTTATTTTTGGCTATCATGAGGAGATTATTGCGGTGGTTGAGATATGTTTTGCGGGGACTATCGTAATGAAGCGAACCTCCGCCGAGGTGGTAAACGACGCTTTGGGGCAGGCACGCCAGTTTCCATCCTTTGTTGCGCATGCGCCAGCAGAGGTCGATTTCCTCCATATGCGCGAAGAAAGTTGCGTCTAAACCGCCACAATCCTTATAAACTTGTGTACGTACGCACATACATGCGCCCGAGGTCCAATCGACCTCAGCCGGCGTGTCGTACTGACCTTTATCTTCCTCTACGTGCCATAAGATGCGTCCTCGGCAGTATGGGTAACCGAGTGCATTGAGATAGCCGCCTGCCGCACCGGCGTGTTCAAAGAACGAGCGATTACGCCAACTGCGAATCTTCGGTTGCACGGCTGCCGTGTCGGGGTGCGTGTTCAGGTAGTCGAGTAGGGGAGCGAGCCATCCTTCGGGTGTCTCTACATCTGAATTGAGGAGCACGGTGTAGTCGGCATCTGTTTGCGCGAGCGCACGATTGTATCCTTCGGCAAAGCCGTAGTTTTGGTCCAAAGCGATGATGCGAACGGACGGAAACTCCTTTTGGAGCACCTCCAGCGAGTTATCGGTGCTGCCGTTGTCCGCGACGATGATTTCACAGCCTGGCAGGGTTGTGTTTGCGATGACTGACGGCAGATAGGTGCGAAGCATCTCTGCGCCATTCCAGTTGAGTATGATGATGGAACAAGTCATTGGTCGTTAGTCGTTGGTCGTTGGTTCTTTTTTATGTTTCCAGCGGTTGTGGGTCCAGAGCCAGAGATGCGGAGCGGTGTGGATGTTTTCTTCCAGCGCTTGCGCGAAGGCAGTCGTTATTTCGCCCGATTTAGACGATTGTGGTTCGGCAGAGAGGATCCGTACGTAGTTGTGATAATAGCCTCGTTTCGGACGGGTGATGAAGACATAGAAAACGGGGTATTTGAACTTAGTGCCTAATAACTCTCCTCCATCGAGAAATCCGGTTTCTTGGTGCAGAAATTCGGTCCATACATGGGTCACTTCAGGGCGAGGTTTTTGGTCGGCAATAAGTCCGATTATGACCGGTTGTTTGGCAGCGCGGTAACGCACCATCTCCCGTAAGATGCGTTGTTTTTCCACACATTCGCCGCCTCGTTTGGCTCGTATATCGAGCATCAATTGGTCCATGCGTGGGTTCTTTTGCCGGCGATAAACATTGAGTTCTTTGACGCCCGGTGACACCCATAATTGCATGGATGCCATCCACTCCCAGTTACCCATGTGCGCTAACATGAAGATTCCTCCTCCGGCAGCATCGATGAGTCGGTTCACCTCCTTCATGTTCTCAAAAATGACCCGTTGTTTCATCTCTTCATCGGGACAGCGGTATCCGTAGATATTCTCCACAATGGTGTCGCAGAACTGATGGTAAAAATCTCGGGCTATTTGGCGTCGTTCGTCGTCGGTTTTGTCCGGAAAAGCGTTTCGTAGGTTCTTGGTCACCATTTTTCTTCTATACCGCACTACATAGAAAAGCAGCGGAAAGAGTATTCCATCCGCGATAAAGTAGTGCACCCGTAAGGGCAAGCGGCTTAGAAGAGAGACCAGAACATGTAACATATATAGCAGTAAATGGCTAAGATAGGCGAAGCGAATAGAATACTATCAAATCGGTCTAATACGCCTCCGTGTCCCGGCAGAAAATGTCCGCTGTCTTTGACGCCGACGGTTCGTTTCATTAAGCTTTCCATCAGGTCACCAAATGTGCCGAACGCACAGACGAGCGCTGCAAAACCGAAGATGATGGCTTTATGATGAGTTTCGCCTGCGATGGTGTCAAACCAACCGAAATGGCCTAACAGGTAGGCAACGAGGAGAGCGACGATGATACCGCCGAGCAGTCCTTCCCAACTCTTCTTAGGGCTGACGCGGATGAACATCTTATGGTTGCCATTCGGCATCCATTTGGCAGTGAGCGAACCAACGCAGTAGGCGCCGGTGTCGTTTGCCCAGATGAGCACAAACAGCGCTAATAGTAACCATTTATCCAAGTAGAGGATCGACCCCATGGTACTCATCGGAAAGACGATCATCGCTTGTGAGATAAAGAGGTTGCCCCAGTTATGAATAGGGTTGACATCTTTATGCCATAACTCTTCCATCAGTATGCCGATTAGTACTAAGATGTACACCGCGGCGATGAAGGCAAAGATACCCCATGACTGATGACTGATGGTGGATTCGGGAATAAAAACGAACCACTGTGTGCCGGCCCAAAGGAGGGTGGTAGCGATGATTGAACCCCAGCGAGTGGTGATGTCCGAACCCACCATGGTGTGAAACTCCCAAACTCCCCAGCACATGATGATTAAGAGCAGCGTGCAGAAAGCCGCAGGATGCCATAAGATACTACCTATTACACAGGCAACAAAGAGAGCACCGCTGAAAGTGCGTTTCCAAAATTCGCTCATATCTTACAGGTCTATAGTTACTTGTCTAAAATTCTTTTTCTCAATAATCGTGCCGTTTTGGATCACTACCAATCCCGGGTTCGCACGAACGATAGTCTTAAGTGTAACAGGATCAGCCGTGCAGATTAGATTCCATGCCTCTTCTTCTTCTAATCCTAATTCTTCAGCAAACGCGATGATCTCATCTGTTCCGGAACCAGTGACGATATAGTACTTACCAGGACAGTTGTAATAGAGCGCCAGCACTTTGTTGAGTTGCTTGCGGTCCATTTGGTTGATGTCATAGATGATAGCGAGGGTCACGGTCTCTTCCGATTCAAGGATATCATAGGTGATATCTTCGTAATTGAGCGTCATGATTTCGAAATCGTGAATAGGCGGTTGGTAGCCTTTTTGAATGAGCACCGATCGTTGCTCCACAAAGGTCCATTCGGGGTCCCCTTTGGGATAGTTCTCCAGCGTAAACTCCTGCTGCATGCCCTCTTTTTCATAGATGAGGGTTGTTTGGTAGATGTCTTGCGGCGCACCTTCGGGCACTTCCATCAGTGTAGGAATAT
>Ga0265301_10006289_pt1 | contig 11401 bp, 8 predicted proteins | sample AusTroGonzalo_MG_2_FD_193488 | JGI IMG/M metagenome (GOLD analysis project Ga0265301, IMG submission 193488) | Bovine rumen microbial communities from tropical cattle in Woodstock, Queensland, Australia - Gonzalo_04 | ecosystem: Host-associated > Mammals > Digestive system > Stomach > Rumen ...
ATACCACCTTATTTGCCCACGCAGAAGTTTTTAAAGATATTTCCTAACACTTCGTTGGTCATGATGCGGCCTTGGCCTGTAATGTCAGAGAGGTTGTCTAAAACGAGGTTGAGGTCTTCGGAGATGAGGTCGCCACTGAGGTTCGTCTCAAGTCCTTCAATCACACGGGTGAGGTTGTCGTGGGCACTGATGAGCGATTGGTATTGACGGGCGGAGGTTACAATGACATCGTTCTCAGTGAGTTCGGGAATGTTTGCGGCGCTGTAGATGGCAGCTTCGAGAGCGTCAAGGCCTTGGCCGTGCTTGGCGGAGATGGGAAGGGTGGCTGTGGCACAGCTACATACAGAACCGAAGGGGTTGTTGCTCTGGAGGAGACGGAGGTCGCTTTTGTTCCAGACGGTAAGGAGGGTGCGGCCTGTGCAGCGGTCGGTGATATTGGAGATTTCGGCTTCAGTGGGAGCTTCATCGATGAGCCAGATGACGATGCGGGCCTTTTCGATGGCAGCATAGGTGCGCTCGATGCCGATCTGCTCGATGATGTCGGTGGTCTGTCGGATGCCTGCAGTATCGATAAAACGGAAAGTGATACCCTTGATGTCAATGGTGTCCTCGATGGTGTCTCGCGTTGTTCCGTGTATGTCTGAAACGATGGCGCGATCGTCTTTCAGCAGACGGTTGAGGAGAGTGGATTTACCTACGTTTGTCTTGCCTATGATGGCTACGGGAATTCCGTTTTTGAGCGCTTGGCCGGTTTCGAAACTTGTGGCGAGTCTAAGTATGGGTGTGTCAATAGCTTTTGACAACTCAAGTAGCTCGCTGCGATCTGCAAACTGAAGGTCTTCGTGGTCGGAAAAGTCGAGTTCCAACTCTAATAATGAGGTCAGTTTCAGTAGCTGTTCCCGAAGGTGAGAGAGCTCAGAGGAGAAGTGCCCACGTAACTGATTCAGTGCAATATCGTGGGTGGCTTTGTTGGAGGAAGCAATTAGGTCTGCAACGGCTTCGGCCTGCGAGAGGTCCATCTTGCCGTTGAGGTAGGCGCGCTGGGTATATTCTCCAGGATTGGCCATGCGACAGCCGTGCTCTATTAATAGTTCCAATACCTTATTTAATATATAGCGCGAGCCGTGACAAGAGATTTCCGCCGAGTCTTCGCCCGTGTAAGAGTGGGGGGATCGGAAGATGCTTACCAGTACCTCGTCGATGATGTTTTGATGCTGTGAGACAGCATCATACTCGACGATGTGGCCGTAGTGAATGGTGTTGGGATGGGCATCGCTCAGGTTCTTGGAGAATACGCGGGAAAGAATCTCAAGCGACTGAGGGCCTGAGATTCTGATGATTCCGAGGGCTCCGCCTGGGGCGGTTGCTAATGCGCAGATTGTATCGCTGTTCATAGACGAGGTCGCTGTGGCACAGCGACATACATTACGGTTAGATGCGGTCAAGGACTTTTTCGATGAGGGTGTCGATGGAGTTCTTGTATTCAGTATTCATCTTCTGGGTGTAGCGGTTGGCGATGACCATGCAGCAGGTCATGGCGCGATGGCCCAGCAGAGAGGCAAGACCGGCGAGGGCCGAGGACTCCATCTCGAAGTTGCAAATCTTCATGCCCTCGTACTCGAAGGCCTCAATCTTCTTGTTTTGGTCAGGGTCAGCAATGTCAGCACGGAGAATGCGCCCCTGAGGACCATAGAAACCACCACAAGAGATGGTATAGCCGCGAACCATATCGTCACCAGCAATTAGGTCGATGAGCTCTTCATCGGCAATGGAGACATAGGGGGCGCCTTTGATGGGATCCCATCGCATGTGTTCCTTGAAGGCTTTCTCCATAGGAATATCGCAGACCACGTTGCGTCCTGCATAGTAGTTCAGCAGACCGTCGAAGCCGATGCTCTTGACAGAAGCAATGAAACAGCCGGTAGGCGTAAAGGGCTGCAGGCCACCGCAAGTGCCGATGCGTACCATAGTCAGTGTGCGGTGCTCGTCTTTTTCCTCACGTGTGGCATAGTCGATATTAGCCAGCGTGTCGAGTTCGTTCACTACGATGTCGATGTTGTCGCAGCCGATGCCGTGACTCTGGACGGTGATGCGCTTGCCTTGATAGGTGCCTGTGATGGTGTGGAACTCGCGATTGCTGACTTTGCATTCCTTCGAGTCGAAATGGGCTGCTACTGTGTCAACACGTGCAGGATCACCAACAAGGATAATCTTGTCAGCCAACTGCTCGGGTTTCAGATGCAGATGGAAACAAGAACCATCGGCATTGATAATCAGTTCTGATTCTGGGAAGGTTCTTTTGGGCATAGTATTACTTGTCTTTTGTAAGAAATATGATTTCGTTGTTGCGGATAGTCTTTTCCGTATTGTTGATTTCTTGGCGCAGAGCGTATTGTTGCTGTTCGCTGGCCAGAATCGCAGAATGCAGCTTGACGCGCTCGGCATTGCCGGCTTGGACGTATTGTTCGCGGGCGGTGTCGAGGGTGTTGACAAGCTGCTGATACTGGCGGCGCAGGTCTTGCAGTTGTAGGAAACGCTCGATGTTCCCTGATGCGCGGAAGTCTGCCAGCCGCGTGTACGTCATCGCATCGTTGATGACAAAGGTGAACTCTTGCTCCACAGGCTTTTCGTACTGACGCAGTGTGACGTCGTGCAGTCTGGCGAGTGCCGCCTGTCGTTCTGTATCGTCCGTCCATGTGTCGGCAATGCGGTCGATGCGGGCGTAGGTGGTAATTTCCTCGGGACTGAATCCCGAGGCACTATAGGTCGTGCGAGTGGTGGGGGGCAAGAACAGGTAGACGCACACCGTGTCTGCGGGCTGGTTGCGGTCTGTGGCAAACCACCCGAGATTGCTGTACTCGTCAATGATATAGAAGTAGTCATTGGCCTCGCTGTTGAACGGCATACCAATGTTGACAGGATGCAGAAACTGGTCTTCCTCCGTGTCGTAGCGCGTGACGTAAATGTCGTAGCCGCCTAGTCCGTCGCCACCCTCAGCAGCGAAGTACAGCGTTTGCCCGTCACCCATCATGAAAGGGTAATTTGCGCGGGGGAATTGGTTGTCGTCATTGATGCCCTTCAGTAGTTGCGGTTTTGTCCAGTGATTCTCTAAATGTTCGCTGCGGTAGAGCTGCATGGTGGTGTCTGTGGGAGCTAACGAGAGACAACATCGCGAGCCCAGTTCGTTGATGTGAACATAAGCATCAGGTTGTTGATTGGTGTGGAAAATGTCCTGATAATGTGCTATTTGTCCAACTTCTGGTGCCAGGTGAAGGGTCGTCAGGAGTTTTGCCTTGGGTACGACGAAACTGTCGATGAACATGATGCGCTGTGTGTTGGCGGTCATGCGCTCCAGCTTCGCCTGGTGCTCCAACTGTTCAGGCGTCAACTTGGGTGCTTTGCGTCTTTGCGCCATCACTGGCAGCAGTAGGCACGCGAGGAACAATATGAATATGCTACGTATCTTCATCACTAGGCAAAGATACGAAATAAATCGGAATCATTGACAAATGTCAGTGGACAATTAATGTTATTTAATACTCTACGAGTTTGTTGTCTGCTTCCAGCGCACGCCAGATGCAGTAGCGCGCCTCGGGATTCAAGCGCTGCAGGTCGTCGAAAAGTGCTGCTGCTGTGGTACGGTTGGTGGTGTCCTCGTAGGGGCATTGCTTCAGTTGTTTCTCATAGCCTTGTTGCTTAGCAAAGGTTCGGATGTCTGCTTCCTGACAGAGGCAGAGCGGGCGGATAATGGTCAGTGGCATCTTCCTCATACGTAGTTTAGCAGGCATGGTGGAGAAGTGTCCTTGGAAGGTGAGATTCATCAGGGCGGTATGGATGATGTCATCCTGATGATGTCCCAGAGCAATCTTGGTACAGCCCAACTCTTGGGCAAGATTAAAGAGCTGCTTGCGGCGCTGCCAGGAGCAGAGGAAGCAGGCGGGCTTCTGCTTGCCCTTGCCCGACGGGGAACCGTAGGGAGTGGTGGTGAAAGAGGTGGTGATGATGTGGAGGGGGATGGCGAGACGGTCGCAGAACGTTTGGAGGTAGGCGGTATCCGTTTCGTAATGAATATTCTCCATACGGACATGGAGGGCTTCGACTGTAAAGCGGGGAACGTGAACTTTGGAACGACGTGCCAGGAATTCAAGCAGACAAAGGGAGTCTTTGCCGCCAGACAATCCAACGAGGATTTTGTCGCCCTCGTCGATGAGCTGGTACTGGCCCAGCGCTTTGTTAAAAGTTTTCCAAAGTTTCTCTTCGAGGGTCATCGTTATGTTTGTCGCTGTACCACAGCGACATACTGAACTATTTCATAAACACCAGGTAGACGGCGCAGATGATAAGCAGGAATGCAAGAATGTGGTTCCAGTGCAGATGGGTGCCTTGGAACATGATGTTGGCGATGATGCAAAACACGGCCAGCGAGATGCACTCCTGAATAACCTTCAATTGGATGAGGTTGAAAGGTCCGCCATTTTCTACAAAACCGAGACGATTGGCTGGAACCTGACAACAGTATTCAAAAAAGGCTATCATCCACGAGAAGGCGATGACTCCGATGAGGGGCCAGTTGTTTGATACGCCGTTCTCTTGTAATTTCAAATGCCCATACCAAGCCAGCGTCATGAAGACGTTGCTTAGTATGAGCAATATGATGGTATAGAGTCCGTTCATAATAAAACGAACATGGCGGCAGAACCGCCATGCACACTAGCTTTTCTGTAAATATTCGTCCATGTTCTGTGCTGCGCGGCGACCGTCACCCATAGCAAGAATAACAGTTGCACCGCCACGCACGATATCGCCACCGGCGAAGATCTCAGAGCGAGAGGACTGCATGCCTTCGTTGACCACGATGGTATTCTTGCGGCCCAACTCGAGCCCTTCGATACTCTTCGGTACAAGTGGGTTGGGTGATACACCTACAGCTACGATAACCTGATCAACTTCGAGCGTCACCGTCTTACCTTCCACGGGAACAGGACTGCGACGTCCTGAAGCATCAGGTTCTCCCAGCTCCATGACCTGCAGGACAGCTGCCTTGACGGCACCGTTCTCATCGGCTTTGTACTCGATGGGATTGTGCAGCGTCAGGAAGTTGATACCCTCCTCCTTGGCGTGCTTCACCTCCTCCAGACGGGCAGGCATTTCCTGTTCAGAACGACGGTAGACGAGGGTCACGTTGCCACCCAGACGCTTAGCCGTACGACAAGAGTCCATAGCGGTATTTCCACCACCAACAACGAGCACGTTCTTACCGAGGTTAATCGGTGTGTCGGTGGTTGGGTTTGCTGCATCCATCAGGTTGACGCGAGTGAGATATTCATTTGACGACATGATGTTGATGCTGTTCTCGCCAGGGATGTTCATAAAGTTAGGCAGACCTGCGCCAGAACCGACGAAGATTCCTTTGAAACCCTGTGCCTCCAGTTGCTCGACGCTGATGGTCTTGCCAACGATGACGTCGGTTTGGAAGTGAACGCCCATCTTGGCAAGATTATCTATCTCAACGTCGACAATCTTGTTAGGCAGACGGAACTCGGGAATACCATACTTCAGCACACCGCCAATCTCGTGCAAGGCTTCGAAAACATACACGTCGTAACCTTTCTTCACCATATCGCCGGCAAACGACAATCCTGCAGGACCGGAACCCACAACGGCGATCTTGATGCCGTTGGCAGGTGCAATCTCAGGCAAACTGATATTACCGCTCTCGCGCTCAAAGTCGGCAGCGAAACGCTCCAGATAGCCGATGGCCACAGCGGGCTCGTTCATCTTCAGGTGGATACACTTGCTCTCGCACTGTTTTTCCTGCGGACAAACACGACCGCAGACAGCGGGTAGGGCAGAGGTGTTCTTCAATACCTTGGCAGCAGCCAGGAACTGACCGCGCTCGATGTTCTTGATGAACGATGGGATATTAATGTTTACAGGACAACCCTCAACGCACGATGGCTTGGCACAGTCGAGACAACGCTTGGCCTCTGTCATTGCCATCTCCTTGGTTAGCCCGATGTTCACCTCCTCCGTACGCGTTGTAGCACGATAAACAGGGTCGAGTTCGGGCATCACTACACGTTCGATAGCTGTGCGCTCCTTGGGTTTCATGGAAGCACGCAGTTCCTTACGCCATTCTGCATCGCGGTCGGTAAGGACTTCGATGGTGTCGTTAGTGGGGTCGCTATCCATGACCACGTCGGTGGTTTTCTCGACGGCAGAACCGTCGAGCACACTGTCTTTACCAACCAGGTGCTCCTCGTAGTGCTCCAGTTCTTCCTGCTCTTCACGCTTGAAAGTCCCCATGCGTTTGAACATCTCGTCCCAATCGACGAGGGCACCATCAAACTCAGGACCGTCAATGCAGACGAACTTCGTCTTGCCACCAATCGTCAGACGGCACGCGCCACACATACCCGTACCATCCACCATGATAGTGTTCAGCGATACTTCGCAGGGGATATTGTGCTTCTGAGCCGTGAGGTTCGAGAATTTCATCATGATGGGAGGGCCTATGGCAAACACCTTATCCACGTGCTCCTGCTCGAAGAACTTCTCCATACCGACAGTCACTACGCCTTTTTCGCCGTAACTTCCGTCATCGGTCATGATGATGACCTCGTCGGAACTCTCGCGCACCTTATCTTCTAATATGATAAGGTCCTTTGAGCGGCCTGCCATTACAGAAAGCACGCGGTTGCCAGCGGCTTTCAACGCCTGGATGATGGGCAACATGGGTGCGACACCCAAACCGCCACCAGCACAAACCACCGTACCATACTTCTCAATGCGAGTAGGATTACCCAACGGACCTACCACGTCGGCAACATAGTCGCCTTCATTCAGCGCACACAATTTCTTACTGGAGAGACCTACCATTTGGACAACCAACGTGATGGTACCCTTTTCGATGTCGGCACCAGCAATGGTCAATGGCATACGCTCACCTTTCTTGTCAACGCGTACGATAACAAAGTTGCCAGCCTTGCGGCTCTTGGCAATTAACGGAGCCTCAATCTCGAAAAGGAAAACCTTCTCAGAGAATTGCTCCTTTCTTACAATTTTATTCATAATCTATTTTTATCCGATGAACTGGAGTATCAGTTCTACCACTTCATCCTCGGTCTTACCTTCCATATTGACGACGAGGTCGTAGTTACGAGTGTCATAACGGGAAGTTCCGGCATATTTCTTGACGTATGACTCACGCATATCGTCCACCTTCTTAATGACCTTCTCAGCCTCCTCATGAGTCAGATTCTGTTTGCCCATAATGCGCTGGATACGATACTCCAAAGGAGCCTGAATAAAGATGCTGAGGTGGTTGGGATGATCAGCGAACACGCTGAAACCGTTACGTCCGGCAATGATGCATGAGTCCTCGGCAGCAACCTGAGTGAGGATTTCCTTATCCATCTTAAACATGTCGCTACTGGTAACGAGGTATCCTTCGTTACCTGTCATGCGCTGGTAATACCACATCTCGTTCATACCCTGACCCATATACATGGCCGAATTGATGAACTCACGCCACCAGTCGCTCTTTCCGCTCTTCAGTTTTTCAATCTGCTCTGTGTCAAGCTGGAACTTCTTCTTCAACTCGTTGATGAGTGCCTTGTCGTAGAAAGCTACGTTCAGCTTCTCTGCCAACTTTCTGCCGACGGTGCGGCCACCACTGCCTAATTCACGATTAATCGTGATGACATACTTCTCATTTTTATTCATAACGTTACTTTTTAGGGGTAAATAATTTTTAGTCAATGATATCAAAACCAGTGTAGGGTACGAGTGCTGCGGGAATCTTGATGCCCTTTTCCGTCTGGTTGTTTTCCAGCAGCGCAGCCACGATGCGAGGCAGGGCGAGAGCCGAACCATTCAGGGTATGACAGAGTTCTGTCTTCTTATTGTCGGCACGACGATAACGGCACTTCAGACGATTAGCCTGATAGGTGTCGAAGTTAGACACCGATGAAACCTCCAGCCAACGGCCTTGGGCCTCAGAGTAAACCTCGAAGTCGTAGCAGATAGAAGAGGTAAAGGACTGGTCGCCACCGCAAAGTAACAGGATGCGATAGGGCAGTTCGAGCTTTTTCAGCAGTCCCTCTACGTGTTCCAGCATCTCTTTGTGACTCTCCTTTGAATGTTCAGGTTTGTCGATGCGCACAATCTCAATCTTCGAGAACTCATGCAGACGGTTCAAGCCACGAACGTCCTTTCCATACGAACCAGCCTCACGACGGAAACACTCTGTATAAGCGCAGTTCTTGATGGGCAACTGAGCTTCGTCGAGAATTACGTCGCGATAGATATTCGTTACAGGTACCTCGGCAGTAGGAATGAGATAGAAATCGTCAACCTCGCAATGGTACATCTGTCCTTCCTTATCAGGCAGCTGACCTGTACCATAACCAGAGGCAGCGTTTACTACTGTTGGAGGCATAATCTCTGTGTAGCCACTCTTGCGGGCCTCGTCGAGGAAGAAGTTGATGAGTGCACGCTGCAAACGGGCTCCCTTGCCAATATAAACAGGGAAGCCTGCACCTGTAATCTTGACGCCCAAATCGAAATCGATGAGGTTGTACTTCTTGGCAAGTTCCCAATGAGGCAGGGGATTGGCAATACCCAGCGAAGGATTGACGTCCCAATTGCCCACAGTATCCTTGTCTGTACACTCCTTCAGATTCGACTTCACCACGTGATTGTCCTCAGCAGCAGCACCCTCAGGAACTTCGTCGTAAGGGATGTTCGGTATCTGACAGAGCAGACGGGTCATCTCCTCCTGGGCCTGATTCATCGTATCCTCCAACTGTTTGTTGGTATCTTTCATTTCAGAAACTTGTGCCTTGACGGCTTCGGCTTCGTCTTTTTTGCCTTCCTTCATCAGACCACCAATCTGACCAGCCAGTTTTTTGGCCTCTGAGAGGTTCTTGTCCAACTGTTGCTGAGCCTCACGGCGTTGCTTGTCAACAGCCAGTACCTCGTCAATGGCTTCCTTGGCGTTCTTGAAATGTTTCTTTTCCAGTCCGCGAATCACGCGGTCAGTCTCTTCTGTAATGAGCTTCAGTGTAAGCATAATCTTCTTTATTTATGAATTTTGCCTGCAAAATTACAAAAAAAATATAAGAAAGGTGCGATTTCTTTTAAGAAAATCGCACCTTTTGCTAATTTAATCTATTTGTGTTGAGAAATATTGCTTACACAATGCGTAATGGCATCATTGTGAAAACCTTGACTTCGTCGAGCTTACACAATGCCCTGAGCCATCATGGCGTTGGCAACCTTCATGAAGCCGGCTACGTTAGCACCCTTCACATAGTTAATGTAACCATCAGCCTGAGTACCATACTTCACGCAGTTCTCATGAATATCGTTCATGATGCGCTTCAGATAGTCGTCAACCTCCTTAGCAGTCCAGCTCAGACGCTCAGAGTTCTGCGACATCTCAAGACCAGATACTGATACACCACCAGCGTTAGAAGCCTTACCAGGAGCATAGAGAATCTTGGCATCCTGGAAGATCTTGATAGCCTCAGGCAGTGAAGGCATGTTAGCACCCTCAGCAACAGCAATCACACCATTGTCGATCAGGGCCTGAGCCTGCTCACCGTTAATCTCGTTCTGAGTTGCGCAAGGCAGAGCGATGTCGGCCTTCTCGTGCCAAGGACGCTCACCAGCGTGGTAAACAGCGTTAGGATACTCTTCAGCATATTCCTTAATACGTCCGCGCTCAACGTTCTTCAGCTCCTTCACATACTCGAGCTTCTCCTGAGTGATACCATCGGGATCGAAGATGTAACCGTCTGAGTCAGAGAGCGTCAAGGGGATAGCACCGAGCTGAATGCACTTCTCAGTTGCATACTGAGCTACGTTACCTGAACCAGAAATCAGCACCTTCTTGCCCTTCAGCTCGATACCACGGGTAGCGAGCATAGAGGTCAGGAAATATACGCAACCATAACCGGTAGCCTCAGGACGAATCAGTGAACCACCGAAGCTGAGACCCTTACCAGTGAGCACACCCTGGAACTGATGGGTGAGCTTCTTGTACTGTCCGAAGAGGTAACCAACCTCACGACCACCTACACCGATATCACCAGCGGGAACATCCTCGTCAGGACCGATCACGCGATAAAGTTCGTTCATGAATGCCTGGCAGAAACGCATTACCTCAGCATCGCTCTTGCCACGTGGAGAGAAGTCTGAACCACCCTTAGCACCACCCATAGGCAATGTTGTCAGAGAGTTCTTGAAAGTCTGCTCGAAAGCGAGGAATTTCAGGATACCCAGGTTTACACTCTTGTGATAACGGAGACCTCCTTTGTACGGGCCAATGGCGTTGTTGTGCTGGATACGGTAACCCATGTTGGTCTGTACCTTACCCTGATCGTCAGTCCATGTGATACGGAACTCACATACACGATCGGGGATGCAAAGACGCTCAATCAGATTGGCCTTTTCAAACTCGGGATGCTTGTTGTACTCCTCCTCGATGGTGGGAAGTACCTGACTTACGGCCTGGATGTACTCCGGCTCATTGGGGAATCTCTGTTTCAGTTCCTCTACAACTTTTGCTGCATTCATAATCTTTTGTTTTTAATAAGTTATAATATTAAATGTTGATGTTAATTCTCGTTTGCGCTTGCAAAATTACATCAAAAACTAATAAAAACCAAACATTTCGTCACTTTTTTTATCGAAACGCTTACGTTTTGTTACTTAATTGATATATATCAAGGCAGGATGCCTAAAAACTAAAGTCTCTTAGTGTGCGGAGACAAAAAAGATGTGCACGAAGAAAACTCTTCGCGCACATACCTTAATTAATATAATGGGGATGGGATGTAATTTACTCGCCCTTCTCCATCTTAGCCTTCAGCTCAGCCAGTACGTCGATGTCGCCCAGCGTGGTGCTTGCAGCTACGTTCTCAATCTTTGGTGCGTCCTCCTTCTTAGGAGTACGAGCAGCCTTCTTGGCAGCAGCCTTCTCCTCACGCTTCGGATCCTCGAAGGTACGGCTATGAGAGAGAATGATACGCTTAGAATCCTTGTTGAACTCAATTACCTTGAAGGGCAGAACCTCACCCTGAGCAGCCTGTGAACCATCCTCCTTGACGAGGTGCTTAGGAGTAGCGAAGCCCTCAACATTTTCGTCGAGCTGAACAACGGCACCCTTTTCAAGCAGTTCGATAATCTTGCCCTCGTGGATAGAACCAACGGTGTACTTAGCCTCGAATACATCCCAAGGATTCTCTTCGAGTTGCTTGTGGCCAAGGCTCAAACGACGGTTCTCCTTGTCGATGTCCAAAACGATAACGTCAATCTGTGCGCCTACCTGAGTGAACTCTGAAGGATGCTTTACCTTCTTAGTCCAAGAGAGGTCGCTGATGTGAATCAGACCATC
>Ga0265301_10006290_pt1 | contig 11401 bp, 10 predicted proteins | sample AusTroGonzalo_MG_2_FD_193488 | JGI IMG/M metagenome (GOLD analysis project Ga0265301, IMG submission 193488) | Bovine rumen microbial communities from tropical cattle in Woodstock, Queensland, Australia - Gonzalo_04 | ecosystem: Host-associated > Mammals > Digestive system > Stomach > Rumen ...
CTGGATCCCCAAGCTTCAAATCCTTAAAGAACACACCGTTCAGATTATAGTCGTAATTCTGACCTGTGTGTGCCAGCAGACAGTCAAAGTACTGCCTACATTTATTAATCACTGCTGCCAGACGTATAATCTCTGGACGTGTGCCAACTATAATCAGCAGCTTCAATTTCCCATTATTCTTAAATTCTGCCATATTTCTTTATTTTACTAGATTAAAGAATGTATCTGGTTTATTTGGATTGAATATCTCATTACAATACATCACAGTTACCAAATCCTCGGTATCGGAGAGATTGATGATATTGTGGGTATAGCCTGGGAGCATGTGAACAACTTGTATCTTATCGCCACTCACTTCCCATTCCAACACCTTACCTTCGGGGTCGTTGAGGTTACGCTGTTGAATCAATCCGTGGCCTTTCACCACAATGAATTGCTCAAATTTCGTGTTGTGCCAATGCTGACCCTTGGTAATGCCGGGCTTACTGATGTTGATGCTCACCTGCCCTGCGTTCAACGTATGAACCAATTCCGTAAACGAACCTCGGTCATCGACATTCATTTTCAAATCAAACGCTGTCTTCTCATACGGCAGGTAACTCAGGTAGGTGCTGTATAGCTTCTTTGCGAAACTACCTGCGGGTATTTCAGGTATCATTAACGTCTTAGGTTGCTCCGCAAATGATTTCAGCAATTCCACAATTTCTCCCAATGTCACCTTATGCGTGATGGGGCAATAGCAATACCTGTACTTCGTACACGCAGATTCCGCTGATTGCTTTTGATTACGCTGATAGTCTGCGCTATCTGTCACCTCTGCGTCATCTGCGAATTCTGGTATCACTTCTAATCCATTGAACTCACACCGATGTTCTTTGCCCAGTAAAGCATCGAGCATCTCATCTACAAGGTCATCAATATACAGCAACTCCAGTTCAACACTAGGGTCATTCACCGTATAAGGCAAATCGTTTGCAAAGGCATTGCAAAAGGTAGCAACAGCAGAATTATAATTAGGTCTACACCATTTCCCAAACAAGTTCGGGAAACGATAGATTAGTACGCGAGGAGCTAATCCCGCAGATTTCGCTAATTCCTTTTGATTTTGCTGATTTGCGCCATCTGCGTTATCTACGCCACGAAGGAATTCCCTCTCATAATCAAAAAAGAGTTCCTCCCCAGCTTTCTTGCTCCGTCCGTACTCACTATCGCCAAAACGTCCTGTTAACGATGCCTGTTGACTACTACTAAGCATCACCGGGCAGCGATTCCCATGCTTCTTCAGGGTGTCAAGCAATGTGCTGGCGAAACCGAAGTTTCCCTGCATAAATTCTACCGTATCTTTCGGGCGATTTACGCCTGCCAAATTGAATACAAAGTCTGCCTCTTTACACCACGCATCCAACTCCTCTGGAGTAGAATCCAAATCATACTCAAACACATCATCAATCACAAGCCCAGGATGTGTCTTATCCTTTCCATCCTGTATATTTTTTAGTGCCCAACAGAGGTTTTTCCCCACAAACCCCTTAGCACCAGTAACCAATATCTTCATAATTCTTCGAATTTCGCCAAATCAGCGTTATCTGCGCTAAACGATATTTGGAATTCCATTCAACTCATTCTGAATATACTCCAACGAAGCGATTCTGGCCTTTGTTTCTTCCAAATTGAGGCGGCGCGTATTATTGGAGTTAAACTCCTCTATCGTTGCACGTCTTACGTCACCTTCTTTGAAGTACTTGTCATAATTCAGGTCGCGGTTATCTGCCGGTACTGCATAGAAATTACCCATATCAATTGCCTTCGCTGCTTCTTCTTTGGTAAGCAGGGTCTCGCACATCTTCTCACCATGACGAATACCGATGACTTTGATGTCCTCTTTCTTACCCCCAAACAGTTCACACACAGCCTCGGCTTGGGTCTGGATGGTACAAGCAGGAGCCTTCTGAACCAGAATGTCACCATTCTTACCATTTTCGAAAGCAAACAGCACCAAATCCACAGCCTCTTCCAACGACATGATGAAACGAGTCATCCGTGGTTCCGTCAGTGTGATGGGATTCCCCTTACGAATTTGGTCAATCCACAGAGGGATGACACTACCACGACTACACATCACATTACCATAGCGCGTACAGCAAATCTTGGTATCACCACTCATACGGCTCTTAGCCACTGCTATCTTTTCTTCTAGAGCTTTACTAATTCCCATAGCATTAATAGGATACGCAGCCTTGTCCGTTGAGAGACAGATTACACACCTCACCCCTGCATCGATGGCAGCATCCAACGTATTATCCGTACCAATCACATTGGTCTTCACAGCTTCCATCGGAAAGAACTCACATGATGGCACTTGTTTCAGCGCAGCAGCATGGAACACATAGTCCACGCCCTTCATGGCATACTTCAGTGTGCTCTTACTACGCACGTCACCAATGTAGAACTTTATCTTGTTCGCCACTTCAGGCATACGCGTCTGAAAGTTATGACGCATATCGTCCTGTTTCTTCTCATCACGGGAAAAGATACGAATCTCACCGATGTCGGTTCTGAGGAATCTGTTCAGAACGGCATTACCAAAACTTCCCGTGCCGCCCGTAATCAGCAGCGTCTTGTCTTTAAATACACTCATGGTTATAATTATTATTGTTTACAATCTATCATATTCTTCTGCAAGTAACTGATATACCCTAGCCAAGCAACAACTTCAGATTAATCCTCACCATCTTTGGAATCATCATGCGCATTTCAGAAGGAGCAAGACTATGGTAACGAATACTATTTCTTACAGCCATACGTAGCGTTTCCAATTTAAAACCGAGGGCCGACTTTGCCTTATGGTTCTGTTTGCCGAAATTACCGCCATGGAATATATCTTCGAGAATCTCAGCTTTCAGTTGTCTGTCTTCTTCTCCAAGCGACATTGGGAAATCCTCATTCGGCAATCCCAATTCATCCACCAAAATACCGCCAAAAGTCTTATATCCTTTCACCATATCTAACTGACCCAGAATCTCGGCCAATCGGTCTCTGTCTATTACACTCCGATGATGATGCAGAAAGATCGCCCAATCACAGAACTGGCGCAAAGAGACTCCTTCACGAATCAGATGAAAATACAAATGTAGGAAAAGATACACAGCATTCACCGTAGACGACAATGTCCGCACCTTCACGCCATCAATCTCCACGAAATTGCCACCATCTTCCTTCATCCCTCTTGCATCTGACTTCACAAGCGACCACTCTTCTTTCATTAATCCTTCCCATACCCGTTGATGTTTCTTAAGTCCAAAGTCAATGAGGCGGGTATGTAGTTCGTATATAATATGGTTGTGTTCAAACTCCAGTTCTTTTTCTTTCATTTGCTTTGGGAACTGAACATTTGGGAACACTTCCGATAAGCTAGGTGACATATCCGGCACCAAGAAATCAATATCACCAGAATATCTTAATGCAGGATTACTATACAGGCATCCTAATGTTTGCCCTTTTACCACCAAATAATCCAAACCCACATCTTTACACCTTTGGGCAAAGCTAATCAATTCCTGATTGATTAATATATTTTGATGCTTTATCCTTTCCGTCAGGCCCAGTATTTCAAAAAGGAAGGCTTTATTCTGGAGACCATCTATTTTCATATCCTTCAGCACATCAAATACCAGCCCAAGTACCGTTTGTTCTTTTGCCAGTTTCAGTACTTGCGTAAAATCTTCTTCCGACACTTTATTCTGAAACACATCCCCCCATAACGCTGTACGCAAGAGCGAGAACAGGAGCGCATAATTCTTTCCTTTCATCCAAATATCTCCTTTACCTTAGCCAAATACGTTTTTTCTTTCCCTTCAGCCTCTTTCCATAATCTACCATTCAGTTTATGGAAACTGCACCTGTCAGTTAAGTTCTTCATCCACATCTCGTTGTAATAATCTCCTAAGTGGTTTTCTAATTCGAAACAAAAACTATTGCTTACCCGTGGCATGTTCTGAATCTCCTCAGGTGATTTTCTAGCTATCATCATAAAGAAGATATGGAAAATAAAATAGGCCATCGTACAATTATAATCTTTGTGGTATTGGTAGAGCATCTCCTTCAATATGAGAAGTATTTTCTGATTTGAGCTAGCTGTGATAAACCAATTGGATATTCCTCTGATTCGGGCATCGCCCTCAAGGAAAGACTGGAAAAGGAATAAGTCTGCATCCAAATAAGCTGTGAGTGGCAAACCACAAGCAGCCTCTCCCGTACATAACACTGTAGCGTCTATCCATGTTCCTCCATATCGAGTCAGTATTTCCAGCCGCAGCAAATCAGCATAGTGAGCCATCGGAATCTTGCCATTCTCGTATTTCACTTGTATATGTTCGGGAAATGACACATATTGATGAATGTTTTCATCTGTCAGCACAATGATTTCCCTATCTGTCAGATATCGTTGTAGGGAGGTATAACAAATTCTGATTATCTCCGGTGCATTTTCTAATCCTTGGAACCAGCATACCCAAATTTTGTGACTATGCTGATGAGTCAGTTCTTGTTCGGAATACTCCAAGAGTAATCGTTTTAATAGAGGAGCATACTGTGTTCTTAAATGAGGAACTATTTTCTGCTGAATGCCCACATACGCCTGACTGATTTCCTTCCCACGAAAAAGAACCTGCATCCCTTGTTTAATGAACTCCGGGAATACTCCCAGACGGATATATTCACGGACAAGGCTAAAACCTCCGAATTGCCAGAATCGGTTATATAGACGCTGTACTATTGACATATCATTTTAAAGAATCAATTCGATGGAGTATACCTTTTCAAGTATTTCAGTTTCTTGTAAGCATTACCGAAAACGTTCACAACAACCCAAAACGAAGCAGCAACGGGATTCATCTCTTCCGCCACACGGAACAACGGATAATGCGCTTTTATACGTTTCCACAAAAACTCCGGAGTAATGGAATTACTACGTCGGCGATACTTAGCCAATGTCTCAGGGAGTAAATAGCAATCGGCTTTCCTAATTACTTTCAGCCACATGGCCGTATCGTTATTCATCTTGACATCAGTGATTTGGACAAGACCTATCTTCTCTGCATCGTACATCACCGTCAAGCATCCCGGCCAGCAACAAGCATACATATCAAACTTCCCAACATGCTTTTTACAACTGACATGTACTCCTAATTCCTTGCCCTGCTCATCAATCTCTATATAATCATGGCAAGTAAAAGCATAGCCATTATCCTCCATAAACCTTATCTGCTTTTCCAGCTTCGTAGGTTCCCAAAGGTCATCACTGTCAAGGAATGCAATCCATCGTCCCTTTGCATATTGCAAAGCCGTGTTACGTGATACCGCAGCGCCACTATTCGTACTATTCTGATAGATGCTTATTCTGTCATCGCATCTCTTCATGTCTAAAACGACATCTACAGTTTCATCATCAGAGCAATCGTCTACAACAATCAACTCCCAATTCTGATAAGTCTGCGCCTGTACGCTTTTAATGCTCTCACAGATGAACCTCTCACATTCATACGTAGGCATGATGATAGAGACTAAATCTTGATTTGCCATCACATTTCCTTATTATTTAAATCACTCCGTATAGATTTGAGACTTTCAGGCAAAATCATCTTTCGTGCCATCAATATTGAAACTCATCACCTTTATAGTATTGCCTTTCCCCTTATCATTAAGCGGCCATATCCTAAAAGGTATACATTCTGCCCACCAATTTAATACAACAGCAAAAACTATCAACACAATCGCCACTATCCATTTCTTCTTCCACGCAAAAGGAATGGCAACCATTAACAGTAAGACAAGAATCCGAGGGAAGAAGAGAGGTAACACCTTTTACACACTATCATTTCATCTACTTGAACACAGCAACAAATCATCGGGATTATAGAAGTTATTATCTTCCCAATATCCTCGATATCTCCTCTTTGTATGCTTGAACAACTATTTTCCTTGAGAATAGTTCCTCCATCCGTTTTCTACCCAATTCTCCTGCCAACTTTCTCTGAGTATTCGGAAGAGCCAAAAATCGCTCAATGGTATGCACCAGTGCTTTCACATCCCCACCTTGATAGATATATCCTGTTTTATTGTCATCAACAGTTTCCCGACATCCAGGATTGTCAGTAGTTATCAGGAAACGACCAGAAGAAGCACTTTCAAGTAGAACGTTGCTCATCCCCTCACCATAAGTTGAAGGATGGATCGTAGCATGAGCACGGGTTACAAAAGGCCTTACGTCCTTCTGGCTACCCCGATAGATAATAATGCCTTGTTCTTGCAACACCTTTAAGTCATGTTCATAATGGCTTTCCGTTGGCTCAATGAAGCCAAGCATATTAAATTCGGTCTGTGGGTATTCTTTTTTAATTCGTTTGGCAGCTTCAATATAATCATCCACACCTTTATCATGAAGGACTCTTCCAATATAATTGAACACAACAGGAGCACCTGATTTTCCATCACCCCCTTCAGGATAAGGCTGCAAAGGATAGCGGTCCGTATCTACGCCAGAGCCTGGTATTAATCTGTATTTCCCCCTCACCATTCCCGCGTCAATCGCCACTTTCATGTTTGTCTCATTCTGGAACATCATGCAGGCAGACTTGCGATAGGCAAGTTTAAAGAGCCACATGATAAAGCGTTTCATCAAACTACTTTCATTCACGACACTACCCAGTCCTGTTAAGTTATTGATAACGGGTATTCCCAACTGATGCGCAACAATGCTGGCATACACATTAGGTTTGGCAGTATAGGCCAACACAACGGCAGGCTTATATTGTTTGAATAGCTTTCGATAGTGCATCATCAGTCCGAAGTCCTTCACCGGGTTGGTGCCACGCCTATCGATATCAGGATTATCATAGATATATGGAATCTCCTTCATCAACTCAAATTTCGGTCCATCGGGACACGAAATCAACATCTCGAATCCATCCGCTATCAATGCTTCAATGAGTTCTTTTCGGAAGCAATAGACATCGTCATCGTTGTTTGTAAGTAAGGCTATTATTCTTTTTCTCAACATAAATTGAAGAATTGTTACGAATTCAATTACAACGTCTAAGAATAATCCTAAAATTTGAAATATCAATAAACATGAATCTTAAACCAAATTATTGAATCATACCTGTATAGCATTAACATACCATTTTTGGAACACATAAAGATTCCAAAGTTTATTGCGATTATTCTCTTTATGAGAAATGTGAGCATCAATAACCCCCTTAATGTATTCATACTCAAACAATCCCTGTTTCTCTATAAAGTCCTTACTGCAGAGAATTAGCAACTCTTCTTTAAGCTCGTTTCTAAGCCAATAATCAACAGGCACTCTAAAACCCCGTTTAGAAAACTTTAGTGTGTCCTCTGGCAACAAATCTCTAAAAGCGTCTTTAAGTATTCTTTTCTTATTACGCCCTTTAATTTTATACTCGTCATTCATTGACAATGCGTAATTCATAATTTTACTATCAATAAAAGGGGCACGATTTTCAAGAGAACAATGCATACAAGCCCTATCTACTTTAACAAACATCTGCCCCTCTAATACTCGTCCCACATCCATCAATTGCTGCTTCTGCAAAAAGGTCAAATTAGGATTAAACCTATCATATAATTCTTTATAATATGGTTTTATTTCAATATAGTTACTTGTTTTCAATAGTCTAGACCTCTCACTATCAGTATAAGCCACACACAGAAAATCATAATACAAATCAAAACCAATATCCTTAGAATAGCGTATCACCTTGTTCGCTTTTCTTAAGAAATTGTTTGTATAACTATTCGCTGGAATATGAGTTACAAAGAATTCAAAAGGAGTTCTTAAAATAGCAGGTATTTTTTTATAGCGCGTAGTATAATAGGCTCCAAGATATTTCTCATATCCCCCCATCAATTCATCAGCACAATCACCCGTTAATACAACTTTTACTTTTTGGGCAGCTATTTGTGCCACATAATAAGCTGCAATTGCAGAGGATCCGCCATATGGCTCATCATAATATAATAAAATATCATCCAATATATTTAACACATCATCATATCGCAATGTATATTGTGTATGATTTGCACCTATATGTTTTGCGAGCATTTTGGCTCTTTCTGTCTCATCGTATTCTTTCTGCTCAAAACCGATAGAGAAAGTATTAATCGGTTGGTCTGAATATTTACTCATAACCGCACACACAACACTCGAATCTATACCACCACTGAGAAAAGCACCAATTGGCACATCAGAAACCATTCTTTTTCGAACAGCATCTTCTACCATAGTTCGTATTTTTGTTGTTGCTGTCTCATAATCATCACAAGGATCCTTTAACTCAATTGATGCAACATCATAATACAAATGATTATATATGTGTCTTTTGCTATCAATCTCTAAATAATGACCTTGTTCCAATTTCTTAATCTCATTAAAAATGGTTCTAGGGGCTGGTATATATGCAATTGAGAGAAAAAGATTAAGAGCTGTTTTGTCTATCGAGAATTTCATCAGCGAAGGTTTAAAAGCTTTTAACTCTGAAGCAAAATAGAAATAATCCTCGTCTTGATAATAATAAAGAGGTTTCTCTCCAAGTTTATCTCTTACGATGAAAACTTTATCTATTTTTTTGTCATAGATAGCAAAGGCATACATTCCTTCCAACAAATCCAAACACTTTTCTATTCCATAATATATATATGCATTTATGACGACCTCAGTATCACTTTCGGTAAAAAATTTGCAACCTTTATTTTCTAATAGGGATCTTATCTCTCGGAAATTATAAACTTCTCCATTATATACTATAACATAATCGCCATTATTAATTGACATAGGTTGCTGCCCTGTAGCCGTATCAATAATAGCTAACCTCCTATGTGCTAATCCAATTTTATCATTATCATAGAGTCCACTCTCATCTGGACCTCGAAGTATCATTCTGTCAGACATTGCCTTAAGAGTATCTTCGCTAACAGTCTTATCTATTTTACTAATAATTCCTGAAATTGCACACATTTTACTTATCAATTATATTATTAATAAAAACTCTCATTTCGTCTACATATGATTGGAATTCAAACGAAGTATCATTTTTGCATCTATTTTGAATGTCCATTAATTCTTCCCGGGACATTTGTAATATCCTTTCTAATAGGGCCTTTATATCCTCGGGAATTATTGAATTCACAAGAAAACTATTAACTCCGTTTATTACATATTCTGCAATATTGCTTGTATTATTTGTAATAACAGGCACACCTAATCCAAACGATTCAACAAGTTTTGATGGGAACCCGGCTGTCGTAACCCGATTAACGGGTCTAACAAATATTTGGAAATGGCTATTAATTATCTCTTTTACAGTATTCTCATGATCTAATTTCCCTAAAAAAACAATACATCCCCACTTATCAACAAATGGTTTATCATACATTTGATTGTACTTTTCTTTATCAATTCCAATTATCTTAAAAGACAACTTGGGGTTATCAAGAAGATTGATTGCTTCTACTATATAATCCAGACGGTCCTTATTCTTGCCGCCAGATCCTGCATATACTAATGTTAGCTTATCTTGGTATATATAATTAGAAGACCGTTTTGCTTCTTTATCCATTAGCGGCGGCAAAAGCATCCGCTTTGATTCGCAATAATAGTTATACAAAAAACGGCTTATTGTCAGCATTCCATCTAACTTGTGATATGCATATCGCATACGAATCCCCGTATCCAATCCACGCAACGACTTCATAATGACATTGCCAGTAGGCATATACCATTCTGTTACATCCCCTATAACTTTTATTCGCTTCTTTTTGCAATAATATCTCCATCTCAATATCGCTAATCCTGGAAAGTCATAAAGTATTATGATATCTGGCTTTATTCTATCAACAATATCAAACGAACTGAAAACAGTTAAATAATGAAACCATTGGGCAAATGTTTTAGGGTACATAATCGTTTCATAAAAAACTCCCTTAAAAACACCTGTCTTTTTTTCTATCTGTTTTTCTTTATGAACCCCAAGCATATAAGTTTCAAAATTACACTCTTTGAATAACAATGCGTTATTCATCACTCGAATAGCAGCAGCATTCTTGTCCGGCATTTCAAATCCGCCTATGTATAATATCTTCTTCATTCGTAATTCAACTTATCTTTTAGGATGTGTGCAAAATAGGATGACCACACATGGGCACCAACATCGTTTAAATGCATTGGATCCCGAAACAACTCACGCTTCATCATAACTTGATCGTTATAGCAGTCAATTACCTCTACACCATTCTTCCGTGCAATATCTTTGGCTGCGTCGTAAGCCTTTGAGGGATTATCTTCATAATAGGGCGAGAGTACAAAAAACATCCTGATATGATGCTGCTTGGTCAAGCCTACCAACTTCTGCATATATTCCAGTTTCAGAGAGTCAAGCTCACAGTCATCATAATCATCATGACGGAACTTCACAAAGTCCTTCAATTTTCCCGTGACAGCCTCATAACCATTATTCTCAGGTAGAGGAATAAAATTGCACTTGATAGACTGCACCAATTTAGAGTTATATTTGTACGACAAGAACAATAGCTTTAGCCTCTCTTTCCACCCCTTATACTCAAATAGGCTGTCTATACAAGCAAACTCACCATAATGAGGCGCTAATCTGTCGAGTGCGACATCAAGCGTGAATGTTGGTCCCGGATGCTTCTTCGTGTCGAAATTCATCACATCGTAGATAACCACTTTGGGACAATGTCCACGTTCTATCATACCTGCCAGCATGGCATAATGATAGTAAATGCACATACCCTCACTGCCTGCATTATAGCAACTCATGCCCAAAGTGTCAGTCAGAATGCTGGGAACATAATGATGCGACACCCTTGACGAACCTAATATAATGATATCGTCTTCCGACTCATTCAACACATATTGCTGCCTATGAAATATACCATATTTTGAGCGATGATAGAGCCATGCACTTGCTCCCCCCAAACATAGGTCCATCAGTATCATCAATAGTACTGCAGCAATAATACATATCATTGCACCACCTAGTTTATTCTTATTTACGGCCATTAACATCAAAATTTAAAGTAAATAAACTGGCCACCACCAAGTACCCCTATCAGTACTATTAATACCGAAAGCAAAGCAAACGACACATATCTTACTGACACAAACCTGCTTTCCAGCAAGAAGTGCCTGTCAGGCATATACTCATCTTTGAAATCCTTGATAAGAAGAATAAGGAAACCTATCGCAAAGAAGAAAAGCGTTGTCTGATGAACGTATGGAATGCCCAAATGGAAATAGCGCTTTGTGATCTCTATAGCAATACCAAAGTCCGACACATAGAATATCATCCAACCATAGCTG
>Ga0265301_10006294_pt1 | contig 11396 bp, 11 predicted proteins | sample AusTroGonzalo_MG_2_FD_193488 | JGI IMG/M metagenome (GOLD analysis project Ga0265301, IMG submission 193488) | Bovine rumen microbial communities from tropical cattle in Woodstock, Queensland, Australia - Gonzalo_04 | ecosystem: Host-associated > Mammals > Digestive system > Stomach > Rumen ...
CTGGCACTATCGGATTGCCGGGGAAATGCCCCTGGCAGAACCAGGCATCCTCCGGAATACGGTAGCTGCTGCAGGCGCTGCCATCGGTCTGCAGGGAGGAGCTGTCTAAAAGCAGCATCGGCTCCCGGTGGGGAAGTATTTGCTTGATTTCTTCCCGGTTCATCCTTTATACGGTCTGAAGGCCACGCAGGCGTTGTGCCCGCCAAAGCCGAAGGAATCCGAAATACCCAAGGTAAGATCCGTTTTAACGGCCACGTTGGGCGTGTAGTCCAGGTCGCATTCCGGATCCGGCGTGTCCAGATTGATGGTGGGCGGGCAGATGCCCTCCTTTAGCGCCATCACCGTGGCAACGGCTTCTGCGGCACCGGCGGCGCCGAACATGTGGCCGGTCATGGACTTGGTGGAGGAAATATGGGCCTTGTAGGCATAGTCGCCCAGGGCCACCTTGTAGGCCAGGGTTTCGGCCACGTCGTTCAGCTTGGTGCCCGTTCCGTGGGCGTTGATGTACAGGTTGTCCTTGGACGGATCGAAGCCGGCTTCGGCCAGGGCGTCGCGGATAGACTGAGCCTGGGTGCTGCCGTCCGGACGGGGCGCGGTGGCGTGGAAGGCGTCGCAGGTGTTGCCGTAGCCCACCATTTCACCGTAGATGGTGGCACCGCGCTCCAGGGCGTGGTCCAGCGATTCCAGAATGAGCACGGCAGCGCCGTCACCCATCACAAAGCCCTGCCGGTTGGCATTGAAGGGCAGTGATGCATAGGACGGGTCCGTAGCCCGCGTAAGGGCCTTGGCGTTGAAGAAACCCGCCACGCCGATAGGAATGGAGGCATGCTCGGCACCGCCGGCGATGATGGCGTCGGAATAGCCGTGCCGGATGGCGCGGAACGCCTCGCCGATGCAGTGGGAAGAGGTGGCGCAGGCCGTAACGATGTCCAGGCAGGGACCCTTGGCCTGGTGCTTGATGGCAATGTGGCCGGCGGCGATGTTAGAGATCATGGTGGCGATGAACAGCGGCGAAATCCACTGTCCGGTAGGGTCTTCAATCATTTTCTGCGTTTCCCGGTACTGCACCTCGAAACCGCCGATGCCCGAGCCCACGTACACGCCCAGGCGGTACGGGTCGATGTTGGCATTCTCGCCTTCGGTCTGCAGTCCGGACTGTTTCATGGCCTGCCAGGCGGCCGCCATGGCATACAGGGTAAAGTTGTCCTGCTTGCGGATAAAGGGCTTGTCCATGCCGAACTTTTCGGCATCGAAGTTCTTCACCTTACCTGCGAAAGTAACGGGCATGTCTTTGAAGGCTTCCACATAATGGATGCCGCATACCCCGTTGACGAGGTTGTTCCAGTACGTCTCCAGATCCTGTCCGATGCAGGAAATTATACCCATGCCGGTAATGACCACTCTCTTGGGTTCCATACGCTATTCTCCTATCAAATCTTTGGCACCGGCAAGGAGCTTTTCGGCTCCGCCGATGATGTCGTTAACAATTTCTTCGGCCGATTCCTCCTTGCGGATGAGTCCGGCCACTTCTCCTGCCAGGAAACTGCCTCCTGCCAGGTCTCCGTCAAATACCGCCTTACGCACCGATCCGGTTCCGAATGCGCGGAGTTCATCGGCCTGGATGGCGGGATTGGCTTCCATTTGGGCGAACTTTTTGGTGAAGGGCGTCTTGAGGGCCCGCACGGCGTCGCCCAGGCTTTTGCCCGTTACCATGGTGCCCAAATCGCTGGCTTTGATGAGGCGTTCCTTGTAGGTGGGGTGCACTTTGCACTCCCGGGCCACCAGGAAGCGGGTTCCCACCTGTACGCCGCAGGCGCCCAGCAGGAAGGCTGCCGCCGCAGCGCGTCCGTCAAAGATGCCGCCGGCCGCCAGCACCGGAATGTCCACGGCATCCACCACTTGCGGTACCAGTGCCAGGGTGTGCAAGTCGCCGATGTGTCCGCCCGATTCGGCTCCTTCGGCAATCACCGCCGTGGCGCCCAGCTCCTGCATCTTGAGGGCATAGGCCACGGACGCAATCACTGGAATTACCTTGATGCCGGCCGATTTCCACTTTTCCATGTACGGGGCGGGGGAGCCGGCGCCCGTGGTAACCACGCCCACGCCTTCTTCCACTACCACTTCGGCCACTTCGGCCGCGTCCGGTGCCGCCAGCATGATATTCACGCCGAAAGGCTTGTGGGTAAGTTCCCGGGCCTTCCTGATCTCTGCGCGTACAGCCTCGGCTCCTCCGTTGATGGAGGAGATGATGCCCAGCCCCCCGGCTTCGGAAACCGCGGCAGCCAGGCGGGCATCGGCAATCCAGGCCATTCCGCCTTGGAAAATGGGCTTTTGGATGCCGAGTATGTTGCAGAGAACGCTCTTAATCATTTCTTTTTGTTGCGTTTCCTTCTTTCACGTACGCGATAGGCGCTTTCCACCATCAGCTGGTCCTGGAAGCAGCCGCGCGCTGCCAGCAGGTTGCAAATGCAGATGACAAGCGGGAAGATGACAGTCCACTTGAACACCGGCCCCTGGAAGGTAAAGTACATCCAGGCCAGCCAGATTTGCATGCCCAGGGCCACTATGGCGCTAAGGGCGGCCAGGCGCATTTGCAGGATGCGGTGCTTGTACACTATGAGCGCCAGCACTATCATGCAGGCCAGGATGCTGAGCAGGATGGCAAAGTAGGGGCGCTGCAGCTGCAGGTAGCTCACTTTTTCCAGTCCGTCCGGGTTGGCCACCGTATAGGCCGTCCCGGCCAGCAGGGTTATGACCAGCGCCGTGGATATCATCAAGTATAGTGTCTGTATGCGTTGCCACATAGTGTATAAAATTTTACAAAGATAATTACTTTTTTGTAAATTTGTGAATTGGATGCCCTGCGGGCATGAAGGAAGGTACTATGACGCCATTGGAATCTCTGTTTGAAAAACACTTTGGAAGCGCCCCCCTGCGGGCGCAGGCACTTTGTGGATCGGCCAGCCACCGGCGGTACTTCCGCCTGTGGGGAAAGGACTTTTCCGTGATTGGCGTGGAAGGGACGGATCCGGACGAGAACCGGGCCTTCCTTACGCTGGACCGGCACTTTGCGTCCAAGGGAATCAAGGTTCCGGAAGTGCTTGCCGTAGAGGGACTTTGCTATTTGCAGGAGGACCTGGGCGGGGAAAGCCTTTTCGACGTAGCCGTGGCCGGTGGAAAGTTCGATGAGAAGTTGCTGTGCGCTACCATGGCGGCCCTTCCCAAGATTCAGGTGGAGGGCGCCAAGGGCCTGGACTGGAACGTCTGCTACCCTCAGCCTTCCTTCGATGCCCGCATGGTGGACTTCGACCTCAACTACTTCAAATACGACTATTTAAAGCTGGTGGGCGCGGAGTTTAACGAGCTCCGCCTGCAGGAGGATTTCGACCGCCTGAAGGCCGATCTGCTCTCCGAACCCTCCGACACGTTCCTGTACCGGGACTTCAACGCCCGGAACGTGATGGTCCGGGAAGGAGAACCCTGGTTCATTGATTTCCAAGGCGGCCGACGGGGGCCCGTGTATTACGACGTAGCTTCCTTCGTGTGGCAGGCCAAGGCCGCCTATCCCGCTCCGCTGCGGGAAAAACTGGTGCGGGCCTATATGGACGCCTTGCGGGCCTATATGCCTGTGGATGAGAAGCATTTCCGCGAGCGTCTGCGCCTGTTTGTGCTGTTCCGCATGCTCCAGGTGCTGGGCTGCTACGGTTTCCGCGGCCTCTGGGAGCAGAAGCCCTATTTCCGCGACAGCATTCCCTTCGCCCTTAAGAATTTACAGGAGCTCCTGCCCTTCCCGCAGTATCCGTATCTCTCGGAAGTCTTAACAAGTTTGGCGGTTCCGGAGGGCACTGACACTCCTGAACCCATGGCTGCCCTCGGCAATTTGAGGGGGCTCTGCCCCCCACTATCCCCCGCGGCCTTTTCTCCCTCTACGTTTTTGCAGTCGCAAAAACCCGGGTACGGCCGGGCGCCTGATGGCGCCTTGTTAACTTCGCACGACGGGGGTTTGGAGACCTGTATACCCTCCGAAACCGAATTGGTCGTTACGGTTTACAGCTTTTCGTTCAAGAAGGGGATCCCGGCGGATGCTTCCGGGAATGGGGGCGGATATGTGTTTGACTGCCGGGGAACCCATAATCCCGGTAAGTACGAAGAATATAAGCAATTGACCGGGCTGGACCAGCCGGTGATTGATTTTCTGGAGAACGATGGGGAAATCCTGCGTTTCCTGGAAGGCGTTTACAGTATAGTGGATCCGCATGTCCGGCGGTTCCAGGAACGGGGTTTCACGCACCTGCAGGTGAGTTTCGGCTGTACCGGCGGGCAGCACCGCTCGGTGTATAGTGCCGAGCATCTGGCCACTCATCTGGCCAGGGATCTGGGTGTTAGAGTGCATTTGATTCACCGGGAAAGGGGAGTGGATCGCTATCTATGAAAGCCATGATTTTTGCGGCGGGCCTGGGAACCCGCCTGAAGCCCATTACCGATACCCTTCCCAAGGCCCTGGTGCCGGTGGGCGGGGAGCCGTTGCTTTCGCATGTTATCCGCAAACTGGTATCGGCCGGTTATGACCATCTGGTGGTGAATGTGCACCATTTTCCGGACCAGATTATCGGCTATCTGCAGCAGCACGATTTCGGCGTTCCAATCGACATCTCCGACGAACGGGATGGCCTCCTGGAAACCGGCGGCGGCGTTTTGCATGCCCGTCCTTTCCTGGAAGGGGAGCCGTTTCTGGTGCACAATGTGGATATCCTTTCCAATCTGGACCTGGCCTGGTTCCGGGCGCAGCATCGGCCCGATGCCCTTGCCACGCTGCTGGTAAGCGAACGGGAAACCTCCCGCTACCTGCTGTTCCGGGATGATGGCCGCCTGGCCGGCTGGACGAACGTGACCACCGGAGAGGTCCGCAGTCCCTATCCGGACCTGGATCCATCGGCCTGCCGCCGCCTGGCCTTTTCCGGCATCCACTACATGGGCGCCGGCATCTTTGGCGCCATGGACGCCCTGGGCATGCCCGCACGTTTCCCCATCATGGACTTCTACCTCAAGGCCTGCGACCGCTACCCCATCTACGCCGCCATCCCCCCGTCCCTCCGCCTCCTGGACGTCGGCAAGCAGGATACCCTGGCCGCCGCCGAAGACTTCTTGCAGGTGTTAACGTTTTGATAATGAGCGTATTAAGCATTTCTCCCTGTGACGGGAATCACAGGGAGAAATACGTAAAGTGCTGATAATCAGGTGCTATGCCGTTTCGCTATCGGCGGGAAGGGTCCCTTCTACAGGGATTTCGTCGATATTGCCCCGCTCCTGCTGCAGCGGGATGCGGGAGAAGGCCCAGAGGCAGGCGGCCAGGACGGCCATGCCCGCAAGGATCAGCGGAATATAGGCGCCCAGCGGCATGGTCTCAAACCAGTATTCCACCTCGTCTGTGCCGGAAATCTGGGCGGTTATAACGGCGGTACCGTTATTCACAAAGTGGATGAGCATGGTGAGCAGCAGGGAGCCCGTCTTGTAATAGACATAACCCATAATCAGGCCGATAATGAAGGCATTGAGCGCCTGCCAGGGGTTCATGTGAATGAGGGCGAAGAAAAGGGCGCTGATTACGATGGCCCACCAGGGTTTCATCTTGGTGAGCAGACCGCGGAGCACCACGCCCCGGCACATCCATTCCTCAAAGATGGGAGCGAAAATGGCCGTAACCAGGAACGAACTCCATAGGGGGCCTCCCGTCATCTTTCCCATTACTTCTACAAACTGGTCATAAATCTCCTGCATGCCGGGGATGGCCGTAGTGAGCTTATAGTTAAGATAGTTGGGAAGGTCACTGGCCACCATCATGCTGTAGGTGAGGACCACCGTGATAAGGGCCACCATCCAGCCCTTGTACGGGCCGAAGTTGCTGCTGTTGAGCTTATATCCCGGCTCAAACAGGCTGTTGCGCTGGCTCTTGTGGGCTACGTAAACCATGGCCGGAAGGAACTGCAGCGGATAAATAATAATCATTCCGTAGTCCATGATAGCCTGTTGGGACATAAATGCCAAAAGAATAACTGACACTATGCCGCCCAGCAGGGCACCCACCAGGAACCAGCCCAGCATGCCGAACATGCCGCCGATACCGGGCACATACCAGGCATGGGTGGCGAACAGATCGTAATTGTTTACTTTTCTTGCAAAGAGTTCCATATCAATACAGGGGGCTAGGATAAACACCTCTTTCTACCAGTTCGGCAAACTTGGCCACTACGCCCGGACGGTCTTCCTTGAAGGTGACGCCGAACCAGTGCGAAGGCGTGGACAGCACTTCGCAGGCGCCTTTGCCGCTTTTTACGATGCAATCTACCGCATAGGGGATGTAATACTCTTTCTTGAGCTCGCCGATATTGACCTTCAGGAAAGATTCGAAGATAGCTTCGCTCTTGCCGAAATAGTCCGGGGTAAAGCCCCACATGTTCATGGAGCAGAGGGCCTTGGGGGCCAGTTCCACATGGTTTTCCCCATTGGCCGAATTGTTGCCGTACACTTTTCCATCGGCCTCCCGGGCAATTTCCAGATGCTCGGCTATGTCGGTGAGGTTTCCCTTGGCGTCGTAGGAGCAGATGCCGCGGGACACGCTGCCGTTCTCGCTGAGAGTGTTCTCCAGCTCGAAGCCCACAATGCAGTACTGGCCTTCCGTTTTTTCGTGCGCCCGGCACCAGTCGGCCAGGATGCCGAAACTGTCCTTGCCATAGAAATCGTCGCCGTTGATTACGGCGAAGGGTTCCTTGATTACGTCCTTGGCCATGAGGATGGCGTGGGCGGTGCCCCAGGGCTTTACGCGCTCCGGATTCAGGGTGAAACCGGCGGGAATCTTGTTGAGTTCCTGCGTTACAAAAACAAACTGCAGCGGTTCTCCGTCCACGGTTTTTACGCCTTTGTACTTAGCCTGCACGGCCTCCTCCATCTGTGCCTTGAAAGACTCCCGTACAATATAGACCACCTTGCCGAAACCGGCCTCCACAGCGTCGTGGATGGAATAGTCAATGATGGTTTCTCCATGGGGGCCCAGGCCGTCCATCTGCTTGAGTCCACCATATCGGCTGCCCATTCCGGCCGCCAATACCAAAAGTGTAGGTTTCATATTTAGTTAATTAAGTTTCGTATAATCGTACAAATTTAGTAAATTCGCAACAATAAAGGAAATCTATCTGGCCCCATGGAAGGCAACAGCGGCAAATGGAAGCTGCTCAAGCGCAGTGACCACAATTATTTTATCCCTTATGTCATCATCGTTACTACGCTGGTGGCCTTGTGGCTGCTGTTTTTCTCCCACGCCAGCGTTCTCAACTGGATTCGCGCTTCGGTAGAGGTAAAGAACCAGGAAGCGGAAATGACCCAGCTGAGCAAGGAGATAGAAGAGATGGATGCCGAGATTGAAGACCTGTCCCGCAACCGGGATTCCATCGAGGCCTATGCCCGGGAAGCCTATAAGTTCGCCGCTCCGGGAGACGACGTGTACATCGTAGAATAAAGCTTGGCGGTGCGCACGGCTTCGGCCACATCGTGCACCCTAAGGATATCGGCGCCTTTTTCCATAGCCACAAAATGCAGCACCTGCGTGGGAGCCAGCGCTTCTTCCGGCGTAATGCCCAGCAGCTTGTAAATCATGCTCTTGCGGGAAACCCCCACCAGAATGCGTCGGCCCGGCTCCTTCAGGCGGTCCATGTTCATGAGCAGTTCATAATTCTGCTCTATGGTTTTGGCAAAGCCGAAGCCCGGGTCCAGGATCCAGTCGCGGATGCCGTAATCTTCGGCCTCCCTGGCAAAGGACTTGAAATAAGAAATCACCGCCCGGGTAATGTCAACCTCGTAATTCGTATAGCGCTGCATGGTTTCCGGCGTGCCCCGCATGTGCATGGCCACGTAGGGAAGGCCCAGCCGGCCCACCAGGGGTAGCATGTCTTTGTCCAGATGTCCGGCGCTGATATCGTTCACCATAAACGGGCCGATGGTGTCGAAGGCGCGTTCCACCACGTTGGCACGATAGGTGTCAATCGAAATCTGAGCCTCCGGGAAAGCCTCCCGGACGGCCTTCAGGGCCGGTTCCAGCCGGCGCCATTCCATATCGGCCGACGGAGCCTTGGACCCCGGTCTGGTGCTGCAGGCCCCCAGGTCCAGGATTTCGGCCCCTTCCTGCAACATCTGCGCGGCACGTTCCGCCGCCGCTGCACCCGAAGTCCGGCTCGCCGCGTAGAACGAGTCGTCCGTCAGGTTGATGATACCCATGATTTTTACCATAATGCAAAGATACTACATTTTTCAACAACAAAGCCAAAGTCTATCTTGCTGACTATCAGCGTTTTGTTGTTTCCTCCCTGTGATTATAGACACAGGGAGGAAAGCGTAAGTGCTTGATAATCAACATTGGTGCAAAATGACGTCAGATTCTCTAGGCCGATAAGCCCGAATCTTAAAAAACGTAAAATAAATCATAAGAAACATGACATAATTCGTAAGAAACATGACAAGGCGGAAACAACCTCTTGCCAAAAACAGGATTCCAAGCTATTTTAGGGCAAAAAAGCCATGAGGGTTCGAAAGCGAAAGATTGTTGAGAATGTCCCTGAACATATCTATGTGAGGGGAGTAAGAAAGCAAACGCTGTTTTTTGATGACATAGACAGATTGGTTTATTATACCCGTTATGCGGTATCGGCCAGAAAAAGGGGTGTTAAAACGCTGGCCTTGTCAATAATGTATGACCATTTGCATGGGCTTTCCATTTACGAGGACTTTGATGGAATGAGTGCACATACCCGGGATTGTCTTGCATGCTTTGCGCGTGATTATAATGTAGATGCCGACAGAAAGGGACCTTTGTTTGAATGTGCTTTCGGCAGCGCTCCAAAAACGAGTGTCAAGAGTATAAGAAGCACCATTATTTACATCGGTAATAATCAGGTGGAGAAGCATTTATGCGATAGGGCGGAGGAATGCCGATGGAGTTTTGTGGCATATCTTGCCAGTAATCATCCTTATTCGGAAGCTATGGATAAAAACCGGATGTCGGATAAACTGAAGTTGGCAGTCAGCTGCGTGGATTCCCGGGAAAAAGCGAATCTTCCTCTCTCTTACCCGGCCTTGCGGTTTTATTTCAAAGGCTTGTCTGCCAAGGAAACAGAACAGTTGAAGGATTACATTATCGGCAAGTATTATCCCATTGACCAGGAAGAAGTACTGTCGTTTTTTGATGGGGATTACGAGAAACTGCTAACGGCATTACACGCCACTTCCGGTAATGATTACGATATAAAAGAAGACTATACAGTTAAATCTGACGAAATCTTTTTCCATCTCATTCAATGCTGTACCAGATCCAGTTTCCGGCATAACCTGAAGCGCATTCAAACGGAAACGGCAGAAAGAAAAAGGAAAATAGCAGAGATTCTTAAACAAAAGACGGGCGCATCGGAATTCGAACTGCGTAAATTCTTGGATATGTAAGTGGCTGGTTACGTGCCGATTAGCTATTTCTCCCTGTAACTGGAATCACAGGGAGAAAAGCGTAACTTGCAGAGCGCCTGCGTTTTAAGGTATTCTGTTTATTGTATCCGTTGTTTTTGCTATCTTTGCAAAAACGAATAAGCTATGCTAATAGTTCTGGAAGGCCTGGACGGGGCGGGGAAGTCTACCCAGGTGCGGATGCTGAAGGAATACCTTACGCAGCGCTGCGGGGAGTTGGAGTACATCCACTTTCCCCGCTACGATGCGCCTGTGTACGGAGACCTCATCAGCCGATTCCTGCGGGGAGAGTTTGGAGACAACACCCAGGTGCATCCGCAGCTGGTGGCCCTGCTGTTTGCCGAGGACCGGCATGGCGCCGTGCCCCAGATGCGCGCAGCGCTGGATGCCGGCAAGCTTGTGCTGCTGGACCGTTACGTGTACTCCAACATAGCCTACCAGTGCGCCAAGCTCAAGGACATAAATGAGCGCCGGAACCTGCGGAACTGGATCTTCCACACGGAGTACGGCAATTTCGGCCTGCCGGAACCAGACCTGAACCTGTTCCTGGACGTGCCCATCGGCTTTGTGGAGCAGAGCCTCACCAAAGGCCGCAGCGGCAGTGACCGCAACTATCTGGAAGGCAGCTCGCGGGACATCCACGAGGCCGATATGGCCTTCCAGCGTTCTGTCCGTGACGCCTACTTGCAGGAAGCGGCAAGGGATCCGCATTTCCTCCGCATAGACTGCAGCGATGCCAACGGCCAGATGCTGCCGCCGGACGCCATTTTCAACCTGGTCCGCCAGACCGTAGATCCCTATCTTCCATGAAATACCGGAATATCGGCATGCGGCGCCTGATTGCCGTCCTGATGGGTATCTTCTTCCTTTGCACGGGGCTCCTGAAACTGGGAGACCCGGTGGGGACCATGCTCATCGTAACGGAGTATTGCAAGTTCTTCCATCTGCAGTTCCTGCTGCCGGCCGCCAAAGGGCTGGGCATCTTCTTTTCGCTGCTGGAATGCGGTGTGGGCGTGGCCCTTATCACCGGCATCGCCCGCAAGGTAACGGCCTGGGTCACCTACGGACTCATCGGCTTTTTCACCATTCTCACCTTCATCCTATGGCGGGCAAACCCGGAAATGGATTGCGGCTGCTTTGGCGAGGCTTTCCATCTTACGCACTTCCAGAGCCTGATGAAGAATGTAGCATTGCTGTTGCTGGCGGCCTTCGCTTTTACGCCGATGCAATCCCTGGGAACTACCCGTCCGCGCCGCATGGTGGCCGCCTGGATGGGCTGGGCCCTGCTGATAGTGGCCGCAATCTATAGCAACCGGCATATTCCGCTGGTAGATTTCACCGCCTTTGCTCCCGGGGCCGAACTGTTTGCCTCGGAGGATGCCGGCTCTTCGCTGCAGGACAGCTACCGTTCGGCCTATATCTATGAAAAAGATGGCCGACAGGATAGGTTTACGCTGGACAATCTGCCCGACACCAGCTGGACCTTCGTAAAAGTGGACACCCTGTACCGCGCCGTCGAGGGCACGGAGAATCCCATCCTGTCTTTCCGAGATGCCGATGGGGAATACCGGGACGAACTGGCAGCGCAGGGCAGGGTGGTGGTGCTGTCGGTGTATGAACCCGGCAAAGCCCCCTGGGACAAGATCCGCGAGCGTTACCAGACAATACAGTCCGAAGGCGCCACGCCGCTGCTGCTGGTCACCTCCGTGCCCGTGGGTATGGACATCCCGGCCTATATAGCCGACTACAAGACGCTCATAACCCTGAACCGGGACAACGGTGGCGCTACCTATTTTAATGAGGGCGAAGTCATCGCCAAATGGGGCGTAAGGGATTTCCCCAGGAACCTGGCCGACAACCTGGCCGCCGATCCGGTGGACCTGGCCACCCAT
>Ga0265301_10006299_pt1 | contig 11390 bp, 5 predicted proteins | sample AusTroGonzalo_MG_2_FD_193488 | JGI IMG/M metagenome (GOLD analysis project Ga0265301, IMG submission 193488) | Bovine rumen microbial communities from tropical cattle in Woodstock, Queensland, Australia - Gonzalo_04 | ecosystem: Host-associated > Mammals > Digestive system > Stomach > Rumen ...
TAAAGAGAAGGCTGCTGCACCACGGGCCCGACGGGCTGCCGGGGAAAAATGCCCTGCTGGTCATCCATGATCCACGGTTTGCCGAAAAGCAGCCCGGGAAACAGTTCCAGGTTGAAATACAGCGGCTTTTTCCACGCCTTGTCCGGCAGCTGATCCAAATCCACGGTCATCCGAAGCGAACGTCCTTCTGCCCGCACGGAAACCGTATATTCAAAGGCACAGTCCGGATATACCATCGGATTAAAACCCCTGAGGTGCCTTTCCTCGTCCGGATACCGAAGCCGGGTGCGGATACACTGTTCCGCGGTATCCACCGTACGCTCCAGCTGTTTCGGAACCGGCTGCCACTGGCCGGGCGCGGTTTCGAACCGGACGTCGCCGTTAGCTGCAATCCGCTCCCCATGCATCAGCAGGCTTACACCACCCTGATGTCCTTCCGGATAGATATCCTCAAACGCAATCACATCCACGCCGTGATTGCTGAAATACCCGTTTTCCTTTTCCAGACGGAAACCGGCCGCTTCGCCGCCCATGTTCATCACCGCTCCCTTCATTATTATCAGCGGAGTACCTTCAGATAAGTGCTTTTGCCGGGCCCGACCATTACATCAAAGGCATATTCCGGAAGCGCGATGCGCGTGCGGGCTCCGTCCTGTCTCTTGCCGGGAGCCGGAAGCAGCACCGGGCAGTCATAAATCGTGCCCGTCTCCAGATCCTGAATTCCTTTACATGCCCCGCGAACCACAACCCGCGCGTGAGAAAGCATGGGCCGGAACGAATACAGGCAGCACACCTCGTTATCCCAGGTGATCAGGCTCCATTTCGGTTCCGCGGAAAGATACAGCGGCTGTCCGGACGAAAGTTCCTTGCACAGCGCGCCCGCCACGGCCGCCGGCAGTTTGTACAGATCGGCAAAGTTCTCCGGAACGTTCAGGATCAGCAGCCGTCCCCTGCCGTAAAAATCCTCGGTCAGCACCGGAAAATTGTTTTCTCCGGACAGCATCAGCACATCCGCCCAGGAGGCATTGGTCTTATAGTCCAGCACCTCAAACAGTACATCCTCGGTGCCCCTGGCATAACGGATGCTTGCATAATCATAATCGTTGAAGTCGATCATATACCGGTTGCCGACGGCATGCCGTCCGGTCAGCCGCACACTGGTCATCTCCCGGATGCCGCGGTCATAGGTTTCCCGGAAGAAGCCGGTCGTAATAATGGCTTTTCCGCCTTTGCGCACATAGGCTTCCAGCTTTTCCACCGCATCCGGCATGCAGGCTGTCCGCTGGGTAAACAGAATCGCCGGGGCGTCTTCCGGAAATTCAGGCTGAAGTTCGAGCGCAGCGCCGATCATGCCCAGATAGCTGCAAAGCTGATCCTCTCCTTCCGCGCCGAAGGGCTCCCATACCGCTGTGCCGGTATGCTTTCCCGTCTGATCCAGGAAAGCATCCACCCGCCGCAGTACAGGATCCATCGCCGGAAGCGCGGCAGACCCCAGCAGAGAAGGAAAGTTAAACAGCACCATTTCTTTCGCGCCGCCGAGGTAGGTGAATTCCGCCTGTTCCAGGAAGCGGCTGATGTTGTCGGCAGATCCGCCGAGGTCGATCCATCCGCCGCCGTTCCGCTCCGGTGCGGCATTTTCCATCAGCCGCATGGCGCTGTAGGATTCATATCGCTGCAGATGCTGCGCCGCATAAAAAGGCTCCCGCGTTTCGGTTCCGGTATAAATCATGTCAAAGATTTCCTTCTGAATGCCGGGATTATACCCGGTAGCCTGGTGGCTTTCATACCAGTTGGGATACTTAATAATGAAGTTCATCTTCGGATTCACTTCTTTGGCCGCCGCGACAATCTCCCGCGAAAACTCCGCCATCTGCTCCTGGCGGAAATCCTGCCAGCTTCGCTTCCCTTTTGCCTCAATGCACATTTCGCATCTGCAGGAAGTAAAGAAGAAATCATCGAGAATGATTTCATCGAACGCCTCGGCATTCTCCCGGACAATCCGCAGGTATTCCGCCCGGTGCGCCGGATCGCTGTAGCAGAAAGTGTCAAAAAGAGACGGTTTCTGGATATTGTTCACCAGCACGGTAGAGGTGATTCCGCCGGAAACCTTTACTCCGTACTCTTCAATAATGGCCCGGATCTCCTTCAGCCGCCGGACGGGAATATCCGTTGTCGCCCGGTGGTTTTCCACATATACCTTTGTCAGAGGAAGATACCGGAGATATTTTTCCATGTCTTCCCGAAGCTGCGCATCGGTCAGATCCTTTGCGTAATAGGCGTACATATAGGGCGCGATTCCGAAATGTCTGTAAGGTGTCATGGTTTTTCTCCTCCCTGATGATTTCCGCAGTCAACCGGCACATATGGCTTTTTCATTCCGTTGCAAAGAGTGCGTGGTGCAATCGTTTGCAATTCCTGTAAGCAAATATTAAACCCTGGAGTGCACTCTAAGTCAACTGTTTTTTTCTCACAATGAACTTTTGCTTTTTGAAAGAAAGTAATGTATGATCTCTTTCGAAAAGAGGTGGCAGATTATGCAGTTCGGAATGCCGACGCTCATTGAAAACCGGACGCTGGAAGACAATATTGCTTTGTGTAAAAACCTCGACCTCCGGTTCATCGAACTGAACATGAACTTCCCGGAATATCAGACTGACCGCCTGGAACAGACGGATCTGCTGCTGCGCGCGGCGGAACAGGCCGGGATTTATTATACGATTCATCTGGATGAAAATCTGAACATCGCGGACTTCAACCGTTTGGTGTCGGAAGCCTATCTGGAAACTGTTCGGCGCACCGTGGAGGTCGCCAAACAGCTCCTCTGCCTCAGAGAGCGTTTCGGCGCCGGCAGCCGGCCGCTGACCCTGAACATGCATATGCATCACGGGATTTTCATCACCCTCCCGGACCGGAAAGTACAGATGTATGATCGGGATTTTGATACATATATGAAGTCTTTTTCCGTTTTCCGGTCTCTGTGTGAGGAATGGATCGGAGATAATGAACTGATGATTGCCGTTGAAAACACGGACGGATTCCGCGGCTATGAAAAGAAAGCCATCGAATACCTGCTGGAAAGCCCGAAGTTCGGACTGACCTGGGATATTGGCCATTCCAAAGCTGTCCGTGAAGCAGACGTTCCCTTTATCCTGGCGCATCAGGACCGTCTGATCCATTTTCACATTCATGACGGAACGGAAACGCCGCCGAAGAACCACCTGGCTCTCGGCGACGGGGAGATCAATCTCGCAGAAAGGCTGCGGCTTGCTGAAAGCCGGAACGCCCGCTGCGTGTTGGAGACAAAAACCATCGCAGCACTGAAGAAATCTGTTCAGTGGCTGCGGGATCGCAGCATGATCGAATAATCGGAAGCGACAGATCAGTTTCCTTTCCTTTTCAGTTCCCTGAGTTTATCCGCCATTTCCATATACTCTGCCTGCAGCTGATCCGGCCGGTCTCCCTTCTTCGGCGCAGCCATTCGGGCGGACAGCGCCGCCATGCGCATTTCGAGCGTTGAAACAGCAATCCGAAGATCTTCGGAGGAAGTATCCCTGGTCTTTGCGTTTTTCATTTCTTTCAGCGTACCTTCAAAAGGAATCAGCTTTTTCCGGTCGAAATGGACGATCCGTGTTGCTGTTTTCCGGACAAACTCATCATCGTGGCTGACAAAGAGGACTGTGCCGCCGTAATCGGCCAGAAGATGTTCCAGTTCTTCCAACGTAAAAAGATCCAGATGATTTGTAGGCTCGTCCAGCATCAGCACGTTGCAGTCCGTCAGCAGCAGCCGGGCCAGAGCCACCTTGGCACGCTCTCCGCCGGAGAGGACTGAGACCGGTTTGAAAACCTCCTCGCGCCTGAAGTTCAGACGGATCAGGACGGTCCGGGCCAGCGTTTCCGGATGAACGGAAACATCCATGATATTGTCAAGAATGGTTTTGCCCGGATCCAGCGTTTTTTCGTGGTGTTGGTCAAACCAGCCGATCCGGGCCGCCGGGTTGAATTGAACCTGCCCGTCAAAACGGACGGGGGCTTCGCTCTGTCCTGTCAGCACCCGGAGCAGGGTGGTTTTTCCGCAGCCGTTAGCGCCCATCAGGGCAGTGCGGCTGCCTGTCGGGAGCGTCAGCTCCGTTTTGTCCAGCAGAACGGTTTTCCCGGCGGAAAGCTGATTGCAGCGCATTTTCAGGACGGTTTTTGCTTCCACGGGTGTTGTGATGCCAAGTTTCATCCGGATATCCGGCATGTTCCGTGGTTTTTCCTTAACCTCCAGATGATCCATCCGGTTCTGAATGGTACGCTTTGCATGACTGACGTGCAAAACCGCGTTAGTCCATTCGCGCGTGTGCAGTCGGGCCTCGCTGTTTCCCATGCGGCTCGGGGCTTTTTTGACGGAGGAAGCCCATTCCGTCATCCGCTGGGCGGATTCTTTCAGGCGTTTCTGCTCGGTTCTGTACTGTTCATACTCAAACTGCTGAAATTCCCGCTGCCGTTTCCTTTCTTCCATGAACGCGTCGTATCCGCCGGGGAATTCGGTGATCTTTCCGTCCTCGAGGTACCAGATTTTTTTGCAGAGAAGCCGCAGCAGCGACCGGTCGTGGGAGATCAGGATCAGGGCGCCGGGGAAAGATTGAAGCTCTTTCCGCAGAATCGCCAGTCCTTCTTCGTCCAGGTCGGTGGTAGGTTCATCCGCCAGCAGCAACTGAGGACGGGCGGACAGCGCTGCGGCAATCCGCTTGCGGGTCATCTCTCCTCCGGAGAGGCCTTCCCGCCGGGCCTTTGTGCGGAAAAGCGCCTGCAGCTGACGGTCTTCCTCTCCGTCTTCCTTTCCCTGCTGATGAATAAAAGCAAGGGATCCGGGGCGGTGAATGATTCCCTCGTCTGCTTCCTCCTCGCCGGAAAGAATGCGCAGCAGCGTTGTTTTCCCTGCGCCGTTCTCGCCGATCAGGCCGATTCGTTCGTTGTCATATACCGTCAGATGATCCAGATCAATCAGCTGCCGGGTCCCGAAGGATTTGCGGAGCCGGTCCGCTTCCAGTAGAATTCTGCTCATAAAAATCGCTCCTCCCATGCCGCGGAGGAGCGCAGAATACAGCAAACATAAAGAAAAACGTCTGGTATCGCATCACGCAACCTCCAAACGGCAACACAAACTTTCTCCCGGGATTGGATCCGGGAGCCCTGTGAATGCCGAAGTCAGTTGCGGATTCTCATCAGTTCACAGTACCGTCCTTTCTTTTCGATGTTTGGATCATACAGCAATGCAGACCTTTTGTCAATGTCTGCACATCCCACTCCTGTGCCGTTGTTCTCGATATTTCCCCTGTGGTTTTTTGGTTGCGGAACCGAGGTTTCTGTGGTATGCTCTCCACAGTGCACGCAATCGTTTACAGCCCGCGGCGCATCAGCCGAAGGCCCTCAACAAATGAATCATGAAGACGGAGGTACACCAGCATGAAGAAATATCCCGGACAAACCGATCTCAGCGTATCCGAGCGTGAAACCCGCGTCCGCGCAGTTGCCCGGAAAGCCGCCGCGGAAGGTATGGTTCTGCTTGAAAACGACGGCATCCTGCCGCTGAAGGAAGGCACGAAACTGGCATTGTACGGCCAGGGAGCCCGCTACACCATCAAGGGCGGCACCGGCAGCGGCGACGTAAACTCCCGCAACACGATTTCCGTGGAGCAGGGGCTCTCCGCCGCCGGGTTCAGCATTGAACCGAGCCTGGCTGGACCGGTTTGACGAAGAATTTGTTGCCAGCAAAAAACGGTGTGAAGAGAAAATCTATCGGGAAGCCGGGGAAGACCGGGATCCGAAAAAACTGTATCACGCCCACGCCACCATCGTGCCGGAGCTTCCCGAACTGCCGATTCTCCGGGAGGACGCAGCGGATGCAGATGCCCTGATTTATGTGATTTCCCGGATCTCCGGCGAGTTCGCAGACCGGCATGCGGAAAAGGGAGACTATTATCTGAGCGATCAGGAAGAAGCGGATCTGAAAACCCTTGCTGCCTTCGGCCTGCCCCTGATCGTCCTGCTGAACGTCGGCGGCATTATCGACCTTTCCTTTGCGGATTCGCTGAAGGTTTCTGCCCTGGTCCTGATCTCCCAGCCCGGCAGCGAAGGCGGAAACGCCGTTGCGGATATACTCTCCGGAAAGGTCTGCCCCTCCGGACGGCTGACGGATTCCTATGCATATAAATATGAAGACTATCCGTCCAGCGCAACCTTCTCCCACCGGAACGGCGAGCTCACGGAAGAATTCTATACCGAAGGCATCTGGGTGGGCTACCGGTATTTTGACGCTTTCGGCCTGAAACCCCGGTATCCTTTCGGATACGGGCTTTCCTATACCTCCTTTGCCTCCGAAGTCTGCGGTGCCGCGCTGCAGGGCACGGACCTGACCGTATCCGTCAAAGTCAGGAACACCGGAAACACCGCCGGCCGGCAGGTGATTCAGCTGTATGCCGCCTGCCCATCCGCCGAACTGACCACCGAGCGGAAACGCCTGGCTGCCTTCGGAAAAACCGGTCTGCTGCTCCCGGGCGGGGAAGAGATCCTTTCCCTGTCCTTCTCCCTGCGCCTGCTGACCTCCTATCACGAACGTCAGTCTTCCTGGATCCTGCAGGCCGGTGACTACGGGATCCTGATCGGCGATAACGCAGAAACACTGCTCCCCGCCGTAAAGCTTTGCCTGGACAAAACCGTTGTCATCGAAAAAGTCACCAACATCTGTGAAACACAGGAAGCTATTAAAGAAATCTGTCCTGTACAGCCGGATGAGGATCTGAGCCGTTTCGTCTTCCCCCTGCCGGAAATCCGGATCACCGAAGCCGCGGAAGCGCTCTCCGCCCAGGCTCCCTTCACGGAAGTCCCCGCCGATCCGGCCGTTCTCAAAAAAGCCGCGGAGATCGCTTCGCGTATGACCCTACACGACAAAGCCTGCCTCGTTGTCGGCGCCCGGAGCGCCATGGCAGGCGAAATCGTCGGTTCCCAGGCCCATTCTGTTCCCGGCGCCGCCGGGGAAACAGTGGCCTTTGAAAAATATGGTATTCCGGCCATGGTGCTGGCGGACGGCCCCGCCGGCGTACGAATCAACCGTGAATATGAAATTGACCGGAAAGTCGGCAGGATCATCCCGCCGAAGGACTGGTTTGAAATGCTTGAGATTCGATTTTTTGGAAAAGTGATCCGGCATGAGAACGCGGATCTTCGCTACCAGATCGCCACAGCGATCCCCATCGGAACCCTGCTGGCCCAGAGTTTTGACACCGCGCTGCTGGAGGAAGTCGGCGCCGCCGTCGCGGAGGATTTGCGCGCCTTCGGCATCGCCGTATGGCTTGCGCCTGGCATGAATATTCACCGCAATCCCCTGTGCGGCCGGAACTTTGAATACTATTCCGAGGATCCGCTCATCAGCGGCGCCATGGCCGCCGCCATTACCCGGGGTGTTCAGCGTTCGCCCGGCCTCGGTGTATCCATCAAACACTTTGCCTGCAACAACCAGGAAGACAACCGGATGCATGTCAACGAGATCATCACGGAACGGGCCCTGCGGGAAATCTATCTGAAGGGCTTTGAAATCGCCGTGAAGACGTCAGACCCCATGACCATCATGACCTCCTACAACCGGATCAACGGCGTCCATTCTGCCAACAACTACGATCTCTGCACCAAGGTTGCCCGGCAGGAATGGGGATTCCGCGGGTTCATCATGACCGACTGGTCCACCACCAACGGCGGCGGCTCCAATGCGGCCAAGTGTATCCTGGCCGGCAACGACCTGGTTATGCCCGGCAAAGACAGCGATATTCAGGAAATCATCGATGCGGTGGAAGGCAGGCGTCTGCCTGTCCTGACGGAGGAAAAACTGGATGAAAGCATCGTCCGGCTGATTGCCGCCGCGCTGGTCTGCGAGGAAAACCGGCAGGCATAATCCGAAAAGGAGCAGAAGAGACATGGAAGAAAACCGGAAAGCCGGCGGCCTGGATACCGAACATATCATCGCAACGTATTTCCATCTGGCGCTTCCCGTGGTGGTCGGGTCCATCATCACCATCATCTACAATCTGGCGGATACCTACTTCATTGCCCAGACGAACAATGCGAAACTGGTCGCCGGCGTTTCGGTCTGCTCTCCGCTTTTCATGATCCTGATGGCCTTCGGCAACATCTTCGGCCAGGGCGGCAGTTCCCTGATTTCCCGTCTGCTTGGAAAAAAGGAAACGGATGCCGTCGGCCGCGTCAGCGCCTTCTGCTTCTGGATGGCGCTGATCACCGGCTCGGTGGTCGGCGGGCTGATGTTCCTGTTCCGGGATCCCCTGCTGAAGCTGCTCGGTGCCAGTGCCGAGACGCTGCCGTATGCAAGGGAGTATGGGACGGTTCTGATGCTCGGCGGGCCGCTGATCGTCGTCAATTTCATCCATATGAACCTGCTCCGCTGTGAAGGGATGTCCGGCCTTTCCATGGCCGGCACCGCCCTTGGCTCCATCGTCAACGTCATTCTGGACCCCCTGATGATTCCCTCCATGGGCGCCGCCGGCGCGGCGGCCGCAACGGTCATCGGCTATCTTTGCAGCGATCTGTTCCTGCTGGTGATCGTGCTGATGAAAAGCCGTGTTCTCTCCGTCCGTCCGGTTCTCCGGATTGAAGGAAAGCAGACGGGAAACATCATTGCCATCGGCATCACTGCCGCCATCACAAACCTGGCTTCCAGCCTGTGCATCATGCTGATCAACCAGCAGCTCCTGCCCTACGGCGACGATAAAATCGCGGCCATGGGCATCGTGCTCAAGGTCGCCATGATTGTGAATATGATCATGATCGGCTTCGCCTTCGGCGGAATTCCGCTGTTCGGCTTCCTGATTGGCAGCGGACAGAAAGAAAAACTGAAGCAGTTGCTCCGCTTCTGCCTCAGTTTCCTCAGTATCCTGGCCCTGTCCGTCAGCGCCGTGGTCATCCTGGCCGCCGGGCCGCTGATCTCCCTGATCACACCCGACGCGGCGCTGACGGAACTGGCCGTGCCCATGCTTCGCTGGCAGGTGGCGGGCTGTGTCTTCGGCGGCATCGTCATGCTCCTGACATGCCTGTTCCAGGCCTCCGGCAAAGCGCTTCCCGCGATGATCCTTTCCCTCAGCCGCCAGGGCATCGTGTTCATCATCGTGCTGCTGATCGCCGTGAAACTCGCGGGCTATAACGGCATCCTGGCCAGCCAGTTCATCGCGGACATCCTCAGCGCCGCCCTGGCGCTGGGGCTCTATATCAGCATTTACCGTTATACCGGAGACAAAGCAGCGTAATATCATCAAATTGCGGCGCTTCACCGACAAAAACCTTTATCCGTTCATCAATATGCTGCAGCAGCTGATCTGGTTCATTTGAAACCGCGTCATTCAACGCTGACATCAGTTTGCTTTCCCCGAAAAACTGCTGGTTACCGTCACATGCCTCCGTAACCCCGTCCGAGTATTGAACAAGCGTATCCCCGGGACACAGCAGGATGCTCCGGTCATGATACGACTTTGGATGCAAGGGATCAGCCGATACCAGTGGCTCCATAATCCCGAGCGGCAGACCGCCTTTTTCCTTCGGAATCATCTCCCACTGATGATTCCTGTAAATCACCGGTCTTTCGTGTCCGGCATCAGCATAGGTAAGCCTTCCGGAAGAGATTTCAAGAATACCCAGCCACACCGTCACAAACATGTTGTCGCGATTATCCACCGCCAGCTGTTCGTTCACTTTTTCCAGCACTCCGGCGGGGCTGAACCCGAGCTGTACGGCTGTCTTCAGCATGGTTTTGGAAAGCATCATAAACAGGGCGGCGGGCACGCCCTTTCCGCTGACGTCGGCTACGGCAATCGCCAGATGATCCGGATCGATCAGGAAGAAATCATAAAAATCTCCGCCGACTTCTTTGGCCGGCCGCATCATGGCATGCAGGTCAAATTCCTTTCGTTCCGGGAACGGCGGAAAACGGCCCGGAAGATGGCTCGCCTGAATGCGGGACGCCAGATTCAATTCAGCGGTGATGCGCTCCCGCTCGGCTGTTTCCCGCTTCAGCCTGTCCTCATAATCCTCAAGCTGGGATGTCATGACATCAAAGGAACCGGCAAGCTGACCGATTTCATAACCGCCCCATACATCAAGCGGTTGCCTGTTTGGATACCCGTCCGACAGAAAACGTTCAATATGGCCTGAAATTGTGCGAATCGGGCGGACAAACGTCCGGCTGAGCACGCGGATCAGGACCAGCAGTGTAATCAGATACAGAATAAAGACCGGCAGAATATTGGACAGGGTTTGCCGCATGGCTTCCGCCTGCTGGCTGCGAACTTCATAATCCGCTCCAATTAGCGCCAGGACACTGCCTTTCGCGTCTGTATACGGACAGAACCAGTCCAGATTATGCCCGTAATCATTGTTCTGCTCGGAGTAGATCTCCGGCGTCTCCCCGGTCAGCGCCTGTTTTTCCGGTTCTGTAATATAGCTGTTTTCGTTCCAGGTGGTAGCCCCCGGTTTGCCCAGCGTTGCCCGGATGACTTCATCCGCCTCGTCGGAGGCGGCCGCAACGATCACAAAGTAGCGAATCCCGTCATCCGGATGAATGGTCTCCACATAAAGGTTTTCAAGGCGGAAAGACCGGCAGATCTCTCTCATTTCTTCCCGCGTTTGCTGATACAGTTCCGTGTTTTCCGGATCGTTCAGGGCTTCAAGTCCCGCTTCGTCAAGCACTTTGCGCATCATGGCAAAGGCGCCTTCTGCACGCTCATAACCAACACGCACGCTGTTCTGAAGGCTGACATGATAGAGCAGAGGGCCAAAGAGCAGCATGGCGCAAAGCAGAAGGAACGAAAAGATTCGTATAATCAGTTCCTTCATACGGATGCGCTCCGTAAAAAGCGCGCAGTTGATCAGCAGAACCGCGATGGACGCCACCGTATAAACAATGGCGACATCCGGCATTTCCCGTGTCAGAATAAGTGCGGCAATAGGAAAAAGCGCAATGGCAGACGAAAGGTTTTTCCGCCATTTGGGAATCCCGGCACGGAACAGGAGAGCAATCAGCGCCAGGAACGTCAGAAACATGTAAATATACCCCAGCGCATATCCGTTCGCTTTCTGAAATACCCCGCCTTCACTGATGCTGAAGAATACCGGCGTAAACAGATTCCCAAGACACAGCAGAATACCGGGAATAAGCAGAATCCGCAGGATCAGATCAAGTTTTCCGATCCAGCCGTCTTTCAGCCCGAGTATGCTGCGGACATAGCGCCAGAACTGATAGAAGAGCAATAAATCCGTCATGTAGAACAGCGTGGAAACCACCAGATTCAGAATCCGGAGTGCAGCGTTCCCGTCCAGAGCCCACATGGCCGTGTCGAAAAACAGCGTCA
>Ga0265301_10006300_pt1 | contig 11389 bp, 10 predicted proteins | sample AusTroGonzalo_MG_2_FD_193488 | JGI IMG/M metagenome (GOLD analysis project Ga0265301, IMG submission 193488) | Bovine rumen microbial communities from tropical cattle in Woodstock, Queensland, Australia - Gonzalo_04 | ecosystem: Host-associated > Mammals > Digestive system > Stomach > Rumen ...
CCCGTGACATTGCACAGACCCTGCAGTGGGGATTGAGTGGCCAGCGTATGGGTTACCTCTACATGAACGGAAAGCAGTATGACATTATAGGTGAAATTAACCGCCAGCAGCGTAACACCACTCAGGCGCTCAAGTCAATCTACATGCGCAGCGGTAGTGGCGACATGATCCAGATGGAGAACCTGGTGGACCTCAAGGAGGATATCGCACCGCCACGTCTGTACCGTTACAACAGGTTCGTATCGGCCACCATATCGGCCGGACTGGGAAAAGGCTACACTCTGGGCCAGGCGCTGGACGAGATGGACAAGATTGCCAAGGAGACTCTGGATGACACCTTCCGCACCGCACTTACCGGTGAATCAAAGGACTTCCGCGAGAGCTCCAACAGCCTGCTGTTCGCGTTCGGTCTGGCACTGCTGCTTATCTACCTGATCCTGGCTGCACAGTTTGAGAGTTTCAAGGATCCGCTCATAGTGATGATCACCGTGCCTCTGGCTGTGTTCGGAGCTCTTGTGTTCCTGCGCGGCGGCGGTCAGACCATGAACATATTCAGTGAGATTGGTATCATCATGCTTATCGGTCTCGTGGCCAAGAACGGTATCCTGATCGTGGAGTTCGCCAACCAGAAGCAGGAGGCCGGAATTGACAAGTTCATAGCCATTCGCGATGCATCCACACAGCGTCTGCGTCCTATCCTTATGACCAGTTTCTCTACGATGCTGGGCTTGCTGCCGCTTATGTTCGCACACGGCGAAGGCAGCGCCGGACGTATTGCTATGGGTACTGCAGTAGTAGGCGGTATGCTTATTTCCACATTCTTCACAATGTATATAGTTCCGGCTATCTACAGCTACATTTCAACTGACCGTAAAACCCGCAAGAAGAAAGAATGAAACGATTCTATATCATAGCCGCAGCACTTGTCCTGAGCATAGGCGCACAGGCACAGATCATGACGCTCAAGGACTGTCTTGAGACAGGTATCCGTGAGAGTTATCAGATCCGTCTGGTCAATATATCTGAGGAGAAGGCTGCCAATAACGACACATGGCTTTATGCCGGAGGCGGCCCTACCCTGACCGCCACAGGATCCTATTCCGGTAGTCTGTCTGGAAGTGATGCCACTCTTTCATCCGATGGCTCGACCGTATCGGCCCGCGGAGTGCTGGACCACACCCTGAACGCTCAGCTGCGTGCCGAGTGGACGGTGTTTGACGGATTCAGCATCCAGGCCACACGTGACCGTTTGGAGGAGTTGCACAACCAGGGAACCATACAGACCCGCGTTTCTATTGAGGATTACATAGCAAGCCTCACCACTGAGTACTACAACCTGGTCAGGCAGACCATTCATCTTAAGAACCTGGAGTATGCAACCGCGCTGAGCAAGGAGCGTCTTCGCATTACCAGCGAGCGTTATGATATGGGTGGTGACTCACGTCTGGATATGCAGCAGGCACAGGTTTACTTCAACTCTGACAGCGCCAAGAGCCTTAAGCAGCACGAGTCTGTGGCATCGGCCAACATCCGCATAAACCGCCTTATGTCCAATCAGGACCTCAAGTCAGTTCATGTGGCTGCCGATACCGCCATCAACCTGCTTACCGGCCTGGACTACGAGTCTCTCTATGAGGATATGATGAAGACCAACTCATCATTGCTGCGTGCCGAGAGCAACCGCACGGTGGCTCAGTTGGACCGCCGCGCAGTCCAGTCACGAAACTATCCGTACCTGCGTCTTAACGCCGCATACGGTCTTACGCATAACATCTACGGCAATAGCACCTACACGGACCGCACCAACTGGGGCCCGTCGTTCGGCGCCACCATAGGCATAAACCTGATTAGCGGAAAGCAGCGTGTGCAGGAGCGTAACGCCCGTTTGGATGAACTTACAGCCGATATAACCATCGATCAGCTGGAACTTCAGCTGCGTGCCAACCTGGACGATTTCTGGCAGGCTTACCAGAACAACCTGATGCTGCTGGAGCTTCAGGAGCAGAACCTCAAGACCGCACAGGAGACTATGGACATTGCCCAGGAGCGTTACCTGCTGGGTAACCTCTCCGGAATTGAGATGCGTGAGGCCCAGAAATCACTCCTGGACGCTGAGGAGAGCCTCCTCCAGGTCCAGTACGACACCAAGGTCTGTGAGATCTCCCTCCTTCAGATCAGTGGCCGCATTATGCAGTACTTAGAGTAAAGAGGTATCCAGTAGCAGTTATAGTAACGGCACAGCCGTTACCCGGCCGGAGGCCGGCCGTTTACGGAGTAAACTAAAAAAAGGAAAGAGTAAATTTCTAAAAACAAAAAAGGGACGCAATCATTTGCGCCCCTTTTTGTTACTGTTTTTTGAAATTTACTTTGCAGCTGCGAGAGATGCCTTTCTAAATTCCTTCATCAGCTTCTCGAGCTCCAATGAAGCCTTGCGAGCACGTGTGCCAGCAGCCTTGTTACCCTTCTCTACCTGTGCGTTAGCGTCCTTTGCAAATGCTGCATAAAGCTCAGCAGCCTGTTTCAAAATTTTCTCCATAGTTGTTTGTTATTGAAATGATTAATTGGTTAATCCATACTGACGCAAAAATAATACTAATTCCAATAGTCGCAAAGATTAGGTCATCTTTTTTTGGAAAAAATGTGAAAATTTTCCTCCAATGGGTAAAAATAGGACAAAATATGCCATAAAACACCCCTATATGTACACTAGTTGTTAATTCTGGCACTCTTTTCCAATAATACATAACGCGTTTTCTCTTTTTCAGCAAAAAGCAGTATTTTTGTGCTGTACATATTAAAAAGAGGTGTAGTATGAAAAAAGCATTATTGACAATAGCATCACTTCTGGTCACCCTGATCTGCTTTGCAAAGGTTGCCAACGAGCAGGACCCCAAATACGGTAAAGGAGCAGTACCTGTTGATGAGAACGGAATGGTTTGTTTCGAACAGACTTTTGACGTGCCTGCAGGTATGACAGAAGACCAGTGTTATGAGCTGTTGCTTAACTGGGCAAAGGGACGTTTTGCCCTGCCATACGCAAATGCCGGCCGTATCCTTAATGAGGATGCCCAGGCACACCGTTTCGTCTTCCACGTTGACCAGATGATCTACTTCAAGAGCACCCCGCTCTCAGCCGATGAGTCCAAGATATCATACAACTTCTCAGTCTCCGTCAAGGACGGCAAGTACACCATGAAGATGACTGATATCAAGTACCGTTATGAGGAGGGTCGCGAAGGAGGCGGCAAGATATTCCCGGCCGAGGATTGGATTACAGACAAGGAGGCTTATAACCGCAAAGGCACCAAGTTCCTCAAGAGCACCGGAAAGTTCCGTATCAAGACCATAGACCTTAAGGACATCCTGTTCCAGAAGGCCTATGAGGCAATATCTGAAATCTGATAATCCTGATGGCATCCACCAAGGAACTATACACCGTTTTGGGCGTTGATGAGACCGCATCGGACGCCGAGATCAAATCAGCATACGAGCGTCTCATAGCCGAGAATCCTGAAGGGTCGCCCAAATATGCAAGCATAAGCCAGGCTTATGCCGTACTGTCCGATATGGACCGTCGCGCAGCTTATGACGTGACCGGCAAATACAAGGCTGTACATAGGCGCAGGACCAGTCCTGAAGAGGGAAGCCCTATTCTGAAAGTCAGGTCTGTTCTTAACACCCTGTTTCTGGCAGGAGCGGCCGTTACCACCATCTGCTTCATCATGCACTGGGGAGGTTCGTGGAGTGCCGTGCCTTTCTACTGGACCTGCGGCGTTTCACTGCTGTTGAAGGTGGCCGAATATATCCTCAGACTCGTTTCCTGACAAGATGCCTGTATCCGGTCAATCCATAAAGTTCCATTCACTGCTCATAGCATTGACTGCTCTGCTGTTTGTTGCGGGGCCGATGCAGGCGCAAAGCACGCTGTCACAGAATCAGGACGGATTCAACGGCGAGACCATGGACGGCTTTATGAACATGGACCCGGACAAGGACTCAACCGTGATAGAGCGCAAGGTATCACATGAATACTACCAGTGGACCATCAACACCAATACCGGACTGCCCGACATAATCCAGCCCGATACACTCCACCATTCATTCCATAACGTCCACCTGACTGAAGGGATGTACGGCACATACAGCCATCTGGGCAATATGGGTTCTCCCCGCCTGTCACGCCTCTATTTTGAACGTGAAAGACCCGATGATTTCATCTTTGACGCTCCGTATGATTTCTGGATCAAGAATCCGGACCAGTTCCGTTTTACTGACACCAAGACCCCGCACGTAAGCATCGACTACTATAAGGGCGGTAACAAACGTACTGGTGAGGAGCACATAAAAGGATACTTTGCGGCAAACTTCAACAGGAAGGTGGGCATAGGTTTTGACCTGGACTACCAGCTGGGCCGCGGACGTTACGAGAACCAGGCTACGTCAATGTTTGACGCACGTCTTTACACCTATTACCGCGGTGACGTATATCAAGTGTACGCAACCGCAAACAAGGATGAGATAAAGGTTGCCGAGAACGGAGGCATTCATGATCCGCTTTATGTCACCAATCCCGAGTCAAAGGAGCAGGGCCGCCGCAGCTACTCACCTGAGGACATTCCTTTCCGTCTGTATGAGAACTGGAACAACCTGAAACGCTCACAGGCTCTCATTAACCAGGAACTCACCATAAGGGCCACCACATACCGCACAGACAGCATAGGCGATACGGTTTATACGTTCAGACGCGTTACGGAGTTTGGCAAGCTGGCGCATACGTTTGAGATGGGGAAACTGCAGAGAAGGTATATCTACTATCAGATCCCGGATGGTTTCTACGCACATACCTATCTCAATAATGACTCCACTGACCATATGCGTAACTTCTATGTGTCAAACACAATTTCGCTGTCACTGCTTGAAGGTTCCACCAAATGGGCGTTTGCGGGATTATCGGCATTTGCCCGCTACGAATACAAGAACTATTCTATGCCTGACACCATTGCGGGTGCAGGAGAGTATATGCGCCGTTACAGCGAAGGCAATGTCTTTGTGGGAGGTCAGCTGGAGAAACAGCGGGGTGAGAACCTCACTTTCCGGGCAGGCATAGAGACTGTAATCCTGGGAGCAAACCTGGGTGATTTTGACCTTTCAGGTGAGATGGAGCTCAAGTATCCCCTGTTTGGCAGGGAGACCACGATAGGAGCATATGCAGATATGTCGGCCCAGGAGTCACCGTTCTTCATGGCCAGCCATCACTCTACGTTTGCATGGTGGGACAAGAATTTCAAGAAAGAGTTCCGCACGCACTTTGGCGGTTACATCGACCTGGACCTGACAGGAACCAGGCTGCAGCTTGACGTGGAGAATGTAGCCAACTATATCTATCTGAGGAATGACGCCGGAGCATATTACAACAATGATAATCCGCCTGTGGCCCAGCCTTCTTACTCCATTACTGCGGCGCAGTATGACGGCTCCATCCAGGTGCTCAGCGCCACTCTGCAGCAGAACTTCAAACTGGGACCCCTGCATTGGGACAACCATGTTACATACCAGTTGTCGGGCAACAGGAATGTTATCCCCCTGCCTGACCTGAACATCTTCACTGACCTCTATCTCAAGTTCATATACTACAAGAGGCTGCACATGGAGGTGGGTGCCAATGCCCTTTACTTTACCAGATACAAGGCTCCCGGTTACTGTCCGGCCGTAGGCATGTATCATATTCAGAATGACGGATGCGTACAGGAAGTGGGCGGATATCCGCTCCTGACCGGATACGTGAACTGTTCGCTCCGCGGAGTGCGTTTCTACGTGCTGTACTATCATGCCAACTACGGGCAGATGAACAACCGCGATTCATTCATTGTTCCGGGTTATCCCGCTAACCCGTCAATGTTCAAGTTCGGCCTGAGCTGGACCTTCTACGATTGATTTCAATAGCTTTTCCAGATATGATCAGATGGGGATTTATAGGATGCGGCCAGGTGACCGAGAAAAAGAGCGGTCCTGCATTCGCCAAGGCCGATGGCTCGGCAATTGAGGCTGTGATGAGCCGCGACAAGGCCAAGGCACAGTCATACGCCCAGAGGCACAACATAGGCAAATGGTACACTGACGCGATGGACCTTATTGAAGATCCAAACGTTGATGCCGTATACATTGCAACCCCACCCTCATCTCACGCCACCTATGCCATTATGGCCATGAAGGCCGGCAAGCCGGTCTATATTGAGAAGCCTATGGCTCAGAGCTATGAGGAGTGCATGAGGATAAACCGCGTGTCACGCGAGACCGGAGTGCCCTGTTTCGTGGCTTACTACCGCCGTTATCTGCCCTACTTCCTCAAGGTCAAGGAGCTCCTGCCGCAGATAGGCAAACTCATAAACGTACAGATACGCTTTGCCCAGCCCGCCAGGGAGCTGGATTACAACAGCACTAACCTGCCCTGGCGCGTCATCCCGGACATATCGGGCGGCGGATATTTCTATGACCTGGCTCCCCACCAGATTGATATGGTACAGGAGCTGTGCGGCTGCATCATCGATGCCTACGGACTTTGCAGCAACCGCGGCGGATTATATCAGGCCGAAGATACGGTAAGCGCCTGCTTCAAGTTTGAGAACGGTCTGGTAGGCTCAGGTTCATGGTGTTTCGTGGCCGATGAGTCAGCCAAGGAGGACCGCATTGAACTTATAGGTGACAAGGGCATGATATGCTTCTCCATTTTCACCTTCCAGCCCATCGCCCTGCATGACAGCGAGGGCCGTCATGAGTTTGACATCCCCAACCCGGAGCACGTACAGTTCCCGCTGGTACAGGCTGTGGTAGACCACCTGAACGGCAAGTCAGTCTGCACCTGCGACGGCATAAGCGCCACACCCACCAACTGGGTGATGGACCGCATCCTGGGCAAATTCTGAATAACCTTATCCACAAAAAAATGATTCCGGCAAGTCACCAAGACTTACCGGAACCGGCCTAATTATCTCAAAGTCAAACTGATATCAGAATGTCCAACCTATTGTGAACATAACCTTGTCTGAAGTGTATTTGTAGTCAACATCGGCATTGGGAGCATCGGGCTCATTGGTGTTGAATACGCTCTTTCTGACACCGTGTACGTATGCCAGGTCAAAATAGAACTGGGCTCCGTCCCTGTCAGGCTCTGAGCAGTATCCTATACCGCAAGTGTAGTTATGGGTCTTGCCCAGACGGTCAATCTGGAAATCACCGCGGCCGAATATCAGTTCATTGTTCTCATCATAACCCCATCCGTTGAAATCGGAGTCATACATAAAGGGATATGAGTTGTCATTGAACATGGACTCCACGTAATTGTATCCTGCGCGCAATGCTATGTTGCTGATGTTCTGCTCAACGCCCACTTTGAAGGTAGTGAAGTCCTTGTAATCTATGGCACCCTGGTTTACCATCTTGGTGTTGCCGATGGCCAGTGATGAGCGCTGTGTGAAATGCTTTTCAAGTTCAGCACCTATGGCAGTCTTGCCGAATGTCAGACCGGCACTCAGGTTCACTGACCAAGGGGATGAATACTTGTACTCAACAGAGTTTGTAAACTTGTTGCCGTCCTTGGCTGTACCCATAGTAGCATCCAGGAAATCAGCATAATCCAGAGTCTGCGTGAACTTGGTAGGAGTCTTGAAGGCTATACCCAGACGCAACGGGCGTACAGGACGTATGATCATTCCCAGTGCCATATTCCAACCGGCACCCTCGGCAGTATTCATCATGTCGACATAAGTATACTGGAGTCCGTCAGGATAATCCGGATGGTTGCCTGCGGCGTAGAAATCATGGAAATATCCCTCTGTCCATGTATCGGTACTCAAGACACCGAACGTCCAGCCCAGATAAACCAGGTCATTCAGGTTGCATGACAGGTTGAAGTCCCAGGAATGGATCTTGTTACGCTGGTGGCTCCAGTAATCACGCCATACCTCATAGCCGTCCTCATCGGGGAAAGCGTCATAATATTCCATTCCACGGTCCATATTCTGAAGCTTTCTGTATGATATTCCGAAATTCACGTAACTGTCTCCGTTATCATAACCTGAGAATATGAATGACACGTTGTCAAGACTCAGGTTTATGTCTGACTTGACGTCATTGGAGTAGTATCTGATAGTACCCGATGCACCCTGGTTTGAATTGGTGTACGCGGGATCTGTATTTACGGATGTGCCGAACACTGATACTGAGGTGTTTATATCACTATTATGGTATGTGCCTATACCGGCAGGGTTGTGGCTGATTACTGAAGGATCACTTCCCAAAGCACTCATGGCTCCACCCATTCCTACGTAACGGGCTGTTCCGTTAAGTTCCTCCTCATACAGCTTGGCTGCATCAAATGAGGTCTGTGCGGCAACGCCAAGGCTTATCATCGTTGCAAACAACGGAAGTATAATCTTATAGGTTTTCATATCTGTATAATTTAATCGTTTCTGTATCGGGTTATAGTTATCTCTTTATTCCTTCCATAAGGACCATAAAGTCATTACCTTCTGGAACTGCCGGAACTTACGCTGCGGCTGGCACCGCCGCCTGAACTGCCGGAACTTACGCTACGGCTGGCACCACCGCCTGAACTGCCTGAGCTTACGCTGCGGCTTGAGCTTGAGCTGCTGCTCACGCTGCGGTTGCTGCTTGAACTGCTTGAGCTGCTCACGCTACGGCTGCTGCTTGAACTGCTTGAGCTGCTGCTTACGCTGCGGTTGCTGCTTGAACTGCTGCTTACGCTGCGGCTGGGGCTTGAGCTGCTGGGAGTGCTTACGCTACGGCTGTTGCTGGAGCTGCTGGAACTGCTGCTAACACTGCGGTTGCTGCTGGAACTGCTGCTTACGCTGCGGCTGTTGTTAGAGGTACTGGAGCTGCTGCTAACACTGCGGCTTGTGCTTGAGTTGCTCACGCTGCGGTTAGTGCTTGTGCTGCTGGGTCGGTTATAGGTATTACCTGACTGAACAGATCTTGATGATTCAGCGCTGACTGAGCGTGAAGTAGTAGAACTGCTTGAAGTAGTCGGAGTCACACTGCGGTTGTTGCTTACGCTGCGGTTGCTTGTAGTGGTGTTGTTGCTCACGCTGCGGTTGCTTGTGGTAGTGTTGTTGCTTACGCTGCGGTTGTTAGCCGTAGTGCTGTTGCTCACGCTGCGGTTGTTGGCTGTAGTAGACACGCTGCGGTTGTTGCTGGTACTTCCGTTAGCTGTAGTAGCGGTAACGCTGCGGTTGTTTGCCGTGCTTGCCGTACTGCGGCTCACGCTGCGGTTGCCGTTAGGATCGGCCATTCCTACTGAACGTCCTGACAGGTTCCTGTCCCATCCGCCGTTAACCCTGCGATCGGGAGCATAGTTTCTGACCCTATTGTCTACAACATAGGTGGGACTGTAGACTGAATAATAGGTAGTTCTGTAATAAGGACGCGGGTAATAATAGGTATGATACAGGGGATCGTAATAGTAGTTGGCATAGAACCAGGGATCATAATACCAGGGATCATAATACCAGGGATCGTAGTAATAACGATCGTGATAATATGTATTTGTATAGTACCAGTAACGGTCATCAAAGTAACGGTCCCAGTATATCACGTCAAACAGGATATCGTCAACCAGTGTGAAGTAAGGACGTCCGTTATAGCGGAAACGGTACAGACGGCGTGTCAGGTAATAATCCTCGACAGCGTCATTATAGCCCTCGGCGTATGATCCGTCATCCACATACACGTACTTCTTGTCACCGCTGTTGGGATCAACCACGTATATGGTATCGTGTATGTAAACGGTGGGGACATCGTCCAGTATCGAGCCATCCTCATACTGTATCTGACTGGTTCCGTATGTATAACGGCGGTTATACTCATCGGGATCACGGTCAACTATGATCTGCGGTGTAGTCTTTACCACCGGAGCTGCCTGCTCTACCGGAGCAACGGGCTCCTGTGCGGCTGGCTCTGTATAAGAAGGTGTACGAGTAACTGTAGCACTCGCTGATGTCGTACTTGAAGACTTTCCGTTTTTACCGGATGAGTACAAGTCATTTCTCTGAGCACCGGCTGCCACTGTGACTGCCATCAATGCCATAAACAAAACTGACTTTTTCATAACCGTATCGTTTTTTGGTTTCTTTCCAATGCAAAAATAATACGGTAATAATACCCGGTACTCGGAAATTCCCTACATGTTCAGGGGAAAATCCCTAAAAGTGCCAATTGGGGTCAGACCCCTTTTGGCCTTTTTTGGAAAATGAGCCAAAAGGGGTCTGACCCCAATTGGCTCATTTTATGCGGAGGGAGTTGAAATCGGCCTCTGAGCCGCGGAATACGTTGAAATCAGTATATCCGTTTATGCCTTCTACGCTGGAGTGGTCCGTGAATTGCCACATCACCCACGGCTTGGTGGTTTCAGGACGTACCACGTAATAGTGAGCCACCCAGAACGGATAGCTGTCAAATGCGGTGTCAGCAAGATGCCTCTTACGGAACTTGGCCGATGCATATATTACAGGTTTGACACCATAGTGTTTCTCAAGGGCTTTCAGGAACACCAGCAACTCACGCTGAAGGTCTCCCGATGATCGGCCCGACCGTTCCACATCCACGACGGGGGCCATATCACCTTTTTCAATATGTGCGGTATTTATGAAATGCTGCGCCTGCTTGTCGGGCGATGTCCACGGGTCATAGAAATGGTACGTACCACAAACGAATCCTGCCTTGCGTGCTTCCCTGATATTGGTTTCATAACTTGAGTCCGTGAATGTACTGCCCTCAGTGGCTTTCATCATCACGAACCTTATGGGAAGTCCGTTTGCCGCTGAACTTTGCGCCACCCTTTTCCAGTCAATGTTTCCCTGATGATGTGATACGTCTATTCCGTAGCACAGGAATCCGGACGGCAGGCAGACTCCGTACTCCTTTGTACCCTGGCAGGGACGCCAGCGATAGAAATAGGGACGCAGGAAAAGATAGTATGCACCTATGGAAATCAATACCAGAAGTGCAACAGTCACCACCCAGTAGAGCCAGTCAGGCAACATATAAAAGGGCTTCCGTCCTTTCTTTTTAGGAACGGAAACCCTTTTCTTCTTTTTTGCCTTGCTCTTTGGCATATCTTCAGTGACACACGGGGACTGTCCCCAATGTGTCATTTATGCTCGAGTTGCAGAGTCTTGGTAGGCTGGTCGCAGACCTCGGTGGGACCGAAGTACTGGATAGGACCGGGATATACGAAACTGGTCTCACGGGCCCACTCGGCACGGTGCTTGATGAACTCCTTGAAGGGAGCACCGTCAAGCTCAACCAGAGCCTTGCGGATAACGGGCTTCATCTCACCGTTACGCTTCTCCATGTTCATCATCATGGTGATAGG
>Ga0265301_10006301_pt1 | contig 11387 bp, 9 predicted proteins | sample AusTroGonzalo_MG_2_FD_193488 | JGI IMG/M metagenome (GOLD analysis project Ga0265301, IMG submission 193488) | Bovine rumen microbial communities from tropical cattle in Woodstock, Queensland, Australia - Gonzalo_04 | ecosystem: Host-associated > Mammals > Digestive system > Stomach > Rumen ...
CTTGTGCGTCCTTTGGCAGGAATACCAGTCCTGTGCCGTACTTACCCTTTTCAGGCACGGGGATACCCTGCAACAGAATAAACTCATGTGGAATCTGTACCATAATACCAGCACCATCGCCGGTCTTGTCGCGAGTCTCAGCTCCGCGATGCTCCATGTTTTCCAGCACCTTCAGTGCATTGTCCACCAGATCGTGACTCTTTCCACCGTGGATGTTCACTACCATTCCCACGCCGCAAGCATCATGCTCATAGTCGCTCTGATAGAGTCCTTTTTGGGTTTGAGTTTGCTTTCTTTTTGTCATATTATCCTTCATTAATCTTACTATTTGTCAGATTTTGGGTGCAAAGGTATGACATTTTGATAGCAAATCAGACTTAATAGATAACGTTTTAATCTACTTTTTATCATATACTTACGATTTGTAACACAATTAGGGTGTTTTGCTTACAATCTGCAATACATAAACGTTTAATTACTACCAATTAATCATTCTATTTTAAAATCTATATTGAAACAAAGCCCTAATCCTTTAAAACATTAGAAATAATGATTACCTTTGCAGTCCATAAAATGGATTGATTTTATGGAAAGAAAGTACATTTTCGTAACGGGCGGCGTTGTTTCCTCACTTGGTAAAGGAATCATTTCTGCCAGCATCGGTAAATTGCTGCAAGCACGCGGCTACAAAGTAACTATACAGAAGTTTGACCCCTACATTAACATTGACCCAGGTACACTGAATCCCTACGAGCATGGCGAGTGCTATGTGACAGAGGACGGTTTTGAGACAGACTTGGATCTGGGACACTACGAACGTTTTACAGGTATACACACAACACGAAACAACAGCATAACAACCGGTCGCATCTATAAGACGGTGATAGATCGCGAACGCCACGGCGACTACTTAGGAAAGACCATCCAGGTAGTGCCACACATCACCGACGAAATTAAACGCCGCATGCTGCGCGAAGACGAGAAAGACGAGCAGTTGGACTTTGTAATCACAGAAGTAGGCGGCACCATCGGCGACATTGAGAGTGCGCCATTCATGGAAGCCATCCGACAGTTGCGCTGGCAGTTGGGCCGCAACGCAGTATGCGTTCACCTGACTTACGTGCCTTATCTGAAGGCAGCCGACGAGTTGAAGACCAAGCCCACACAGCACAGTGTTAAGGAGCTACAGGGCATGGGAATACAGCCCGACATTCTGGTACTGCGCACGGAGCGCCATCTGGACGATGGCATGAGAATGAAGGTTGCATCATTTTGCAACGTTGATTTAGAGTGTGTGGTACAGAGCGAGGATATGCCAAGCATCTACGAAGTTCCAGTAAGCATGCAACACCAAGGACTTGACGCTGCCATTATGCGCAAAATCGGCATCCCCGTAGGCGAGACACCTGCAATGAAGGGATGGCACGACTTCCTGAATAAGCAACGTAACGCCACACGCGAGATTCACATCGGACTGGTAGGTAAGTACGACTTACAGGATGCCTACAAAAGTATTCGCGAAAGTCTGAACCTAGCAGGCATATACAATGATGTGAAAGCCAAGCTACATTTTGTGAACAGCGAGGAGATTACGAAACAGAACGTAGCCGAAAAGTTGAGCGGACTTCAGGGTATCGTGGTATGCCCAGGATTTGGACAGCGCGGTATCGAAGGAAAAATCATCGCTGCCGAATATACGCGCAACAAGGACATCCCAACCTTCGGTATCTGCTTAGGAATGCAGATGATGGTGATTGAGTTTGCTCGCAACGTCTTAGGATATAAAGATGCCAACAGCAGCGAGATGGACGACAAGACTCCACATAATGTTATCGATATGATGGAAGAACAGAAGAGTATCACCGAAATGGGTGGAACCATGCGTCTGGGTGCTTACGAATGCGAGCTACTGAAAGGCAGTAGAGTTTACGAGGCTTATGGCGAAGAGACATTGATAAAGGAGCGCCATCGTCATCGTTACGAGTTCAACAACAATTATCAGGAGGAGTTCGAGAAGAACGGAATGAAGTGTGTTGGTATCAACCCAGCCGCCAACCTGGTAGAGATTGTTGAGATTCCTGAAAAGAAATGGTATATCGGAACTCAGTTCCATCCTGAGTATTCGTCTACTGTACTCAATCCACATCCATTGTTTATGAATTTCATCAAAGCCTGCAAATAACATGGAACAACTGAAGCATGAATGCGGCGTAGCAATGATAAGATTGCTGAAGCCACTTGACTACTTCGAGAAGAAATACGGCACTTGGGCCTATGGTTTCAATAAACTCTATCTGATGATGGAGAAACAACACAATCGCGGACAGGAGGGTGCCGGACTGGCTACAGTATGCATGAATAAGGAGCCAGGAACAGAATACATGTTCCGCGAGAAGGCCGAAGGCAAAGACGCAATAACAGAGATTTTCTCACGTGTAACAGAGGAGATGGCAGGTGAGCTGTATATGGGGCATCTGCGCTACTCTACCACAGGCAAGAGCGGACTGACATTTGTCCATCCCTTCCTGCGCAGAAACAACTGGCGAGCAAAGAACCTGTGTCTGTGTGGAAACTTCAACATGACCAATATAGACGAAGTATTCGATTTCCTTACAGCACAGGGTCAGTCGCCTCGTATCTATGGCGACTCATACATCACACTGGAGCTTATGGGACACCGCTTGGACCGCGAGGTGGAGCGACTGTTTGTAGAGGCCAAGGAGAAAGGGCTTAAGGGCACTGACATCACCAACTATATAGATAATAATGTGGAGATGGCTAACGTACTGAAAACCACCATGATTCATTACGATGGTGGTTACGTGATGTGCGGACTGACCGGCAGTGGCGAAATGTTTGCCGTACGCGACCCATGGGGCATACGACCAGCCTTCTTCTATCGCGATGACGAGTTGATAGCGCTGGCCAGCGAGCGCCCTGTGCTGCAGACCACATTTGACATTGATCGCGAAAAGGTGGTTGAGCTGATGCCTGGTCAGGCACTGATAGTACACAAGAACGGCGAAAGTAAGTTGGTGCAGATTATGCCTGCCCAGAAGCTGAGTGCCTGCTCGTTTGAGCGCATTTACTTCAGTCGTGGTTCCGACTGCGACATCTATCAGGAGCGCAAGCGCTTAGGAGAGCAGCTTACACCTGCCATAATGAAAGCCATCGATGGCGATGTGGATCACTCTGTATTCTCTTATATCCCCAACACTGCCGAGGTGGCTTACTACGGCATGACCGACGGTGTGCGCAAGTTGCATGGCGACGTGAGAACAGAGAAGGTGGTGTGGAAGGACATCAAACTGCGCACCTTTATTTCAACAAACACAGAACGTAACGACTTGGCTGCCCACGTATACGACATTAGCTACGGATCGCTAACACCCAACGTGGATAATCTGGTGATTATCGACGACTCCATTGTTAGAGGTACCACACTGAAGGAGAGTATCTTCAAGATTCTGGACCGTCTGCACCCCAAGAAGATTGTGATGGTTTCAAGTTCGCCACAGATACGCTACCCTGACTACTATGGTATCGACATGGCTCGCCTGGAGGAGTTCTGTGCCTTCCGTGCTACGATGGCGCTGATAGAAGAACGAGGCATGTGGCAGTTAGTTAACGACACCTATTTGGCCTGCAAGCGCGAGCTGCAGAAACCTAAAGAGGAAATGCAAAACTGTGTGCGTGCCGTATATGCCCCATTCACAGTTGAAGAAATTAATAATAAGATAGTAGAAATGTTACGTCCTGCTGATATGCAGGCACCAATAGAGCTCGTATTCCAGAGCATCGAAGGCCTCCACGAGGCCTGCCCCAACCATCCAGGTGACTGGTACTTTACTGGCCATTATCCAACTCCAGGCGGAAATCGCTTGGTGAATCAGGCCTTCATTAACTATGTTGACAATGTGGCAAAGAAGTAGCAAATGTGCTACTTCTTTAGCCAGTTTTCTATTCTTTGCAGTGCCTCGTCAGTCTGCTCATGACTACCAAAGGCTGTGAATCGTACGTAACCCTCGCCCGAAGGACCGAATCCTACACCAGGCGTACAGACTACGTGTGCTCCATAAAGCATCTCCTCAAAGAACTTCCACGAACTTGATGTCTCAGGCGTCTTAGCCCAAATGTATGGCGCATTCTCGCCGCCATAGCACTCAAATCCCAGGCCACGCAGCGTGTTAAGCATCTTCTTGGCATTCTGCATGTAGTAGTCGATAGTTTCCTTAATCTGTTGCTTGCCCTCAGGCGTATAGATTGCCTCAGCCGCACGCTGCGAAATGTAACTTGTACCATTAAATTTGGTGCACTGGCGACGATTCCATAGCGGATTAAGAGGTATGCGCTCGCCCGTAAGCGTAGCTGCTGTAACCTCCTTAGGCACGATGGTATAGCCACAACGCACACCGGTGAATCCTGCTGTCTTAGAATACGAATGGAACTCGATAGCGCACTTGCGTGCACCACGAATCTCATATATACTGTGTGGAATCTTGTCATCCTGAATATATGCCTGATATGCTGCATCGTAGAATATGAGCGTATCGTTCTTCAATGCGTAGTTAACCCACTTGCGCAACTCCTCTTTCGAAATAACTGTTCCCGTTGGGTTGTTAGGGTAGCACAGATAGATAACGTCAACTCTACGATCTGGCAACTGAGGCACAAAACCGTTCTCGGCATTACATGGCATATAAACGACATTAGACCAACGGCCATTCTCCTGAACACCTGCACGACCAATCATCACGTTAGAGTCGATGTAAACTGGATAGATAGGATCGGTAACACCTATTGAGTTATCCCAACGTACCAACTCCTGTATATTACCAGTATCACTTTTTGCACCATCGTTGATAAACACCTCATCGCGATCCAGATGGATACCGCGAGGCAGGAAATCATTTTTCAAGATAGCATCACGCAGAAAATCGTAGCCTTGCTCTGGACCATATCCCCTAAAGCCCTGACGTGTAGCCATCTCGTCGGCAGCCTTATGAATGGCTTCGATAACGGCTGGAGCCAAAGGCTGTGTGACATCTCCGATGCCCAGCGAAATAACGTCTACTTTGGGATGGGTGGCTTTAAAGGCGTTTACCTTTTTGGCAATGTCGGCGAACAGGTAGTTGTTCGGCAGTTTCAAGAAGTGGTCGTTTACTAATGCCATAATGTAATGATCAATGTTTGCGTTTATATTTTTTTTCGGATGCAAAGGTAGCACATTTTGGATAAATATTAAAGAAATACTTAGCATAATCACCTTCATTTTGGCAAAAAGTAACAATTTATAAGTATTTTAAGTGTTTTGCTTACAATTTGAAAGAAAATCATAAACAGAGATAACAAAAGGATAACTTGGTAAAACAAAAAATAACAAAATGTACGCGATAACACTTGTTTTGCTATCAAAATGCATTAACTTTGCACCCAAGAAATGACAAAGTGTCATAAAATTCGTGATTTATATATTAATTAGGTAAAAGTTTGAAAGGTATGAAAAAGATTGAAGCGATTATCCGTAAGACTAAGTTCGAGGAGGTGAAAGCTGCATTGCTATCATCCGACATCGACTGGTTTGAGTACCACGACGTTCACGGAATCGGCCAGAGCCGTCAGGAGCGAATCTATCGTGGTGTACAGTACAGTACCGACGTGATCGAGCGTGTCGCAATCACCATCGTGTGCCGCGACATGTTCCTCGATCCAACTGTAAAAGTGATTCTACAAGTAGCCCACACTGGTGAAATTGGTGATGGTCGTATCTTCGTTAGCGATGTTATCGACACATGGTCAATACGTACAGGTGAGAATGGTGACACTGTTTTGAGAGATAAGAAGTAAGGATAAATTAAAGGTAAAAAGATTATGAACGAAATAGGAATTTCACTCGATACCGTATGGATGCTATTGGCAGCTATGTTGGTTTTCTGGATGCAGCCTGGTTTTGCCCTCTGTGAGGCTGGTTTTACTCGTAGTAAGAACACGGCTAACATCCTGATGAAGAACTTTGTCGACTTTATGTTCGGTTCACTGTTGTTCTTCTTCCTGGGCTTCGGCTTTATGTTTGGCGGCGACGTGCTTGGTGGTTTCATCGGTATGCCTAACTGGGGCGACCTGAGTTTCTACGAGAGCGATCTGCCAGTTGAAGGTTTCTTGATTTTCGAGACCGTATTCTGTGCTACTGCTGCTACTATCGTTAGTGGTGCTATGGCTGAGCGCACAAAGTTCTCTATGTATCTGGTTTACAGTGCAGTTATCTCGCTGATTATCTACCCTGTCGAGGGTCACTGGACCTGGGGTGGCGGTTGGCTCTGCAACGATGCTGCTGATGGATTTATGATGAGCACCTTCGGTGATGTTTTCCATGATTTTGCTGGTTCAGCTATCGTACACAGCGTAGGTGGTGTGTTGGCTCTGGTTGGTGCTATCGCACTTGGTCCCCGTGTAGGTAAATATGGTGAGGACGGTAAGAGTCGCGCTATTCCTGGTCACAACCTGGCTATGGCTTCTCTGGGCGTATTCATCCTCTGGCTGGGATGGTTCGGATTCAACCCTGGCTCTCAGTTGGCTGCTAGCGGCGAGGTTAACCGTATCGCTATTTCACACGTATTCCTGACCACTAACCTGGCGGCTGTTGCTGGTGGAACTGCTACTATGTTCCTTACCTATATTAAATATGGCAAGCCATCGCTCTCACTTACTCTGAACGGTGTTCTGGCTGGTCTGGTAGGTATCACAGCTGGTTGCGACCTTGTATCACCACTCGGTGCTGTTATCATTGGTTTTGTATGTGGTATCGTACTGGTTTACGCCATCGAGTTTATCGATCACAAGCTGCACATCGACGACCCTGTAGGTGCTTCTTCTGTACACGGTGTATGTGGTATTCTTGGTACACTGATGACAGGTCTGCTTTCTACATCAAACGGTGCATTCTATGGTCACGGCTGGGGATTCTTCGGTGCTGAGTGTTTTGGAGTACTGGTCATCGACCTCTGGGCAGCTGCATGTGGTGTAGTTCTGTTCTTTGGAATCAAGAAACTTCATGGCCTGCGTGTTGACAAGCGAATTGAGGAAGAAGGTCTTGACGTATACGAGCACGGAGAGATGTGCTATAACTAATTAAGAAATAAGAGTTGAGAATTTAAAGAGAGAGAATTATGAAAAAGATTGTTTTAATGGCGATGTTGTTCGCTACAGGAATTGGTGCTACGGCACAAGACGAAGTTGAAACCACAGTAGCAACTGATGTTGTAAGCCAGTATGTATGGCGTGGTTTAGAGTGCGGAAGCGTATCAGTACAGCCAACACTCGGCATAGGATATAAAGGTCTGTCACTCTCTGCATGGGGAAGCATTGGTCTTTCTGATCCTACCGACACTAAGGAGTTCGACCTCACCCTCGCCTACTCTACAGGCGGATTCAATATCGGAATAACCGACTATTGGTTCAATACTCCTGAAGAGCGCTACTTCCTCTACGATGCCAATAAGACAAGTCACATCTTCGAGGCAAACATTGGCTATGACTTCGGAGCTGCCAGCATTCAGTGGTTCACAAACTTTGCTGGTAACGACGGTCTGAACAAGGACGGCAAACGTGCCTACAGTTCATACTTTGAAATTAGTGCGCCTTTCAAACTTGCATCAGTTGACTGGAGTGCAACTGTAGGTGCCGTTCCTTATGCAACCGACTTCTATGGTGTAGATGGTTTTGCTGTTACCAACCTGGCCCTTAAGGCCACTAAGGACATCAAGGTTACTGACTCGTTCAGCATCCCAGTGTTCGCACAGGTTGCAGGCAACCCAAGTACACAGAAAGCTTATTTGGTCTTTGGATTCACGCTTCAGCCGTGAGTCCAAGGACTCCTTTTCTTTAAACAGCAAACATTCAAACAATAACAAAAAAGATAAAAAACTATGTGTGGAATAGTAGGAATATTCAACGTAAAGGAGCAAACGCACCAACAACGTGAAAAGGCATTAAAGATGAGTCAGAAGATCCGTCATCGCGGACCTGACTGGAGTGGAATTTATTGTGGCGGATCAGCCATTCTGGCCCACGAGCGATTGAGTATCGTGGATCCAGAATCGGGTGGTCAGCCTTTGTTTTCACCTGACCGCAAGCATGTTCTCGCAGTAAACGGCGAGATTTACAACCATCAAGAGATTCGTCGTCGCTATGCTGGTCAGTACGAGTTCCAAACTGGTAGCGATTGTGAGGTTATTCTGGCACTCTACCGCGACAAGGGAATAAACTTCCTCGAAGACCTAAGCGGAATCTTTGCCTTTGCACTTTATGATGAGGAGAAGAATGAGTTTCTCATTGCTCGTGACCCCATTGGAGTTATCCCACTTTATATTGGTTACGATGCTGATGGCACAGTTTATGTGGCATCAGAACTAAAAGCCCTCGAAGGTCAGTGCGAGCGTTATGAGCCCTTCCTCCCTGGACATTACTACTACAGTGCCGACCCAGGCCTGAAGCGTTATTACAAGCGTGATTGGTTTGAATACGACGCCGTTAAGGACAATCATGCCAGCAGCAAGTCTATACACGATGCACTTACTGATGCCGTTAAGCGCCAGCTGATGAGCGATGTGCCATACGGAGTATTGCTTTCAGGCGGTCTTGATTCTTCTGTCATCTCAGCCATCGCCGAGAAATTCAGCGAGCATCGTATTGAGGATAACTCACAGACGCGTGCCTACTGGCCACGCCTGCACTCATTTGCCGTTGGACTAAAGGGGGCACCCGATCTTGCAAAAGCTAAAATGGTGGCCGATCATATTGGCACTGTTCACCACGAAATCAACTACACTATACAGGAGGGCCTTGATGCCATCCGCGATGTCATCTACTTTATTGAGACCTACGATGTTACCACAGTTAGAGCCTCAACACCTATGTATCTGCTGGCTCGTGTCATCAAGTCGATGGGTATCAAAATGGTACTCTCTGGCGAGGGAGCCGACGAGATTTTCGGAGGTTACCTCTACTTCCACAAAGCCCCTTCGGCCAAGGATTTCCACGACGAGACTGTTCGTAAGCTTGGCAAGCTGCATCTCTACGACTGTTTGCGTGCCAACAAGAGTTTAAGCGCGTGGGGCGTTGAGGGCCGAGTACCATTCCTCGACAAGGAGTTTCTCGATGTTGCTATGCGCACCAACCCTGAAGCCAAGATGTGTCCTGGCACCACCATGGAGAAGAAGATTGTGCGCGAGGCCTTTGCCGATATGCTTCCAGCCGAGGTGGCTTGGCGCCAGAAGGAACAGTTCAGCGATGGCGTAGGCTACTCTTGGATCGACACCCTGAAGCAGATAACCTCAGAGGCTGTTACCGACGAGCAGATGGCACACGCTGCAGAGCGATTCCCCATCAATCCGCCAAAGAACAAAGAAGAGTATTACTACCGCTCTATATTTGCTGAGCACTTCCCAAGCGACTCTGCCGCCAAGAGTGTTCCAAGCGAAGCCAGTGTAGCCTGCTCTACCGCCATCGCCCTTGAGTGGGATGCAGCATTCAAAGGCATGAATGATCCTTCTGGACGCGCAGTCAAGGGCGTACATGAACAAGCTTATTAGAAGTTTTTTTAGTGTTTGTGTAATAATATGTAAAGGATTTCTTGCAAAAAAGCAGGAAATCCTTTACTTTTGCACCGTCCGGACAGACAAACTGATTGTTGAACCATTTAAAAATTAGAAAGTTATGAAGAAGTTTTTAATCATGGCACTTATGGCTTTGTTCGGCCTCACCACAGTGAGCGCTCAGAAGACCGTAGTAGCTAAAAAGAATCAGCAGGTATTCGACGTAGTAGAGAAGATGCCTGAGTATCCTGGCGGTCAGGCAGCCCTGTTCGAGTACCTTAGTACTAATGTCAAGTATCCTGCCGATGCCGAGAAGCAGAAGATACAAGGCAGAGTTCTTGTTACATTCATTGTGAACACCGATGGCAGTATTACTGACATCGAAGTAGTAAAGAAGGCTTTCCCATCGCTCGATGCCGAGGCTGTTAGAGTTATATCAGGCATGCCCAAATGGATTCCTGGCGAGCAGAAAGGTAAAAAAGTACGCGTAAAGTATACAATTCCTCTTTCATTCAATCTCAGATGATAACCATCGTTTTTCTCATATTCTCTCTCGTTATTGTGGGCTGCTCGCACCAAGAGCAGCCCCACAACAGCATACTTAACCATGCTGAACAGATATTGGTAGAGCATCCTGATTCGGTAGTAACAATGCTTGAGCCATATTGGGCTGACACAACGCTCTCCAATCCAGATCGTGCACTCTTCGGATTGCTTTACACCGAGGCTCTGCATCGCAATGGGCTGGTAACAGAATCAACTCAGCCAATACAGTTCAGCAGGGAATATTATGAGAGGAATAACGATAAACCGCGATTGGCAAGAGCCTTACTGCACCATGCCATCGTGCTCTTCCATAAACAGCAAACCCACGAGGCTGTTCTAACCATGAAACGTGCCGAGCAGATAGCCATGAAAGTAAACGATCCCGTTTTCAACTGTTATCTCTATTCTGTGCTTGGCGATATCAACGACAATGTGGGCAACTATACCCAGACACTAAGATACTACAAACAGACTTTGGCCGCAGCACGCCAATGCCATAAGGACGACTGGATTGTAAAAGCACTGAACAACATTGCCCAGACCTTTGATATGCTTGGCGAGACTGATAGTCTGCATTACTACAACAATCTGGCCAAGCCTTATGCACCTAAGACTGATGGTGAGATTCGTGCCACATATCTTACTAATGTGGCCAGCTATCTGTTACATCATAACAAGAGTAAAGATGCTAAGCAGCTATTACTCAAAGTTCTGCAGGAGTCGCCAAACGATAGAGCCTCAAAACTCCTTGCCGATGTTTACCTTGCTGAGCGCGATACGTTCAGCGCCGCAGAACAATGGTATCAATTAATAAATTCTTTCTCGCCCGATGTAAGCATCAGTTCCTATCGTCAGCTGATAAAATACCTTACCAATCGTGGCGATACCGAGAGGGCGGCCTATTTCAGCAGTTGTCTGAATGATGTATACCATGATCTCTATCAGCGCAGCGATGTAGCCAGCATCATCGACCTGCAGGCCCAGTTTGACGAACAGCAGAAGGAGCGACAGCAGTATCACAAAACCATTATACTGCTTTCGGCCATTCTAATGCTGATTATCGTAACAATTATTGGAATTTGGTATAGTCGCCGCAGAATAGACAGACTAAACGCCTGTTTTGTTGAGAGTCAGAAAAAGTACGATAAAACTCGCGAAGAGCTTACCCAGATGCGATTGCAACGCGAACGCGAAGAGCGCGAGAACTCAGAACAGCTCAAGACCATCGTAGCCTCTCTGCATGCCTCG
>Ga0265301_10006302_pt1 | contig 11386 bp, 7 predicted proteins | sample AusTroGonzalo_MG_2_FD_193488 | JGI IMG/M metagenome (GOLD analysis project Ga0265301, IMG submission 193488) | Bovine rumen microbial communities from tropical cattle in Woodstock, Queensland, Australia - Gonzalo_04 | ecosystem: Host-associated > Mammals > Digestive system > Stomach > Rumen ...
CGAGGTGCCGAGAATCAGATTCTGGTTGTTATTGACTACGTCGGCTGTGAGATCCTGAACATTGATAACTTCACAACCCAACTTCTGGGCTATCTTCTCTGCGATAGCCTCGCATGTTCCTGTTGAGGAACCGTAAACTACAATTGTCGCGTTCATTTTTATCTTATCTAAAATGGCTAAAAAATTATCTATTCAAATCGTGGTGCAAAGGTACGACGAAAATCCCGATGCCGCAATACTCAAAAATGAGTGTTTTGTCGTCGGAATATGTCGTGTTTCTACTTAAAGACAATTACCAAGAAATAGGTAGTTGGGAAGATGAATTATCAGTCTCATCCATTATCTGTGTGAGAGGCGGTAATGAACGAAAAATATGTTAAAATGCTTGCGCTTTGTGATTTGTTGGGGAAAAATGCGTACCTTTGGATTCGAATTCATAGAGGAGGCAGAAAATGGAGTCGTTCAATGACATGATCCTGTTGTGGGGCCTCAGTATAGATGCCTGGATTACCATCGTAACGGTGATGACAATCATCGCCGTGATGTTGTTGACGAAGGTGCGTACCGATGCTGTCATGCTCATCGCCATTAGTGTGCTGTTCGTCACCGGTGTGCTCGATGCCAAGGAGATGTGCTCTGGATTCAGTGCAGGTACTGTCGTTGTCACGGGCGTTCTTGCCGTTGTAATGGCTGGACTGCGCTATACTGGCGTACTGCAATGGATGTTGAAACATGTATTCGGATTGCCTGACCGTTATCCGACGGCTCTATTGCGCATGATGATACCTGTTTCTATGTTGAGTGCATTTGTCAGCAACACGATGTTGACCGTTCTCTTCGGTAATGTGTTGAAGCGGTGGGCGAGGAAACTTAACATCGCACCGTCGAAGTTGTACCTGCCGATGGTGTATGCGGTGCAGATGGGGGGAGTCTGTACGCTGATTGGTACGTCGACGAACATTGTCGTTGCTGATCTTTATGAAAATGCCACTGGCAAGAGCATGAACATGTTTTCCATCCTCGTGCCTGGAGCGTTGTGCCTTGTTGTTGGTGTAGTGTTCATCGTTGTTATGCGCCGATGGCTGCCTGATCGCAGGGCACCAGAGGAGGCTTTCGAGGCGGCGTTCGATTATACCGTGGAACTATTGGTGCCCTCCGACAACCCGAACATCTGCAAGACGTTGGGCGAGGCAGGATTATTCCATGTGAAAGGCGGTAACCTGATAGATATTCGCCATTTCGACCATGATCCGTCAGTTCTCAGCGAGGATGAATTCGTGATGGGCGGCGACCGGTTGGTCTATGCCGGCCAGATTGACGAAATCCTGGAGCTGAAGGAGACTCATAGTCTGGTGGTTTCCGATCATCATGTCCGTTCTATGAACGAGATTAACAAAAACTACGAGCTTCGCATCGCTTTTGTCAATTTCTATAGCAAGCTTATCGGAAAGACCATCGGCGGCAGCACGCTTGAACGGGACAACAATATGGTATTGGTAGCGGTGGCACGGCGCGGCAAGCGTATAGAGGCAGCACCTCGAGAGGTGGAGCTGCAGGCGGGCGACACATTGCTCTTCGAATGTCCGCGCAAAACGAATACTTATGCCGAGCATCTTGCGTCGATGTTACAGTTCTCTGACTTCCAAGAAGTGGTTAAAATCGGTCCTAATGCCATTATTTCTTCGCTGATCATGACGGTGATGATGATTCTTACTGCCATGAACGTTGTATCGCTGCTTTATGGCACGGTACTGGCAGCCCTGTCCATGCTACTATTCCGTTGTTGTACCATCAACCAGGCCATGGACTCTATTAGTTGGCGTGCGCTGATGAGCTTGGCCGGATCTATTGTGCTTGGCATGGCGATAGCGAAGACGGGGATAGCACAGAAGATAGCCTTCGCAGTCATTAGTATGGTTGGCACGCAGCCCATCTTGGTTATGCTTGGCGTGTGCCTGGCGGCAATGATGATTACCCAGTTAGTTGAGAATGTGGCTGTCACTGCGATGTTTTTCCCCGTCATGTACCAAGCAGCAGTTCAGGTGGGCTATGAACCTGCCCCCTTCCTTCTTGCACTAATGATAGCAGCCAATGCCTCGTACTCCACACCCATTGCCGCGTCGCCCAATATGCTGGTCTACGGTCCTGGTGGCTATCGCTTCTCTGACTATATGCGCATCGGCATACCCCTGACTATCATCGTCACTATCACTGGCGTCGCCGCTGTCATCCTGGCATATCCGCTGGTTAAGCTTTGAAAACGGATAATTAAGATATAAAATATGGAAAAAGATTTTGAGGTAAAAAAGGAGGGCTCTGTGCTGACTGTGGCGCTGGGCGAGGAACTGTCAACAGCTAATGCTCCGGCACTGATGGAGGAGCTGATCCCATTTAAAGACCAAGGAGTGGAGAAGGTGGTGTTCGATGCCAGGAATCTGACACACCTTTCGAGCAGTGGAATCCGTGTCATAATTTACTGCAAGCAGAAACTGAGTGTCAACCCCGAAATTGTGTTCTTGAACTGCAACGAGGAGATTCTTGATGTGTTAGACATAGTCGGCATCCGTTCATTCATCACTTTTGAAAAGCGCTGAACGGAGTCAACGAAGCTAATGATCCGCTAACGCTATGAGTCAGACCCGGTTGCATTTTCATCCCATTCGTGGTAAGGCACTGGCTATTGTCGCTGCCATCCTCCAGACCGAGGATGTGGCGTCTGTAGGTAAAGCATTTGGCGTTATTCGTCTGGTGGCAGAGGAATTGGTGGTGAATATCGTCGATTATGCCTATCCCGAGGGGGGGGATGATTACCTTGACGTGGAGATTGAGCGCGATGAGAAGCGCATCACGTTATGCTTCCGCGATGGTGGCGTGCCATTCAACCCGCTCGACCAGCCTCCTCCCGATCTTTCACTGCCAATGGAGCAGCGCCCTATCGGTGGATTGGGATTTTTCATCGTTACCAAGAAAATGGACTCCGTGACGTATGAGTACACTGGCGGTGAGAATGTGCTTACTGTCATGAAGAAATTGTAAAGGTAATAAACATAGAAACTAAAAACAAAAGAATGATGTCTGCAATAAAGATATTGAGCGTTGATGACGAGGCTCCTATGGAGTCGATGATTAAACAGTTTTTTAGGCGCAAGATACGCAACGGCGAGTATGAATTCTATTTCGCCCGTAACGGTGTGGAGGCTCTTGACATCCTGCACAAGAATCCCGATATTGAGATTATCCTTTTGGACATCAATATGCCTGAGATGGACGGCCTGACGATGCTGGCCAAGGTGAATGAAATGCAAAATCCAGCACAGCGCGTCATCATGGTCAGCGCATACGGTGACCTGACGAACATTCGTCAGGCCATGAATAACGGGGCTTTCGACTTTGTCATGAAACCTATCGACCTGGGTGACTTGAGTATGACCATCGAGAAGGCCATAGAACAGATTAACTATGTACACGAGTCGCAGAAGGAGCACTCCCAATTGGAGTCGCTGAAAAAGGACCTGACGATGGCCAGCAACATCCAGCAGTTTTTCCTGCCACAGACGTTTCCGCCTTTCCCTGAAGACAGTGGCCGACTGGATATATATGCCTCGATGGAGGCCGCCAAAGATATTGGCGGTGACTTTTATGACTTCTTCCGCATTGATGATGACCACATTGCTTTTGTTATTGGCGATGTTTGTGGCAAAGGTATCTCTGCAGCCCTGTTCATGGCCTTTAGTCGTACCATCATCCGCTCTAAGGGGATGCAGTACGACACTCCGAAAGCATGTATGATGGAATCGAACCGCCTGCTGGTGGCTTACTCGGTAGACTGCATGTTTGTCACCGTGTTCTATGCTATTTACAATACGAAGACAGGGTTTGTCACCTATTCTAATGCTTGCCACAACTTACCTCATCTTTTGCGGAGCGATGGTACCGTCGAAGAACTGCCACGGCAGAATGATACCATGTTGGGGGTTTTTGATATGATAGAATACAATGAAGCCTCCCTGCAACTGGAGCCTGGTGACACGCTGGTGATGTTTACCGATGGTGTGACTGAGGCCATGAATCCGGAAAATAAGGAGTTCGGCACCGGACAGTTGATGACAATCCTTAGTGGACTGGCTGGCAAGAGCAGTCAGCAGATCATCGAGGTGGTCAAGGATGCCATCAAGGACTTTTCTGATGGTGCCGAACAGAGTGATGACATTACGATGTTGGTTGTTAAGAGGAAGTGAAGATTGAATATTGAATATTGAAGATTGAATAGGCATCGCATCATCATAGGGTCAATGGGAGTCCTGCTGTTGTTATCGGTGGCAGCAGTATTATACATACGCCATAAAGATAATGAACACATCAGTGAGTTGGAGTCGCAAATCGGTGAACTGCGTGAACGAGAGAAACAGTCGGTTATTGACCGCCGTGTGAGCAAACAGATGGAGGAGATTGCCTATGGACAGCAGTTGCTTTCCGAAGAACGCAGCAACGAAGCCATCCGTCAGTCGGAGATTGCTCAGGAGATGACACTCCGTTCGGAGGCCGAACGACAAAAGGCCATCGTTGCTCAGGGTATTGCGGAGACATCAGCCCAAGAGGCAAAGAATGCCTACCAGATAGCTGAACATCAGCGTGTGGTAGCCGACGAACAGCGCCGACAGGCCGAGTATGCCAAACAGGTGGCCGACACGCTGAACTACATCTCGTTAGGGCGAACGCTTGGTTCACAGGCATACTCCATCTATCAGACTGGCGACACGGAGTTAGGCAATATGCTGGCTTATGCCTCTTACCTCTTCACCAACGATTACGGTGGCGACCTCTTTAATCCGTCTGTGTTCCAAGCCCTCATGCAGTCGGCAGGTGGCCGCCGCAATTTTGGTGTCCACAACGGTAGCGTGACATGCACAAGAATTTCTCCTCGTGACAATCACCTGCTGACGACGAGTACGTATGGCGAGATATTCATCCATAGTAAACATGGTACTCAGGTGCGAACCAAGCAGCTGATGAGCGACAGGAATTACTGCTTCCGTGATGGCTATGCGGCGAAGAGTGGTAAAGACTATGCCGTCAGCCATACCGGCCATCTGGTGATTGCCGATGGCAATCAGATACGCACCATCTATTTGGAGCAGGTTAGCCGCCCCTTCAGTCTGCAAGACATCCATGACGGTCGCCAGCTGCTGATTGTCGGCGAGAATAGTGTGGCTCTCTTCGATATAGCCTCGGAAAAGGTCATCAGTACACGCCGCCTTGACTTCCGTGTCGTCAGTACAGGCCGGCGCGACAACAAACCCCTGCTCTTCGACAATCGCGGAGGCATGCACCTCGTCAACAGCCTTGACGACATGACCCGTGAGAAGGTGCCCGTTACGGGACAGGTCACAGCCTATGCCAAGAACAACAGCCTACAGTTAACAGCCTATGGTATGCTCGACGGAACCATCTGGCTGCTCGACGGAATGGGCAAGACATACCGGCTTGTGGAGCATCTCTCGCAAGTGACGAAGCTGGAGTTTGACACATACCGTCTCTACTCTTCCAGTTTCGACGGCAAACTGCTCTTCTGGATGACCAGCGACCCGCAGATCAAGCCCATCACGCTATTCCAGTCAGGCAGCTGGCTCAATGACTTTACCTTCAGCAAGGACATGGATTACATCTGGACGGGCGAATACAACGGCACCGTTACCGAATATCTGATCTCGCTGCCTAAGATAGCCCAGCGCCTCCGTCAGAATGTGAAGCGCAATTTCACTCAGGGTGAATGGGACTACTATATAGGAAAGGGGATACCGTATCTAAAGGTAAAAAGTAATAGTGAAAAGTGAAGACTCGGCTATGCCGCTTGCTACCGAAGGGACGCAAGAATTTGCTACCGCCGATAGAAATGAAGTATATGCAACGGAATAAGGTGAAAATAAAAGTATTAAAGCGTATCGTACTGATGGTGCTTTTGCAACTCAGTGCGGTAGCTAATTTTTCACTATTACCTTTTCACTCTTCACTTTTACATGCCCAGGGGCTTCCGCTGATCCATAACTATACGGCGGCGGATTATGGCGGGCATAACCGTTGCTTCGATATTGAAGTCGGTGAGGACGGTACGGTGTTCGTGGCAAACTTCGAGGGACTGCTCTACTACGACCGTTCACGGTGGCGTATCATCCACACGACTGACATCAGCCGCGTCACGGTAGTCTATCGTGACAGCAAAAACAATATCTGGACAGGCGGCTACAACCACTTTGCCCGAATAGAGAAACAGGCCAACGGCGAACTGTTTATGCAGCAGGTGGGAGAGAACGGACAGTTCAAAGGCGAGGTGATGGAGATCTATGAGGAAGGCGACAAGTTGCAGTTTGTCGCCAGCGACAACAATATCTATGAAGTCAACGGCAACACCATATCGCTAAAGAAACACACAAGTGCCAAGTTCAGTCCAGGCGTCGAGTCCGAAGTCGTATCGATAAAGGCATTGAAAGAAGGTGAGAAGGAGGTTGTCCTGAACGACATCACCCAGACAGTGGCCTTGGACGGCGGACTACAGGTCAAGGTCAAGAAAAACAACGGTCTGGTAATTGCCGATGAGCAAGGTCGCGACCTCTATACCATCACAGAGGCCGACGGTCTGTGCTCCAATCAGGTGTCCTATGTGGCCTACGACGGGCACGGCATGCTTTGGGGCGCTACGTCACATGGCATCTTCTCACTTGAAATCCCCTCGGTCTACAGCTATTTCCTGGCCAAGGACGGTCTTTTGGGCGAGGTGCACGCCATCACGGCCTTCGATGGCAAGATCTACGTGGGTGGTACCAATGGCGTCTATAGCATCGTTTCACACCAATGCCGGCGGGTGGCCGACATCAACAACATCTGTTGGGCATTGTGCCCAAGTCATGACGGTCTGCTCGCCGCCACCTCCAGCGGTATCTATAAGATAGCACATGGCGGCACTGTCAGCCGACTGACCTCTAATGCTACTACCGCCTTGCTGGTGGATGGCGACAAAGCGTATACCGGAGAACCAGACGGTGTCTACTACTATCCGCTGGACATAATACTCCATGGCCAGAAGATCAATGACCTCCCGTTGGTGACGGAGATCCGCAAGGATGCTCATGGGGGCCTCTGGCTTCGGAATGTTCACGGGGAGACCAAAGGCACTGACCCTGGCAAGCCCCATGACCCCATTGGCGACCTGCCTGCTCATCTCCTCAAGCCCGTCAGCAACCTTGATATCACAGCCCAGTATCGTCACGGCAATCAGGTGTGGATTGGCGGTGACGAGATACTCGCCATCGTCGACACCGACAAGCAGGCACTTGACGCACTCACCGACAGTTGCCACGTCCGTTTCCGCTCCATCATCATGGGTGGCGTCAACGTGCTCTGGGGCGGCTATGGCGACATGCCCAGGAGCCTGCAACAGTTGAAAAGCGACGAGGGACATCTGCACTTCTTCTATGCCCTCGACTATGCACCACTCACGGGCAAGACCCTTTATCGTTATAAGCTGGACAACAAGAGCATCTGGGGTACCAGCGGCCAGTGGAGTGTCTGGGCCGACAAGCAGGACGTGGCGTTCCTCAACCTGCCCTACGGCTCGTTCACCCTCAGCGTACAGGCCCGTCTGGCCAACGGCGAACTGTCCGAGATGACTTCCATCGACTTCAGCATTGCCTATCCGCTGTTCATGCGTTGGTATATGGTGATGCTCTATCTCGTCCTCATCGCCTGCATCGTCTGGCTGCTGTTCCGCTACCGTCTGAAGCGGCTGCAGAAGGAGAAAATCAAACTGGAACAGATTGTCAAAGAACGTACCGCCGATCTCCGTAACGCCCAGGACGAGCTGATACGACAGGAAAAGATGGCTACGGTGGGTAAGTTGACCGAAGGACTCATTGACCGCATCCAGAACCCGATGAACTATATCATCAATTTCTCCAAGATGTCGAACAATCTGTTGAAAGAGCTCAAGGATAATATCTCGGGCAAGACCACGGTGAAGACCGACGGTCAGGTCATGATCAGCGAAGACAACTATGAAGATACGCTCGACATCGTTGACATGCTGACTCAGAACCTGAGTAGTGTAGACCAGTATGGCCAGAATACTTCCCGTATGCTGAAGGCCATGGAGGAGATGCTGAAAGACCGCAGCGGGGGCTATACAGACATGGATCTGCTGCCTGTGCTTCAGCAGAACGAGGAGATGCTAGCCACGTATTACGCTAACGAGAAAGCAGAGTATCATATCCATCCGACCTTTACCCTGCCGGACGGGGCTATGCCCCTGCACGGCAATCCCGCCATGCTCAGCAAGACGATGATGAGCATTTTGGACAACGCGGTGTATGCTGTGGTGAGGAAAGCTCAGCGCGAGAAGGATTACGTGCCGGAAATCTCGCTGACCGTCACGGCCGGAGAGGGGGAGTACGTTATTAAGATCCGCGACAATGGCATCGGTATCAATGAGAAGCAGCTCGACAAGGTCTTCAATCCCTTCTTCACCACCAAGACCACCAGCGAGGCTGCGGGCATAGGACTCTACCTGAGTCGTGAGATCATACAGAACCACAACGGTGATATCAGCGTGGCAAGCGTCAGGGACGAATACACAGAGTTTACCATCACGCTACCAAGAAGGTTATAGTTTATGGTTTACGGTTTACAGTTTACAGTTTACGGTTTACAGATGATTACATTTATGATTGATAGATTACAGATGATGATAGTTTACGGTTTACAGATGATTACTTCTATAGGTGGATTGGCTTGCAAGGTAATCAACTGTAAACTGTCAACCGTAAACTGTAAACTATTCATATTCATATTCCTCACTCTTCAGCCTTTAACCGCCAGTGCCCAGGTTGACACGAAGCTGCGCGATATATACACCCAGGCTGAGAGCGATTACCAGATAGGCCGCATTGAACAGGCCCGCGATGCCCTGTTGCAGAACCTCAGCACCTTTCATGGCAATCTGCGCCAGAACGCACTCCGCCTCGTCGCCCTCTGCTATCTGGCCCGCTTCGACATGGAGCAGACCGAGCAGTACGCCACGCTCATGTTGCAGGAGAATCCTTACTACAGCCCGTCATCGGGCGATCCGGAGACCTTTGCCGATATGGTGAACAGCATCAAGGCCGGCATGACCGCCACCATCACCACCGCCTCCAGTCAGGCCGAAAGTCTCGACGAGGTACCTGTACCCACCACGCTCATCACCGCCGAAATGATAGTGAACAGCGGCGCCCGCAACCTGCAGGAAGTGCTGGCGGCCTATGTGCCTGGCATGAACATCATCGACTGTAACGACGACATCAACATCGCCATGCGCGGCATCTACAGCAGTACTCAGGACAAGATACTCATCATGCTCAACGGGCACCGTCTGAACAGCTACGCCACCAACACCGCCGCCCCCGACTTCAGCATCTCCCTTGAGAACGTGAAGCAGATAGAGGTGCTGCGCGGACCTGCCTCTTCGCTTTACGGTGACGTGGCCCTGACGAGTGTAGTGAACATTATCACCAAGCAGGGCGCCGATGTTGATGGTGTCATGGCGAAGCTGGGAGCTGGCAACTACGGGCAGATCAAGGCCGATGCCGTCTTCGGCAAGCGCTATTTCGATATCGACCTGCTCGTCTGGGGCAGCATCTACCGCAACAGCGGTGAACAGCGCGATGCATCCGACGACCGTGAAGCGGAAGGTTACTTCAGCATGCCCTACGACCATATCAGGATCAGGCGCGTCGGCAATCGCCCTACCTACGACTTTGGCCTGCAACTGGGCTATAAGGGACTGCTGTTCATGTACGACACTCATTTCTCGCAGGTGATTGCCCCCTTCACCATGAGTTCGCTCGCCTTGTCGTACGACCACGACCGATACCGCACCTACAACGGCCTGTCACCCTGCTTCAGCACCAGCTCGCATCATGCCGACCTCAGCTATCAATCTTCAATCTCCAATCTTCAATTCAAAATCGCCGCCACCTACGACAAGTCCGACCTGACGCGCTACCAGGTCATCAGCGACGAGCCTATGACCACATGGTACCTGGCACTCCCATTCCCCCCCTACATGATACAGACGTTCGACAGCTGCGGAGGATTCTCCCGCTACGTCAACGGCCAGGAGCAGAACTACGGTTTCCATCTGAAGGGCAACTATGCCTACAAGCTGGGTGATAACCATCATGGCAACATCAGCTTCGGAGCTGAATATGGACACTTCCAGCTCGACGACATCCGCTATCAGGTAGGCTATAACTTCGAAGAGACATTCCCTGAGGAGACACGGATACGAGAGACCGGAAAAGGCAGCGAGAACAGAGCCGATGCCTGGCTCCAGTTGAAGCACCGGTGGGATTTCTCACTCTTCTCTCGTCCCTTCTCCCTCATCGCCAATGCAGGCTTGCGCTTCGACTATAAGAACCGCTACGACGACAGCAAGGTGCGCGAGCTGTCGCCACGAGCGGCCCTCATCCTGCAACGCCCGCGATGGAGCGTCAGACTGAGCTATTCGAAGTCCTTCGTCGATGCCCCGTTCATCAACCGCAAGGCCAATGACCTGGCAGTACTCTTACGCGAGCGCGCACCTATCATACTCTCGCCAGAGCGCGTCCATTCCTTCCAGCTCTCCTTTGCCGGCAACAACTGGCTCAAGGGACTGAACTTCGAGGTCAACGGCTTCTACAACCACGCCAGCGACCTCATCATGACCAATATTATCGATTACAGTAACGTCGCCCAGAACAAGACCTGCGGTGTGGAGCTGATGGCGGGCTACCGACAGCCAAAGTTCACCGCCGACTGGAACTTCACCTGGACCCACACCTTCAGGGCAAACCTCATTAACCTTGGAGAGCTTGAGTCATTCCGCCCCTACTATAATAATGATATCGATGACAACAACAACACACCCGTCATCATGTCGAACCTTGTGCTCGGCTGGCAGGCTACATCGAAGTTGAAGCTTCATACCCATGTGCTCTTTGAAGGGCGTCAGATATCCTATAACCCTGACATTGAGCAATACGTCCAGCTCAACACCCATTACATCGAATGGGCCATTTACAAGCTCTCCCCTGAGACGGCAGAGAAGGCGACCGCCGCCTGGGATGCTGCAGTCGATGCTGCCCAAAAGAGCATCACCCATCTGGAGATGCCTGCCCGTTGCATTCTCAACGTCGGAGGCGAATATACCATCGGCCCCGTCACCCTTGGGCTGAACATCCACAACCTGTTAGGCACCCGTTATAATCGTAGCGGCATGAACACCAATCTCATCCCTCAGCAGGGCCGTTGGTTCATGGGAAGCATCGCCGTCCGTTTATGATGGACAGCTTTTGCAGATGATACGATCCCCCGTTTT
>Ga0265301_10006303_pt1 | contig 11385 bp, 9 predicted proteins | sample AusTroGonzalo_MG_2_FD_193488 | JGI IMG/M metagenome (GOLD analysis project Ga0265301, IMG submission 193488) | Bovine rumen microbial communities from tropical cattle in Woodstock, Queensland, Australia - Gonzalo_04 | ecosystem: Host-associated > Mammals > Digestive system > Stomach > Rumen ...
ATTGGTTGGATTACAGGGCTTTTTTGTAGACCTTGATGACGCCGTCGGGGCAGGTGATGCCGCAGCTCGCGCAGCCTATGCAGGCTTCGGGATTGGCCATAAATGCGTAGTTGTAACCTTTTCCGTTTACTTCTTTTGCCAATTCGATGACACCGCAGGGGCAGGCCGTGATGCACACGCCACAGCCTTTGCAACGCTCGATGTCAACAACGATGGCTCCTCTGAATTTTGCCATATTGAATAAGTTTTAGAATTTGTTGTTCGTTTTAATGAGCCACGAAATTAGGGATTTTGGGCGTACGATGAAACGGTTTTTCGTTTTATTTCGGGGCGAAATGGTAATTTAGACTGATTTTAAACAATGTAATCGGCACATAATTTATTTATGCCTTGCGACAAAATTGAGAAGCCAGGTGTTAAGAGTCAATCTTAAGACCTGAAACTAAAGTAATTGCCCCACGTTGGCAATTCTATTATTGGCGATTTTGATGTATTCCTCGGAAACATCATATCCAACAAATCTTCTTTTGTTCTTTAATGCAGCGACTGCAGTGGTGCCACTTCCCATGAAAGGGTCTAGAATTACGTCGTCTTCAAAACTATAGAGATTGATTAATCTATGAGGAAGTTCTTCGGGGAAAGGCGCGGGATGGTTGACGCGTCTTGCACTTTCCGCATTCATCTTCCAAATGCTTTTAGTCCAATCCAAAAAATCCTCTTTTTTGATGGTGTCTTTTCCTCTTTTTCTGCTCATGCTTCCTTTGCTGAACACTAGGATATATTCATGTATATCTCTTAAGATTGGATTTGCCGCACTTTTCCAACTGCCCCAAGCACAAGACCCTCCTGATGAAGCTGCCTTGTCCCAAATGATTTGTCCTCTGTAATTATATCCGATGTCTGCCATGATTCTGCCAACGTAATCAGTCAAAGGAATATAAGGCTTCCTCCCAAGATTGGCGACATTAACACAAGCCCTTCCTCCATTAACTAAAACTCGGTATGTTTCCCTCATTACATTATCCAATAAATGCAAGTAGTCTTGCAATGTGAGGTTTTGGTCGTATTCTTTGGTGACATTGTAAGGAGGTGAAGTGATCATTAAGTGGATAGAATTGTCCGGTAATTCTTTCATATCCTCTGAAGAATGCGCGTAGATTTTATTTACTACGTCATCGTTCAATTGGTTTTCGGTCTTGTCCTTTGCCTCGATCAATTGTATGCCTTGATACAAGTTTGATTGGTAAAACTTGTCGGCATTATGGCCAACTCTTGCCGAAACGCCGAATGATGAAGTCTCTGTCCCTTTTTTCATAAGTTCAGCATTTCAATGAATCGTTGTCCTTTTAACTCGTCAGTGGTTTCTGCATTGGCAATAGAGATAATCCTACCCAAATCTTTGTTGCTCATCATGGAACTGAAATAGTTCATGTTGGCATTTAATATCTGGTCAATATAGGTCTCGATTTGATTAGGAGAGTCGAATGTCTCAAATCCTTTCTCTGGCGTTTCCTTTATAAACTCTCGGTTGGTGGGATTGGGGTATAGCGAAATGAATTTTTGAATTACTCCGCTTTGTTTTAGGCAATCAACTTTCTTTACATAGTTTACTGTTATAGGCGAATTGCCTAAAATGATAATAGGTATTTTCTTTGCTTTTGAGCTGTCAACTCTCAAGTTGATGGATTTCCCTATGGCTTTAAGCATACTATCGGAGCGGAGCAAAGAAGGATTGCCTTTGTGTGTCGTATAGTCACCGCAAAACTCAAAATCTTGATTGTCGTCGTAGAAGTAGTTGTTCACGATCCCCATCTTGATTTCAAAAATCAATTTGATGTTCTCGGGTCTTTGAATAGTACTGGCAGTTGTGCAGAAAGCCAAATCGGCGGCGCTTTGCCTTGATAATCCTATTTCCTCGCAAACGACGCCATTTACGGCATATAGATTATTGTGTCTTGCGATTTGAGAAAACAGGTCTTTGCACCATTTTTCCGTGTTAGTTCCGATGAGAGCATTCCTTGAATTCGGAACATTGACCTTGGAATTGTCTGTTTTGGGCTGAAAGGCATAGTATCTGCCTCTGACTCTCATCATCAAATTTTCAATGCTTGAAAAATTGATTGCGCCATTGAAAAAGTTTAGTTCATCTTGTCTGGACCACATGCGTTCATGATTTGGAGCGGTCGCTTATTTTTCATATTCAGAGGCTACGGCCAATAAAAAAACTGCGGGCAAACTTGCTCGCAGTGTGGCCGTAGGAATATGCCAGAAAAAAGACAAGTCGCCCGCATTAACGGAGCGTATTGCTTGCTTCTTTTTTCTTTTGCATATTCATGAAATTTCCTACGTTTCACTGCGAATAGACAAATAGCAAACGCTATGATTTATGATATGTTAGTTTAATTCTTCTGCTTTTTGTGTGATTCGTTTTTGTACTTGTGATAACTGATTTGATGCAAAAATACAGCTTTTTCTGAAATTGAGATTACTTTTTCGTTCATTGTCGCAATCTGCGTCCTCGCAGATTGACCATTGTCATCATTTGTGTCCTCGTAAATGAAAAAAAAAGCTCACTCTTCCGACTGCGAGACGCAGTCGTTGACAATGTCTTTCGCCACCCATGCCAAGTCCTTGTTATTAGCAATGATATAACGCACGACATTCTCAAAATGTTTTTGGTCTCTTATTAGGCGGTCGTATGATTCTGACTGCCATACAGGGCCGCTTTTCTTTTCGATTTTGTTGATTTCCTTTGCAGTATAGCTCTTTAAAGACCGCATTGTTGCCGTCAATTCATAACCCTCTTTGAGTTTCATAAGTATATGTACATGGTTGGGCATCACAACAAAGGCTACTAAATCATAACGTTGCCCGTCATGGAATAACAATGCATCTTCAACAACCTTTCTGTTGTTTCGCTTTTTGAGCAAGCAATCTCCGTGGCCGTTATCCAACCATTTATCAACGGCTTTGCCAAATTTGTCAATATATTCTTTTGTCACCTTTTCATCCCATGGCTGGGGATGGCGTTTTAGCCAACTCTCTTTTTCTTCGCGAAGCCAGTCTAGTTTTTCTTGAGGCAGAGAGTCGTGCAACCTAAAAGTAACGAATACATACTTGCCGTCTTGATGCCAATGGGGAAGGAAAGTGCCCCACTCAAGGTGCTCAAAGTCGTTTTCGTCGAAAAAAGGTACAATGTCAATGTCGCAATTTGCGTCCTCGCAAATTGTAATATTAGGGAACTCCATTACCATAAATAACTATCGATTTGGCTTGCAAACATATAAAAAAGAATTGAGGATGACAAATGGACATTTCATTGTTATCATTTGCGTCTTCGCAAATGGGAAAAAATATGCCTTTTCGACTGCGGGACGCAGTCGGCGACAATGTTTTTCGTAAATTTGCGCCATGACTGGCTTTAATCTGGCAAAATCGAAACGTCTCTTCATAGAGAAACTGTCCGCGAAGTTCCCCCGTCGCGAGGCAGAGCAGCTGATGCGTATCCTGTTCGAAGACCTCTTTGACATCGACTGGAACCGCCAACTCATGGAACCCAACCTCTGCATCGATGAGCGTCAACACTACCTGCTCTCCGATGCCGTGCGAAGACTTCTAGATGGCGAGCCGGTGCAGTATGTGACAGGCGTGGCACGCTTCAACGACCTATTATTAAAGGTGTCGCCCGCCGTGCTCATCCCACGGCCCGAGACCGAAGAGCTTGTGCAAAAAATCGGCACAGGCAGCCTCCTATGTCATTCCAGCGTGGGCAAGTGCGTGAGCGGGGAATCTATGGGAGGCGGCCCAAAGTTTCGTATCTGGGACATCGGCACAGGCTCAGGCTGTATCGCTATCGCTTTGGCCAAACAGTTCCCCAACGCCGAAGTCATCGCCTTCGATGTCTCGGAAGAAGCCCTGCAAATCGCTAAGGAAAACGCCGAAAGCAATGGCGTGAAGGTGACCTTTGTGCATGACGATGTCCTGCATCCCCAATCCGACTATTTCAACCAACCCGTAGACGTTGTGGTGAGTAACCCACCATACGTCTGCGACAGCGAACGCGCTGCCATGGAAGCCAACGTCCTCGACTGGGAGCCCGAAAACGCCCTCTTCGTCCCCGACGACGACCCGCTGCGCTTCTATCGGCAAATCTTGGCCTTGGCCCAACCTCAACTGACTCCTAACGCCCAAATCTGGTTCGAGATCAACGAGCGGATGGGGGAGGACATGGTGAGGGCCTGCCACGAAATGGGCTTCTCTGATGCCGAGATTTTGCTTGATTTTGCCGAAAAACCACGGTTCTGTCGTGTTTTTTCGTAATTTTGCAGCGCGATTCAGGCAGACTGTCGCGGGTCGGGAAAGCCGGCGCGAGGAAAGTCGGGACAGCACAGAGCACCATACTTCTTAACAGGAAGGTGTCCGCAAGGGCAACAGACAGTGCCACAGAAAAATATACCGCCCTGAGCCCTGAGCTAGTCGAAGGGTCAAGGGTAAGGGTGAAAACGTGAGGTAAGAGCTCACGCGGCGGGTGGCGACATTCCGCTGGGGCAAACCTTATGGGCTGCAAGTCCAAGTATAGAGACAAGGCTCCTTCGGGAGTGAACGGGCTGCTCGTCCGTCGTCTCAGGGTAGGGCGCTTGAGCCTGTGGGCGACCGCAGGTCTAGAGAAATGACAGTCACCCCGCAAGGGGAACAGAATCCCGCTTATTCGTCTGGGTCGTCACCAAAACAGGGAGTTCCGCTTCGCGGGACTTCTTTGTTTTTATACTGCCAGCAACACCAGCAGCTGCGCGGTGAAGATTCTTAAAAACATGGTAAGTGGATACACAGTGGCATAGCCCATGTTGGGCAGCTTGCAACCTTCAGGCGCCACGGTGTTGGCGAAGGCGAGGGTAGGAGGGTCGGTGTGCGAGCCTCCGATGAAGCCCATCAGCGTGTAATAGTTCATCTTCAAGACCAGACGTCCGAACAGCCCGACCAAGAGTGGTGGCACCATGGTGATAATAACGCCATAGACGACCCACATGTAATGTTCTTGCACGGTTCCTACAAACTTGCCTCCGGCTTCCAATCCCACGCAGGCGAGGAAGAGCGCGATGCCCACTTCACGCAGCATCCAGACGCCGTGGCTGTCGGTGAAATTGGTGCCGAACCACTTTTTCTTCACGCCGAGCCAGCTGCCGATGATAGCCACTACCAAAGGTCCGCCCGCCAGCCCTAATTTGACGGGAGCCTTCATGCCCACGGGAATCGGGATGGAACCCACGATGATGCCGAGGGCGATGATGACAAAGATAGGAATAAGGTTCACCTTGTGGCGTTGCGACAGGGGTGTGGCTTTTTTTAAGGCTTGAGGTTCAAGACTGTCTTCAGTAGAGGGCTCCTTCTTCAAGTCGATGCGGCAAATGGGGCGCAGCAGGATGCAGGCCACGATCATGCCCACCACGGCGAGGGGATAAGCCACGGCATAGCCTGCCGCCAAACGCTCGGCACCGCCTTCGATGCCCATGTCGGCGACGGCCTGTTGTGCTGCCGAGAGGCCTGGCGTGTTGGTGATGGCACCGGTATAAACGCCCGCCATGTCGGCCGAATCCTGATGCGCGACCTTGGCGATGATGACGGTAATCACGACACCCAAGGCCACGTTGACCAAAGCCATGAGGTTCATGGCCAGGCCGCCTTTCTTGAACGACTGGAAGAAGCCCGGACCCACTTGTAGTCCAACCGCCACCACGAAGAGGATTAAACCAAACTCCTTGATGACGTGTGTCATGTCGTGGTTGAGCGTGATTCCGCAGGCACTCAAGGCGATGCCCACGAAGAGCACCCAAGTGATGCCCAACGACACCTTCGCGATTTTGATTTTGCCCAAAAGCAGTCCAAGGAAAATGGACAGTGATAAATATAATATGGTGGGACCCACGCCCGAGCCAGTGAAAAGTTGCGTCATAATAACTCTTGCTTTGCTAAGCTGGCGGCAAAGATACGGCTTTTTCATTCGACACGGGAGAAATCCTATAATAAAACTAAGGCGAAATCCGTTTTCCTAGGGTCGCTCGGCATGAAATTTGAGCCTTTTTGCTGAACTAATAAGAGAAATCCGTAATTTCGTCCCAAATTTTGTCTTATGAAATCACGATTGAAACTCGGCTTGATGTTAGGAATGGCGCTTGTGCTAACCCTTTCTGCATCAGCACAAAAGCATATCGAAAACTACGACCCCGAAGCCCTTTTCAACGAAGGCGTACTGCTCTTCCAGAACCAGGAATACGGCGCGGCGCTCTCAACCTTCACCCAATACCGTCTCCAAGCCGCCGACGCCAAGTCGCAGCGCTGCGTAGATGCACAGTATTACGAGGCGGTCAGCTCGCTTTATCTGGGTCAGGCCGACGGCCCCGCCAAGGTCATGAAGTTTGTGAACGACAACCCGGGCAGCACCTGGGCACGTCATGCCAATTTCTTATATGCCAACCACTTGTTCCAAAACAGGAAATACAAGGATGCCTTGGCCATCTATGAAAAGACCGACGCCATGGCGCTCACCACCGATGAGGCGCAGCAGATGCAGTTTAACATGGGCTATGCCTACTTCCAGTCGAATGACTTGGACAAGGCCATGCCGCTCTTCCACGGCCTGATGATGAACGAGGGCAAATACCAGGATGCGGCGCGCTATTATTACGCTCACATCCAGTATGTGAAGGAAAGATACACCGAGGCGTTGGATAACTTCCGCCGCCTGCGCACACATAAGGACTACGCCAGCGTGGTGCCGTCGTATATCATGCAGATCAACTACCTCAAAGGTGATTACCAGTCGGTGATTGAAGAAGGCCCTGAGTATATCCGCAAGGCCGACAAGAAACGCAAGGGCGAGATGGCACAGATTGTCGCCGACGCCTATTTTCAGCAGAAGAACTACGACAAGACTTTGGAGTATTACCAGATCTACACCAAGAACCTGAATCGTGGCATCTCGCGTCAGGCCTACTACCAGATGGGTGTCAGCAAGATGATGAAAGGCAACTACAAGGATGCTATCAGCGACTTGCAGAAGGTGGCCGGCAAGACCGACCTCTTGTCGCAGTATGCCTCGTATTTTCTCGCTTCGTGCTATGCCAAGACCGACGAGCCGAAGTATGCCCGCAGCGCCTTCTATAACGCCTATGTCGCCGGCTTTGACCCCGAAATCAGCGAAGAGGCCTTGTTCGACTACGCCCGCCTGAGTCTCATCCCGGGTGCCGACCCCTTCAACGAGGCCGTGGGTCTGCTCGACCAATTCATCGCCGACCATCCCCGGTCGGAACGTAAGGCCGAAGCGGAGGAGATGTGCATCTACCTGATACTCAACGCGAAAGAGAACGACGAAGCCCTCGACCGTCTCGAAGCCATGAAAAACAAGAGCCGCCAGCTGCAGAACGTTTACAACGACCTGCTGTATGCCACGGGCGTCGACAACTTCCAGAAAGGTTCCTACGACAAGGCGCAGGTGTATTTCTCCAAGATCATGAGCGGTAAGCAGTCGGCCGCCAACAAGGCGGAGGCCTGCTTCTGGATGGGTGAGTCGGCCTATCAGATGGGCGACCATGCCAACGCGGGCAAGTATCTGAAACAGTTCAAGGAGATGGATGCCGCCTCGGGCCTTCCGGAATTCTATCTTGCTGACTACGACTTGGGTTACATCTACTACCAGAAGCCCGACTACGATGCCGCTGCCGAGCATTTCAGGACCTTCATCCGCTTGGCTTCCGACAGCCAAAACGACCTCAAGACCGACGCTTACATCCGCCTCGGCGACTGTTTCTTCATGGAACGTAGCTACGACCAGGCCATCAACTACTACGACCTCGCCACCCGCATCGGCAAACGCAACGCCGACTACGCGCTCTATCAGCAGGGGCTCTGCTATGGCGCCAAAGGCAACGTGAACCAGAAGATCACCATGTTGAACGATATGCTGCAGGCTTATCCTAGCACGCCATACTACGAGCAGGCCTTGTTTGAAATCGGCAACACCTATCTCGTGCATGGCGACAAACGTTCGGCTATCTCCAGCTTCAACCGCCTCATCAAGGACCGCCCGCGCTCAAGTTACACGCGTCAGGCGATGATGAAGGTCGGCATGATTTATTACAACAACAACCAATACGACCAGGCCCTGACCACCTTGAAGAACCTCGTGGCCTCCTATCCCAACACCGACGAGTCGCGCGAGGCCATGAACATCATCCGCAGCATCTATATGGATCAGAACAATCTGGACGAGTACTTCGGCTATGTCAACGCCAACGGCGGACAGGTGAGGGTGACACAACAGGATTCCTTGGCCTTTGCCAACGCAGAGGGCTTCTTCCTTGACGGCCAGTACCAAAAGGCGCAGACGGCGTTGCAGTATTATTTCGACAACTTCCGCAAGGGCGCCTACCTGCTCAAGGCACACTATTACGCCTACGAATGCGCCGAGAGGGTAGGGCCGGAAGACCAGATCGTCACGCACCTTAATTATATATTGTCGCAACCCGACAACGACTATACCGACGACGCATTGCTGAAGATGGCCCGCATCGTATACGAACAGGGCAACTACCAGAAGGCGGGCGAATACTACGAGCGCCTGTCGCGCATCACCGAAGAGCCCCACAAGCGCCTCGAAGCCCTCGAAGGCAGCATGAAGAGCAACTTCTTCATGGGCAACTACGACAAGGCCATCGAGATGGGCGAGAGCCTGCGCCAGTCGCGCGACCTCACCGACGACCAGGTCAACCAGATCAACCACATCGTGGGTAAGTCGTACTACGAGAAAGGCAATTACAGCGCTGCCATCGAGAAACTCGACAAGAGCGCGCGTAACGACAAGTCGGTGTATGGTGCCGAGAGTGCCTATTACTCCGCCGTGGCGTCCATCAAGATGAAGCAGTACGACGAGGCCGAGAACAAGATCTTCGACATCGCCGACAACTTCTCGAAATACGACTACTGGGTCGCCAAATCGTTCATCGCACTCGCTGACGTGTACGTGGCCAAGGAGAACTTCTTCCAGGCTAAGGAGACGTTGCGTAGCGTCATCGACAACTACAAGGGCGACGACCTGAAACAAGAAGCCCGTGCCAAGCTCGCCGAGGTGGAACGTAAGGAACCCAAGGTAAGCAACAGCAACGGCATTGAACCTTTAGAAATGGAATGACAATGAAAAGATACATCCTGATATTCAGCATCGTCCTGCTTGCCATGCAGGCTTTCGCACAACACGACGAACAAGTCACCGTGGAAGGCAGATACCGTCCCAAGGTGAACAAGGTGAGCAAGCTTCAACTCAACCCAGAGACGCCGCAGCCCTCCTACGACCTGCCCAGCACCGAAGTCAACCCGATGGAAGCGAAGCAGAAGTTCTCTCTCGACCTGGAGAAAATCGCCCCGACAGGCTATGCTGCCAAGAACGACAAGCTGGTCGAGCCGACCAAGAACTTCCTCATGGCCGGCATCGGCACAAGGGTCTCGCCCATCTTCCTTTACAAGCATAACTCCATGCTGACCAAGACCTTGGGCCTCGGCGTAGGCGTGAAGCACAATTCCTCGTGGGTCAACATGAAAGACTATGCGCCTTCGAGCTATATGAACAACGCCTTCGACATCAACCTGTCGACGAGCAAGTTCGACGGCATGCAATTGGATGGCGGCGTGTATTTCAAGAACGACATGTACCATTTTTATGGCATGAATGTGACGGAGATGACTGAGGATTTGACCCCTGAACAAATAGCAGCGGCTTGTCCGCGCCAGACCTACAACACCATCGGTGGTCATCTTGGACTGGCATCCACCACGACGCGTGTCGGCGAGTTTAGTCATGACGGCCATCTCGACTATTTCCATATGTTCAACAGGGAGCATGCCTTGGATTTGGGTTATACGCTGGGTTATGCTGCAAACTGGTGGGGTGACAAGAGCCATCCGCAGAAGGTGGGCGGCAAGGTGGACTTCCAATACGACTATTGCATGGGAAAAGGCCAAAATCTGTTTGACGTCTCCCGAATCTTGTTTGCCATCAACCCATTCTTCGAGATGAGCGGCGACTTCTATCGTCTGCATTTGGGTGTGCGTCTGGACGGCACCACCAAATACACGGATGAGGACAATTTCCTGGCCGTGCGCCCCGACGTCAGTGCCAGCCTGTACATCCTGAACAATAAACTCGAATTCTACGCGGGCCTGAATGGTGGCCGTCGGCTGATGCGTTTCAGCGACCTCGTCAGCGACAACCCCTTCATTTCTCCCAATATCAACCCCTCGCTGTGTACGCCTAACGTGAAGATTGGTTTCGACGGCGGCATCCGTACCAACATCGTCGACATCGTGGACGTGCACGTGGGCGTGCGCTATCGCCTTACCGACCATGACCCGCTGTACATGAGGAGCCCTGTCAATATGATCTTCCCCGTCCCCGAGGGTTTCGAGATCCCAATTTGGAACAGCTATGACCTGGTGTGTGACCAGACCCAGCTGGTGACCGTCATGGCCGACGTTCGCGTGAAGCTGCGCAACAACCTCACTGCTGATTTGGGCTTTGCCTACAACCACTGCGACCCTGCCACGGAGGAATACGCCTGGTATCGTCCCGCCACGGAAGGCAAGCTGAAGTTGACTTATGGTTTGAATGACAAGCTGTCGTTCAATGCCGCTTTGCTCTATCAAGGCGGCCGTTATGCCAAAGTGCCCGTGGATGGTGAGTTTGGCTGGACCTATTCGGCACAAAGGCTAAAAGACGTCTTCGACCTCAGCATTGGTGCGGATTACAAGGTAAACGACCAAATTACGGCCTTCGCGTTGCTGGATAACGTGGCGCACCAAAGGTACCATTTGTACTACGACTATCCTGTCACAGGCATACAATTCTATGCCGGCGTGAAGCTGAGATTCTGAAAACGCCTTAAACGTCTTAAAAAGCCCCTTCTTGCCGAAGGGGCTTTTTCTTTCCCGCGTGCGTGAGATAATAAGGCGTTTTCGAAATTTGCCTATTTTTAGCCTCGTGGAGCCGTTTTTGACGAAAAACAAATTTTTCAACTTTTTCTTGCAGGATCCGCGAAAAAGTCGTATCTTTGCATCTTTAATTGAAAACCCATAATTAACTGAAAATGACTGAAGAAGAAAAAAGAGAATTGGCAAGCGAAGAATATGGTGCCAGTAAGATTCAGGTCCTTGAAGGCCTTGAGGCTGTGCGTAAGCGTCCGGCCATGTATATCGGCGACGTCCATTTCCGTGGCTTGCATCATTTGGTATATGAAGTGGTCGACAACTCCATCGACGAGGCCATGGCGGGCTATTGCGACAAGATCGACGTCCGCATCCTGCCGGGCAACGCCATCAGCGTCCTCGACAACGGCCGTG